>Ga0209014_10002868_pt1 | contig 9948 bp, 6 predicted proteins | sample BarGraNGADG00212_FD_184491 | JGI IMG/M metagenome (GOLD analysis project Ga0209014, IMG submission 184491) | Arctic peat soil microbial communities from Barrow, Alaska - Barrow Graham LP Ref core NGADG0002-212 (SPAdes) (version 2) | ecosystem: Environmental > Terrestrial > Soil > Wetlands > Peat ... | reverse complement strand
TGCCCATGAGGCGGGCGGCCTTGCGCACGATCGAGAGGCCGATGCCTGTGCCCGGGTACTCGTCCTCCCGGTGGAGCCGGGTGAACAGGGCGAAGATCCGCTCCCGGTGCTCGGGCGGGATGCCGATCCCGTTGTCGGCCACCGAGACGGTGACCCGCTCCCCGTGGCCGACCACGGAGACCGCGACCAGCGGGGGGACGTCCGGACGGCGGTAGGTGAGGGCGTTGTCGACGAGGTTGGCGAGGATCCGCTCGAGCAGGTGCGGGTCGGCGCGGGGGACCACCGGTGACCCGGCGAGCTCGAGCCGGCCACCGGCCGCCGCGAACCGCTCGCCGTACACCGCGTGCAGCCGGGCCACCAGGGGCCCCAGCGTGACCCGCTCCGCGCGGATCCCGTCCTGGCCCAGGCGCGTAGTCCACGTAGCGGTTCGGATCGTTCTCGTGCCTCGAGACCATCCGCCGGTCGATGCGACGGAGGATCGTGCTCCGCTTGTACCCGGCGAAGTCATGGCCGGTCTCGGCGTGGACGAGCGCGAGGATCTGGTGGACGACTGCCTCCCCGGCCGGGTCCGCCAGGGGATCCTCCGTCGACGTCCGGCTGATGTGGACGATGAGGCGGCGAGGCATCTCGGACGGGGCCATGATCTCGTCGATCGACGCTTCCTCGATCGCGCTGCGCGGCATCGCGTCGTATTCGGCCGTGTCGGGGCTCTGGGCGATCGCCAGCCCGCCGGCTTCCGCGATGGCCCGGATGCCCAGCGTCCCGTCCTTCCCGGTCCCCGACAGCACGATGCCGATCGACCGGTCCCCGAGGTCCAGGGCCAGGGACCGGAAGAAGGTATCGATCGGCAGCCTCCGGCCGCGCGGTTCCTGAGGCCTGGCGAGGCGCAGGGCGCCGCCCGCGTAGGCGATCTCCCGGCCGGGCGGGATGACGTACACGCAGTTGGGCCGCACCACCACGCCGTCCTCGACCTCGAACACCGCCATCGTGGTGTAGCGCTGGAGCAGGTCCACGAGGGCGCTCTTGCGGTCCGGCGCGAGGTGCTGGACCAGCACGAAGGCCATGCCGGGATCCGCGTCGGCCGGCATGCCGGAGAAGAACGCCTCGAAGGCCGCCAGACCGCCCGCGGACGCACCGATGCCGACCACCGGGACGGGCTCGTCGGCCCGGCGCGTGGCGGGTTCGTCGGCCGGGCGCGGGGCGGGTTGGATCCTGGGGCTCATCGGCGCGGGGACTCCGGCGGGATCCTGGGCGGTCCCGGGACACGGTAGGGCCGTGCCGGATCGTCGGCTCTACCATCTGCTCGTCCGAGTACAGCGTCAAGGGCAGAAGCGCCCAGACCGCGAAGATCGGCCCCCAGCAGCGAGGGAATGGTCCGGGCGGGCGGGAACGCCGCCGGGAATCGAAGGAGCGGTCCTCCCTGGCGGGGGGACCGCTCCGTGCGGTCTTTGCTCCAACCGGGCGAGTTGCGCCCGGGGGTGGTGCTACCTGTCGTTCTCGGCGGCGTTGACCAGCACGGCCTGCGCGGCCGCCAGCCGGGCCACGGGGACCCGGAACGGCGAGCAGGACACGTAGTTGAGACCGACCTTCTCGCACTTGTGGATCGACGCCGGGTCGCCACCATGCTCGCCGCAGATGCCGACCTTGAGGTTCGGGCGCGTCGAACGACCCTTGTCCACGGCCATCTGCATCTCGTCGGCGATCACGTCGTCGAGGGTCTGGAACGGGTTGACCGGCAGGATGCCGTCCTCGACGTACTTGAGGAGGAAGCCCCCCTCGGCGTCGTCGCGGCTGTAGCCGAAGGTCATCTGGGTGAGGTCGTTGGTGCCGAAGCTGAAGAACTCGGCGTGCTCGGCGATCCTGTCCGCAACCCAGACGGCCCGCGGGATCTCGATCATGGTGCCGAACTTGAAGTCGATCTCCTCGCCGGCGGCCTCGATGACGGCGGCGGCCTCGGCGTCGAGCAGGGCGCGGGTGGCGATCAGCTCGTTCACGTGGCCCACGAGCGGGATCATGATCTCCGGCCGCGGATCCTTGCCTGCCTTCTTCACCGCGACGGCGGCGTTGAGGATGGCGCGGGTCTGGATCTTGACGAAGTCCGGGATCATGAGGCCCAGGCGGCAGCCGCGGAGGCCGAGCATCGGGTTCTGCTCGTGCATCGACTTGATGGTGGCGAGAAGCTCCCGGTCCTCGTCGGTCGCCCCACCCTGCAGCTCAGCCCTGGTGACCTTGACCAGCTGCTCCTCGAGGTTCGGGAGGAACTCGTGGAGCGGCGGGTCGATCAGGCGGATGACGACCGGCAGGCCGGTCATCGCGGCCAGGATGCCCTCGAAGTCGCCCTGCTGGAGAACCTCGAGCTGGGCCATCGCCGCGTCGAACGTGGCCAGCGCGTCGGCTTCGTCCGCGGAGAGCGCCTCCCCGGCGGCGGTCTTCGCCTTGGCGCGGGTGGCGATGTTCGCGACGAGGATCGCGCCGCGCACGATCTCGAGGCGCTCGCCCTCGCGGAACATGTGCTCGGTCCGGCAGAGGCCGATGCCCTGGGCGCCGTAGCTGAGAGCCTGCGCGGCCTCCTCGGGCTTGTCGGCGTTCGCCCAGACCTGCATCCGGCGGATCTTGTCGGCCCAGCCGAGGATCGTCTGGAGCTCGGGCTGGTCCTCGAAGCGAGCCTCGACCGTCGGCAGCGCACCGACGAAGACCTCACCCGTGGAGCCGTCGACGCTGATCCAGTCGCCCTCTGCGAAGGACACGCCCGAGGTCGTGCTGTGGGCGGTCTTCGTGCCGTAGTCCACGACCAGCTCGGCGCAGCCCGCGACACAGGGCTTGCCGATCTGGCGCGCGACGACCGCGGCGTGGCTGGTGGCGCCGCCGCGGGCGGTCAGGATGCCCTCGGCGACGGCCATGCCGTGGAAGTCGTCCGGTGACGTCTCGACGCGCACGAGCACGACCTTCTCGCCCCGCGCGACCCACTCCACCGCGACGTCCGCGTTGAACACGGCGCGCCCGACGGCCGCACCTGGGGAGGCGTTGAGGCCCTTGGCGACGCGTGCGGCGCCCTTGCGGGCCTTCGGGTCGAACTGGGCCCGGAGGAGCTGGTCCACCTGGTCCGTCTCGATCCGGGAGACGGCCTCGGCCTCGGTGATGAAGCCCTCCGCGACCATGTCCACGGCGATCTTCACGGCCGCCGCGGCGGTCCGCTTGGCATCGCGGGTCTGGAGCATGTACAGCTTGCCGCGCTCGATCGTGAACTCGAGGTCCTGGACGTTGCGGTAGTGCTGCTCGAGCTGCTGGCCGATGCGGGTGAACTCCGCGTGGACGGCGGGCATGTCGATGGCCATCTGCGCGATCTCGGGCGCGGTGCGCACGCCGGCAACCACGTCCTCGCCCTGTGCGTTGGTCAGGTACTCGCCGTAGAGGACCTTCTCGCCCGTGTTCGGGTTCCGGGTGAAGGCGACGCCGGTGCCGGAATCGTCACCCATGTTGCCGAAGACCATCGTCACCACGTTGACGGCGGTGCCCAGGTCGTGTGCGATCTTCTGGCTGGTGCGGTAGTCGTTGGCCCGCTTGCCGAACCACGAGGCGAAGACCGCCTTGACGGCGAGGTCCAGCTGCTCGTAGACATCGGTCGGGAACTCGCGGCCGGTCTGCTCGCGGACGATCGCCTTGTACTTGACGACGACCTCCTGGAGGGCCGCCGTGTCGAGGTCCGTGTCCGACTTCGCGCCGTGCGCGTGCTTGACCTCGTCGAGCGCATCGTCGAAGCGGTTGTACTCGGCGGTGGAGTCGTCGGGGTTGGTGACGACGCGCGGGGGAACGTCCATGACGATCCGGCCGAACATCGCGATGAACCGGCGGTAGGCGTCCCAGCCGAAGCGCTCGTTGCCGGTGAGGGCGATCAGGCCCTGGAGCGTCTCCTCGTTGAGGCCCAGGTTGAGGACGGTGTCCATCATCCCGGGCATCGAGAACTTGGCGCCCGAGCGGACCGACACGAGCAGCGGGTTCGCAGGATCGCCGAAGCCCTTGCCGGAGCGCTGCTCGACCTGCTTCATGGCGTCGAGGACGTCGTCCCAGAGGCCGGCCGGCAGCTGCTTGCCGCTGGCGAAGTAGTCGTTGCAGGCCTCGGTGGTGATCGTGAAACCCGGAGGCGTCGGCAGGCCGGCGAGGGTCATCTCGGCGAGGCCCGCGCCCTTGCCGCCGAGGAGGTCCTTCATCTTGCCGTGGCCTTCGGCGGTACCGGCGCCCCAGGCGTAGATGTAGCGCTTGGCCGCGACGTGCGGGCGATCGGAGGGGGTCTGGCTCTGGGCCATCGTGGCAGGGCTCCTTGGCTGGCGGACCCACGTGCACCGTTGATGGCGCGGCCCGCGGATTGACCTCATGGGGATCCCGTGGATTGTACGCCGCACGCCCCGGGCGCCCGGGTTTCGAGAGGGTTGGGAACGCACGGGCCGGTGCGCCCTCGTGAACGGGCCATTCGGCCGGCCTCCGAGGGGCCGAGCGGGGTGGCCGCCACGTCGGCCGGATCCGGCCCGTCCGGGGCGCGGCTGACCGGATCCGACATCGTGCGTGCCGCAGCCGCGGGGTCGTGTCCGCGCAGCCGCGGGCTGCCGCGGCCATACCGACCCGCTGGTGCCGCTGCCGCAGCCGTTCAGATCACGCGTGATCGTTCATGTGCACGCTCAGCGTTCGCCCGGTCGTATGGTGCGCCGGATAGCGGCATGACGGCCGTGTGCGGACCTTCGGGCCCATCCTGCACATGACGCGATCACCGGCCCCCACAACGACCGGGCCCCGCGGCGTAAGCGCCGGCGAAGTGCGTGGCGTGAACATGAAACGATCATGCCGGGACGCAGGCGTACCCGACCCCGGGCCTATCAAGCCCGCGACCACTGCTCCGAGGGTCACCGGTGCGGCCGCGACGGCCCCATCTCCTGCAGCGGGGGCGGGCCCGAGGGAACCTTGGGTGGGTGGCCCGGCGGTACACTTCTCGAGGCCCCCGTCAGAAGCCCGCGTTCGTCTGCGACCCTCGTGCAGGAGCTGTTCCGTGATCGAGCCCGAACAGGACACGCGCGTCATCGAGCAGGATGCCGAGGCGTACAACGCGACGCTCGTCGCCCGCGAGGACATCGGGCCGGACCTCGGCTACTTCCGCGTCAAGCTGGATGGCCCCGCGGTCCCATTCGAGCCCGGGCAGTACATGACGATCGGCGTCGTCGCGGACGGCAAGCTCCTCCAGCGGCCCTACTCGGTGGCATCGGCGCCCGCGACCGCGGACACCGAGGGCTACGAATTCTTCGTCCGCCACGTCCCGGTGGTCCGGTTCACCACCGCGCTGTGGCGGCTCCCGGTGGGCCAGCGGATGCGCATGATCGGACCCAAGGGCAGGTTCATGCTGGAACCCGTGGACGAGCGGATCCACCTGTACGTGTCCACCGGCACCGGCATCGCCCCGTTCATCGCGATGGTCCGCGAGACGATGGCGCACGGCAAGCCTCGCAGGACCGTGCTCCTCAACGGCGTCTCGTTCAGAGACGAGCTTGGCTACCGGCCCGAGCTGGAGGCCTGGCAGCAGGATCCGACCTACCGCCTGACCTACGTGCCGACGGTCTCCCGGGCCAACGATCCGCGGAACGCGGACTGGACCGGCAGGGTCGGCCGCGCCGAGCAGGTGGTCGCGGACACCTGCCGTGACCTGGGGCTCGCGCCCGACAGCACCGTGGTCTACATCTGCGGCAACCCCGAGATGATCCTCAACGTGGAGCGGGTCCTGTTGGACTCCGACTTCCCGGAGCCCCACGTGAAGAAGGAGCTGTACTGGCCGAAGGGCAAGCCGGGCGCACCCGGTACGGGCGCGCCCGTACCGGGTTGATCACCGGCCCCGGCGCGCGGTGGATGAGGCGCAGCCCCGGGGCCGCCGCCCGTCAGCCCACGACGAGCCAGGAGACATACGCGGCGGTCGAGACCGACTTCGTGAGGTAGATCCGCGCCTTGCCCGCGCTGGGCCAGTTGGGGCGGACCGCGGCCACCGCGACGCCGGTCCGATAGTTCATCAGGTTGGCGAAGATGAGCGAGACACCAGCCAGCCCGCCCGGCACGGTGATGTCGACCGAGGAGTGCCCGGCCAGGACCTTGGCACGCCCGCTGCGGCTGAATCGCGCCTTGCCGTCGACCTGAATGGCCGTGCCATTCGGCCAGTTGTTCGCGGCCCGGACGCCGATCCCCGTCGCGAGGACGGCGCGTCGGGTGCGCGGACCAGGTGTGGGGTCGGTGGCCATCGTCAACTCCCTGCGCTGCGGGCGGGGCACGGGCGCGCCACTGCTCGCTCATCGCGCGAATATGGCCGAACCGGTCCGCGCCGTCCCCCCAGCGTCGATGCCTTGCCCCGCGACGCCGTTGACCTGAGGCAGCCGCGGGGCAAGGATTGGGTGCAGGGCGCAAAATGGGGCGCAAACGGCGTCCCCGGCTTCTGCGCGAGCGGAACCGCCGGACGGCCCACCACCGAGGTGACCTTCGGACCGCAGCGCGGGGCCGAGGGCAGGTAACGCCAACGGGTGACCCCGGGCGACGATCCGGCGGTCACGAAGCACCAGCGAGGTTCCATTGCACCAGGTCGTCGAGCGCGAGCAGCTCTCCCCGAACGTCGTCCGCCTCGTCGTCGAGGCTCCCCGGATCGCGAAGGTCCGGCGTCCCGGCCAGTTCGTCATCGTCCGCTCGGGTCCGGGCGGCGAGCGCATCCCGCTGACGATCGCCGACAATGATGCCGAGGCCGGCACGATCACCCTGATGATCCAGGCCGTCGGCGTCAGCACCACCGAGCTCACCAACCTCCAGGTCGGTGACGCCATCCAGGACGTCGCCGGCCCCCTCGGCCAGGAGACGGACCTGATCGCCACCGGCCACGCCGTGTGCGTCGGCGGCGGCGTCGGCACCGCGGTCATCCTGCCGATCGCCCGCGAGCTCGCGCGGCGCGGCGTACACGTGACCTGCGTCATCGGTGGCCGCTCGCGGGAGTGGGTCATCCTGGAGCCCGAGCTCCGAGCCTGCGGCGATGTCGTGGTCTGCACCGACGACGGCAGCTACGGCCGCCATGGCTTCGTCACCCAGGCCCTCAAGGACCTGCTGGACGCCGGCGGCATCGATGCGGTCTACGCGGTCGGCCCCGTGCCGATGATGCGGGCCGTGTCCGAGATGACCCTCCCGTACGACGTCGAGACCATGGTCTCGCTCAACGCGATCATGGTGGACGGTACCGGGATGTGCGGCGGCTGCCGGGTCACGATCGGTGGCGAGACCAAGTACGCCTGCGTGGACGGCCCCGAGTTCGACGCCCACAAGGTGAACTTCCAGGAGCTCGCGGACCGCCTGACCACGTACCGGACCTTCGAGCAGGCGGCGCTGCAGCGCCAGAAGGACGACGAGGCGAAGGGTGCCTGCGCGACCACAGAGGTGAAGGCATGACCGTGCCCGCGTCCCCGGTGCCGGCGGAGGGATCCGACGACGCACCCGCCAAGCCCAAGCTCAGCAACAAGGAGCGGATGACCATCGGCCGGGTGTCCATGCCCGAGCAGGAAGGCGAGGTCCGCGCCCGGAACTTCAGCGAGGTCAACCTCGGCCTCACCTACGAGCTGGCGATGCTGGAGGCGGAGCGCTGTATCCAGTGCCCCAAGCCGTTCTGCGTGGACGGCTGCCCAGTCCGGGTCGATATCCCGCGGTTCATCAAGCTCATGCGCGAAGGCGACATGGCCTCCGCCGCGGAGAGCCTCCTCGGTGACAATGCCCTCCCCTGCGTGACCGGCCGCGTCTGTCCGCAGGAGACGCAGTGCGAGGGCGTCTGCATCCGGATCAAGAAGGGCGACTCCGTCGCCATCGGCTACCTCGAGCGGTTCGTGGCCGACTGGGCGATGCAGCACCCCGAAGCGCTGCCGGTCCTGCATCCCACCAAGACCGGCAAGAGGATCGGGATCGTGGGCTCCGGGCCGGCCGGCCTCACCGCCGCCGGCGAGCTCGCCCACAAGGGCCACGACGTCACGGTCTTCGAGGCATTCCACGCCCCGGGTGGCGTCCTGATCTACGGCATCCCGGAGTTCCGGCTGCCGAAGGACATCGTCCAGGCCGAGGTGGACCGGCTGGTCCGCGACGGCGTCAAGCTCCAGGTCGACGCGATCATCGGCCGCACCTACACCGTCCCGGAGCTGCGCGAGGAGTTCGACGCGCTGTTCCTTGCCGTCGGCGCCGGCCTGCCGGTGTTCATGAACGTCCCCGGCGAGAACTTCAAAGGCGTCTACTCGGCCAACGAGTACCTGACCCGCGTCAACCTGATGGGCGCCTGGAACCCGGACTCCAAGACCCCGATCCTCCACGGCCAGCGGGTCGTGGTGGTCGGTGGCGGCAACGTGGCGATGGACTCCGTCCGGACCGCGAAGCGCCTGGGCGCCGCCCAGGCGACCATCGTCTACCGCCGCTCCGCGGACGAGCTCCCGGCCCGTCAGGAAGAGGTCCACCACGCGATCGACGAGGGCGTGGTGTTCGACTACCTCACCGCCCCGATCGAGGTCCTCGCGGACGAGAACCGGTGGGTCACCGGCATCAGGTGCGTGAAGATGGAGCTCGGCGAGCCCGACCGGAGCGGCCGGCGACGGCCGATCAGGATCGAGGGCTCAGAGTTCACGATCGACTGCGATCTCGTGGTCGTGGCCATCGGCACCAAGGCCAACCCGCTCCTCACCGGCAGCGCTCCCGAGCTCACGGTCAACGAGTACGGGTACCTGCTCGCGGACGAGTACGGCATGACGAGCATGCCCGGCGTCTTCGCCGGCGGCGACATCGTGCGTGGCGCCGCCACCGTGATCCTCGCCATGGGCGACGGCAAGCGGTCTGCCTTCGCGATCGACTCCTGGCTCAACGGCGTCTGGCCGCCGGTCGGGGCGGACAAGGAGACCCCGCAGAAGGTGCCCGCGGCCGGCTGAGCGGAGCCCGCGACCGTGGTCCGGGATTCCGTCGACGGCAGCGTGATTCCGCAGAATGTGCCAATAGGCACTGCATCGAACCCTCGGGTACCCGGACCATCTGGGCCACCGAGTGCGCCCCCCGGCGTGCTCACACGGTCAGGCGGCGGAAGCCGCCTGTCGAAGGAGGCGGGAGCGGGCATGGACAAGATCCTGCGCATCGACATGGGCGCCGAGGGCGGCCCCGCGACGACGGTCGAGCCGGTCGGGCAGTACGCCGGCCTGGGCGGCCGTGCCATGACCTCGATCGTGGTCAGCAAGGAAGTCGACCCTCTCTGCCATCCCCTGAGCGCCGCGAACAAGCTCGTGTTCGCTCCGGGCCTGCTCACCGGCTCGGCCGCCTCGACCAGCGGCCGGATCTCGGTCGGCTGCAAGAGCCCGCTGACGGGCGGCATCAAGGAAGCGAACGCCGGCGGCCAGGCGGGCCAGGCGCTGGCGCGGCTCGGCTACGCCGCGGTCATCGTCGAGGGCCAGCCCGCCGGCGACGACCTGTGGACGATCAGGATCGACCGGCACGGCGTGTCGTTCAAGGTCGACAACAGCCTCAGGATGACCGGGACCTACGCCACGGTCGAGAAGCTCGTCCGCGAGTACGGTTCCAGGGTCACCTTCATGGTCATCGGCCAGGCCGGTGAGATGAGGCTCGCCGGCGCCTCGATCGCTGCCTGCGACCGCGAGCGGCGCCCCACCCGGCACATGGGCCGCGGCGGCGTCGGTGCCGTGATGGGCTCCAAGAAGATCAAGGCGTTCATCCTCGACGAGACCGGCACATCACAGCGCCAGCCGCTGCACCCGAAACGCTTCAAGGCCGCCGCGAAGATCTTCAACGACGGCCTCCGCAGCCACGGTGTCTCGGGGCAGGGTCTGCCCCTCTTCGGCACCAACGTGCTGACCAATATCCTCAACGAGGTCGGCGGCTACCCCACCCGCAACTTCAGCTCGGGCGAGT
>Ga0209014_10002866_pt1 | contig 9950 bp, 10 predicted proteins | sample BarGraNGADG00212_FD_184491 | JGI IMG/M metagenome (GOLD analysis project Ga0209014, IMG submission 184491) | Arctic peat soil microbial communities from Barrow, Alaska - Barrow Graham LP Ref core NGADG0002-212 (SPAdes) (version 2) | ecosystem: Environmental > Terrestrial > Soil > Wetlands > Peat... | reverse complement strand
GCGTGCGAGGGCCGCGTCGCACCACGAGCCGAAAGAGACCACCGGCCGAAGGGCAATGACCGCGCCACGCGCCACCGGCGAAAGCCGGCGCAGCGCCCGGGCTCCCAGCACATCGCCGAGCGATCGCGCGCCGCTCTCCGACACGATGACCACGAACATCCCGACCGCCGTGGCGAGCAGCACGTGTGACGCGGCGCTGAGCGCCACGGCCAGCGCGGCGCCGGCGCCCAGCTGCGCAAGGATGCGGCCAAACGCCAGCGCGCGGTGCGTCGCCTCACGATCGGCCAGCAGGCCGCGCACGGCTGCATCAGCCTGCGGTTCACCCTCGTCGATGGTCAGCAGCGCGCCGTCCGCGGCCGCGCAGAGCGCCGCAGCAACCGCGAACAGGCCGGCGAGCGCGAGTGCGTTCACTTGCGGGGCGCCGGGTGTCGCAGCAGGGCGGCCAGCAGAAGCTCCTGGCGCTTCCACATCGGGGACGCGGCACGGTCGGTATTCACCGGGTGGTCCCACCCCAGCACGTGCAGGGTGCCGTGGACCACGAGGCGCAGCAGCTCCTCACGGACGCCGCACCGCTCTGCGCGCGCATTGCGCCGCGCCACGTCAGGGCAGATGTAGATGTCCCCCACCACCCCACCCCCGGGCGTCGGGGCGAAACCGAAGGAGATGACGTCGGTGGCGCCGGCGTGCTCGAGGTGACGCCGGTTGAGGCGAGCCATCGCCGGGGCCGTCACGAGCGTTACCGAGAGCATCGCATCACGCACGCTCTCGGCACGCAAGACATGCCGCGCGGCGGCGGCCAGCCGATCGGCCGAGACGGCGGCGCGCGTGCCGTCGCTCGTCACGCCCACCCGAAGAAGCGCACCGGCCGGCGTTCCCCGATGGCCGCTCACACGCCCTGCCCCTCGTCGGTGGCGTACGCCTTCACGATATCGCGCACCAGCCGGTGCCGCACGATGTCGGCGTCGGTGAAGTAGTGAAACCCGATGCCATCGATGCCCGGCAGGATGCGTTCCACCTGCGTGAGCCCGCTGTCCGCACGGTTGGCCAGGTCGATCTGCGTCTTGTCGCCGGTGATGACGGCACGCGAGTTCACGCCAAGGCGCGTGAGGAACATCTTCATCTGCGCGCTGGTGGCGTTCTGCGCCTCGTCGAGGATGACGAAGGCATCGCCAAGGGTGCGGCCGCGCATGTACGCCAGCGGGGCAATCTCGATGGTGCGCGTCTCGAGGGCCCGTTGCATCCGCTCCGGCGGCATCATGTCCTCGAGCGCATCGTACAACGGACGCAGGTATGGGTCGACCTTCGCCTGCATGTCACCGGGAAGGAAGCCCAGCGACTCCCCCGCCTCGACGGCCGGGCGCGCCAGCACGATCCGGCGCACGCGCTTGCGGGCGAGCATGTCGACGGCGGCAGCGACGGCAAGGTACGTCTTGCCGGTGCCCGCCGGACCGATGCCAATCACGATGTCATTCTCGAAGAGCGCGCGAAGGTACTGGCGCTGCCCATTCGACTTGGGCTGGATGACCTTCCGCACGCCCGGCAGCACGATGCGGTCAGCGGCGGCCTCGGCGAAGGCCGGGCCCTCAATGGAGAACCGCAGCACGTCGTCACTGTCGAACGCCGTACGCTGGCGCGCCATCTCGATCATGCGCTGGGCCACGGCCGCGGCCCGGTCCACCACGTCGCCGGGTCCGGCGATCGTCATGGCGTCGCCACGCAACGTCACGCGCACCGGATAGATGCGCTGCAGTTCCGCCAGGTTCGCGTCGCCCACGCCGGCCAGCAGCAGAAGGTCGGCCCCCTCAGTGGAGAGCTTCCTCGCGTCACCGTCGAGGGCGCCGCCCACGGTTTCGCGCACGGTGGTGTCGGTCATTCGCCGGCCACCGTGGACCGGATGTGCAGGTCGCGGAGGTCCTCGACCGGGACGGTCGTCGGGGCGTTCTCGAAGAGCGCGCGGGCCGCCGTCGACTTGGGAAAGGCGATGACGTCACGCAGCGACGTGCCGCCGGCGAGCAACATCGCCATGCGGTCGAACCCGAAGGCGATGCCCCCGTGGGGAGGCGCTCCGGCGCGCAAGCCCTCGAGCAGGAAGCCGAAGCGGCGCTCCTGCTCGGCTTCACTGCCGATGCCGAGCAGCGTGAACATGCGCGATTGCACGCGCGGATCGGACGTCCGAATGGAGCCACCTCCCAGTTCGAGGCCGTTCAGCACGCAATCGTAGGCCTGCGCACGCCACCGCTCGGGAGCGTCCGGATACTGCGCCATGTCGTCGGCGTTGGCCGCCGTAAACGGATGGTGCACCGCGGCCAGCGCCCCGGTGTCCGGATCCTTGTCGAACATCGGGAAGTCGGTGACCCACAGGAACCGGCGCGCATCCGGGTCGACGAGGCCGAGCCGGCGCGCACACTCCTGGCGCATGCGATCGAGCGCCGGATTAGTGACTCGGTCCGCGGCGGCGACGAACAGCGCCAGATCGCCGTCAGCGAGCGCCAGCGACGCCTCGACCGCCGGCGTGAGGAACTTGGCCACGGGGCCGTCATACTTGCCGTCGACTTTCTTGAGCCGCAACAGGCCGCCGGCGCCGGCTCCCTTGGCAAGCGCTTCCAGCTCATCGACCTGCTTGCGACTCCAGGCAGCGGCGCCCGGCAGGCGAATGCCGCGCACACGCCCACCGGCGTCGATGGCGGAACGCGTGACCACGAAGTCGAGCGGCGCAAAGAGCGCGGTGAAGTCACCGACCTCCAGTCCATAGCGCAAGTCGGGGCGGTCGCAACCATACCGCTCCATGGCGTCGGCGTAGGTCATGCGCTCGAATGGCGCATCGACCTCGAGCCCGGCCTCGCGCCAGATGCTCGCCACGAGATCCTCGGAGAGCGCCATGATGTCCTCGCGCCCGACGAAGGACGCTTCGATGTCGATCTGCGTGAACTCGGGCTGACGGTCCTGGCGCAGGTCCTCGTCGCGAAAGCAGCGCGCCAGCTGGAAATAGCGGTCGAACCCGCAGCACATGAAGAGCTGCTTGTAAATCTGCGGCGACTGCGGCAGCGCGTAGAACTCGCCCGGATGCACCCGGCTGGGCACGAGGTAGTCGCGCGCACCCTCGGGCGTGGGCTTGGTGAGGATCGGCGTCTCGAGTTCGAGGAATCCCCTGTCGCTGAGCACGCGGCGCGTCACCTGCGCCAACCGATGGCGCAGCATGAGGCTGGCCTGCAACTCGGGACGGCGCAGGTCGAGGTACCGGTGGCGCAGGCGCAGCTCCTCGGAGGGGAGCTTCTCGCCCTTGCCGCGCGCCACCGGCAGCGCCGGCGTGACGGCCGGACCCACCACGCGAATGGACGTCGCCCGCACCTCGATGTCGCCGGTGGTGCGTTCGGCATTGCGCATCTCCACCGGACGCGCCGCCACGGTCCCCTCGATCATCACCACCGACTCCACACCGACGGCCGCGGCGGCGGCGATGGTCTCGGCGCTCGCCCAGTCGGGGCCGAAGTTCACCTGCACCACGCCTTCCCGGTCGCGAAGGTCGAGGAAGACCAGTCCGCCGAGGTTGCGCGACTTGTGCACCCAGCCGCCAAGGGTCACGGCGGTTCCGGCGTGCGACGCGCGCAGCGCACCGCACATGTGCGAACGCTGTGACGTGGCAAAGATGTTTCCTTCGGTCAACGGTTGAACTCCCGACGCCTGAGCGCCCATGCGGCGAAGATTGCGAGTCCGATGGCGGACCCCGCGGCATCCGCCAGAAAGTCCCCGAACTCCATGGATCGAGTGGGGACGAAATGCTGCTGAAATTCGGTGCATGCGCCAAACGCGGCGGTGGCGACGAACGCGACCAACTTCGGTCGAGCTTCGACGGCAAGCGCGCGGACGATGAGGAAGCACATGACGGCGAAGAGTCCGGCGTGCACCAGCTTGTCGGGCGCAATCGAATCGAGCCACACGAAGTTCCAGCCCTGCGGCACCGACGGCGGGTTGGGCCAGAGCACGAGCGCCTCGATCAGCACGGCCCAGAGCACGGCCGGCCGCCAGCGCGCGGCCATCACGACGCCTCCGCACGCCGCAGGACCGCGGCAAAGCTCGCCGCATCTGCTGCCCCGTACAGCGCCATGCGCAAGTCATCGCGTCGCACCAGTCGTGCGAGCCGCCCGAGCACCTTCAGGTGCGCTCCACCGTCGCTGAGCGGCGTGACCAGCAGGAAACAGGCGCGCACCGGAGTGCCGTCGGGGGCGCAGTAGTCATCCATGGCGCCAACGATTCCGGCCGCCATGACGGGTGCTTCCACTGCCTTGGTCCGCCCATGCGGAACGCCCAGTCCCTCGCCCATCGCAGTGCTCATGAGCGCCTCACGAGACAACACGCTCTGGAAGACGGCCTCCGTCGTCGCCAGGCCGGCGTCGGGGAGCGCCATCTCCACGAGTTCGTGCAGCAGTGCGTGGCGTGAATGGCTGCCCAGCGGAACGCGAATCCGTTCGGGGGGAAGCAGCTCGGTGAGCAACCGAATCTCCGCAAGGGTGGAAACGACGTAAATCTAACGGCCAACGACACTTGGTGGTAGCGTTGAGGCGCTTGACCGTGCCCTGCGTGCCGGGTATCCTGCCTCATGCGGCGACTCGCGCTTCTCTCGGCCACCACCGCGCTCATGGCGCAGCCGGCGGCGGCCCAACTGGTTCCCGGCCGCGACCTGCTGGCGTTTCCGCTTGGCCTCACCGCCGAGGCGCCCGCCTTGGGGACGACGGCCGGTTTCGGTTTCTGGAATCCCGCGACCATTGCCATACCCGTTGGCAGCCGGCTTCGCCTGGCGGTCGGGACGATGAGCGCCCCCGTCGACGTGGCCGTCTCGGCCCAACTCGCAACGGTCGCCACGCGCCTGCACGATGGCACCACGGTGGGCCTGAGCGTCGTGAATGCCTCGGTGCAGGACCTCATCCGCACGGAGAGCGATCCGCAGTCGATTGGCGACGAGATACCCTACTCCACCACGGTCCTCTCGCTCGTGGCGGCGCGACCGCTGGGTGGGGTCACGGTTGGCGTTGCCGCGCGATTTCGCAGCGGCCAGATGGACGACATCCGGCGACACGCCGTGTCGATGGATGTCGGCGCGATCTCCCGTGGGCTGGGACGCCGAGACCTCCGCTTGGCCGCCTCGACTTTTCTGGCCAGTCCATTTGGAGGCGGAAGGGAGCGGATGTCGGTGCTGGGCGCGGCGGACGTGCGACTCATGGGACTCGACTCGCTGCACACGAGCCGCGCCGGGATCAGCCTGATGAGCACCGACGGCCTGTCCCACGAGGATTACGGATTTGTCGGCGCTCGGTGGGGCCGCCTGGAGGGTCGCGTGGGAGCGGCGCGAACCAGACAGTACGAACGCACCAACTGGCGCGCGCGGCTTGGCATCGGGTTTCATCATCGCGGCTATGCCATAGGCGTGGCCCGCGAGGAGAGCGCCGGCAACCTTTCGGCGACGTACCAGTTCTCCCTGAGTTCGGTGCTGCGATGAGCGATCCGGAAGGAAAGGTCAACTTGCTCGATCTCGCGCCTGCCGACGCCGAGATGCGGCTGCGGGCGTTCGCCGAAGCGCGCGGCGCAGGCGCTTACCGTGGCAGCCAGGCGGCACGGCGACTGTGGACCTCGCCCGTGCGGACCTTCGCGGAGATGTCCGACCTCCCACTGGCATTTCGCGCGGCACTCGACGAGCAGTTCAGCCTGCCGCGACTCGAACTCAGCGCCGAGCAGCGCTCGACCGACGGCACGCGGAAGTTCCTGTTCCGGCTGCATGACGGACAGGCCATCGAAACCGTGGCCATCCCGGACGGCAAGCGCGTGACCTTTTGCATTTCGTCGCAGGCGGGCTGCGCGATGCAGTGCTCATTTTGCGCAACCGGAGCGATGGGATTCGCGCGCAACCTCCTGCCCTCGGAAATTGCCGGCCAGGTACGTGAACTCGCCCTGCTGGACGAGCCACTGTTGCCCACCAACATCGTGTTCATGGGCATGGGCGAGCCGCTCATGAACTGGAAGGCGGTGGAGGTGGTGCTGAGCATCCTCAACGACCCCAAGGGACTGGGCGTCGGGGCGCGACACATCACCGTCTCCACGATCGGCGTGCTGCCGGGCATCGAGGCGCTGGCCAGGCGAAAGGAGCAGTTCCGCCTGGCCATTTCGATCCACGCACCGAACGACGAACTGCGGCACCGGCTCATGCCGGTGAACATCAAGTTCCCGCTGGCATCGGTGATCGACGCGGCCGCGGCGTTTGAACGGCGTGTGACGTTCGAGTACGTCATGCTCGGCGGCGTCAACGACTTGCCGGAGCACGCGACCGAGCTGGCGCAACTCGCAAGACGCTGCGGGGCATTCGTGAACCTCATTCCGCTTCACCCCGGTGGTGGGGGGAACTTCACTCCCACGCCGGCCGCAGAGATCGCGCGGTTTGCCCACGCATTGTCGAAGCTGGGCGTAGAGGTGGCGGTACGAAAGAGCCGCGGCACCGACATTGCCGCCGCCTGTGGCCAGCTACGGGTAGAGCGTCTGCGGAGGCGGCCGCCACGATCGCCCGACGATCACGGTGAGGTCGATGTAGCGTAGCGAGTCGGGGCGGGCCTCGATGCGCGCCCCCCCCATGGACCTGGCCGCCAAGGCCGCCCACTCGGGATGACCCGATCCGAACAGCACCATCGAACTGTCGCGCCGGTCCTTTTCCGGAGCGGTGGTGGTGTTCACCACGTCGAAGCCGGCGTCGCGCAGCCACGCGGTGGCCTGGCGCCCGAGCCCGCGAACCTCGGTGGCATTCACGACTTCCACGGTGATGCGGAGGCTGTCGCCGATGATGCGCTCTGGTCGCTGCACACTCCGTGTCGTCGTCGGCACGGCGGATGGCATGCGGTGGCTGGTGCGGTTGCGACGCGCGATCCCGAACCACGCCACTCCCGAGCCGGCCACCAGCACGATCACCAGGACCCGGCGCCGGAGCCGTCGGCGCGCCTGATCGACGCCCTGCGGCGGAACTAACGGACCGAATTCCACAGATCGACGGTCGCGGGAAAGATCCCCCTGCCTTCGCGCAGCGTCCACTCGAGCCGCATGCGCACGACCTGGCGAAAGACGCCGTCAAAGTCGTGCGGGAAGCGGGCGGCGAGAAAGGCGCGTTCGGCCCCCATGAAGCTGCGTCCGGACTCGAGGAAATCCGCCATGAACAGCGCCCGCCCCGTGCGGTCCCAGTGTGGAGAGCCCACGGTGTGCCAGCGCACCGCCTCGAGCACGGAAGCGCGCGTCTCGCCGTCACGGGCAAGCCTGATGGCCGCCGCTGGTCCGTGCAACACGCCGTCGGGCATGTCGGGGTCACCGACCAGCTGGCGCAGCATGTCGTGCGGGCCGTCACGCAGCGCGTCGTGCCAACGGCCGACGTCGTGCCAGGCCTGCGCCTCGGCCGCGTCAAGCCGCGAGCGCGCCGCCCATTCATCGAGGAGGGCGGTGACGCGCGCGATGTGGGCACGTCGCTTCTCTCCGACGATTGCCCAGTCGGGGAGCACGGGCCCGGTCACGTGACGCTGGCCAGCCGGCGCGCGAGGTCGCCCAGGTTGGCGGCGACACCGCGCAGGGCGTGGGTGGCACCCTCGAGTTCGCGCAACGCCACCGCCTGGTCGGCGGCCGACGCCGCCACGTTTTCCGCCCCCACCCGGTTGCGGCTGGAAATGTCGGCCACGCGCGCCACGCGCTCGCGCAGGTGCCGGAACTCCGATTCCTGCTCGCGCGACGTGCGCGCGATCCGCTGGGCGCGCTCGGCGCCCGTGGCAGTGGCCTGCACGATCTCGTCGAGCGCGCCGCGCGCGGAGCTGGACAGCGCCTCGACGTCGCGCACCATGTCCTGCCCGGCGTCCATCTGGGCGGCCACGACCCGCATCTGCGACCCGAAGTCGTGCAGGAGGTCGCCGGCCTGATCCGACGCGGCGCGACTCTCCTCGGCCAGCTTGCGCACCTCGTCGGCCACCACCGCGAAGCCGCGCCCCTGGTCGCCGGCACGAGCCGCCTCGATGGCGGCGTTGAGGGCCAGCAGGTTGGTCTGCTCGGCCAGCTCCCGGATGGTGTGGATGAAGGCGGTGATCTCCACCGTGGCCAGGCGCAGCGCGTCAATCTGCCCGGAACTCTCGGCGACGAACGCCTGCACGCGCTCCAGCCGCCCGATCGTGGTGCCGATCGTGTCCCGGTGCTCCCGGGCGATCTCGGTGGCGCGCCGGCTGGCCACTTCGGCCTCCCCGCCATCGCGCACCACGTGTTCGGTGGCGGCGAACAGCGCGTCGGTGGCCTCGATGCTGCGCTCAACCTGTTCGCCTTCCTCGGCCAGCGCGCGCGTGATGTCGCTTCCCGTGCGGGCCACCTGCTCGCCACGCGTACGCAGCGTCCGCGCCGAGTCGGTGAGCGTCTCGATCTCCTTGCTCAGCCGGTCCAGCAGTTCGAGCATCGGCAGCCGCAGGTCGTGAATCTGCAGCGTGGTCGCCAGCTGGGACGCAAACCGCGTGATGAGCATCGCGGCCTTGTGGCCGTACGTGTTGGGCTTGTGGTGCTCCAGCTCCACGACGCCAAGGCTCCGGTCGCCGAAGCGCAGGGGCACGACGGCCAACGTGCGGACCTGCGGCCGGTACCGTTCCACGCGCGCGTCGCGCGCCGTATCGGGCACGATCTGCCGCTCGCCGGTACTGAGCGCGAGGGCGCGGAGGCGGCGCCCATCGTCGCCCTCTCCCAGGCTCGGCTCCAGCAGTCCGTGGCCGCCGTGATAGATGACCGAGAGCGCCGCCCCGTCGTACCGGTAGATGCGCAGGTCGGTCCAGTCCACGAGCCGGTGCGCGAGCGCCTCGATGCGGCGGAAGCTCTCACCCAACGAAATGCCCGACGACACCACCTGCTCCATGGCGAGGATGATGTTCAGCTCTTCGGCCGCAATGGACTCCTCGATGATGCGGCGGACGAGCAGTCCCGAAAAGACGAGCACGACGACGACGAGCAGGCTCCCCATGCTGCCGAGCGTCTGGTAGCTCTGGAGGACGACGGACGCGCCGATGAGGCCCGCGCCGAAGCTGATGACCTCGTACCGCAGGATCAGCGCCCGCTCCTCGGGCAGCAGCTTGTCCCGGATGAGCAGGGAGAAGTACAGCAGTCCGCGGCTGAACGTGAAATGCGCGAGGAAGAACGAGGCAACGGCCGGCAGGTTGTCGCTGACGATCCCCGAGTGCCCGGCCGCGCCGCTGGAGACTGCGGCCGCGGCATAGACGCCGTAGGCGGCGACAAGCGCCACGACCTCGCGCCCGGCATTGATCCACGCGACGGCGATGCTCTTGCGCAGCGACAGCCAGTCGGCGAAGAACATCCCGAGCACCAGCCCGAACGCCGCCGCGGCCGGCCCGGCGAGCAGCGAGCCGCCCACCGCCAGCATTCCCAGCAGGTTCAGCGCGGAGTACTTGGTAAGCGGTAGCTGGTACGCGCGCAGGAAGAAGGAGGCCACCGCGAAGAGCAGCGTCACCTGAACGTGGAGGCTCCAGGCGGGGTCGTACCATGAAACGCCAATGAGCAGGAGCGTCCCGGCAACCGGAATCAGCCGCGCCTGGAAGCGAAGGATCGTGTTCACGCGGCGCACTCGTCGAGCGCGGCCCTCAGCGTGCGCGCCAGTTCCACCGCCGCGTCCACCGATTCGCCGGCGGCCTGCACGAGTGCGCTGCCAACGACGATGCCGTCGGCATGCGTCCCGACGGCGCGCGCCTGCTCGGGCCGGGAGATGCCGAAGCCGACGCAGATGGGCAGCGGACAGACCGTGCGCAACCGCGCGATGGTCTGGGGGAGATCCGACGGGAGCTCCTGGCTCACGCCGGTGACGCCGAGGCGCGAAATGAGATAAACGAAGCCGCGCCCGTGCCGCGCGATTTCCGCCATGCGCCCGATCGGCGTGGTGGGCGCGACCAGCC
>Ga0209014_10002865_pt1 | contig 9957 bp, 5 predicted proteins | sample BarGraNGADG00212_FD_184491 | JGI IMG/M metagenome (GOLD analysis project Ga0209014, IMG submission 184491) | Arctic peat soil microbial communities from Barrow, Alaska - Barrow Graham LP Ref core NGADG0002-212 (SPAdes) (version 2) | ecosystem: Environmental > Terrestrial > Soil > Wetlands > Peat ... | reverse complement strand
CATTACCCATCATATATACCCAAAACTCATTCACGTTTGTAATCAAAGCGCCCTGTATGTTGTCAAGTTGCCCATTACTGTTACTGCTTATCTTTTCAAGATCATAAACCAGAGTTTCAGGTTTAAATGTTAACATGAATATCCCTTCATCCTGAGACAAAATAAAGTATCCTCCATCCTTCTCTATTAAAATATCAACAACTTTTGACAAGGGATACTCTTTGATCCTGACTTTGACAGACAGAGTCCCGGAGTCTTTCAAATACTCCATTACATAAAGGTTTTCCTGGGTCCCAACAAGAAATAAATTTCCGGTAATATGGCGTATAGTGAATATCAGTTCATTATCCAGTTGTGTAGATACCTGAATTAAGTCATGATTGGGATATGAGACCAGAAGGCCTTCATTCTGTGTTGAAAACCAAATTGTTCCGGTGTCGGCCTCTGTAATTGAAGTAACGGGAGAGTTATATGTGGAGGTTCCAGTAAGTATTCTGAACCCATCATCGGATACATGTGTAATCCCGCCACTCATATGACCAAGCCATAATCCACCGGAAAAATCTTTGTAAATAGCAGTTATAAAATTCTCTGCCAGACTATCGCGATCAGTAAAATGCTGAAATTCAAATCCATCAAAACGATAAAGCCCTTCTGCTGTACCAATCCATAAATAACCTTCCTTATCCTGGTTTATAGCATACAGGAAAGAATTACTCAGTCCATCTGCAAAGCCGTATTGTCTAAAGAAATTATTCTGGCCGTCTAGTTGAAAAAAAACTTGTGCAAGCAGGAAGATAATATAGAATCTAAATTTCATATTATTACTTTCTTTCCACTGCTTTCATTCTTAAGGCCGGATTATATACAGGTATACCACCTATTGGAATAACGTAAAAAGGAAGTGATTCGCCATATTGGTTTTGTATTATTACAGCAACATTATTATTTTTTACCAGCTTGGCCCTGTTCTTAATAAACTGAATCTCCATAGATGTGTTTCTTTCCTCTTTTGTTACCGGAAGTTCAGTTGAAGCCCATTTGCTATCTTCAGATATGGTACAGAGCTCTCCTCTTTTTGCAACGGAAACAACTCTGATGAAGCCATCATCATCCCAGTCATAGTTCAATATTTTTACAGAAATTACTTTATCATCCAGATAAGGATATATCTGGGAAACATTGTTCTGATTGTTGGAAAGTCTGAAATGATACTTATATGTAAAGATATTACCCCCTTCAATAGGTTTATTTTCCCTTTTATCGGTACTCATGAAGTATTGATAAAGGTTACCATCGTCCCCACTTATTCCTTTAGCTATAACTTTAAAAATATAACCATTAAGTTCTTCAGAGAATTCTCCTTCCAATGCATTGAATGGACCGAAAGTATACCATTTCTGATCGTACTTCGAATTATTATCAAATAACTTGGAATCCAACAAACTGCCACTTTCAAAATTACCTTTAGGATCGACTGATTTTGCATCAGGGTCTGACCATGAGCCTTTACCTCCATATACAGAGAACTTGACAGTAGTATTAAATTCTCCTTTCTGTTCATCTAATTCGCCACCGGTGTCCGGATCAAAAACCCTTATATAGAATGGCACATTATGGGTTTTGGGGACCATAAAAAAGAAAATCTGGCAGAAATCATCATCTCCCCATGATTTATCTGCCTGTGCGCCGAATGTTACCAGGTATGGAATGTTCTCATCCTCAGCAGGTGCCGACTGTGACATTCCAGTAAGATAAAGGAAACAGTTCAACAGAGTAAGTACAACAAAATGTAATATTTTTTTATTCATATGATAAATATATTAAAACTTTCTTAGAGAAAGTGTTTTTTGTTTTGTTAAGGAAAAACTACAGTCTTGAAAATATCACCGGAGCATGAAGTTGCCACGCCGGAGGAAACAATCAAGACTCTGCAAATTATCCATTCCGGGTTGATTATCCCAGAAACATCACCACTAGATATCAGTCAGTTACTCTGAATCCAATAAACATGATATCATCAATCTGAGGTAAGTCGCCCTTCCATTCCATTATCTCTTTTTCCAACTTCATTTTTTGCTCCTGAACTGGCAGGTTCCAGATTTCTGACAATATCTTCTTCACATTAACTGTTTTAAATTTTTTGTCTTCCGGCGACCCAAACTGATCGGCATAACCATCAGAGCATAAATAAAGCATATCGCCGGGTTTTATATCAACCTTAATGTTTGTAAAGCTCCTATTCTCATCCAATGTTGTCCTACAGATAGAATACCTATCGCCCTTATAGATCATCAAATCCCCATCTCTTACTACAAAAAGCGGATTAAATGCACCCGCATATTCAAGAGTGAAATCCTTTCTGTTAAAAGCGATCAGGGCAATATCCATGCCATCCTTAATACCTATTTCCTGGCTCTGAATGATTGACTTGTTGACTTCTACATTCAACCTATCGAGAATTTCTGATGGTTTTTTGATTCCATAATCTTTGACGATTTTATTTAGAGAATTATGGCCGATAAAAGACATAAATGCTCCCGGGACACCGTGACCTGTACAATCAACAGCAGCCAGAAAACTCACTTCCGCGTTTTCATGCATCCAATAAAAATCACCGCTTACAATATCCTTTGGAAGGAAAAGCACAAAAGTTTCTTTAAATGTATCTTCTTTGGGCAGCATAGCCCGTTGAATACGTTCGGCGTATCGTATACTGTCAGTAATATTCCTGTTTTTCTCTTCGATAATCAGGCTTTTATTAACCACTTCCTCAGTTCTCTCCCTGACTTTTTTTTCAAGGATATTCTTTTCTCTTTTCAATGTCTGTTCCCTTATGCGGATGGAAGTTACTACTGATGTAAATAATATTAAAATGGAACTAAGGATGAACCACCATGTCAGGTAAAACGGTTTCTTTATCCTGATACTGAAGGTTAATGGATTCTCAGCAGGTATATCGTTCTCATTAAACGCCCTGAGTCTGAAGTTATATTCGCCATATCCTACTCTTTCATATGTAACCGATCTGCTTGTAGATACCCCTGACCAATCAGCACTATACCCTTCAAGAAATGTCTGGTACTTCACAAGTTCAGGATTGGAAAAGTTTATTCCGGTATATTCTACCCGTATCTCATAATACCCATGATTCAGATCCAATGTATTTAAATTGACAACCTTCTCTTTGTTAACATAAACTGCATCGATATGGAGAATTGGTGGTGTTAGTCCTTTGGCTGTTAGCCGGGGCATATATTTTATAATTCCTTCGGATGTTCCAAACCAGATGTTATGTAAACGGTCAACTAATATAGCGTTAAAATAGAAATCCGCTGAACTGGTTATCCCTTCATAACGGGCATAATTTTTAATCATATTGGTTTCCATATCTATCTGGGAAAATCCTCCCCTGTGGCTTACAATTATATTATGCCTGCCATCAAAGATCATGCTATAGCAGTAATCTGATAGCAATCCTGATGAACGTGTAAAGTTAAGGTTTGTGTCCCCATTAAATTTGTAAATCCCGTTACCCTGTGTTGCTACCCATATTGATCTGCTGGTATCCTCAACCAGTGAGATTACTGATGTTAGCCCCATTGAATTCGTGTTTGGGAATGTGGTAACTTTGCTATTCTTGTCGATATAGGATATATTTTTACAGATGGTCGCAATCAGTACATTGTCGTTGGAATCTATGTAGAGTTGCTGAATATTATTGTGCGGTAAACCATCATTCGTGGAAAACCATCTCTTTACACCTGTAAGTGCATTCAGTTTACAGATTCCCTTTTTAGTACTGATCCAGATAGTGTTTCCCTTTCCGGTAATATGATTAACTGAATTTTCAAGATTATCCTGTGATAGGAATAGCTTTGCAAATCTTTCATTTAAAGGGTCAAATGTGAACATGCCCTCTTTTTCAAAACCAAGATAGATTGATCCTTGTTCGGATCTGTATATTGAATTAAGCTTAGCTCCGGTCAAACCATCCGGCAAAGGATATGATTTGCTGACCTGCCCGGTCTCAGTTAAAATTTTATTAAGTGAATTATCACTTGCAATCCAAATATAATTAATATCGTTTGATAATGAGTATATACGGTTAGACCCGATTGTGTTTACATAAGAATAAAACTTCAGATTATCGTCAACCAGTCTCAGAAGTCCATCTCCATACATTCCGAGCCAGATGTTACCCTCCCTGTCTTCAAAAAGGCATTGAATATTGTTCGAGATCAATCCATTCTCATCATTAATATAACCTGATTGTAAAAACTCACCAGATTCACCATCCCTGTGATACTTTATAATTCCATTTCCAATAGTATTTACCCAAAATTCGTTGGAATTTAACATGATAGCGCCCTGGCTGTTGTCAAGATTACCATTTGTGTTATTGCTGATCTCTGTAAGATCGTATGAAATATTGTCAATGTCAATTGATAACCTGAAGATTCCTGCATCGTGAGATATAATTAAATATTCACCCTGCTTTTGTTTGACGATTTCAGCCACCTTCGAATAGGGATAGTTTAAAATCCTTACTCTTTCTACCATTGATTTGGATTCCTGCTGATACTCCATAATATAAAGATTTTCCTGTGTACCAACAAGGAAATAATTACCGGAAATATGCCGGATATTTGATATCTGCTCATTATCCAGCCGGGTTGAGACCTCAAAAATGTTGTTGTCTGGATATAAAACCAGAAGGCCGTCATTTTGTGTTGCAAACCAGATTGTTCCGGTGTCCGCTTCTGTAATTGATGTTATTGAGGAGTTAAATGCAGATGATGCTATTATTTTATTAAAACGATTATTTGAAATATGAGTAATTCCACCGTTCATATGTCCCAACCACAAACCACCGGAAAAATCTTTATATATTGTGGTAATGAAATTTTCGGCAAGGCTGTCCTGATCGGTAAAGTGTTGAAATTCAAATCCGTTAAAACGGTAGAGCCCCTCAGCAGTTCCAACCCATAGATAACCATTTTCATCCTGGTTTATAGAATAAAGAAATGAGTTATCCAGCCCATCTACCGGACCATATTGCCTGAAATAATTGTACTGCCCGATAAGTGGCAGAAAAAGTTGTGTGAGTATTAGTGTAAATGCGAAGCGGATTTTCATAATGAAATTGTATTAAAACTTTCTTGGAGACAGCGTTTTTTGTTTTGTAAATGAAAAATTGTAACCAAAAAATACTTCGTGAGTTCCTGTTTTAATTCCACTGAACATGCTGACAGGAAATTCAAATGCATATCCGACTCTTATATCATCTCTAAAACCATAGTCAATAAAACCACCTACGGCACTTAGCGGCCTATATACCAGACCTGCACCCAGCTTTTGCAAGGTAGCAGAAAATCTGGTTTCCAGCAACATAGGAGCTCCTTTCACAAGCCATACTGAAACAGCCGGGTGTAAAATAATATTTTCTCCGATCTGGAACTTTGCCCCACTCCCGGTAATTACAGTTCTGTCTTCCCTGTTTTCATTATTTACACCCGCAACTCCTTTGGGGCTTAGTTTGTTTCTAATAAGTGAAGGAACTGAGAAATCAAAATAGTAATTCTGGTATACGAAGTGCAACCCTGTGCCCAGATTCGGAAGTATGATATTATTGACATCAGAAATAAAGAGTTTATCACCCGGATCAATAATTAACAAATCAGATAAGCTAATGTGAAGGATGCTGACGCCTCCTTTAAGACCCAGATATAGTGCTGATTTATCGCTTAAAACAACCTTATAAGAATAGCAGAAAAATACACCGGTCTCTTTCACCGGACCGGCAGAATTATTATGAATATCAGCACCTATTGAAGCATTTTTGTCTCTTAAAGAAAATTGAGTGGCTAAAAGGTAAGATACAGGAGCACCTTCAAAACCTGTCCATTGTTGTCTGGTCATCAGGATCAGGTCGTTTAGATCCTTATCTCCGGTATAGGCCGGATTATTTACCAAAGGTGCAAAATTCTCTAAAAGAAAATGATTATCCTGTTGCGATGAAGCTTTAACACCTGCCAGCAAAAATGAAATGATTAAATTATTTTTCAACCTTCTCATTTAATATTCTGATTAATAAAACTAGAATCACTGTTTGTCATTCAATATAATAAATTCTACTCTATAGTTCTTCATTCTGCCTTCTTCTGTGCTGTTCGATGAAATTGGATTCGATTCACCATACCCCTTTCCCACCAGTCTCTGTTTTTCAATTCCCTTTGAAACCAGGTAATCAACTATCGCCTCGACCCTTTTTTGTGATATTATAATACTGTTTTCAAAAGATTCAATATTATCAGTATGTGCCGCTATCTCCATTATAATATCAGGATTGTCCTCCAATATTTTTACGACTCTATCAAGCATCTTAATGTCATCCCCGGACACTTCAGATCGTTTAAACTCAATACTGGCATCTGCCAATCCTGAAAGTTCATTGTTGATTTTGGCCACAATTTCGGCTGGCAATTCAGCCAATAGATAGATTTTCACTATAGATATTGAAAAGTTCTTACTGTTATTATTTGTATCAGCTCTAATATCTTCAGGTTCATCAACATCTGTTGTTGGATTAATGCCAGCCAGAGACATCACCAGTTCCTGGTTGTCCATTCCTATTGCTATTGGTTTAATAACACACTTCGTCTCTTTTTGCTTAGTTGCTTCGTAATATCCTGAAACTCCGAGTTTCACATCATAAATACCAGCCTTATTAAAAATATGATTTACCTGTGATCCTGTCGTACCAGAACCATCACCAAAATCCCATATGTATGTTTCAATATTAAATCCGGGGAGGTTAGAGGTTAGTCCGCTAAATTCCATCTCCTCATTGATAAGAGAGGCATCCCTGGATGAAATAAACGGCTGTTCAAAATCAGTAAGCTCAAAATCCATTGATGATTGTGTCAGGAATGTTTCACCGGTGGAGCTATCGATAATCTTAAGCTTAGCCCAGTAACTACCTGCTCCGGGGAAACAATGTTCAACCTTTAAGCCTCTGATCTTAACTCCATCACTGAACTCCCACTCATAAATTACCGGCAAAGTATCTAATCCGGGAAACTTTTCGTCCCAAAATTCGTAACAATAATTATTCTTTTTAAGAGTATCGCAATCAAATAGTTGAGGCAACATCGTTGAAAATTTAAAAATATCATCTGTATTTTCTCTGTTCGATGAGAAATATCCGGATGAAAAATCTGAATCAGTGATTAATCCGAAATCATCGTATTCTGAATTGATCGGGGCTTCCAGATGATGCGGAATCATCCATCCATCCTCTCCCGACTTTGCCTGAAAAATGTCTTTTTTACCTAATCCCCCATGTCCGTCTGATGCAAAAAAGAGGTCTCCATTTTGAGCAATAAATGGATATGCTTCATTACCTTTAGTATTAATCACTGCTCCAAGATTTTCAGGCTCTGACCAGTTCTGCTCAATTAGCTCAGATCTATAAATATCCGTCCCTCCAAATCCACCAGTCATATCTGAACTAAAATAGAGATACCGTCCGTCAGGACTAAGGAAAGGTGTTGAAATAGAATATGTGATGCTGTTATATTTAAAGCTGCTTATATTGGTCCACTCACCATTAATAAACTCTGCAAAGAACAATCCAAGAGTATTTTTCTTATTAGTAATATTTCTCCTCTTTGCCTCAGCATCAACATTCCGGGAATAGACCATGACATTTCCATCAGCACTGAATGATGCAGGACCATCATTAAATGGAGTTTCAACATTACGACTGAAAATCACAGGTTTTTTATTCCACAGTGTATCATTAACAGAAATAGAAAAAATATTGAACAGTCCCTTTTTGTCCTTAGTCTGATAAGTAAAAAATAGTTCATCCGCAAAATTAGAACAGTATACAATCCTGTCTCTAAAATAAACAGGGGAGAACTCATCGTAATCATTGCTGCTGAATATTGTCTTATCAACATTGTAGTGTAACTGACCAGTAATCCACTGAAAAGGAAATATGAACAGTAGTAACAAGTATAGTCTGATTTTCATAACTCTTTTAATTTCTCTTTTTCATGCTATAAATACATTAAAACCTCCTGGGAGACAGCGTTTTTTGTTTTGTGAATGAAAAATTGTAACCTAGATATACTTCATGGGAGCCAGATCGCACACCTCTTAACATACCGGTTGCCAATTCATAAGCATAACCAATTTTCAAACTAACCCTGAATGTAAGGTCAAAAAAACCGCCAGCAGCAGATCCCGGTCTATACACTACTCCAGCACCTAACATCCGGTAAGTTGCAGAAACACGGGTATCAACCAATACCGGAGCTCCTTTAACCAGCCATATGGAAACAGCAGGATGCAGGGTAATTTCATCTGCTATCCGGAATTTTGACCCACTACCGGCTATTACAGACCTGTCTTGCACGTTTTCATTATTAACCTTTGTTGCCCCTCTGGGGCTTAATTTGTTTCGCAGCATAGTCGGCATTGAAAGGTCTAAGTAATAATTCTTATAAACGAAATGTAATCCTGTTCCAAAGTTTGGCTTGACAATATTATCAACATTGGTCTCAAAAAAATTATCACCCTGATCAATAACCAGAAGGTCTGATAAGTTTATTTGAATTATGTCGGCTCCACCTTTAAGACCAAGCCATAGAGAGGAATTTTCGCCCAGGACTATTTTGTAGGAGTAGTTTAGAAATATCTTTGTCTCTGTTTCCGGGCCTATGGAGTTATGCTGTATATCAGCACCTATTGATGCGTTTTTGTCCCTTAGCGGAAAATGGACAGCCAGCAGGTAGTTGGTTGGCGCTCCTTCAAAGCCTGTCCATTGCTGCCTGGTTAATATCATAAGATCATTCAGGTCTCTGTTTCCGGTATAAGCCGGATTATTCCTGAATGATACAAAATTCTCTAACATGTAATAATTATCCTGTTGTGACAATGCTTTTTCTCCGGTAAGAGTAAAGCATATCAGGATACCTACTGTTAGTCTGTATATATAATTTAATGCCACTTATTGTTCCTTTATCAAATATACATATCCTTTAACTACCTGTTTATTACCCAATTTTAGTATGTAATAATATGTTCCAGTTGGAAGCTTTTGTCCTGATGATACTCCTGTTGAGGCCTTGCCATCCCAACTATTATCATATCCATCCATAGAAAATACCTCCTTACCCCATACATTATATACATGCAACTCATTTTCAGGATATAACCCGATCCCAATGATCTCAAATGTATCATTAAGACCATCATTATTCGGTGAGAAACCCTGAGGGATAACCAGACCATTTGGAACATCATCACCTAAACGGATTATTACCTGCCGACTGCATTGTGAAGTATTCCCACTTTGATCAGTTGCTGTATAAGTTACAGTAGTAGTACCAACAGGATAAATTCCACCTGCATCTGCTGTACTACTGAAATCATTTGTAACTGACTGAATACCACAATTATCATTTACAACCGGAACCTCAAGTGAGAGCTCCATTTCGTAAATACCTTCGCCTGCCGTTATAATCGTATCCGGCGAACAGGATATTACAGGTGGTGTGTTATCATGTAATACTATATTGAAAATACAGTTAGCCGTATTTCCTTTATTATCAGTGGCAAAAATGGTAATAGCCTGAGCTGTTCCTACGCCACTCAGAGAGGTACCTGAAACAGGGGATTGGGTGACAGAAGGTGCCGGGTCGCAATTGTCAGTAACAATTATAGAAGCTGTATAGTCTGGTACAATAAATTCGCAGTTACTATTAAGATATTCCGTTCTGTCTCCCGGACAAGTTATCACCGGGTCCTCATCATCAGTAACAGTTATTTTCTGAATGCATATGGCGGTGTTGCCGCTCAGGTCAGTTGCAGTCCAAGTAAGAGTTGTTATTCCAGTGGGATAATTTCCGCTTGCATCAGCTGATCCATTGAAATCATTGATTACCG
>Ga0209014_10002864_pt1 | contig 9957 bp, 4 predicted proteins | sample BarGraNGADG00212_FD_184491 | JGI IMG/M metagenome (GOLD analysis project Ga0209014, IMG submission 184491) | Arctic peat soil microbial communities from Barrow, Alaska - Barrow Graham LP Ref core NGADG0002-212 (SPAdes) (version 2) | ecosystem: Environmental > Terrestrial > Soil > Wetlands > Peat ... | reverse complement strand
GAACCGTGAACGCCTTGCCCTCGGCGTCGAGCACTTTCGCGCAACGGGTGTAGACGGCCATGCCCGGGCCGATCGCCGCCTGGGCGAGGTCGACGGGGGGAAGTTGCCACGCTGGAGCTGGGTGAGTGCGTTGGGCAATTCAGACTTGAGGGCAGCAGCGAACTCGCGGCGAGTGGCGGAGGTGGCGTCCGCGGAGCGCTTTCGGCAGACCAGGACGATGCTGGAGGCGAGGGCGGAGATGTTCTTCTTGAGGTTCCCGGTGTACTCGGTTCGCACCGGCCATGTCCCGCTGATCGCAAGTCCTGCAGCGATGACCGCGGCTAGGAAGGTGTCCCAACCCGTGTTGGAGACACCGTGACTGGAAGTGCTCTCGGACTGCCTGAACGCGTAATAGATGGTGACCGGGAACGCTGGGTGCGCCTGGTCGGCCAAGCGGTGCATCGCCTGGGTCATGCCGTCGAGGAAGAAGGCCTCGGCTTTCTCCTTGCTGCCGTGGCGGTAGAGCGTGGCGACCAGCTCTTCGGCCTTAGGTGCGGCGAGCGTGGCGAAAAGGCTCGGAAACACTTGCTTCAGTGACCGACGGAGCCAGACGTAGAAGAAGTCCGACAAGTCCGCGTAGCCGATGTTGTTGTAATACGGCGGATCGGTGGAGACGACTCGGTCGGTGCTAGTGGTTTGGGAGGCGGCGTCGGCCTGCAGTGCCATGCCAGGCGCCCCCATCCCAAGGGCCTCCAGCATCTTGCCGGCCTGCTCGATACCCAAGTCCCAATTGCCGGACGAGCTGCTCAGGGGATTGGCCTCTGCGTAGTCGAACACCATCGGGATGGCTTGCCGACCGAATGTCGAGACGATGCCATCTCGAGTTATGTGCCAGGCACAAACGGATGACCAGTAGTTCGCCCCCTTGTCCACTGCAAACGCCAAGTACGCTGCGATCGCATCGGCGTATGCGGTGAGCCCGCTGCCGCCAGTTGCGAGGGCCTTGGAGTCGTCGGGTAGGCCGACGGCGAGGGCGTCGCGCTTGACTTGTTCGCGCGCCTCCAGCACAAGATCGGAGAACGTCGTTAGCGCGATGACCTGACGCGGCGAGAAGAGGCTGCCCCAAGTAGTCAATCCATATGCAGAACAGACGCCCCCTGTGATCATGGCTCTTGTAGGTGTAAGACCGGACAAGAAGGTCGATCGAGCGTCGACGACCACGGAGGCTTCGTCGGGGCGCATCGCAGGGACGTCATCCACGTCATTGGGAGACAGATAGACCCGTCCGCCGTCGCCCTCCGCGACAACGGCCATGAGACGAGCGCCCAGACGGCCAGCCTTACCTTCGTCCCGGACGTAGCTTCGGGCGACAGGGACACCACTCATGAGACAGAGGAAGTCCTGAGCCTTGCCAGCGCGAGTCCCGTTCTTCAATGCGTCGGCATTCCTCGGTGCGCCCACCTTCACCGTGAAGCGGTAGCCGCGGTTCTCGATCACCGGCTCGATGTAGGCCTCCTTGCCGGGCTTCGTCGAGAGCAAGAACGTGGACGCCAGTGGCACGTCCACCTGCCCGAACGCCGGGTTCGGGCTCTTGACGGTACGCGCCCAGATCCAGGCGATTACGGTCAGAGACTTGCCCGCGTACGGCCTCAGGTCTGGGCGCTCCCGCACCATCTCCGACGCGCTTCGAGATCACGCTCCGGTCGCCCGAGCGGGTGAGGCTCGCGTCCTGGATGGCGTGCTCGAGGTAGAAGAGGACGCGGGGGCTGGTCCCCGGGTCGCGCTCGTCGACGAGGACCGTGCCGCGACGGAGCAGGTCCCGGTGGCGCTCGAGCGTCAGGTCGATGGTGGCGCCCAGGAGCGGGTGCCCGGGATGGACGAACGCCGCGAGCGGCAGGCCCGGCGGGTTGACGAGCGGCTTCTCGAAGGCGATCCGCTCGTAGCGGGGCATGATCGGCTCGCCGAGGCCGATGAGCCGGTCCCGGTTCCGCACCGGCGCCGGGACGTGAGTGACCTCATACCGGCGCGGCTCGCGCTGCTTGACTGAGCCGCCGAGCCTCGCGAACGCCTCGAGGAAGAACGACTCCACGTAGTGCGGCTGGAGTTTGCGGGCCTCCGCGCGCTCCATGTCCTCGCGGATGTGCATGACCCGGCTGGCGTCCATCGCGTCGTGGACGAGGACCTTCTCCTCGAGCAGGTCCCGGATCTCGTCGAAGTTGAAGGCGTGCTCCACGACCTGGGTGAGGCGGGCGCGGACGTGCGGCTGGTCGCCGTAGCGGATGGCCTCGATCAGGAGTTCGCGCAGGGGCTTGCCCTCGAACTGGACCTTGCCCAGCACGTCGAAGACCTGGCCGCCCAAGGCGGTGCGGGCCTCCTCGAGCTTGCCCAGCAGCGTGCGGTAGACGTCGCCCTCGCGGGTCTCCTCGGCGACGAGGTTCCAGAGGTGGCAGACCTCGGTCTGGCCGATGCGGTGGATGCGGCCGAAGCGCTGCTCGATCCGGTTGGGGTTCCAGGGCAGGTCGTAGTTGACCATGAGGTGGGCGCGCTGGAGGTTGATCCCCTCCCCCGCCGCGTCGGTCGCCAGCAGGACCGCGACGTCCGGGTTGGTCTTGAACGACTCCTGGGCCCTGAGGCGGTCCTCCCGGCCCATGCCGCCATGGATGACGACGATGGCCTCTTGCCGCCCGAGCAGGGTCGCGATCTTGCCGTGGAGGTAGGTCAGGGTGTCGCGGTGCTCGGTGAACAGGACGAGCTTCTGGTGCGGCGAGGGCGTGGGCGGCGGGATCGGACCGGAGCCGTAGGGGCGGAGGCCCTCGGAGGTGCCCTTCACCCCGGCGGGCGTGAAGATCTCGCCCAGGAGCGCGGCGAGCTCGGTCCACTTCTTGTCGTTGCCGCCGTTGCGCACGGCCAGGGCGAGGGCCTCCAGGTGCTGGAGGGTCGCGATCTCGAGCTTGAGCTCGGCGATGGAGCCCGCCGCGGTGGCCTGGTCGAGGATCTGCTCCTCGGCCGCCTCGAGCTCGTCGTCGGGCGCGTCCTCCATGTCCTCGATGTCCTCGGCATCGAGCTCGGGGATGTCGGTGGCCGTCGTGGCCTGCGGGATCTGGCCACCGCGCTGGACGACTTCGAGCTCTCGGAGGCGCTTCTCCAGGCGCTCCCGCCGGCGGCGCAGGGACTGGTAGATCGCCTCCGGCGACGAGGCGAGGCGTCGTTGGAGGATCGTGAGAGCGAAGCCGACGGTCCCCGCGCGCTTGTCGTTCTGGAGGGCCTCCGCGCGGTTGAACTCCTCGCGGACGTATTCGGTGACCTCGGCATAGAGTCGTGCCTCGGCATCGGAGAGCTTGTAGGGGACCGTGTAGGCGATGCGCTCGGGGAACAGCGGCGTCCCGTCGAACTTGAGCAGGTTCTCCTTCACCATCCGGCGCATCAGGTCCGACACGTCCGCGGTGTGGGCGCCGTCGCGGACCTTGCCCTCGAACCGGTCGCCGTCGAGCAGCGCCATGAACAGCTGGAAGTCCTCCTCCTTGCCGTTGTGCGGGGTCGCGGTCATGAGGAGGAAGTGGCGGGTGATCGTCCCGAGGAGCTGGCCCAGGCGGTAGCGCTTGGTGTACTTGACCTCGCCCCCGAAGTAGGTCGCGGACATCTTGTGCGCCTCGTCACACACAATGAGGTCCCAACGGGCGTCGGGGACGGCGAGCTTCTCCTGGAGGTCGGGGTTGCGCGACAGCTTGTCGAGACGCGCGATGACGAGGTTCGTCTCGAGGAAGTAGTTGCCCGTCCGGGCGGCCTCCAGCTTGTCGTTCGTCAGGATGTCGAACGGGAGGCCGAAGCGGCGGTAGAGCTCGTCCTGCCACTGCTCGGCGAGGGAGCCCGGGCAGACGACGAGGCAGCGGGCGAGATCGCCGCGGGCGATCAGCTCCTTCATGAGGAGCCCCGCCATGATCGTCTTGCCGGCGCCGGGGTCATCCGCGAGCAGGAAGCGCAGCGGCTGGCGCGGCAGCATCGCCTCGTAGACGGCGGTGATCTGGTGCGGCAGCGGCTCAACGTCGCTGGTGTGGACCGCGAGCACGGGATCGAACAGGTGCGCGAGACGGATGCGGTTGGCCTCGGACACGAGGCGGAACAGGGCGCCGTCGCCGTCGAAGCTCCAGGGCCTCCCCAGCTCGACGATCTCGAGGCGCGGCTCGTCGTGCCGGTAGAGCAGCTCGTTGGCGACCCTGCCGGCGGGCGTCTTATAGGTCAGCTCGAGGGCGTTGTCGCCGAACCACTGCGCCTGGACGACCGTCACGAAGGCGTCCGGGATCAATCCACGGACGGCGGCTCCCGGCGTGAGCTGTTCCAGCGTTACGATGCCGCTCCTCCTCTGGCCGCGACCGAGTGGACCCCCTTCGGCTCAGGCCATTCTATGGACCCCGGCTCGGCCCGAAGAGGCCCAGACGCACCGATAAGGCTCGCGGCGGGGAGTGACAGCTCCGGTGACACATGCGGCCAACTGGCTCGTGGCGGTGCAGGACCCCGCGGTTGAGGGCACCAGCTTGGGGGCGAGGACGGCTCCACAGGCCTCGCCTCGCTGGTCGCTGCGACGCTTCGCGAGATGACGGGGGTCAGAACGGGGGTCAGCCCCGGAATACGAAAGGCCCCCCGGCTGACCGGAGGGCCCTGTTCGTGCTTGGGATTGTGGTCGGGGCGGAGCGATTCGAACGCTCGACCTCCTGAACCCCATTCAGGTGCGCTACCAGGCTGCGCCACGCCCCGATGCGATCTCGGCCCACCGGGTCGAGTCGCGTTCCACGCTGATCCTAGCAGTCACTCCCAAGTGGCGTCGCTGCGACCGTGTCAAACCGACCATGAGGTCATGCTCCGCCCGTTGGAGCCCGGGGCACCATTTGCGTCCTGGTGACGGCATGGAACGGTGCAGCGGGCTCGAATGCCAACCACGACGACATCTCGGGAGTTCGGGCTGGGGCCGAAGGCGGGCGGCCCTGGCTACGCGCCGGCGCGAGGTCCCTCGCCGCCTGACCGGGCTGCCCAGCGGTCGTAATCGGCAAGCTCGTCCTTCGATTCGCGGGCGAGCAGGTCCACGAGACAGCGCTGGACGCTCTTCCCTTCGAACAGGGCGTTGTGGACCTCGCGGGCGATCGGCATCTCCACGCCCAGCGATGACGCGAGCTGGAGCGCGGCGTCCACCGTGTAGGCGCCCTCGGCGACGCCGGGGAGCGTCGATTCGATCTCCGCCCACGTCCGGCCGCGAGCCAGCTCGACACCCAGCCGGTGGTTCCGGGACAGCGTCGACCCGCAGGTGGCGATCACGTCACCGATCCCGGCCAGCCCCATGAAGGTCAGCGGGTTCGCCCCGGCGGCGATGCCCACGCGCGTCATCTCGGCGAGGCCACGGGTCATGAGGCCGGCCTTCCCGTTGTCGCCGAACCCCAGCTGCTCGGCGGCGCCCGCGGCGATCGCGACCACGTTCTTCAGCGACCCGCAGATCTCCACGCCCAGGATGTCGCGGTTGACGTACAGGCGGAACTCGCGCCGGGCCAGGCGGGCCTGGATCCGCTCTGCCAGCGCCTCGTCCTCCGCGGCGATGACCGCGGACGCGGGAAGGCCGCGCGCGATCTCGAGGGCCAGGTTCGGCCCTGACAGGGCGGCGATCCTCCCCACCTTGAACCCGCCGGCCTCCGCGATGACATCGCTCATCCGCAGATGCGTGCCACGCTCGATGCCCTTGACGACCGACAGCAGGTCGGCGTCGGGACAGACGTTCGCCGCCACCAGCGCGACCGTCGCCCGCAGATGGGCTGACGGGACCGCGAAGACGACGAGGTCGATCGCCTCGGCCAGGGCGGCGGGATCGGCCGTCGCCTGGATGCGGGCCGCCAGCTCGATCCCGGGGAGGCGCCGCTCGTTCCGGCGAGTGGCCTTGATCCTGGCCGCCGTCTCCGGGGAGTGGCAGAGCAGCGTCACGGGCTCGCGCTGGGCGACGATCGCGGCCAGGGTCGTGCCCCAGGCGCCGGCCCCGACGATCGCCACGCGCGCCGGCTCGAGGCCCAGACCTGCAGGGACGCCCGGTTCGGCAGGGACGCCCGGTGCCGGCTCACGGCCCGGTGCGGGGGCCGGGCTGCCGCGGTCGGCCTCCCCTGCCCCGCCCATCAGCCCTTACGGGTGCGTGACGAGCGTCCCTTCGGGCGCTTCTCTCGCACCTGCTCTCGGAACACGAGGCGGATCGGGGTGCCGTCGAAGCCGTACGCCTCGCGGATCCGGTTCTCCAGGTACCGCCGGTAGGAGAAGTGGATCGAGTCCGGATCGGTGGCGAACAGCACGAACGTCGGCGGCGCGACCCCTGCCTGAGTGGCGTACCGGATCTTGGCGCGCTTGCCGTGGACGATGGCCGGCGGGTTGCGCTCCACGGCCGCCGAGACGAGGCGGTTGAGCTCGCCAGTGCCGACGCGCTTGCGGCGCTCGCCCCACACGTCCACCGCCAGCTCCAGGACGCGCCGGACGCGCTGCCCGGTCAGGGCGCTGATGGACACGATCGGGGCGTAGTCGATGAACGGCAGCTCCCGGCGGAGCTTGGCCACGAACTCGTCGAAGCTCTTGTGGGTCTTGTCCTCGACGATGTCCCACTTGTTGACCGCGATGACCAGGCCGCGACCCTCCTCGATCACGTAGCCGGCCACGTGCGCGTCCTGGGCCGTCAGCCCGTCGTGGGCGTCCAGGACCAGGACGGCGACGTCCGCCCGCGAGATCGCCTTGAGCGCCCGCATGGTGGAGTACTTCTCGGCGGCCGGTCCGTTGGCCACCCTGCCGCGCTTCTTGATCCCGGCCGTGTCGATCAGCACGACCTCGCTGCGGCCCCACGGGATCGTCGTGTCGATGGCATCCCGCGTGGTGCCGGGGATCTCTGAGACGATCATCCGGTTGTCGCCGAGCAGCGAGTTGAGCAGGCTGGACTTGCCCACGTTCGGCCGGCCGACGAACGCGATCGCGGGGGGCTCGTCGTTGTCGGCGGCCATGGCGGCGTCCCAGCGGGCCGAGACGTCCTCCACGGAGCCGGGCGCATCGCCGGCGCCCTCGCCGTCCCCGCCCTCTTCGTCAGCCTCGTCGTCGGCCGCGTTGGCGGGATCGCCCACCACGTACGGTGTGGGCTTCGCGCGGGCCATCTCCTTGGCCCAGGCCTCGGCCTCGTCCTCGCGCGCCTTGCGGGCGATCTCCTGCTCGCTCTCGGGCGGCATCGCCCAGACCACCGCGTCCAGCAGGTCGGCGACGCCCCGCCCATGGCTCGCGGAGATGGCGAACGTGTCCTCCCAGCCGAAGGCGAAGAACTCCGTGGCGTCCATCTCGCGCCGCAGGTTGTCGGCCTTGTTGGCGGCCACGAGCACCGGCTTGGTGGCCCGCCGCAGCATCTCGGCCGCGTCCAGGTCCGCCGGCGTGGGGCCCGTGGCGGCATCCACGAGGAACACGATGACGTCCGCCTCGTTGATCGCCAGGCGCGCCTGGATCTGGACCTGCTCCTCGATGGGGTCCCCCGGGGACACTTCCAGCCCGCCCGTGTCCACGACCACGAACCGGCGGCCGTTCCACTCGGCGTGGCCGTAGAGGCGGTCCCGCGTGGTCCGCGCCCGGTCCTCGACGATCGCCGCGCGGTCGTTGCCGACCACCCGGTTGAAGAGCGTGCTCTTGCCGACGTTGGGCCGCCCGACGAAGGCGACGACCGGGAGCCCGGCCGACTTGGCGGCCACGGGTCAGGCCACGCCGGCGGGAACGGGGAGGGTCGGCAGCGAGGTGGTCCGGCCGGCCGGTGTGGCGGCGAAGGCCAGCGCCTCGCGAGCGAGCTCCGCCGCGCGGTCCTGCCTGTCCGGCGCGCCGACGAGGGCGAAGATGCGCTCAGCCACGTCCCGCAGATCCTCGATCGGGGTGGAGGTCCCGCCCGTCACGCCCACGATGCGGACGTGCTCGAAGGGCGCCGGGTCCGCGAGGTCCCGGGCGTTCTCGATCTGGAGCGCGGGGGTTCCGGCGATCGCGCACAGCCGGGTCAGCTCCTTGGTGTTGGCCGAGTGCCGGCCGCCCACCACGACCATCAGCTCCACCTGGCGGGCTGTCTCCATCGTGTCCTCCTGCCGCCGGATGGTGACCGGGCAGACGGTGTTCACGATCTTGAGCTCGTGCGCCCGGGAGACCATGAAGGCCGCCAGCTTCTCGAACTTCCAGGGCGGCTGGGTGGACTGCGTGATGAGGGCCATGCGCTTGCGGCTCGGGATCCGGACCCAGTCCTCTTCCTCGTCCACGACGATCGCATCCGGCGCGAACCCGAGCAGGCCGACCACCTCCGGGTGCCTGGGCGTGCCGAGCAGGACGATGGTGTAGCCCTCCTCGACCAGCGCCCGGAGCTGCCGCTGCTCCTGCACCACCCAGGTGCAGGTGCCGTCGATGACGTCGAGGCCACGCGACGCCGCGCGCTCGAACACCTCCGGCTTCACGCCGTGCGCGCGGATGACCACGGCAGACCCGTTGTCGACCTCGTCGAGGCTTCCGACGCTCTCGACACCGAACTGCTGCAGGTTGCGGATGACGCCCTCGTTGTGTACGACCTGGCCGAGGGTATGGGTCGACTTGCCCGCGGCCGCCGACTCCTTGGCCATGTCGATGGCCTCCCGGACGCCGTAGCAGAACCCCGTGCGATGTGCGATTCGAACGATCTCGACCGTGCCCATTGCCCGTGGATGTTCGCATACGTGCGGCGTTCCCGCCGCCGGGCGATCCCCGGGTCAGGGTTCGGGCGGGGTGCTCCCGCCGATGGCTCCCGCGTAGAAGCCCCGGTGTCGCGGCTCCAGCAGGGCGGCTATCCGGCCCATGATCGCGGTCGTGGCGACCGTCTTGGCGGCCCTTCGATCCGTCCCGACAGCGACCAGGCGTTCCGCGGTGAAGGGCTCTCCGATCCTGACCGTGATCGTCCGGCGCGGGAACGGGTGGGGCAGCTTCTGTCCCTTGGGCCACACGGAGTCGCTGTTGTTGACGCCGATCGGGACGATCGCCGCGCCCGTCCGCATCGCCAGGGCCGCCAGACCGTCCTTCGCCTCCTGGAGGTCGCCGGTGGGGCTGCGGGTCCCTTCGGGGAAGATCATCAGGACGCAGCCGGCCTCGAGGATGCGCGTCGCCAGGCGGTAGGCGTCCACGTCCGCGGTCCCACGATCCACGGGATGGACGCCGCAATGGGCCGCGAGCCAGCCGAACAGCGGCCAGTCGAAGAGCTCCCGCTTGCCCAGCCAGTGGATCCGCCGACGCCGAAGCCCGGGCGTGATCCAGGCGCCGAGGACCATGGGGTCCGCGTTGGAGATGTGGTTGGCGGCAAGGATGACGGCGCCCGTGCGGGGGATCCGCTCGAGCCCCTCGATCCGGATCGGCGCCATGGAGCGCGCCCAGATCCGCGCGATGAGCGCCGTCAGCCGGACCAGCAGCGTCTGGTCGTCGTCGAGGCGCATCGCGGCCTCGATGACGCGGTTGCGCTTCGCCGGTGGTGCCGGTGCGGTCGCTGGGCGTGGCACCCTGGGCGTGGCCGGCGGGGTCACGGCCGGTGTCGGCGAGGTTGGCGGCGTCGCGGCCGGGGTTGGCGTGGTTGGCGGGGCCGCCGCAAGCGGGGTCGCTCCGAGCGGGGCTGCTGCGGTCTCGGCCTGGGCGATCGTGGCGGCCACGAGGTCCACCGTCTGCTCGAAGTCCAGGCCGTCGGTCGAGATCACCACGGCATCGTCGGCCGGGCGGAGCGGCGCCACCGCACGCCCGCGATCCTGGGCGTCCCTGGCGCACAGCTGCTGCCGGACGAGGTCCGCCTCGTCACCGTCGGGGTCAAGGCCGCGCTCCGCGATCCGGCGGGCGGCCCGATCGTCAACCGAGGCATCGAGGTACAGCTTCAGGGGAGCATCCGGCAGCACCACGGTCCCGATATCACGCCCGGCGAGGATGATCCCGCCCCCGGCGGTCATCGCG
>Ga0209014_10002860_pt1 | contig 9965 bp, 7 predicted proteins | sample BarGraNGADG00212_FD_184491 | JGI IMG/M metagenome (GOLD analysis project Ga0209014, IMG submission 184491) | Arctic peat soil microbial communities from Barrow, Alaska - Barrow Graham LP Ref core NGADG0002-212 (SPAdes) (version 2) | ecosystem: Environmental > Terrestrial > Soil > Wetlands > Peat ... | reverse complement strand
AGCATCTGCCACTTGATGATGACGAAGAAGACGAGCAGGAGCCCCAGGAAGAACGATGGGAGCGAGTAGCCGATCAGCGAGATGGTCATGACGACCCGGTCCTGCCAGCGTCCCCGACGGAGCGCGGCGTAGATGCCGAGCGATATCCCGATGATGAGCCAGATGACGAACGCCCCGATCGCGAGAAAGAAGGTGACCGGGGCCGAGCGCATGATCAGCGACATCACCGACTCGTGCCGGGTGAACGAGTAGCCGAGACACGGGGCGCTGCAGACGATCGGCTTCGGCGAGTCCGGGGAGAAGGTGCGCCCGACGAAGATGCCCGACACAAACTTGACGTACTGAGTCAGGGGCGGCTCGTCGAGGCCCAGGCGGTGCCGGTTCGCCTCGATGATCGCGGGGGTGCAGGCCTTCCCGCAGGTGAGCCTTGCGGGGTCACCCGGCAGGAGGTTGAACAGGAAGAAGACGGTCAAGCTCAGGAGGAACAGGAGCAGGAACATCATCAGGACTCGGCGAACGATGTACGCCGCCATCTATGCCTCTTCCTCCCGATGCACAGCACGTGGTCCCCGGGGGCGGGCGGCGATGCCGCTCCCCCGGGGACCTGGATGCTAGTTGCTAAGCCAGGCTGGACGCGTTCCCGACCTTACGGGGTCACGTACAGTGCGCCGTACGGCCAGGAGCCGTAGGCAGCCCAGCGGTAGGCCGGCGCGATCTTCGATCCGGCGATGGTCTGGCTGAGCCCGAAGAAGGTCGGGATCGCGTACATGTTCTCCGCGGCCTCCTTGTTGAGCGCCTGCCAGAGGCCCTCCTGCTTGGTGCGGTCGAGCTCGGTCAGCGCGGCGTCGACCTTCGCGTTGAAGGCCGGGTCGTCGAGCTGCGAGAGGTCCCAGCCACCCTTCACGGTGAACAGCGGCGGGATGACGGTCGAGGCGTTCGGCCAGTCAGCACCCCAGCCGCCCATGCCGAATTCGCCGGCCGATGCCGGGTCGAACACGACACTGTAGTACTTGCCGGCCTCGATCGGGCCCGGCGTGACCGTGATCCCGGCCTTGCCCAGCGAGTCGATGACGATCGCCGCGGTCTTCTGGTTGACCGGGGTATCAGCGAAGTTGAAGGTGAGCTTCGGAGCTGCCTCGCCCGATTCGGTGATCAGCTTCTTGGCAAGCACCGGGTCGCCGGTGTCCGGGACCGGCTGCCCGAAGAAGGTGTCCCATAGTCCGGTCGGGGCATAGTCGGCCCCGATGTTCGGCTTGACCACACCGTCGGCGTAGGTGCCGGCGAAGGCGCCGCCGATGTTCAGGCGGATCGCGGACCGGTCCAGGGCGACCGCCATGGCCTGGCGGATCTTGACGTTCTTGACCTTCTGGACGTTGATGAAGTAGTACCGGGAGTACGGGTCGAAGCCGCTGATCGCGCGGTTCGCGTAGTCGGGGTTCGCCGTCTCCGCGTCCTTGAAGACCACGGAGAGGTTCTCGGGCTGGACGTTGCCGTACTGGACCGCGTAGGCGTCATTGCCCGCGCTCTGCATGATCCGCTGGTCGATGACCTTGGCATCGATGCCGAAGTCGACCTCCCACTTGTCGGGAAGAGCCGTGCGGTACGGGTCGCTCGCCTGGCTCCAGTTGGGGTTCCGGGACAGCAGCATCTTGCCGCCGTTGCCGGTGGTGTAGCTGTCGACCTTGTAGGGGCCAGAGGAGACCGGCAGCACCGTGGACCCGTAGGTCTCGCCCGTGTCGGCGGCCTGGGGGACCGGGGAGAACCCGAGCGTCACGGTGTAGTTGAAGTCCGCGATCGCCTTGTTCAGGTTGAAGGTGATCGTCTTGTTGTCGGCGGAGCAGGTGACGGCCTTGTCGTACAGGTCCTGGCCCGTCTTCTTGTAGGGGCCCTTGTACTCCGAGGAGCCGTCGGCCGCGCTCGGGATGTCGAGGTACGCGATGGCGTACGTCGGGCCCTGGTTGATGACGTCGATCGCGAACGTCCGCGAGACGCCGTACTTGACGTCCGCGCAGGTGATCGGCGACCCGTCCTGGAAGGTGACGCCGTCACGCAGCGTGAAGGCCCAGGTCTTGCCGCCGTTGGTGGCCGTGCCGAGGTCGGTCGCGAGGTCCGGGGTGAGCGACGTGCCCTCCTTCTGGTCCGGCGAGAGCTTGTACGCCGTCAGGGAGCGGTAGATCGTGGCCGAGAAGAAGGCCATGTCCTCGCCGGTGTAGGCGCGCTGCGGATCGACCTGGTTCCACTGTTCGCTCTGCGTGAGGATGTAGATGGTCCCGCCCTTCGTGCCCGTGGGGGCCGTGGAAGCGGGAGCCGTGCTCGGTGCCACCGAGGCACCCCCGGCGCTCGCCGAGGCGACCGGGGCGCTGGTGGCGGCCGGGGCGCTGGTGGCGGGCGGGGCGGTGGTGGCGGTCGAGCCACCGCAGGCCCCCAGGGCCAGCGTGGCGACGACGCCGATGGTTACGCCACGCAACCACTTCGTGTCTGATCTCACCATTGTCTCCTCCAAGGTCTTGCCGGAACGCCCCGGCACAATCCGATACTACATGCGGAACCACGGCGCATGCACAAGAGATACACGGGTGGGCCGGCCCACCCGTGCGTTGGTGGCCGCCTCAGTGAGCACCTTTCGGATCCAAGGCGTCCCGGAGCGAGTCACCGAACAGGTTGAACGAGACGACGAGGACAACGAGGATGGTCCCCGGGATGAACAGGTAGGTCGGGACGACGTTGAAGTAGGTCACCGAGTTGGCGAGCATCGCGCCGAACGTCGTGTCGGGCGGGAGGATGCCGACGCCCAGGAACGACAGGGCGGCCTCCAGGCCGATGTACGAGGGCAGCGTGAGCGTCGCATAGACGAGGATCGGCGCCCACAGGTTCGGAAGGATCTCGGTGAACAGGATCCTGCGCTTGCTCGACCCCATGGCGACCGCGGCTTCGACGAACTCGCGTTCGCGGAAGCTGAGCACCTGTCCCCGCACGATACGGGCGAGATATGGCCAGCCGAAGATGCTCATCACGAGGATCAGGTAGACGATCCGTGACGGGTTGCCCTCGGGTACCCCCAGGTCGGTCAGGCGCTGCGTGAGGACCCCGGAGAGGGCGAGGATGATCAGGATCAAGGGGAATGCGAGGATCAGGTCCATGAGGCGACCGAGGACGCTATCGGTCAAGCCCCCGGTATAGCCGGCGACGATGCCGATCACGGTCCCCAGCGTGACGGTGATGAACGTGGCGGTGGTCGAGATCACGAGGGAGATCCGCAGGCCGAACAGCAGCTGGGCGGCGATGTCCCGGCCGGTGCCCCATTCGACCCCGAGCGGGTGCGCAGCACTGATCCCGCCAAAGTCCCCGATCGGCCGCCCGCCCATGTCGCTGATCGCGGTCGCGTCGAAGGTATAGGGGCTCACGCTCAAGGCGCCGGCGATGAACGGGCCGAAGATGGCGATGGCGTACATCGCCACCAGGATGATCAGGCACACCATCGCGAGGCGGTCGCGACGGAGACGCGCCCAGACGATCTGGCGAAGGCTTCTACCACCCAAGGCTTCTACCACCCATACCCGCGAGGATAGCGGACGCGTGTCACGCGCGTGCGGAGCGGGCGCGCGGCCGTCAGCACGTGCGCACCGGCGGCCTCATCAGTCCGGGCATGGCGTCTGGGCACCGGTCATGCCCCGCCACCGGAGGTTCGGCTGGCGGGCGGCCGTGGCCTCGTCCAGCCGGCGGACCGGCGCCGTGTGCGGCGCGCTGGTCACGACCTCCGGGTCCGTGTCCGCCTCGCGGGCGATCTCCAGGAGCGCGTCCGCGAACGCGTCGAGCGTCTCCAGCGACTCCGTCTCGGTCGGCTCGATCAGCATCCCCTCCTCCACCGTGAGCGGGAAGTAGATCGTCGGCGGGTGGTAGCCCTTGTCGATCAGCCGCTTCGCAATGTCCAGGGTGCGGACGCCCGTGCGGTGCTTGATGTCCGCGGCCGAGGCCACGAACTCGTGCATGCACGCCCGCTCGAACGGGACAAGGTAGGCGGGCGACAGGCGGGCCTTGAGGTAGTTCGCCGCCAGCACGGCGTCGTCCGAGACCTCGCACAGTCCCGACGCGCCGTGGGCACGGAGGTAGGCGTAGGCCCGGACGAGCACGCCCGTGCTGCCGACGAACGAGCGCATCCGGCCGATGGAGGTCGAACGCTCGCCCGTGCGCTCGAGGCGGTAGGTCCCGTCGTCCTCGCGCAGGACGCGCGGGCCGGGCAGGAACGGCACGAGGTTCGCGCGGACACCCACGGGACCCGCTCCGGGCCCACCGCCGCCGTGCGGCGTGCTGAACGTCTTGTGGACGTTGAAGTGCATGACGTCGAACCCGGCCTCGCCCGGCCGGAACCGCCCGAGGATGGCGTTGAGGTTCGCGCCATCCATGTAGGCGAGCGCACCGGCGGCGTGGGTCGCCTCCAGCAGCTCCCCGATCCGCCGCTCGAACAGGCCGAGCGTGGACGGGTTGGTGATCATGATCGCCGCCGTCCTGGGGCCCAGGGCCGCCCGGAACGCGTCCAGGTCCACGCCGCCGTCGGTCGCGGACGGGATCGTGACCGTGCGGAAGCCGGCCATGGACGCGGTCGCCGGGTTGGTCCCGTGCGAGGAGTCCGGGACCAGCACCTCGGTGCGCTCGAGGTCTCCGCGGGACCGGTGGTAGGCCCGGACCATCAGGATCCCGGTCAGCTCGCCGTGGGCGCCAGCGGCGGGCTGGAGCGTGACCGCGGCCATGCCGCTGATCTCGGCCAGCATCTCCTCCAGCTCGAACAGCAGTGCGAGCGTGCCCTGGGCCAGCGCGTCGGGGGCCATCGGGTGGAGGCCGGCGAACCCGGGCAGGCGGGCGGCCCACTCGTTGAGCTTCGGGTTGAACTTCATCGTGCACGACCCGAGGGGGTAGAACCCTGCGTCAACCGAGTAGTTCAGCGTGGACAGGTTGACGTAGTGGCGGACCACCTCGGGCTCGGCCAGCTCCGGCAGGGCCGGCGGGCTAACCCGACGGGCACCGGCCGGGATCCGGTCCAGGGCACCCGCCGGCGGATGCGGGATCTTGCCCCCGCCCCGGCCGGGGCGGCTCAGCTCGAACAACGTGGGCTGCAGGCGCTCGCCGACGACGGTCACCGCACACCCCCAGCCACGGCGACGCCGGCCAGCTCGGACCGCAGCGCGCTCGCGAACAGCTCGATCTCCGCCGGGGTCGTCACCTCGGTCGCACAGACCAGGAGACCATCGGACAACGACGGCTCGTCCGGAAGCAGGTCGGCGGTCGGGATCCCGGCCAGTACGCCCCGCTCCAGGAGCCTCGCGTGGACGCCGCGGGCACCGGGCACCCGGACGACGAACTCGTTGAGGTAGGGGCCGGCGTGCAGCCGGGGAGCGCCGGCTGCGGCCAGGGCCGCCTCCAGCTCCGACGCCCGCGCCGCACCCCCGGCGGCCACGTCACGGAGGCCGTGCGGGCCGATCGCGGCGAGGTAGACCGACGCCGCCAGCGCGAGGAGCGCCTGGTTGGTGCAGATGTTGCTGACCGCCTTCTCGCGGCGGATGTCCTGTTCCCGGGCGCGCATGGTCATGACGAACGCGCGCCTGCCGTCGAGGTCGGTGGTCTGGCCGACCAGCCGGCCGGGGATCTGGCGCACGAGCGGATCCGTGCACGACACGATCCCGAGGTACGGGCCGCCGTACTGGAGCGGGATGCCCAGCGGCTGGCCCTCGCCGGCCGCGATGTCGGCGCCGTACTCGCCGGGAGGGGCCAGCACTGCGAGCGACACCGGCTCGATGACGCTGACGAAGAGGGCGCCCGCGGCGTGGGCGAGCCGCCCGATCCCGGGCATGTCCTCGAGCAGGCCGAGGACGTTGGGCTGCGCGGCCACGACACCGGCCACCGGCCGGGCGGGGTCGGCGAGCAGGGCGGCGAGCGCCGCGAGGTCCGTGGTGCCGGCCAGCGGCCCCTCGGCGACGAGCGGGATGTCGTCCGCCACGAGGCCCGCCCCATCCGCGTAGGTCTGCACCGTCTGCCGGTAGTGGGGGTGGACCGCGCGCGAGACGAGGACGCGATCACGCCGGGTCGCCCGGCAGGTCATGAGTGCCGCCTCCGCGGTCGCGGCCCCGCCGTCGTAGTGCGAGGCGGAGACCACGTCCAGCCCGGTCAGCTCCGCGAGCATCGACTGGTACTCGTAGATGCTCTGGAGCGTGCCCTGGCTGACCTCGGGCTGGTACGGCGTGTAGGCCGTGTACCACTCGCCCCGGAGCAGCATCTGGTCCACCACGGCGGGCGTCCAGTGGCGGTAGGCGCCGGCGCCGAGGAAGCTCGCCAGGTCCACGCGGTTCCGGGCGGCCAGGCCCACCAGGCGGGCGGAAAGCTCAAGCTCGGGCTCTGGCCCGTCCAGGCGGAGCGGACCCGCGCGCAGCGCGCTCGGGATGGCGTCGAACAGCTCGTCGACGGAGGCGACGCCGATCGTCTCGAGCATCCGCGCCCGGTCATCGGCCACGTGGGGGCCGTACGGCATCGGTCAGCCCTCGGCGATGAGAGCGTCGTACGCGTCGGCGTCGAGCAGCGCGTCGAGCTCGCCCGCGTCCGCGAGCCGGACCCGCAGCATCCAGCCGGCGCCATACGGGTCCGTGTTGACGACCTCGGGCGCGCCGGAGAGCGCGTCGTTGGTGCCGCAGACCTCGCCCGAGACCGGGGCGTACAGATCGCTGACCGCCTTGACTGACTCGACCACCCCGAACGTTGCCGCCTGCTGGAGGGCCCGGCCTGCGTCCGGCAGCTCGACGAACACGATGTCGCCCAGCTGGTCCGCCGCGTGCTGGGTGATGCCGATCACGGCCTCGTCACCCTCGACGCGGATCCACTCATGCTCCTTGGTGTAGCGCAGGTCGCTGGGGACCATCGGGCGGGTTCCTCCATGACGGTCTCGCGGCGGGTGCCGCGGGGTGGGCGGGATGACCGGTACTTCGTGGCGATGCGGGCGCCGGCCCGCAGGGCGTCAGGCGGGCCGCTTGTAGAACGGGAGCGGCACGACCTCGGCGGCGACCCGGGCGCCGCGGATCTCGACGGCGAGCATCGTACCGGGTTCGACATGCCCCGGGGCGACGTACGCCATGGCGATCGCCGAGCCCAGGGTGGGCGACATCGTGCCCGAGGTGACGACGCCCGTCGGGCCCTCGGCGTCGAGCACCGGGTATCCATGACGGGCGATCCCCCGTTCCCGCAGGACGAGACCCACCAGGCGGCGGTCCACGCCGTCGCGCGCCACGGCCTCGAGCGCCGCACGGCCCGTGAAGTCGTTGGGCTTGGCCAGCTTGACGACCCGGCCCAGGTTCGCCTGGAAGGGATTGGTCGCCCGGTCCAGCTCGTTGCCGTAGAGCGGCATCCCGGCCTCCAGGCGCAGGGTGTCGCGGGCGCCGAGGCCCACGGGGACCAGCCCGTGCGGCCGGCCCGCCCCCAGCATGGCGTCCCAGAGATCGCCGGCCCGGTCCACCTCCGCGAACACCTCGAACCCGTCCTCGCCGGTGTAGCCGGTCCGGGCGACGAGCGCGTGCATCCCTGCGACGGTTCCCTCCGCGATGCCGTAGTACCGGATCTTCGCCAGGTCGATGTCCGTCAGCGGCCCCAGGACCTCCAGGGAGCGCGGACCCTGCACCGCCACGAGGCAGGTGGCCAGGGATCGATCGTCCAGCACCGCCCGGAACCCGTCCAGCCGCTCCGCGAGCGCGTCCGAGACCACCCGCGCGTTGGAGGCGTTGGCCACGACCATGAACCGGTCCTCGGCCAGCCGGTAGACGATCAGGTCGTCCAGGATCCCGCCGTCGGGCGCACAGATCATCGAGTAGTGGGCACGGCCGACGGCCAGGGCCGGCGGATCGGTGACGAGCGCGGCCGCCAGCGCGGCTCCGGCCTCCGGGCCCTCCACCACCAGCTCGCCCATGTGGGACAGGTCGAACAGCCCGGCTGCGCCACGGACCGCGCGGTGCTCCTCCAGGATGCCGGCGTACTGGATGGGCATCAGCCAGCCGGCGAACTCCACGATCTTCGCGCCCAGCGCTTCGTGGCGGTCCAGCAGCGGTGTGGGCAGCGGCGCGGAGGGCTCGGTCATGGCGGTGTCTGCCTCGTGGTTGTGCCCGTGCCCGGGAACGTGCCGTCGGTGGCGGCCAGGCCGGCGCGGGCGACCAGGGCCCGCTCCGTCTCGAACGTCAGGAGAGTGGCGGCCTCGTCGAACCCGATCCAGCGGACCTCGTCGAACTCATGGTCATGGTGTGCGAGATCCCCGCCCGTGGGGACCATCAGGTAGTACTGCACGGTCTTGGCGATGCGCGTCCGACCCTGCACGAACGAGTAGGCGATGGAGTCGAAGGGCCGGACGATGTCGACCTCGAGGCCGGACTCCTCCCCCACCTCGCGCAGCGCCGTCTGCTCCATGGTCTCCTCGGCGTGCGGCGTGCCCTTGGGCAGCGTCCAGGTGACCCCATCACGGTCACGCAGGCGCTTGCCGACGACGAACTGTGGGGATGATCCGTCGAACCTGACGACGATGCCACCGGCCGAGGTGGCGGTGGCCTGTCTCAGGCGGGCCACGCCGGCGCCACGGAGGAGCGGTGCGGGCCACCTGCGCGGTGCGTGCTCGTCCATGACATCGCGGCCGCGTGCCGCGGACGTCCGCTCCGGAGCGGGCGGGCCGGTGCGACCGTCAGGCTTCGCCACGGCGTGCGGAGCGCGGTCAGCGGGCCGACGTCGGGACGGCGGAGGACGGTCCGACGGGCAGGGGCGGCCACGAACGCGGTTCCGGGCCTCAGGCCGAGTCGCCGCTCGCGGGCCCGGGCCGACGGGTGGCTGAAGCGCGCCGGCCAAGCCGCGTACCGGGCGGCGATGCTGTGCTGCATGTCCGCATCGTACCTCGTCAGGGGTTCCCTGCAAGTGCGATGCGGAGCCGTCCCGCAGCTTCCGGTGACAGCGCGCCCCGCTCGATGGCGATCCGGACCGACCGCTGCACGAGGGCGCGATACACGGGAATGGTGTCCGGGGCACCGGCGGCCAGCGCGACGAGGTGCGCGGAGACCGTGCCGGCGTCACCACGGGTCGCCGGACCGGTGAGCGCGGCCGCGATCCCCAGGCTTCGGGCGTTGGCCACGGTCTGCTCGAGCAGCGGGAGGTAGATCCCGAGGGCGCCCGCCTCGTCGAGACCCACGATCGCGGCCACCTCACGGATGGCGTCCAGCAGGGCGACCACGCCCCCGGCGGCCAGGACGGCCGCGGCGTGGTACGCCGCCTTGGAGCCGGGGGCGAGCCGCACGGGCACGCCACCGATCGCCTCCGCCATGTCGGCGAGGTGGGCGGCCAGGTCGTCGTCGCCCTCGATGGCGATCGTGGCCCCGCGGAGCGCGGCCAGCGCGCGGTCCAGGTCTGCGAACGCCACCAGCGGGTGGAACGCCCCGGCCTGCGTGCCGGCGGCCATCGCCGGCAGCAGCACGTCGGCGCCCAGCAGGCCGCTGGTGTGGACCAGCGCCTGGCCTGCGTACAGCCGCAGGGACGCCGCCAGGGTGGGGACGACGTCATCGGGGACGGCGAGGATGATCAGCTCCACGTCGTCGACGACCGCCTCGGCCTCGGCGAAGGCCCGAACCGACGGGACGTACCCCTGGAACCGCTCGCGACGCGTGGCGTCGCGCGACGCCACCGCACCCACCGGCCAGCCGGCACGATGGAGCGCGACGCCCAGGGCCAGACCCACGGCGCCCGCGCCCACGATCCCGACGACCGGGCGCGCGCCCGGCTCCGCGTGGACGTGCGGGTGAACATCGTCGCTCGCGTGCTCCAGGTCACCATGCCGGTGGCGACCGGGCGTTGCCGGATCGAGCACGATCCCCTCCTCCTCGATCGCCGACAGCTTCTGCTCGTCCGCCTCGGCACGCCGTTCGGCGGTCTGGCGGAGCGCGGCCTCGGTCGCGTCCCAG
>Ga0209014_10002855_pt1 | contig 9976 bp, 6 predicted proteins | sample BarGraNGADG00212_FD_184491 | JGI IMG/M metagenome (GOLD analysis project Ga0209014, IMG submission 184491) | Arctic peat soil microbial communities from Barrow, Alaska - Barrow Graham LP Ref core NGADG0002-212 (SPAdes) (version 2) | ecosystem: Environmental > Terrestrial > Soil > Wetlands > Peat ... | reverse complement strand
CTATTTTTTCAAATGCCGGCAGCCGCACAAGCCCGATCTTAACGGCTTCCATGCACACGGTCAGATCCGCCGCAATCGTTTCCCTGGCCATTTCTCCACTGTCGCAATCCACCCCAGAAGGACAGTCTACTGCCACGACCATCGGAAGAAGTTCCTGTTGTGAGACATGTCCCAACACCCTGGCTGCCTCAGGTTTAAGAGGCAGCCTAATCCCGGTACCCAACACCCCATCTAATAAAACATCGCTTTCTTCAAGCCAACTGTCCAGATTCTTAAATTCCGGGTCATCTTCTGCTGCCATAATCTCAGCATGTTTTTTAGAATAAGCCATCCAGAGTGGGTCATCTTTGGAGCGGTTTGAAACAAGGTAGGCTCGTACATCCCAGCCATCCTTTGCCAGAATGTCCAGTGCCACCAGTGCATCTCCCCCATTATTTCCGGGTCCAATCAATCCAACCGCTGAATGCTGAGCTTCATCGCCATCAAATTGCTTTTCTACCTCTTCCGCAACGCCAATGCCAGCTTTTTGCATCATGTCAGCGTAAGTGACTCCGCCAGCGTCGGCTGCTTTCTCAATTTCGCGCATTTGATTGACGGTTACCAGTTTCATGACCATTGATTGCCTCCTCTAATATGGGCTTGGACCATTTTCACCATCTTTATACACCCTTCGGTTTTCATTATAAGAGTGATAAATATTTTCGATTCCACCTGAGTCCGTGACCTCGGATGAGAGTTATTATAAGCCTCGAATATTTAAGATGATTCTTTATCCCAGCACCATTTGAAGCTGACGCGCCACCTCGATCGCTTGCGGGTTCTTGATCAGGCTGGTATGGTCACCTGGCACTATCCGGATTTCCACCTCGCTGCTGATAAACTTTTCCCAGTGGTCCATCGGGTCCCCGCGAAAGTTTCCATTGAACTGGCTGGCCTTGAAAAGCACCACTCTGCCGGGGTAAGGCTTGGGTTTGTAAGCAGTCAGCGCAATCCGCGCGTCTGAAACTGGCGAGCTGTCCGGCGCACCTAGTTGTTCGGCAATTGCCCAGGCCGGCCTGAGGCGGATGAGCCGCAATAAGATCCGCTGGACCAAGTCGCGGAAATAGTCTGCCACCTCCCACACACCATTGAGCTTGCGCAGGTTGTTTAAATGGAACCACACGTGCTTTTCCAAGGTGGTAATCCTGCGCAATGGCCCGGGGGGATATGTGTCGATCAGCACCACTAGAGGCTCCGCTTCACCTGGGACTGCCAACCGGCGTGCCGTCTCGATCGCCAGATGTCCGCCGAACGAATAGCCTACCAGGATGTAAGGCCCATGCGGTCGGGCAGCCTGGACTTCGCCTACGTATTGTTCCGCTGCCTGCTCAATCGTTTTAATATTTCCGGTCGGGTCGCCGAAGCCGGCTTCCTGCAGCGCGTACAGGGGTCGCTCGCAGCCCAGATTGGCTGCCAGATCGCGCAATGATAGCGGGTTCCCGCCAAGCCCTGGGATAAAGAAGACCGGCGGTTTGTCCCCCAGCGGCTGGATTGAGACCAGCAGCCCTTGCGGACCCGTGCCGTCTTCCGCCGCGATATATCCGGCCAGCCTGCATAGTGTCTCATATTGGAACATCGCCGAAACCGGGAACCTGCGCTTGAACCTGGCCTCGATCCGCGCCATCATCGCCGAGGCTTGCAGCGAATCGCCGCCTAGGTCAAAGAAATTATCGTCTTTTCCAACCTCCTCAATCCCAAGCAGGTCGTGCCAGATCTCTGCCAGAGCCAGCTCTATGGGCGTTTCTGGTGAAGCCGTAGCCCGGCGGGCGTTGGAAGAATGGCTTGCGACCGCCCCAAGTTCTGCCGCAGGGAGCGCCTGGCGGTCAACCTTTCCGCTCTCTGTCCGGGGAAGCTGGTCAAAGAACATGAACACGACTGGGACCATCGCCTTGGGCAGCAAGGCGCGCAGGCCCCGGCGTAGCGCGTCTTCACTAGGCGTGGGCTGCGCTTTGGGCTGGATATAAGCCGCCAGGAAGGCTGCCCCATCCTTACCGCCCTGGAGGGTCACAGCTGCCTCGGCTACGTTTTCCAGCGAAAGCAGCGTCTGCTCGATCTCAAGCAGATTCATTCGCTGCCCGCGCAACTTGACCTGCCAGTCCTTGCGCCCGACCAGCACGATACGCCCGTCTGGCATGTGGTAGCCCAGATCGCCGGTGTGGATGACCCGCTTCGTGCCCGAATTGCTGATCACCGGCGTTTCTACGCGTGAACTTGCCTGAGGGAAATAGCCTGGTCCCATATACGCACTGGCTACCACGATCTCACCGATTGCGGCTTCTTGGACCGGTCGGCCATCTTCATCCAGAAGGCTCACGTCCTTATTCTGCACAGGGAAGCCGGCAGGCGCGCAGTTGCCAACAACCCGCGTCTGGTGGTTCATAAAATACTGGCAGATCGTGCCGGTCTCGGTTGAGGCAAGCCCGTTGGCCAGAAGGCACCCCGGGCCAAAATAGTGCTGGAAGCCTTCCACGTCTCGTGCCAGGACTGCCTCACCGCCCAGCCGGATAACGCGCAGCTGCTCGAACCGTTCGCCCTTGAGCATATCCAGAAAAACCCGCCATGTCGATGGGACCATGTACAGCACCGTGATGCCTTCTTCCTCCAGCCAGCTAGCCAGGTGATGAATGCCATCCCGCTTTATTGAGTAGATGTACAGCCCGGCCCCATTCAGCAGCGCGGCGTAGATCTCCCGCACCGATGCATTGAAGACATACGATTGAAGCAGTGACAGCCGGTCGGCCTGGCCGATTGCGTAGTCGTTAGTGTACAGCATGGCCCGGTGAAGCACCGCGCGCTGGTCGAGCACGACCCCTTTGGGCTGTCCGGTCGAACCGGAAGTGTACAGGATGCAAGCTGGCGCGTCCGGTGTGGTGGGCAGGCCCAGGTTGCCTTCGTCCACCGCCCCGTTAAACTCATCCAGGTTGATGACCTGCCCGTCTGAGAATCCATAGGACCGGGCGGATGCAAGGCCGTCGCGGTCGGTAAGCACCAGCCCGGCCCCGATCTCGTGCAAGATGGCTGTGTTGCGCGCCAACGGGTGGGCTGGGTCCAGCGGAGTATACCAACCGCCGGCCTTAAGCACCCCCAGCATGGCTGTGATCATGGCGGCCTTGTGGTTAAACAACAGCGCCACCGGATAAGCCGGGTCCATCTGCCTGGCGCGCAGCGCATATGCTGCCCGGTTGGCCGTCCGGTTGAGCTCTGCGTAGGTCAGCCGAAGCGCCCCGTCATTGACCGCGGTTGCATCCGGTCTGCGCGCAGCCTGGCGTTCGAAGACCGCCGCGATCGAGTCTTCAAGCTGCTCGGGCGCGAAAGGCACAAATCCGCTGCCCGGCCGGAGCTGGTCAGTGGGGTTTTCCGCCGGACCAGCACTAAGGGTATGCGCCGGCAGCCCGATCTGCGGGTCGCCCGGCCTGCGCACCAGCTTGAGCTTGCCGCTGGCGGCGTCGTTCCAGATATGATCCACCCGCCAGATGCTGAACTTCGTCCGGGCGCCTCCCCATTTCGCCAGCAACCCGGCGATCCTTACTTGAAGAACCCCATCCATGTCCTCGCGTGCGCAGTACTGTACCTCCACCTTGTCCGGGCTGAAGGAGACCAACTGGAACGCATCCAGCCCGGCGGTAGCAAAATTCGCCAGCTCGTAGGATGGAATCTAGCTGGTTCGCCCATCGTCAAGCCGGATGGGCAGATTGTCAAATGACTGGCCAACAAACCCGCGCAGGGTGGTGTTCCCCGGTTGGTTTTCGCCGCAGATCACGTAATCGGTCAGGTCATAGCGGATGAGGGGCAGGGTCCGGTTAGCCCAATTGGTCAGTACGGCCCTCCCCATCCCGCCCGCCTTCACCTGCTGGTTGTTTGCATCCAGCACCTCGATCATTTGAAGCTCATCCAGCACTTTCCATTCGGCCTGTCCTGGCTTCTTGACGGCGATAAACAACGATTCGACCGCGGCATACAGATCGTAGATATTTGGGTTCCAGGCCTGGCGGATCTTCGCTTCGACTGCCGGCGTCATCCGGTCCGAACTGACCACCGCGTCCCGTGGAGATATCCTCAGCTTGCCGTCAAGCGCCAGCTCTGCTAGCCAGCCCAGGCTGCTGGAATAGCTCGTCAGCCGGTCGGGCTGGAAATCATTCAAGTGGGCGATGGTTTCCTCGACCGGGTCTTTCATTGACACGACCATACGGTCAAAGACTGCCTGAGAGGAATTCATCGCGGTGGTGGCGCTGGCCACATGCCCGCGGTCGCCAATGTAGAAGGCGTTATGGTATCTAGTCTCATTGGGTAGTTTCCTTGGGTACATGTAGACCGCAGCCGCCGCAGTCATACTGCGCCAGGTGGACTCATTATAGACAATGCTGGCCTGTATCCCGGATGAGCCCGAACTGTGTATGACCAGGAATTCCCCCAGAAAGCGGCTGCGTGGGTCGTGGTCGTGCTCCAGCCACTCCTCCAGCGCTGCTTTGCGGATGCGCGGGTCGGTGACCAACTCGTCGAAGTTATCGAGCGCCATCTGTTTGGTGACGATTGGTAAATCTTGCAATGTAATATGGTCAAGGTCACTCTCGCGAATACCGTACGAATGATACAGTTTGCGATAAAAGGCGGAGTTTTCCCAAGCAAAACGCAGGAAATTATGAAAGGAGAAATGAGAATCCATGACGAATAGTTTCCGTGGCTTTTCGTAAAGAAATCATGAAGAAATGATACCATTAGATCATGAAGGTGAGAACGATATGAAAGAACCAAGTAGGGTAATCCCATTTCAAACGGAAACGGAAAGGACCTTGCGCAGGTAATCCTCATCCCATCCGGCCTTCAAACGTTTCGCTTGAATACCTGCCTTCACCGTCTTTTCAGGCTTGAGCATATTGACCGCCATGTGACGAAAAATCGCAAAGGTTTCGGGGACATTTTCCTTGCAGATATGGCTCAAAAATTTCCCGATAATTGTTCTGGTCCTCTTTGCTCAACTTCCGATTTACCCGCTGAACTATCTCTACCAATAAAGGTAAGGTATAATCTTTTGAAACCTTTATCTGGCTTCTTATATCTATGCGAAAATCGCTTGAAGTCGCCGTCTTCTTCTCGGGAATGGCCTCCCTGGCACTCGAATTTACAGCCTCGCGCCTGCTTGAACGCACTTTTGGCAGCAGCAACCTGGTATGGGCCAGTATTATTGGCTTAATCTTGATTTATCTCGCCGTCGGATATTTCCTCGGCGGCCGCTGGGCCGACCGGTCCCCATCCTTTAAAACATTTTTCCAGATCTTAATCTGGGCCTCCCTGACCATGGCGATTATTCCCCTGGTTGCACGCCCTGTCCTGCAAGCTGCTTCCACTGCCTTTGACCGCCTGGAGTTTGGCATCTTGTTCGGCTCTTTTATTGCCATTTTAATTCTGCTGGTTATTCCGGTCACCCTCCTGGGCACTGCTTCTCCTTTTGCCATCCGCCTGGCAGTCCATCAGCTTCGTGCAGTCGGACAAGTGTCAGGGCGTATTTATGCAATTTCCACCCTGGGCTCATTTATTGGCACTTTTCTACCAGTCCTGATCTTAATCCCGCTCGTTGGCACCTACCGCACCATCCTGGTCTTCAGCGGAATGCTGCTGGTAATCGGGTTGGGCGGTCTTTGGATTTCTGCAGGATGGAAATCTGTCCTGGTCTACGCCTGGTCGCCCTTTGCCGTCCTGGCAATCGCTCTTTGGGGCCTGCCTGGTCCGGACCGGAACACAGCCGGCCTGATCTACGAAACCGAATCAGCCTACAATTACATTCAAGTCCTTCAGCAGCCGAACCAATACCGCATCCTGCGCCTAAACGAAGGCCAGGGCGTGCACTCGGTCTACAACCCAACCGTTTTAAACTATAACGGTCCCTGGGAAATGGTCCTGGCAGCGCCCTATTTCAACCCGGCGCCCTACTCCCCAGAGCAGGTTAAGTCGATGGCCATCGTCGGTCTGGCTGCGGGTACAACTGCCCGCCAGGCCACGGCTGTCTATGGACCGATTCCCATCGATGGCTTTGAAATTGATCCCAAAGTGGTCGAGGTAGGACGCACCTATTTTGACATGAACGAGCCCAATCTCAACGTAATTATTCAAGACGGGCGTTGGGGATTGGAGCACAGCCCTCAGAAATACCAGATTATCAGCGTAGACGCTTACCGTCCGCCATACATCCCCTGGCAGTTGACCACCCAGGAATTTTTCAAGATAATCTACGATCACCTTACATTCGATGGCGCAATGGCAATCAATGTCGGTCGCGCCCCAAATGACCGCCGCTTGATTGAATCACTTGCCAGCACCATTGGCACCATTTTCCCGTCCGTTTATGTGGTCGACCTTCCCCAAACATTTAATTCGATCCTGTATGCCACCGTTCAGCATACCGAGTTTGTCAACTTTCGCGCCAACCTCGCAGCCATTCTTCCCCGTCAGGACGTCCATCCTCTGTTAAAAGAAGTAATGACAACCGTCGTCAATAACATTCAGCCTGCTCCGAAACCTGGCCAGGTATTTACGGATGACATTGCTCCCATCGAATGGATCACCAATGGCATGGTGGTTAACTATATCCTTTCAGGAAATGCGGAGAATTTAAAATGAAATTTATTTCCATGATTGTAAAAATATTGTTGGTCATTTCAATACCCTTGTTCATCATATTGACTTCCATCCGTATTTTAACCAACCCACTTTATCCGCAGTTTGAATACAACACCCCCGGTTTTCCACCTGATCCGTACGGGTTTACGAAGGCAGACCGTCTTAAATATGCTGGCATCTCGATTGATTACCTTCTGGATAACAGTGATATCTCGTATTTCGATCAGTTTAAACTGGCGGATGGCTCTCCCATGTATAACGAGCGCGAATTGAGCCACATGCGGGATGTCAAAATTCTCATCCAAAATGCGTTTTTAGGTTGGGGAATTTTGGGGATTCTCCTGATCCTGGCAGGGGTTATCTCCTGGCAGCAGAAGAATCTCGGCCCCTTTTTTATGGCACTCAGCCGCGGCGGCTGGGCAACCCTTGTAATCATTGGATTGATCCTGGTAGGGGTGGTAGTTAGCTTTAACGGGCTTTTCACCGATTTCCACCGGATTTTCTTCACTGGGGATACCTGGCTTTTCTATTACTCGGACACCTTGATCCGTCTTTTCCCAATGCAGTTCTGGCAGGATGCATTTATCTGGATGGGTGTTTTTGCCTCCATCCAGGCTTTGATCTTTGGGGTATTTGGGCGGATGAACGCTCGCAGATTCTTAAAATAATAACAGGGCCGGTGAAAAACACACCGTCCCTGTTATTTAAAAACCTTATTTTTTTACTTGCGCCTGCGCTGCAACTACTTTGGCCTTGGCTTCCGCCGCTGCCTGGTCTCCCAGATAGTAATGCCTGATCGCCTTGAGATCGTCATCCAGCTCATACACCAGCGGGATGCCAGTCGGGATATTCAATTCGGGTATTTCTTCATCTGAAATGTGGTCGAGGTGTTTAACCAGGGCTCGCAGGCTGTTGCCGTGGGCTGCCACAAGTACTTTTTTGCCGCCTTTCAGCAGAGGTACAATCCGGCTTTCCCAGTAAGGCAGAACTCGCTTCAGGGTCAGCTCGAGCGACTCACAAGCTGGAAGCTGTTCTTTGGTTAATCCTGCATAACACGGTTCGAAGCGGGGATGGCGTGGATCGTCCCAATCCAGCGGCGGTGGGAGAATATTATAACTCCGCCTCCACAACTTGACCTGCTCCTGCCCGTATTTTTCGGCTGTTTCCGCCTTATTCAACCCTTGCAAGGCGCCGTAATGGCGCTCGTTGAGCTGCCAGGCATTCTCCACCGGGATCCACATCAGGTTCATCTCATCCAGTGTGATCCAGAGGGTGCGGATGGCTCGCTTGAGAACAGAAGTCAGGGCAATATCAAAAACATAACCTTCCTGCTTCAATAGTCTACCAGCCTGGTGGGCTTCATTCAAGCCGTTCTCGGATAGGTCTACGTCAGTCCAACCGGTGAAACGGTTTGACAGGTTCCAACTGCTTTCACCATGTCGTAAAAGAACAAGTTTTATCATCTTTGCCATCCTGAAATTTTGCAATATTTAGACCAGGGCTATATTTTACAACAAAACAAGCGCATTATTTCACAAGAAGTATCATTTCTTCGAAAATTACGAGTGAAACACATGCAATGAATGCAGCGCAAGAGTTTCCTCTTGCGCTGCATAGAACGAACCTGAATAGGACCCAGTCCAGGAGCCTACCGGACAGCCGGTGGGTTTTCCTTATCAGCAGAAACATCAAAGATCTGGAAGTTTTCCATATTGAAGACAACCTGCACCTGTTCACCCATCTGGAAGCGGGTGCGCGGATCAACCCGGGCTACAAACTGGGTCGTACCGCTGAGCAGGTAAAGGAAAATTTCATTGCCCATCAACTCGGTCACATCCACTTTGGCATCGACCGGAGAGGCTGCAATTCCTGGAGGAGCAAACAATGGGTTGTGAATATCCTCAGGTCGGATGCCGAAGATCACTTCACGGTCAATGTATGGCTGGTAAACCGGAGCCCGATTTTCGGGAATCTTTACTTTGAAGTCACCTGAATCGATATACAGGGCAGAACCATCCTTGCGGACCTTTGCCGGGAAAAAGTTCATTGCCGGAGATCCAATGAAGCCCGCCACAAATAGGTTGCCCGGGTTGTCATACAAGTGCTGTGGTGTATCCAACTGCTGCAATACGCCTTTATTCATGACCGCAATCCGGGTGGCCATAGTCATGGCCTCCGTCTGATCGTGCGTGACATAAATAAAGGTGGTTTGTAGGCGCTGGTGCAGCTTGCTGAGTTCGGACCGGGTTTGCACTCTTAGCTTGGCATCCAGGTTCGATAGAGGCTCATCGAACAGGAACACCTTCGGCTCGCGCACGATTGCGCGGCCTACAGCGACACGTTGGCGCTGACCGCCTGAAAGTTCGCGCGGCTTGCGTTTCAAAAGGTGCTCAATGCCAAGAGTCTGGGCAGCATCTTCAACTCGTCGTTTGATATCGGCCTTTGGTACCTTGCGAAGTTTTAAACCGAAAGCCATGTTATCGAAGACAGTCATGTGCGGATAGAGAGCGTAGGATTGGAACACCATCGCGATATCGCGATCTTTCGGCGCCACATCATTCACTACCTGATCTGCAATCAAGACTTTACCTTGTGAAATCTCCTCCAAACCGGCGAGACATCGAAGAGCAGTTGTTTTACCGCAGCCAGACGGCCCTACCAGGACAAGGAATTCCTTGTCAGCAATCTGGATGTCAAGGTCGTTTAATGCGGTAAAATCCCCAAATTTCTTCGAAACGTGTTCAAAAGTTACACTGGCCATACAATCCTCCTTCCTGAGTTATATAGTGACTAAATTATAAGTCGCACCAGTCAAAATAGCAATTGAATTATTTTACCCAATTTTCCGCCGATCGGAATACACAACGAAATTGTAAATTATTTCATGAACCCTCGGCCTTGCCACTGCGTAAGCTGTGCTACAATTGACAGTCAGCAGAACCACTGGTTCACTCGCGCCCACAGCGAACCGAATAAAGTCAAGCTTTTTTTGAAGTTACTCAAAATATGCCCGGGGAGGAATAGCAAATGGTTTCACCAGAACTCTTACGCCGGTATCCATTCTTCGCCGGATTTGATAACACCCATATCAAAGCCATTGCCATGGTTGCCGATGAATTCTCTTTTGAAAAAGACGATTCTTTATATGAGATCGACAAACCCGCAGACGCCCTTTTTGTCCTGGTGGATGGGATTGTTGAGCATTATTTCATTGTCGTAAACAGCCAGGATGCCAGGCTTCGAAAAGAATTCTACCTGAGCGACATAACCCCCGGTGAAGTCTTTGGCCTTTCGTCGATGATCGAGCCCTATAAACACACCA
>Ga0209014_10002854_pt1 | contig 9978 bp, 9 predicted proteins | sample BarGraNGADG00212_FD_184491 | JGI IMG/M metagenome (GOLD analysis project Ga0209014, IMG submission 184491) | Arctic peat soil microbial communities from Barrow, Alaska - Barrow Graham LP Ref core NGADG0002-212 (SPAdes) (version 2) | ecosystem: Environmental > Terrestrial > Soil > Wetlands > Peat ... | reverse complement strand
GACGAGCAGCCACTCGTCACGCGCGGAAAAGGTCGGGTGCGTCACGCGCGCCCCTGCCCGCCCCAGATCTGGGCCATAACGGCGGTATTCACGTGGCGAAAGCTAACGTCCGGCGTGCCGCGAAGGCTACATCCCAGCGGGCCGCCAACCGCCGGAAACCGCGGGCTTCCGCCCGTGCCTACAGGATGGGCCACCACGAGCGCGCGACATCCACGCTGAAGGTCCATCGTCCGTCGCGCACGCCCCGCGCCACGTCGATCCGCAATTGGTCGAAGAATGCCAGCACGCCAACGCCCGCGGCAGCGTGCCATCCCTGCCCCGGCGCGCCGTGCGTGTCGACCCAGAGCCCGGTGGCGAACGGGGCCCACGTGAGCGTGCTGGGCACCTTGCCGAACCGCCCGAGGCGGAGCGGCACAAAGGGAACACTGCGCTGCCATTCCACGCGCTCCGACAACGCGGCACGCCCCCCGAACTGATGATACGCAAAACCTGGACCGGAGACCGGACCACCGAGCCAGATGAGTCGTTGCGGAGGCGCAAAGCTTCCCGCCATCCCGCCAGCGAGCGTCGAAAAAACGAAGGTGCCGGTTCCCGCCGGCATCCGGACGTCGGCAACCAGCACGGCGCGCCCGATCCACCCGGCCTCTCCGGCAAGCGCCCCCGCATCCACCCGATCACGCTCGGCGAACAGCTCGGCGCGCGCATCGACCGTGAGGGCGCCAATGGCCAGCGCAGCATGCTGCGCGCTTCCGGCCACGCGCCAGCCCTGCAGCGCCTCGGCGGCGAGCGTGGGCTCGTAGTGCCCGGTGGCCGGCGTGGCGTGCACGGCGAGCGCGCGTTCCTGGCGCCGCTCGAGGGCCAGCGACCAGCGCCAGCCGTCGGCGAGCGCCCTTCCTGCACCAAGCGAGACCACGCGTTCGCGGTACGGATCGGTGTAGTCTGCGCCGAACTCCTGCGCGGCCAGCGAGTTCCTGACGCCGCTCACCTCGGCCACATCGCCGGCATCGGCATGGTCATCGAGCGCGCGCAGCCACGCGTTGGCGCCGTCGGCGCGACGCCACGCCATGGAGAGCGCCAGCGCCCCGTGACGATTCGCCGTGCCGTAGCGGGCGCGCAGGTTGGCGCTGAGGCCAAGGCCGAGCGTGTGACGGATGCCGGCGCCGAAGGCGAGTCCTTCGACGCGGTTCACGCGCACGACGTCGCTAATCGCGCGGACCGCGGGATTGGTGGTGCGCACGCGGGCCAGTGCCTCGGCGCGCACGAGCTCGCGGGCGGTCTCCTGCACGGCGCGCACGTCGTCGTCGGTGGCCGCCTTCACATCGGCCGGCAGCCGGTCGAGGATTGCCCCCGCGAACGGATAAGTCCGCAGGGCGTCGGGCGGCAACTGCACGACCTCGGGCCCGGCAAAGAGCGCCGGTCCCAGGCCCGCGTTGGTGCTCACGCAGCAGATGTCCCAGCGCCCGCGGATGATGCCGCGCGTGGGAAAGTCCAACCACGACCCGGAGCGACGAATCTCGATTTCCTGCCGGCGCGGCAGCCAGAAGCGCCCGTCGACGAGACCGTTCTCGAGCACCACCGAGACGTCCTCGAGGTACTTGTCGCGCAGGGCGGCGCGCGTGAACGAGAAGGCCATGCGCACCACCGTGGCCGTCGCCCGGTCGATGTAGACGGCACCCACCGCCCGCGGTTGCCGGTCGTCGCGCGGACGCACCTGCACCATCACGACCTCGAAGGTGAGGTCGTTGGTGCGCATGGTCAGCGAGTCGCGGATGGCGAAGTCGTACGACCGGCGTCCCGCGGCGGACAGCGGGTGCGGCACGTCGCGCACCTCGTCGCCGTCCCCGAGGCGGATGATCGACGGGAAGTTGTTCTGGATGATGGCGAGGTGGTCGCGATGGTACTGGATGTCGGTGGGCAGCAGCAGCGTGTCGCGACGCCCGATGATGCGCTGCTTGCTCTGGTCCGGCGCACGCCAATAGACTTCGACGGCGAGTTCGTCGGTCTTCATGACCTTGGGCGGGTCGGGAAAGCCGTCGCCCACCTGCGCCAGGAAGGTGAGGTACCCGTGTGCCTGGGCCTTGTAGTCCGCGAGCCCGGTGTCGGCCAGCTGGGCCGCGCGCCGGGCGATGGCGCGGTCGACGAGGCGCAGGGTCGGCAGGTCGTTCCACGACACCGAATCCGCCGCCCGTTGCTGGGCGGAGAGGGCAACGGGGACCGCGCAGCAGGCGAGTAATGCACGAACGAAGCGCATGCCCCAAACATCGCGGGGAGTCGGGGACAGGGGCAACCCACGGGAGACAACGGAAAATGCCGGCAAGTTTCGGGACATTCGATGCACGGGCGCGCATTGGCGGATTGATCCCGGTGTGGCGTGACGTGCTGCTCGATGCCGACACCCCGGTGGCCGCCTTCCAGCGCGTCCGCCGTGGCCCGTTCGCCTTCCTGCTCGAGTCGGCGCCGGCCGGAGGCGAAACGTGGGCGCGCTACACCTTCTTGGGCAGCGAACCGCGCGCCGCGTGGCGCCTGCGCGACGGGATCGTGGAAGACTGGACGGAGACGCACGGATGGCACGGCGCGCGCGCCGTTGCCGAACCGATCGCCGACCTTCGCGACCTGCTGGCGGCGCTGAAGCCGGCGGACGCCCCGGAACTGGGCGCGTTCTGGAGCGGCGCCGTGGGCTACTTCGCGTACGATGTCGTCCGCCACTTCGAGCGCCTTCCGCATCCGCCGGCGCGCGGCGTATCGGCCCCGGACGCCATCGTGATGTTTCCGCGCACGGTGGTCATCATCGACAACCTGCGTGCGCAGGCACGCGTGGTCTGCGGCGTGCAGGTGCGCCCGGGCGCCACGGACCACGAGCGAAGGCGCGCGTTCGAGGCCGGCTCGGCTGACATTGCGCGCACCATCGCGCAGATGCGGTCGGGGCCGTCGCTGCCGCCCCTCGACCTCGACCCGAAGGCGGCGCCGGCCATTGGCACGTCGTCGATGACGCGCGAGCAGTTCATGGCCGGCGTGGCCCGCATCAAGGAGCACATCGTGGACGGCGACGTGTTCCAGGCGCTGCTCGCCCGGCGCATCGTCGTGCCGCACGATTTCTCCAGCACGGCCCTCTATCGCGCCATTCGCGCCCTGAACCCGTCGCCGTACATGTACCACCTGGTGCTCGACGGGGTCGAGCTGGTGGGCAGCTCGCCCGAACTGCTGGTGCGCGTGGCCGACGACCGGGTGGTGGTGCGCCCCATCGCCGGCACGCGACCGCGCGCGGCGACGCCGGCCGAGGACGACCTGCGCGCCGCCGAGTTGCTGGCGGACGAAAAGGAACGGGCGGAGCACGTGATGCTGGTGGACCTCGGGCGCAACGATGTGGGGCGCGTGTCGGAATACGGCAGCGTGCGGGTGACCGACCTGATGACCGTGGAGCGGTATTCGCACGTGTTGCACATCGTGAGCCAGGTGGAGGGAACGCTGCCTCCCGGTACGTCGGCGCTCGATGTGCTCCGGGCCACGTTTCCTGCCGGCACGATGACGGGAGCGCCGAAGGTGCGGGCCATGGAGATCATCGACGAGTTGGAGCCCGAACGGCGCGGACCCTACGCGGGGGCGGTGGGATACATCGCCGCCGGCGATCGTCGAATGGACCTGGCCATCACCATCCGCACCTGCGTGATTGCCGACGGCGAGGCGAGTGTGCAGGCCGGTGGTGGCATCGTGGCCGACTCGGACGCGGCAATGGAGTGGGAGGAAACCGAGAACAAGGCGCGGGCGATGCTCACGGCGATCGGTCGGGTGCGCAACACGAGCTAGGTGTTAGGTGCTAGGAGCTAGGTGTTAGGTGCTAGGAGCTAGGTGCTAGGCGCGGCCGCGTTGGCGCGCCATATTGTCGGACGATGACCTACCGCCTTGCCGGGATCGACAACAAGTACAGCTTCGAGCTCGCCTCCACGGGGACGCTGGTGGCGGGCCGCGCGGTCACCAGCGATCTGGCGATCATCGACCCCACGGTGTCGCGTCATCACGCCGACTTGTCGGTCGGCGATGGCGGCATCGACGTGCGCGACGTCGGTTCGAGCAATGGCACGTTCGTGAACGGGGTGCGGATCGAGCAGGCGTTCGTCGTGCCGGGCGACACGTTGACGATCGGCAAGGTGGAGTTCGCGGTGGAGCAGGTGGCCGACGCGCCGAGCGCGCCTCCCCCGCCACTGGCGGCAGCGACCGTACCCGGCGGCACGATCGTGCGGCAGGTGCCACGCACGCCGGCCACCGGATTCGAGGAGAGCGGCAAGCTGCAGGCCGCCATGGCCGCGGCCGACCCCGCCGAGAAGGACCGACAGAAGCTGGCCATCCTGCTCGAGGTGTCGAAGGGGCTCACCAGGGCCGCCGACACCGATGCGCTGCTGGTCAAGGTGGCCGAGTACGTGTTCCAGATCCTCGAGGCCGACCGCTGCGCCATCCTGCTGCGCGAAGGCGAGCACATGGTCCAGAAAGTGGCGCGCGACAAGCGGAGCGTCACGGTCGCCTACCAGGTGCCGCAGTCAATCGTGGGGATGGTGGTGGACGAGAAGGTCGCCGTGCTGTCGGACAACGCCGGCGAGGATACCCGCTTCGGCGGCCAGTCGATCCTCATGCAGCAGGTGCACAGCGCATTGTGCGCGCCGCTGATCGGCAGCGAGGACCATGTGCTCGGCGTGCTGTACGTCGACACGTTCAACCTGCTCAAGCGTTTTGGCGAAACGGACCTCGACTTCCTGATCGCCTTCGCCGGCATCGTCGCCGTCGCCCTCGAGAACGCCAGCTTCGCCGAGCGCATCCGGCGCGAGGCGCTGACCCGCAGCAACTTCGAGCGGTTCTTCACGCCGCAGCTGGCGGCGAGGATTGCCAACAGCGAGGAGGCCATTCGCCTGGGCGGTGAGAAGCGCCCGGTGACCGTGCTGTTCAGCGACATCCGTGGCTTCACGGCGCTGTCGGAGACGATGAACCCGGACACCATGGCGAAGCACCTCACCGAGTACTTCACCGAGATGGTGGACTGCGTGTTTCGTCACGGCGGCACGCTGGACAAGTTCATCGGCGACGCGGTGATGGCGCAGTGGGGCGCCCCGATTCGCGAGCCCGACGATGCCGACCGCGCGATGGCCGCCGCCATCGACATGATGCAGCAACTGGACATCCTGAACGCTCGCTGGCGCGCCGAAGGACGGCCCGAGTGGCAGATCGGCATCGGCATCAATTTCGGCGAGGCCTTCGCCGGGAACATCGGGTCCGAGCGCCGCCTGGAGTACACGGTGATCGGCGACACGGTGAACGTCGCCAGCAGGCTCTGCTCCAAGGCGAAGGGCGGCGAGATCATCATCTCGGAGGAGTTCCGCCGCGAGCTCGCCAACCCGCCGGAGCTCGACGCGCTGGAACCGCTGGAACTCAAGAACAAGAGCCAGCCCGTCCCCGCCTTTCGCGTCCGGCGGTGAGCGTTTCGGCCCTTCCTTCGGGGTATTCCCGGAGCAGGCACGGTCCGGTGACGCTGGTGGCGCGCGAGTGGGCATCGGCCGTGCTCCGGCAGGCGCTGCAGGCGCACGGCTCGCTCTTTCGCTGGGCCGAAGCGCAGCGCTCGCGTGATGAGTTGCGGGGCCGCGGCGTGACGTGGGCCACCATCCTTCCCCCTGGCCCCGGCACCGGCGCCGATACCCCGGTGGTGGTGCGTCACACGCGCCACGGTGGCCTGTTCGCCCCGCTCACCGGTGACCTCTTCCTGCTTCCGACGCGCGCACCGCGCGAACTTTCCACGGCGGTTCGGCTCTCGGCCGGCGGCGTGCCAACGCCGGAGGTCATCGCGTATGCCGTGCACCCGGTGGGCGGCATCCTGGCACGCAGCGACATGATGACGCGACGGCTTCCCCACGGATCGGACTTGCCCGACGCGTGGCGTGCGGCGTGCCCGGGCGCGGCGCGCGACGCCATCATCGATGCGGTGGCGACGCTCCTGCGTGCGCTCTCCGCGCTTGGCGCACAGCACGCCGACCTCAACGTGAAGAACGTCTACATCGCTGGCGAGGGCGCGGCGACCACGGCGTACGTGCTCGACGTCGATCGCGTCCGCTTCGTCGCGGACGGGAACGTCTCGGCGCGCAACTTCGCGCGGTTCGCCCGGTCGGCGCGCAAGTGGAACGCGGAGCGTGGCCTCGACCTGGGCGACGATGCGCTCGTGCGCCTGGCGACGCGCGCATGGGTGGACCAATGACACGCGCGGCGGCGGCGCCCCCGGCCCCCCTCGACCGCGTCTGCATCGTGATGATGAGCGCGGTGGGCGACGCCGTGCACGTGCTCCCCCTCATCAACGCGATCAAGCGCCAGCACCCGCGCTCGCACATCACGTGGGTGCTGCAGCACGGCCCGGCCGCCCTGGTGCGCGGACACCCGATGGTGGACGAGATCCTGCTGTTCGACCGCGCCAAGGGCGTGGCGGGATTCCTCGAGATTCGCGAACAGCTGCGCACACGCGCGTTCGATGTCGTGCTCAACCTGCAGGTCTACTTCAAGGCCGGCATCATCACGGCTCTGGCGCAGGCACCGGTGAAGCTCGGGTTCGACTTTGCGCGCGCCCGCGATTTCAACTGGCTGTTCACGACGCACCGCGTGCAGGCGCGCGCCATGCAGCACGTGCAGGACCAGTACTTCGAGTTCACCGACTGGCTGGGGGTGCCGCACGAGCCGGTGACCTGGGGCCTCGGGCCGTGGAACGACGCCGAGCGCGCGTGGCAGCGCGAGTTCCTGGCGCGCTTCGACCGCCCCATCGCCCCCATCGTGGTGGCGACCAGCAAGCCGCAGAAGGACTGGCTCCCGGAGCGGTGGGCGCAGGTCTGTGACGCGCTGGACGGCGATTTCGGGCTGCAGCCCGTGCTGGTCGGCGCGCGCTCGGCGCGCGAGTTGCACGCCGAGCACATCATCCTCGAGAGCGCGCGCTGCAAGCCCGCGAGCGCGCTCGGACAGGGCGGACTGCGCGGCCTCGTCGGCATCTTCGACGCGGCGGCGCTGGTGCTGTCGCCCGACACCGGCCCATTGCACATCAGCGTGGCGCTCGACCGGCCTGTCATCTCGCTGATCGGCTACTCCAACCCCAAGCGGGTGGGACCGTACCGCAAGTTCGGCGATCTCATGATCGACGCCTATGGCGAGCCCGGCGAGGACTACCCCATCTCGATGGCAAGCCGCCGCAACCGAATGCCGCGCATCACGGTGAACGACGTGCTCGACCGCGTGCAGCGGTGGAAGGACGCGTACGCGACTGCCGGCAGCTGAGCATATCCGGTATCTTTCATACATCTTTCCATCTTCCCTTGGCGCGGAACCGCACATGCACCTGACCCGGTTCACCGACAACGCCTTGCGCTGCCTCACGCACCTCGCGCTGCACCCCGGCGAGACGGTGACCGTGACTGAGATCGCACGCCGCATGGCGCTCTCCGAGGATCACCTCGTGAAGGTCGTACAGAAGCTGGCCCACCTCGGATACGTCGAGACCCGGCGCGGCCGAGGCGGCGGCGTGCGAATGATCCGCACGCCGGAGAGCATCAACATCGGTGCGGTGGTACGGGAGACCGAGGAGAGCTTTCGCCTGGTCGAGTGCTTCGACCCGGGCAGCAACACCTGTCCGATTGCCCCCGCGTGCACGCTGGCCCTGGCGCTGGACGAGGCGCTGGGCGCCTTCCACCGCGTGCTCGACCGCTACACGCTCGCCGACCTCACGAAGTCGCCCAGGCGGCTCGTCAAGCTGCTGATCGCCTGACGGGCATTCGGCCCGATGGACGTCTACGCGTCGACGTCCACCACACCAGCGCCGAACTCGTACCGCACCCCCAGCCGCTCCAACAACTCGACCAGCCGGCGGAGCCCCAGCCCCATCACGCTGAAGTAGTCGCCATCGACGCGTTCCACGATGGTCGCGCCGTAGCCCTGGATGCCGTATGCCCCGGCCTTGTCCATGGGCTCCCCGGTGGCGATGTATGCCGCCACCTCGTCCTCGCCGAGGGCGCGCATGGTCACGCGCACGTCCTCCACCGCGCTTTCCGTGCGCTGGTCGCGGGCTACGGCGATGGCGGTATACACGGTGTGCGCCCGGCCGGCCAGGCGGAGCAGCATTTCGGCCGCGTGCGCCACGTCGCGCGGCTTGCCCAGAATGTCCCCGTCCACGACCACGATGGTGTCGGCGGCAATGATCACCGCGTGCGGGTGCTCCCCGGCCAGTGCGTGTGCCTTGGCGCGCGCCAGCCGCTCGGCGTGCGGCGCCGGCGCCTCGTCGGCGAACACCGATTCGTCGATGTCCGCGGGCCGCACCTCGTGCGCGATGCCGATGAGGGTGAGGAGCTCGCGGCGCCGCGGCGACGACGAGGCAAGGATCACGCGCAGCGCGCCGCTCATCGTTCCAGCCAGAGCGTCACGGGGCCGTCGTTCACGAGTTCGACGTCCATCATGGCGCCGAACTCGCCGGTCTCCACGCGTGCGCCGCGCTCACGCAGCATCGCGACGAAGCGTTCGTACAGCGGAACAGCCAGCTCGGGGCGCGCCGCGTCGATGAAGCTGGGCCGGCGTCCCTTCTGGGCGTCGCCATAGAGCGTGAACTGGCTGACGACGAGCAGCGCACCACCCACGTCCTCGAGGCCGAGGTTCATCCTGCCGTCCGCATCGCCGAACAGGCGCAGGCCGGTGACCTTGTCGGCCATCCACGCCAGCTGCGCCTCGGTATCGGCATGCGTGAGACCGACGAGGAGCAGGAATCCGCGCCCGATGGCGCCGGTCACCCGGCCTCCCACGCGCACCTCGGCGCGCGATACGCGCTGCAGCAGAACTCGCATGGCGCGAAACGTAGCGCGCCGGGCGGGCCAGTGAAACCGCCGGGCACCGGTCGCCCCGTTGCAGTATGATTGCGGTATGTCGCACGAAAACCGCACGACCCGCGTGGCACACAGCGGCCTGGTACAGGGCATCGGGGGCGGCGTGCTTGGCGCGTTCTTCGCCATCCTGCTCCAGGCGGCGGGTGTCGGCCCCAGGGCGCCGCTCTGGCTGGCCGCGCTCACGGGCGCTGCGGTCTTCGCGGCGCTCTTTGCCGGCGTCACGCGAACGGTGTTCCACGTGAGCGGGTCGCTCGCGCAGCAGTTGACCATGCCCGCGGCCAAGGGGACCTACGCGCCCCAGTACTCGCACATCCAGGCGCTCGAGGTGCAGGAGAAGTACGCCGAGGCGCTCGCCGCCTGGCTGGATGTAGCGCGAGAACTCCCGGGCAATCCGTCGCCGTTGCTGCGTGCGGCCGACCTGCAGTTGCGGCACCTGCGCGACACGCCGGCGGCGCTGGAACTCTTTGAGCGGGCGCGGCGCATTCCCGGCATTCGCGACGAGCACGTGAAGTACGCATCGCAGAAGATCATCGACATCCACTTGGCGCCGGGAAGCGACGAGGGACGCGCCTTGGTGGAACTGCGCCGCTTCATCACCCTGTTTCCAACGGGGCGCGAGGCGGATGGCGCGCGTGCGGCCATCGCGCGGATCAAGGAGCCGCCGCGCGACGACGCCAGCCAGTAAGGAGTGAGAGCCGAGGCAGAATGGTCATCTGCCCCGCGGATCTCAGCGCTTCGTCGGGAAGTCGGGATAGAGTCTCTGCATACAGTCCGGGCAGATGCCGTGACTGAACTGGGCGTCAGAGTGCTCGCTGATGTATCTCTCGATCTGATTCCAGAAGCCCTGGTCGTCCCGTATCTTCTTGCAGGACGCGCAGATCGGAATGAACCCGCTCAAGGTCTTGACCTTCGCCAGCGCGTCGCGCAGGTCCGCCGTCTGCTGCGCCAGTTGCGTACGGAGCTGGGACAACTCCATGTGAGTCCTGACCCTGGCGAGCAACTCTTCGCGCTGGAACGGCTTGGTGACGAAGTCCACCGCCCCGAGCCTCAGGCCTGTCAACTTATTCTCCATTTCCGTGGCGGCGCTGATGAACAT
>Ga0209014_10002853_pt1 | contig 9980 bp, 3 predicted proteins | sample BarGraNGADG00212_FD_184491 | JGI IMG/M metagenome (GOLD analysis project Ga0209014, IMG submission 184491) | Arctic peat soil microbial communities from Barrow, Alaska - Barrow Graham LP Ref core NGADG0002-212 (SPAdes) (version 2) | ecosystem: Environmental > Terrestrial > Soil > Wetlands > Peat ... | reverse complement strand
GAGGGAGCTGAGCGACTGCTCGTCGAAGTAATCGAAATCGATCTGGTGCTCCAGGAGTTGTTTGCCCAGTTTGGTGGTACTGCGGTCGGCCTCCTCGTCGCCCAGCCACATGCTGTTGGCCGGATGGTAGAGGGCCACCTGCGCGGCGGGCCGGCCAATGGCCAGCAAATAGGACGCGCGGTTGGTGTACCAGGCCAGCATGGCGGCTTGCGGCGGGGCTTCCGTGGACGGCGCGGACGTCCCGGCGGGACGGATAGCGGGGATGCGGATCTGCGGCGCGTTGACGCCGCGCACCAACTGGTAGTCCAACTGGAACTTGCCCTCCACACCGGCGCCGCCGCCCCCTTCCGTCCACACGCGCGGCCGCCCGAACAGGTGCGCCGCCGACGAGGCCAGCTTCGGGAAGTTGTTGTTGATGGCGTAGGTGGTGTCTTCGCGATTCACGGCGTCGGGACGCAGTTGGTTCAGATTATCGATGCCGGGAACCTGCACGTGGCGCATGTCGCGGAAGAAATCGCCCTCGTTGCGGATAAGATCCTCGCCGCGCGACAGGTTCAGCATCAGCTCTTCGTGGTTCAGGTGGACCAGATATTCCAGGCCGTTCCGGGCGCACCAATCGGCCTGCACGCCGTAGAAGCTCTCACCGAAGATGCCGCTCCACACGTCCCAGTAGTCGGCCTTCACGCGTTTGGCCTCCTCGGTCAACTTAGGCGCAAAGAAGAGCGGCAGGTAGGGCCGGAGATCGTAGCCCTTCTGTTCGCGGAAGGTGTCCAGCAGCTTGGGCGTCCACGGAATGAAGCCCGTGTAGTCGGGTTCGTCGCCGAAAAAACCGAGCACGGTTTTGCCAAACTCCTGGCCGAAGAGCTGCTTGTAGACCTCGTGCGTGGTCTTCAGAAACGCGCGCGTGGCGTCAGGGTTGAGGTAGTCGATGAGCGCGTACAGGCTGTCTTTGGAGTAAGTACCGTCGGCGCGGTTGATGTAGCGCGTGGGCGAACTGCGGAACACGTGGCGGACCAGAAGGACCTCCGACCGGCCTTCCGGCGGAGCCGTCCACTTGATCTGGCCGCCGCGGATGGGCAACATCTCCGCGGTCCCGGCCTGGGGCTGCGTACCCGCGACAGGCCTGGGCTGCGTGAGCGTGAGCGCACCGAGCGTATCGGGAGGGGCCGGAAGGGAGATGGTCTGTCCGGGCGCCACGTAGATCCGCGTATCCGCGACGATTCCCTGCATGGTGAGCTGCGGATATTCCTCGCTCATCTTGCCACCGGCGAAGCCGCTGGGGTAGCTGCCCTCGTCGGCCAGCCAGACCTTCATGCCCCGCTTGCGGGCCTCTTCAACGGCGAACTTCATGAGAGCGAAATGTTCGGGCGAGAAGTACTTGGGAGTCATGCCGCGAGCGGGGGCGAGATTGACCACATAGATGCCGTTGGCCACCAACTGGTCGAACTCCGACACGATGCGCGCCTGGGTCAATTCGTTGCCCCATATGGCCCAGTGGATGGCGCCGTATTCGCGCGGCGGCGTGCGGAAATTGGCGGCCGCCTCGCGGACCGAGGGGACCGTGATCTCTTGCCACGGCCGCTGTGCCATCAGCCCGGCGGCGCACGCGGCAAGCGCAAGAATCCTGATGGCGGTCTTCATGATGGTCTCCGAGCCACAAGTATATCTCCGGGTGCGGAACCGCACCGGCCCCGGGCTACAGCATTTGAAGGCTCCGGCCAGGCTTATTCGTAGCGGTACACGGTCACGTGCAGGACGGTGTTGGCGCGCAGCGTCAGGATTTCGCCCTGTCCGGTATCGTCCCCGCCCAACTGGCGCACGACCCGCCATTTGCCATCCACGAACTTACCTTCCTGCACGTCACCGAGCCCGACGATGGGCGGTCCCGGCGTGGTTGGGCTGAAGTTGATGCGCATGCCGCCGCCGGCGGCGCCCAAGTAGAATTCGTCCGGCCCGGCCGCGACCAGGATCGCCGTCGCCGACGCCGAGTTCGGTGCCGCCGGTTGGCCTGGCGCAGCAACTGGCGGGGCGGGCTGCGGACGCGGTTGGCCCACCGCCTGGCCCGCGGCGGTTGGCTCCGGCGCGATCGGCACGCGGCCCCGGCCCACATACGTGAGGTCCAGCGTGTAATTGCCGAGCTTGATCTTCAGCGGAGCATCACCCTGGTTCATGCGCACCGCGGTGATGGTATCTTTGCCTTGCTGCGCCGCGATGGCCGGAGCCATCTGGGACACCACGCGATACGCCGCGGCAAGCTCGGTGTCCGGGCCCACCGCGCGTTCGATGCCAAACGGCGAGAACCCAATGGCGCCGTACTTGCCGAAGGCGGTCAACGCATTGGCCGCGTTGGCGCTGGTTTCCGGTATGAACAGCGGGTTCCCGTTGCGCGTGAACCGCTCGCAGACTTCGTCGAAGTACTGCAAATAGAGGTCGGGCGCCAGCAGGTCCGCTACGGGCGCGCCGGCCCTCCAGACATCGTGTACCTGAGGCAGCGGTCCACCGCTCGGGTAGGTGCCGGGCCACGCCATATTCGGCTGTTGCAGCCAGGCGTTGACGAACATCGGGATGTTGTATTCCGCCTTGCCCTCCTCGATCACCTTATTGACGAAGCGCGCGTAGTGCCACGCCATGAAGATTTCATCCGCCGGCCAATGCAGTTTCCGCCACCCGGTCTGGTACTCGTCCGCGCTGAGCGGCGGGCTTTTGGTCTGGATGGGCATCTCGACGTTCGCGGGCTTGCCTGGACCGAAAACCTCTTCCCATGTGCCGGACGTCTTAGAGCCGTGCGCGGCCCACACCTCGCGGAACTCCGGGCTCAGCGTGTCCTTGTGCCGCTGGAGGTAATCCATGAGTTCCTTGGGCACCGGTCCCGCAAAGGCCTTATTCGCCGCCGCCGACCTGTCCCGCGAGTCGCGCAGCACGCCGACTTCGTTTTCCACCTGCATCATCACCACGGTGTGCTCCCGGCTATCCGCTTCCTTAATGTGCTTCATCAAGGCCCGGTATGCCCGCGCGTCGGCATCGCGCGTGGCATCGCTCAACGTGCTGAGCAACTCCATGCTCTTGCCGCTTTGGAGCTGAATCCGCGGGAACCGCTTGTAGTCCTGCTTGACCCAGTAGGGGGCGTAGCTCGAAAGACCGTTTTTCCAACTGCCGAACCAGAGAAAAACCAGCTTCAGGTCGTGGCGCCGGGCTTCCTGGATGAGACCATCCACCAGGCCGAATTCGTACTTGCCCTCGGTGGGCTCCATCTGCGCCCACGAGATTGCCGCCAGCACGCAGTTGAGATTGCCCGCGACCAGCCTGGGCCACACCGGCTGCATATTCTCCAGGCTGGTAGCGGTGTTGTTGCCCAGTTCTCCCGCCAGCGCCAGGAACACCTTGCCATCCACCATCAACTGCGTGGCAGTGCCCTGCTTCTTCAAGTGCGGGAGCCCACCGGCAGTCTGGGCGTAGCCCTGGAGCGCGATCAACGACGCGCAGGCAAGCGTGAACTTAAGCGGAACTCTCAGTTTCATTTCTCCCTCACCTCAATGGTCTTTTCCAGCCGCACATCGGCGGAAGACGCGCCAACCATGACCTTCACCTGGTCTTCCTCTACCACCCACTTGTTCTGCTTCTCATCCCAATAGGCGAGATCTTCCGCCTTTACGGTCAGCGCGACGGTCTTGGTCTCGTTCGGCTGGATGGCGATCCGCTGGAATCCTTTCAGCTCCTGCCGGGCTCTCTCCACTTTCGAGTTCAGGTGCGCCACGTAAAGTTGCACCACTTCATCGCCCTTCCGGCTGCCGGTATTCTTCACGTCCACAGAGACCGTGAGATCGCCGGTCTTGCGGAGGCGCGCCGTGCTGAGCTTTAGGTTCCTGTACTGGAACGTGGTGTAGCTCAAGCCGTAGCCGAAGGGATACAGCGGATCGCCTTTGAAATACATATAGGTCCGGCCGTGGCGGATGTTGTAATCCATCATGGGCGGAACCTGGTCCAGCGACTTCGGCCACGTCTGCACCAGCCGGCCCGCCGGATTGATATCGCCGAACAGGGCGTCGGCAATGGCGGTGCCCTCCTCCTGGGCATTGTGCGTAATGTGCAGGATGGCCGGGATGTTTTCCTGACTCCAGTTGATGGCGATCGGGAAACTGGCCAGCAGCACCACCACCGTCTTGGGATTCGCCGCGTAGATCTTCTTGACGAACTCTTCCTGCTCCAGGTTGATGGCCTTGCGGTCGATGGCCTCCTTGCCGTCGCTCGGCGTCGGGCACTTAGCCCAGCCGGCGTCGCAGGTGGGATGGTTGCCCACGAAAACCACGGCGACATCGGATTCCTTGGCGGCTTTGACGGACGCATCGATATCGGCCGGGGGAGCGTAGTTGACGGCGATGCCGCTGCCGGCTTTCTCCTTCAATCCCTGTAGCGGCGTGATCACGTAGCCCGGGGTCCCGCTGTACCAATCCAGGGCGACCACATCGGCCAGCGGTCCCAGCACCGCGATGGATTTCAGCGAAGCTTTCCGGAGCGGCAGGAAGTGGTTTGCGTTCTTCAGCAAGACGACGGATTCCTGCGCCACGCGTTTGGCGATATCCTTATGCTCGGGGCGCTTCCACACCTCTTCATCGCCTTTGATACTGGCGTACTTCACCATCGCCGGCGGATCCAGCAGGCCGAGCTTGATCATCACCCGGAATTCGCCCTTGATGACGTCTTCGATGTCCTTCTCCGTCAGCAGGTTCTGTTTCATCGCTTCCTGTGCACCCGTGCGGTAGAGATTGGCGTTCTCCAGAAACTGGTTGACGCCGGCTTTCACGGCGCCAGCCACCCCTTCCGCGTTGGTCTTGTAATAGTTGTGCAGTTTGGGGTTCACCATATTGCGCAGCGAGCCGGCGTCGGTGCAGATGATGCCGTCCACGCCCCACTCCTTCATGGTGATTTCGCGGAGGATGGGGTGCACGGTCATGGGGATTTTGTTCGTGGCGTTATAGGCCGCCATGTAGGAACGGGCGCCGCCTTCGATTACGCCCATGCGGAACGGGACGGAGTAGTACTCGCGGAGCAGGCGGGCGTCGAAATCGGAGGACGATCCACCGCGGCCGTCTTCGTTGCTGTTCGCCAGGAAGTGCTTCATGAGGGCCGCCGTCAGCCAGTATTTCGGATCGTCGCCCTGCAGTCCCTTGACCATGGCCACCACCATCTTGCCGTTGAAGTACGGGTCCTCACCGAAGCACTCTTCGGTTCTTCCCCAGCGCGGATCGCGGCCCAGATCGGCATTCGGCGCTCGAATCACCAGATTGCCCCGGTGGGTCTTTTCGCTCTGATTGATGTACCGGGCCTCGTAGCCTTCCACCCCGCCGGCCAACCGGATGAGCTCGGTATCCCAGGTTTCGCCCATGCCGATTTCCTGCGCGAACTGCGTGGTCGGGATCGGCGTCGGCCGGCCCCATCCGCCAGGGCCGCCCAGCGCCAGCCCGTGCAGGCCTTCGGAGTGGCCTGTGCCCCGGATGCCCAGGCGCGGCACATTGGGATTGGTCCCCAGGCAGGCGATTTTCTCGTCCAGCGTCATCAGGGAGATAATATTGTTGACCCTTTGTTCGACGGGCAGATTCGGATCCTGGAAGCGATCAACCTGCTCTGGTGGCGTCTGCTGCTGTGCGCAGACCATGGCCACGGCAGACGCCGCGGCCAATGCCGCAAATGTGATAGGTACAATTCGTAGCTTCATTTGGAGATTCGCTGAGGACGCCTCATGATATGGCGCTTCACTAAAAAGAGCAATAGATCTGAATGCCATTAGAGTTACCCTCTGAAACGGTAACCGTTACGGCCTGCGCCAAGCGAAAGTAACCGTTACCGCCTGAAAGGAGATGGGGAAAGGGTTCTGGTTTGCACGCGCAGGCTGGATAATGGAACTTCCGTCGATACCTTAAAGGACCATTGTGATCAACAACCGCCGTCTTTCCCTCTTGTTCTGCGCCGGCCTGGCGCTTCTGTGGAGCCCTCGTTTGAAGGCTCAGGTGGACCGGCCGCCCGGTCTGTTGAGCGACCTGGTGGATATCAGCGCCGATTTTCACGAATACCGGAACACCTTCTTCCTGGCCGACAAACTGACGGGCTTCGACCCGGCCACCGGGTCCGGCGCCCTCAACTGGACCCGCCATCAGCTTATTCCGCGGATTGCCTTCAGCAACATGGAGAACAATTTGCGGCCCTTCGAGGGCTCTACGTTCCCCGAGGGCGAGTACGCCATCAATCCGGCGCTGCCCTTTTCGATCCAATTCGTGTCTCCGCGCACCGTCCGGATCCGCCTCCGGACCGGGCCGCAACTGCGCGCCGAGGAACCCTCGCCGATGCTGGTGGGCGAGCCGCCGCGGGATGGCTCCTGGAAGCTTGCCCGGATCACCGGCGGCTACCGGTACACCAGTACCTTCGGGTCGGTCACCATCCTGGAAAACCCGTGGCACATTGAATTCCGCGACGCCCAAGGCCGCCTGCTCACCAAGACCAACCACGCTTCGGACAATGCGACGCAACTCGACCCCGTCCTGCCGTTCTCCTTCATCCGGCGCACCTCCGACTATTCCCGCAGTGTCGCCGCGGTGTTCTCGCTGGCGCCGGGCGAAAAGCTATTCGGCTGCGGCGAAAGCTTCACGCGGCTCGACAAGCGCGGCCAGAAGGTCGTCCTCTGGACCAACGACGCCAACGGCGTGGAGACCGGCCGTATGTACAAGCCGATTCCCTTCTTCATGAGCAATCGCGGGTACGGCATGTTCGTCCACACTTCGGCGCCGGCGACCTTCGATTTCGGCGCTTCGTACGGCAACACCAACGCTCTGCTGTTGGGTGACGACGCGCTCGACCTGTTCGTGTTCCTCGGTGAGCCCAAGGACATCCTCAACGAGTACACCACGCTCACCGGGAAGGCATCCATGCCGCCACTGTGGAGCTTCGGCCTGTGGATGAGCCGCATCACCTACTTCTCCGAGGACGAAACCCGCGCCGTGGCCGCCAAGCTGCGGCAGAACCGGATTCCGACCGACGTCATCCACCTCGATACCGGTTGGTTCGAGACCGACTGGCGGTGCGATTACAAGTTCTCCACCACGCGCTTCAAAGATCCGGCGAAGATGATCGCCGATCTCAAACGCGACGGCTTCCACATCTCGCTCTGGCAGCTTCCCTACTTCGTCCCCAAGAATTCGCTGTTCCCGGAGATTCTGGCCAAAGGACTGGCCGTCCGGGACGGCAAGGGCAACCTGCCCTTTGAGGATGCCGTGCTGGACTTCACCAACCCCGCCACCGTGCAGTGGTACCAGGACAAGATCGCGGGCCTTCTCAAGCTGGGCGTGGGCGCCATCAAAGTCGATTTCGGCGAAGCCGCGCCGCTCACCGGAATCTACGCCAACGGCCGCAGCGGATTCTACGAACACAATCTCTATCCGCTGCGCTACAACAAAGCCGTGGCGGATATCACGCGCCAGGTCTCGGGCGAGAACATTATGTGGGCGCGCAGCGCGTGGGCCGGCAGCCAGCGCTATCCGCTGCACTGGGGCGGCGATTCCGGCGCCCAGGATTCCAGCATGGCCGCGACCCTGCGCGGCGGGCTCTCGTTCGGCTTGAGCGGCTTCACCTTCTGGAGCCACGACATCGGCGGCTTCGCGGCCAGGACGCCGGAGGAGCTCTACCGCCGCTGGATGCCGTTCGGCATGCTGACTTCGCACAGCCGCTGCCATGGCATGCCGCCCAAGGAGCCGTGGGAATACGGCACGGCCTTCATGGACGATTTTCGCCGCGCCGACGAACTGAAGTATCGCCTCATGCCGTACGTATACGCGCAGTCGAAAGATTCGAGCGAGCGCGGCTTGCCCATGGTGCGCGCGTTGTTTATCGAGTATCCCGGCGACCCCGGTTCCTGGCAGGTGGAAGACGAGTACTTGTTCGGTTCGGACATCCTGGTGGCGCCGCTGTTTGAGGCGGGAACCACAGGACGCGACGTCTACCTGCCGCCCGGCCAGTGGATCGATTACCAGACCGGCAAGATCCTCGCCGGTGGATGGCACAACATGCAGGCGGGCCAGATTCCCGTGGTGATGCTGGTGCGCGAAGGCGCCCTGATCCCGCATATGAAATTGGCTCAGTCCACCGCCCAATTGGACTGGACGAACATTGAGATGGTGGTCTACGCCGCCACGGTGCAGAGCGCGCGGGGACTGGTCTGCCTGCCCGCGGACAACGTACTGCGTCCAGTGGAAGCCGCACGGCGCAACGGCGCCTTCACTTTCGCCGGCGATCCGCTGGCCGGGAAGGCGAAATCGACCTTGCGCCTGTATTCGCAGAAATAGAGTAGCGTAGCCTTTCAGGCTGCCATGCCCCCATTCGTGGGGGCATCCTTTGCGGTTGGTAACCCGCCAGTAGCGCCCGTTACCGCGCCTTTTTCGCGTTCAAAGCACCAAGGAGTCCCGAAAATGAAAATGAGTTCCGCAGTTCTGGCCGCGTTCGTGGCCGCGAGCGTCGCCGCTACGCTCCCTGCCCAGGTGAAGGAGCGCCCGCTTCCCCGCCTGGTGAAGCAGAACGCTCGCTACGCCCTATTCGTCGACGATGCTCCCTACCTGATGTTGGGCGCGCAGGTGCACAACTCCAGCGCCTGGCCCGCCATGCTGCCGAAGGTCTGGCCCGCCATGGAATACCTCAACGTCAACACGGTGGAGATCCCGGTCTACTGGGAGCAGTTTGAACCACGCCAGGGGCAGTACGACCACTCTGTGATCGACACGCTTCTCGCCGAGGCTCGGCAGCATCGCGTTCGCCTGGTTCTGCTTTGGTTCGGCACCTGGAAGAACGGCAGCCAGCACTACATGCCGGAGTGGATGAAGCTGGCCCCCGACCGCTACCCGCACCTGACGGACAAAAACGGACACGCCGCGGATTCGCCGTCGCCGTTCGCCGCCGCGTCGCTCGAAGCCGACAAGACGGCCTTCACCGCTTTCATGCGCTACCTCAAAACTGCCGACGCGCAACGCACCGTGATCATGGTGCAGGTGGAGAACGAACCTGGCACCTGGGGCAGCCTCCGCGACTACTCTCCCGCCGCGCAGAAGTTTTTCGAAGCGCCGGTCCCGGCCGACGTGCTCTCCGCGATGCAGGTGAAGCCCGGTTCGCCCACCGCGACCTGGCAGGAAGCCTTTGGCCCCGAAGCCGAAGTCAACTTCCACGCCTGGGCGGTCGCCAAATATGTCGGGCAGGTGGCCGCCGCCGGCAAGGCCGTCTATCCCCTGCCGCTCTATGCCAACGCCGCTTTGCGCGACCCGATCAAGCCCGGCGCTCCCGGCAGCTACGAGAGCGGCGGCCCCACGGACAATGTGATCCCCATCTGGAAAGTGGCGGCGCCGGCTCTCGATATCGTGGCGCCCGATATCTACCAGAACGACCCCGCCGCGTATTTGAAGGTGCTGGAACTCTATCACCGCGACGACAACGCGCTGTTCGTGCCCGAGACCGGCGGCGGAGCCGGCAGTGCCCGCTTTTTCTTCTCCGCGCTCGGCCTTCAGGCCATCGGCTTCTCGCCGTTCGGCACCGACTACACGACCGCTCGCAACACACCGGAGTCCCTGACTCCGTGGGCGCTGAACTACCGTCTAATCGGTCCGATGGCCCGCGAGATCGCCCGCCTCAATTTCGAAGGCAAGCTTCAGGCCGTAGCCGAGGAAAAGGGCAAAGTCACGCAGACCCTCCCGTTCGGACCGTGGAACGCGATCGTGTCGTACGGAGCGTCGCGCAACAATCGCGCCGTGGGGAACGCCGAACCGACGGGGCGCGTCCTGGTTGGCCAGCTCAAAGACAACCAGTTCCTGGTGGCCGGGTTCCAAGCCCGCGTCGACTTCCGCCCCGCGGATGCGGACAAGCATCGCCAGTTCCTGCGCGTCGAAGAGGGCGCCTACCAGAACGGCGTCTTCAAGTTCCTGCGCATCTGGAATGGCGACGAGACCGACTGG
>Ga0209014_10002849_pt1 | contig 9990 bp, 7 predicted proteins | sample BarGraNGADG00212_FD_184491 | JGI IMG/M metagenome (GOLD analysis project Ga0209014, IMG submission 184491) | Arctic peat soil microbial communities from Barrow, Alaska - Barrow Graham LP Ref core NGADG0002-212 (SPAdes) (version 2) | ecosystem: Environmental > Terrestrial > Soil > Wetlands > Peat ... | reverse complement strand
TGACAATAATTTAAAATATTGATAAAAAGTAACATAAAAGAAGAAAAAACAGGGAGCATTTTTTGACTGCCAGAAACGGTATCAACTCCACAGAAAAACTTCTCAACGTCATAAGAGGCAAAGATAAAGAGTCTTTTGCTTCAAAAGGAAAGTCAGCAGTTCCTTTGTCCAAAAAGAAACCTGCAAAAAAAACAAATCTTACCTTGCCTAAGTTATTTATTAATAAAAAACGTTATACCGTGGGAATAGATATCAGCGAAGAATTTATCGGTCTGGCTAAGACAATAAACGCTTCTGATGGTAGACCGGTTTTAGTAGATCAAAAGATTATCAAGTATAATCATCTGACATCTAAAGGTTCAATAGAATTCAAGTCACTCTTAAAATCGCATCTGATAGCCTTTTGTGGTTCTATAGCTGATTGTGATATCTGGACGATGATATCGGCCAATGATGTTAATGTCCATCATATCAAAATTCCACGTGTGCCCCGAAAACAACTGGAAAATGTGATTTACTGGACGGCAAAAAAAGAAAATCCAGTTGATGAGAAAGAATTCGTTTTTGATTTCGAAATGCAAGGTGAAATTATTGATCAGGGTATTCCCAAATATTCGGTCATGGTTTACACGGTTCCAAAAGTTGAAGTCGATAAAGTTAAAACATTTTTTACGGACATGGGAATAACCCTTGCCGGAATTACAATTGCTCCCTTTGCTATTCAAAATATGTTTCGTACGAAATGGATGAAGGTAAGTGAAGGAACATTTGCCAGTTTATTCATCGGCAATGATTTTTCCCGTATCGACATTTACAATAAAGAAAATCTCGTGATGACCAGAGGCATCAAGACAGGCATCAGCAGCATGACGGAAGAAATTGCCGAAGCAATGGGAGAAAAAACAGGCAAAGCAAATGTGGAGAGAGAAGAAGCAAGAAAAATACTATTTAGCCTGATTGATCCGGATACGGGCAAATTAAAACAAACCGATATCGGCTTCGATTTAAAAGAAGAAGAAAAATTTGCAATGATCATTCCGGCATTGGAAAGATTAGCCAGGCAGATAGAGCGGACGTTAGAACATTACGCATCTACAGCCGGAGCCCAAAGAGTTGAAAAACTCTATGTTTCATTAGCGATGAACGTTTATAATCCTATTTTAAATTATATTAGCGATCAGTTAGGCACAAAAGTAGAATATTTTGATCCTTTTGAGCAGCAGTCTGCTTACGCGGCAGCGGAATCACTGAAACTTTCCGAAAAAGTGGCGCTGGTTCCCGTTTTGGGCCTTTCTTTCTCTACTAACAACCGCACACCCAATGCTATTTTTAATTACCGGGAAAAAAACCGGGAAATAAGTATAAAACGAATGAACAGAGGGATATTTGCTTTATTCGCAGCAACTCTGATTATTTGCTTTGCCGTAATGATCTATCAAATTCTGGAAGCTAACAATCAAAGCATGCATTTAAAGACATTGAAGAAGGAATTATCTTTATACGGTCCGCTTTTATCAACGGGAAAAATATCCGCTTTGGCGGAAGAAGTAAAAGCCAAAAAGCAAATTTCGCGTCAATACGCGCAAAGACATCTTGGTGTGGCAACAATAGGTGAAATTAGTGTGCTTACGCCAGATAATATACATTTGATAAATCTTAAAATAAGTACGGGAAATAATCCGCCAAAAGAAAATCCCGATAAAGCAGCAAAAGAAATCAGCGAAGATGTAATCCTGGAAGGAGTTGTAAGTGGTAATCGCAATATACTGGATTCATCTTTGGCGCAGTATGTGATGAAGCTGGAGAACTCTCCAATTTTACGTCAGGTCTCGGTGCAGAAAAGCAGTATTATGACAATAAAAAAAGTTGAAGTCCTTTATTTTACATTGAGTGCTAAAATAGGTTAGCGATGATGAAAAAAATTAACCTGGGTATTCCTGAAAAAAGTCTTTGGTATCTGATAATTTGCGGCGGAATAGTACTGATTTTTGTTCTTGTGGGAATATTCCCCCTGTATCGATACAACAGCAATCAGGTCGGTGAAATAAAAAAAATAAAGTATCAGATTGAAGAGCGAAAGGCACTGGGGCCGGTCTATTTAAATTTGCAAAAAGCAATGGAGAGTAAAGATTTACATGTTTTGCCGAATCCAAAGAAAACAACCGTTAGCCGAGAAGAAGCGGAAAAGTTTCAAAATGTTTTCCGGACTATAGCGGGGGAATCAGGGTTAATGGCAATATCTCTTACGCCGGATTTGAGCACTATGGCTGGTTCTTCAAAATTCCTTTTGAACAATGCCGTGGTAAAAGGAGAATTTGCCAATTTCAGGAAAATGTTGATCGCGCTTACAGCAATTCCGTATCTGGATAGAATTGAGGAAATTCGTATTCAGCAACATTCTGATTCCATGGAATTTAGAATAAAAATTTGGCTGGCTCTGGGCGCATGATCAACAGAAGGTATTTATGGATAAGTTAAACAAAAGACAAATAATCATTTTATCTATTGCAGCTTTATTTGTTGTCTATGCGGCATATCAATTTTTAATTGCTTCTCCGGCAAGTAAGAAAATTACAACTAACGACAAACAGCAGGAAATTAGCACTTTAGTAAGTGGTCTAACTAATGATTTAATAAAAGATACCCAAGTCGCCGGAATGGATGCGTATGTAATAGCGAGAGCTGAAGCTGATTGGCAAAAAAATCCATTCTGGAATAGAAACTCAAGCTCATATAAGGAATTGGCGGCAACACAAGGAGCAGCAGGTGGCAGTAGTTCTGCGGCAAAAATAATTTATTCCGGGTATGTTGATGCCGGAATAATGAAGATAGCCGTTATTAATGGTTTGGAATATAAGGCAGGGGAACAATTGGAAATGAAAGGGTATGTATTAAAACGAGTTACACCTTCGAAAGTTTTGATTGTAAATAAAAATACGGGAAGTGAAGTTGAAATTCCCATACAGGAATAAAATTCTGCATTGGAGGTTGTTGCCTTGAAATGCTCCGCAAGAGAAAATAAAATTATGAAGTTGGTTTTGGGCCTGGCCACAATAATGTTCTTAATTAATTGTTCCGGTGACCTCAAAAGCAGTAAAAAAGATCCTGTTTTTGAAAAATGGGCTACTACAGCCGAGAATTCCCAAGGTCACTCTCCGGCCGCCGAACCAAAAAAGATTAGCGTCTCAGATTTAACGGCAAAGCAGGCTTCTGCCGCCGCTTTAGCTGCGGCAGGCACAAAAAAACTGCCTTCCAAGAAAATTAATCTGACCATGCGCCAGGCTGAGCTCAAAGCAGTATTGAGGGCTATGGCCAAGTCTGTTAATTTAAATCTTATGTTAAAGAATGATCTGAAGGGTGAAATCAGTATTGATTTCCGGGGTGTTCCCTGGAATCAGGCATTTGTCGGATTATTGCGCACTCATGGTTTAAGTTATGTCTGGGAGGGTGATATCATTCTGGTGAAGACAGCCGATGATATTGAACAAGATCTAAAGCAGAGAGTGCAATTGCGGGATATTCAATGGGTTGAGCCGCTATTGCAGCCGGTAGTAGTAAGTATTGATTATGCCGATCCCAAGAAATTAATGGAAATGCTGCAGGATTTTCTGACGAAAGACAAGGATGGAAAGCCGCGCGGCTCGATTAAAGTTGACGAGCACAGTAATTCTCTGGTTATTTCCGCTATGCGTAATGATCTGGAGAAGATGCTGCCGATTATTGAAAAAATCGATAAGCCTACGCCACAGATATTAATTAAGGCAAATATTGTAGAAACATCGAAAAGTGTTGCCCGCGATTTAGGAATTAAGTGGGGTGGATATAATAGTAGCACTGTCGGTGGTTCAGAAAATCTTATTGTAACTGGCGGTAGCGGTGTTCCAGTGGGTGGTATAGGAGGAAGCAACCCTGCAGCTTGGCCAAACACACAAAGATCGGGATTTGGTGCGAATTTTCCGGCTGGCTCTGCAGGAGCTGCTATACTAGATCCTCTTGTCGGTCCTCTGGGTACTTTAGGTCTGATGTTCGGAAAGATTGGCGGAAATTTATTAGAAGTAGAATTACAGGCTTTGCAGAAAGATAGCAAGTTAAATATTATCTCCAGTCCTTCAATTACAACACTTGACAACCAGTTAGCATTTACGGAAAATGGGCAAAGGGTGCCTTTTGTAACATTGACCGCCGGCATTGCCGGCTCCGCCCCGACTCAGACGGTGACCTTTGAGAATGCTGTTATGAGGCTGGAAATTACCCCTCATGTTATTGACGGGAAAAACATGAAAATGAAGATCAAGGTGGTAAAAGATGAACTTGACTTTACCCATGCCGCCACCATGTTAGGCAACCCCATTATTATCAAGAAGCTCACCGAAACATCTCTTATCGTCAAGGATGGAGAAACTATTGTTATTTCTGGATTGACAAAAGAAACAAAGGGAGATGGAGATGCCGGCGTGCCGTGGCTGAAAGATGTACCTGTTTTGGGTTGGGTATTTAAAGCTGACAACAAAAATGAAGCAATGGAAGAAGTTTTGATTTTTATCACGCCGCACATTTTACCGGTAGGAAGAGATCAAGATAAAATTGCCGGAACTGATAACGGCAGGAAGCAAAAAAAAAGAGATTGAACCTGATCAATATTAAACCAGTAATATGCCGGGAAAAAAGACAGCAGTGGATTCTACGAAATAGCCAGGTTTAAATAACCAGCGAGATAGAGATTAATGGAATATTATCATATTCTTAATTTTAAAAAAGAACCTTTCTCCAACTCGCCGGAGCCGGAATTTCTTTTTCAATCACCCCAGCATACAACCTGTCTGCAAATGCTGGAATTGGCTGTGCGCTTAAGGCGCGGGCTCAATGTGGTCATCGGTGATGTCGGCACCGGAAAAACCACTTTATGCCGGAAGCTTATTCAGAACTTTTCTTTTACTGCGGCAGATTCTCCTGAAATCGAAACGCACCTCTTGCTTGATCCGGCGCTGGCCAGTACTAATGAGTTCCTGCAAACAGTTGCCTTACTGCTGGGATTTAATGATTTTGACTCTCAGCAAAGTGAGTGGCATTTAAAAGAAAGAATCAAGAATTATCTTTTTAGCAAAGGTGTGGATGAAGGGAAGATTATTGTTTTAATTATTGACGAAGGGCAAAAAATACCCGAGGCCTGTCTGGAGATTTTGCGTGAATTTCTTAATTATGAAACAAATAATCAAAAGCTACTGCAAATAGTAATTTTTGCGCAGAAAGAATTCCGGGCAACACTAAAAAAGCATAACAATCTTTCCGATCGTGTAAATTTCTTTTATTACCTCAAGCCTCTCAATTTCAGGCAAATGCGGGCAATGATCAACTATCGTATCAGCATAGCGAGAGAGTCTGATATTGCCGCTCAAGCCTTATTCAGCTTTTGGGCGCTGGTGCTGATTTATGCGGTCACCAGAGGTTATCCGCGGAAAGTTGTTTCTCTTTGCCATCAGGTTATTTTAATGATTATCATTCGCGGCAGGGAAAAAGCCGGGTTTTTCCTGGTGAGCAATTGCAAGGCCGATATGTTTACCTCTTCATGTAAAAAAATAAAGTGGGCAGCTGTAAGTCTGATAATGATAGCCGTATGCATATCGATTGTGGCTATTATATTGCAGCGTTATACTGCCATCGCCTCTAAGCAGATAGTTGCAACTCCAGTTATCGCTGAAGTTAAACAAAGGCTCGTTGCTCAGGAAGCGACTAAACCGACTGTGGAAACTGTTCCTGAAAGCCAATCATCCGTATTTAAGGAAGATAAGAATCAGGATAGTAAGATGCCTGAGTTAATAGGAACTCTGGAAATAAAAAAAAGAAGAACATTCTGGTCGACTGTACATAATATATATGGAGAGGCCAATAGCGAAATAACGGAAACAGTAATCAAAGCCAATCCACATATTAAAAACAGGAACAGAATTCCGGTCGGAGCAATACTTAATCTTCCGGCAATTCCGGCTAAGGTCAGGCCAGTTAATGATGGCCTTTTTTTTATCCAGTTGGATGCGGGAAAAAATCTGGAAGAGATGTATAAGATTTATTGCGAAAATCCCTATAATCAAACCATACCGCCAACGTCATTTTTTCCCGTTTGGAATAAAAAAGCAGGCGTTACTTTTACCGTCCTGGTCGATAAGTATTTTAGCAATGCCAAGGTGGCACAGGATGTGATTAATAGCTTACCTGCTTCGATTGCTGCAAAAGCAAAAATTATTTCACAATGGGATGAAAGCTCGATTTATTTTAATCACCAGAATTTGAAGCATGAGGCTGGAAGGTATTCGGAGGCTAAATGAAGATAAAAAAACGTTTGGGTGAAATGCTTGTGGAAAATGGTCTTTTGACCGAAGAGCAGCTCACAAAATCATTAGTTGATCAAAAGAAAGCCGGTTTAAAACTCGGTCAGTATCTGACGCGCCAGGGAATCGTCAATGAGCAAAAAATAATTGATCTGTTAAGTAAACAGTTAAATATTCAAAGATACCATCCGGATAATTTCCCACTGGACATTGATTTGGTGCGCACTATACCGGTAGATATAGCCCAAAAATACCAACTAGCTCCTTTAAAAAGGAAGGGGCGTTTGCTGTCCATAGCAATGGTTGATCCGTTGGATATTAACGCTATGGATTTTATTGAAGCCATGACGAATGCTGAAGTTGAGCCTGTGGTTTGTTCGGAAAGAGAAGTCAATCAGCTCATCAATAGCCTTTATGGCATGCAATCCGGTCTGGGCGGCATTATGGAAAACATGGAGATAGAATCGTCCGATGCCCAAAGTGAAGAAGCCCCGGATAAAGAAGAAGTGCAAATCGCGTCGTTGCACGATATGGCGGGAGAAGTGCCGGTTGTCCGCCTGGCTAATTCTATCTTTGCTCAAGCCATACGTGATGGGGCCAGCGACATTCATATCAGCCCGCAGCAAAACACTGTCCAGCTGCGTTTTCGAATTGATGGCAAACTTATGGATGTCCCTTCACCTCCCAAATCTCTTTTCCTGCCCATCATTGCCCGGATGAAGATTATGGCCAATATGGATATTACTGTTTCCAGAATCCCTCAAGATGGAAGATTCACTCTCAAAATAGAGAATAAGGAAATAAACGTCAGAGTCTCCTCCATTCCCACAATATACGGAGAGAATCTTGTCTTGCGTTTGCTGGATATGAGCGGAGGCATCTACACACTGGATCGTTTAGGGATGGTTGCTGCGGATATGGAAAAAATTAAAAGCATGAGCGGCAAACCATACGGAATGATCTTAAGCACAGGACCTACGGGTAGTGGGAAAAGTACAAGCTTATACGCTATTTTAAACGCAATAAATAAGCTGGACGTCAATATAATCACACTGGAAGATCCGGTGGAGTACAGAGTCAATAATATACGGCAGGTGCAGCTCAACCGGAGAGCAGGAATGACTTTTGCCAGTGGTCTGCGTTCGATTTTGCGGCAGGACCCGGATATTATAATGGTTGGTGAAATTCGTGATTCAGAAACTGCCGCCATCGCTGTGCAAGCCGCGCAAACCGGACATAGAGTTTTGAGTACCGTTCACACAAATGATGCCGCCGGAGCAATAACCAGGTTTATCGATATGGGAGTTGAACCTTTCTTAATTGCCTCGGTTTTGCTGGTCTCTTTTGCCCAGAGATTAGTGCGGACTGTTTGTCCTTATTGTAAAGAATCATACAATCCGCCGCAGAAAGCCCTGACCGCGATGGGAATAACACCAGAAGATGCAAATAGCGCCACTTTCCAACGGGGTAAAGGCTGTTATCAGTGCAAGAACACAGGTTACAAGGGAAGAACCGGGCTTTTTGAAGTGCTGGTCAATGATGAAATGGTTCAGGATATGATTCTTAAAAGGCTATCCAGTCAGGAAATTACCCGCGCGGCGGTAAATGCCGGAAAACTGAGAACCTTAAAAGAAGACGCTGCCGGAAAAGTGATCAAAGGAATTACAACACTGGAAGAAGCGGCATCAGCAGTAATGACATAAGGTAAGTAAGGTATAAAAATGCCCAACTATAGTTATCAAGCAATTAATGAGAGTGGGAAGAATGTCACCGGAACGCTGGAAGCGGAGTCCATGGACGTGGCCAATTCCCTGATTTTTGCCCGCGGCCTGATACCGTCAAAACTTAGACTGATAAAGGTCGGCACAGGTGATAATTGGTTGTCAAAAATAATGTCGATTGGTGATGCGGTAAAAGTAATGGATCTGATAATCTTTACCAAGCAGTTCCGTTCCATGCTCAGCGCCGGAGTGCCAATATTGAGGCTTTTGGAAGTATTGGAGCTGCAAACAGAAAGCCGGGGATTAAAGACAGCCTTAGCAAAGATAGTTCAGGACATCAAACAAGGCTCTTCCATTTCAGAGGCATTTGGAAAATATCCTAAAATATTTTCACATCTATACTGCAGTATGGTCAAAGCCGGCGAAATAAGCGGAAATCTGCCCAGTGTTTTAGACCGTTTAATCTATATTATCGAACATGAAGCAAAACTGAAAGCAGATATCAAATCGGCAACAAGATATCCGCTGATTGTCGTTATCGCTTTGGCACTTGCTTTCTTCGTGCTTTTAACTTTCGTTGTGCCCCAATTTGTTTCCGTTTTCAGTAAGGCCGGCCTTGATTTACCTCTGCCGACAAAAATTTGCATGCTTCTTAGCAACTATATAAAAAATTACTGGTATGTAATTCTATCTGTTGTAGCTATTATTACATTTGGATTGTCCGCATATTTTAAAACAGAAAATGGCAAATTTATGAGAGATAAATTTTTACTGGAGGTTCCGATATTAGGTCCCTTATTCAAGAAGGCGGCCTTGTCGCGCTTTGCCAGTATTTTTGCTATTTTGCAAACCAGCGGTGTTCCGGTTATGCAGTCAATTTCCATTCTTTCCGCGACAATTGGCAATGCCGCTATATCCAGAGATTTTGATTACGTTCGCGATCGTATTGAAGAAGGAGCCGGAATTTCCGCGCCATTAAAATCGGCAAAATATTTTACTCCGATGGTTGTTGATATGATTGCCATCGGTGAAGAATCCGGAAATATCGATGATATGTTGCGTGAAATCAGCAAGCATTATGACGATGAAGTTGAATATGCCGTTAAAGGGCTTTCGGACGCCATCGGCCCGATTCTAATTGTCGGTTTAGCTGCGGTTGTCGGTTTTTTTGCTTTAGCCATATTTTTGCCGATGTGGGATCTTACCAAAATAGCAACAACAAGACATTGAAATATAAAAAAAATCAAAAAAAATATTACGTAAATCTATCTATTTTAATTCCGGTAATTTTTACAGGTATATCAATAATTGGTTTAATCTTAACATATCAATTATTAAATCCCAGTGAAAAAGCAAATCAGATATTATCGCTGCGTTTTGTTTATGTAATCACATTGATAAGCATTTTCACCTTTCTTACAAGCTTTATTATTCTGCGCGTGTTCCTAAAACCATTCATGCAATTTATCGAGAAAACAAAGAAAACACCTATTTACGCTAATTCCATACCGGATAATCAGAAAAAAGTAACTAATAATTTAGAAAATATTACTCGTGTTTTTGATAATGTTTCTCATATTCTGAGCAGTGTTGACACAAAAGAATTATTTCCCGATGTTATCGGCGCAAGCGTTTCCATGCGCAATATTTTCACACAAATTACCAAAGTTGCTCCGACAGATTCCACTGTTCTTATTACGGGCGAAAGCGGAACAGGCAAGGAATTAATTGCGGAAAGTATTTGTTCGCACAGCACGCGCAAAGGAAAACCTTTTGTAAAAATTAATTGCGTGGCTATTCCGGAAGGATTGCTCGAAAGCGAGCTTTTTGGTCATGAAAGAGGTTCGTTCACCGGTGCCATCTCCCAAAAGAAGGGTAAGTTTGAAATTGCCAACGGCGGCACGATTTTTTTAGATGAAATTGGCGATATGCAGCTGGCAACA
>Ga0209014_10002846_pt1 | contig 9998 bp, 8 predicted proteins | sample BarGraNGADG00212_FD_184491 | JGI IMG/M metagenome (GOLD analysis project Ga0209014, IMG submission 184491) | Arctic peat soil microbial communities from Barrow, Alaska - Barrow Graham LP Ref core NGADG0002-212 (SPAdes) (version 2) | ecosystem: Environmental > Terrestrial > Soil > Wetlands > Peat ... | reverse complement strand
CAAGCGCGAACTCCCCCGGGTGAAGGATGAAGGGATGGTCGTCATCGATCTCTACCAGCTCCGTCAGGTCGGGATAGTCCTTCTTCACGTCGATGAAGGGGATCATCGAGTTCCGGAACACACGGAAGAGGTGCCCGAGGCGCAGATCCACGCTCGCGGGCTGAATTGCGTTCGGCCCGAGCGGATCGATGACGATGTTCCCCGCCTCGATCTCGCGGCGGATGGTGCGGTCGCTGAGAACCATTGGGTGCCCCTGGCTGGAGTATCCGAAGCGTACGGGACGCGGCAGTTTGCGGCACGTTCATGGAGGGTAGAATCGCCAAAACGAGACGTGAGGGACGCTGATGCCGGGACCACTTGAGGGGATCAAGGTCGTCGAAATGGGCGTGTGGGTCGCCGGCCCATCGTGCGCGGCCATCCTGGGCGACTGGGGCGCCGAGGTCATCAAGATCGAGCCCCCTAACGGCGACCCCTTCCGGGGCCTTTTCGCGGGATTCGGGCTCGCCGGTTCGGGATTCAACCCCCCGTTTGAACTCGACAACCGCGGCAAGCGAAGCATCGCCCTCAACCTCGAAGAGGAATCTGGCCGCGCCGTTGCCCGCCAACTGATCGACAACGCGGACGTGTTCGTCTCGAACATGCGGCCCCGTGTCCTCGAGAAGTACGGCCTGGACTACGACGCCCGGACCGCCACCAATCCCCGCCTTGTGTACGCGCAGCTGAGCGCTTACGGCCCTGAGACCGATGAAGCGAACCGCGCGTCCTACGACATCGGCGCCTTCTGGAGCCGGGCCGGCGTCGCCGCGAGCCTGGTGCCGCCGGGGGTCGACCCTCCCCAGCAGCGGGGTGGCATGGGCGACCATATGACCGGCACGAGCGCAGCCGGTGCGGTCTCTGCCGCCCTCTACCGCCGCGAACGTACCGGGCAGGGGCAACGCATCGGCGTGTCGCTGCTGCGCGTGGGCATCTACCTGATGGGCTGGGACATGAACATCCACCTGCGCTCAGGCATGCCCATCGTGCCCGTCGACCGCTTCCACGCCGCCAACCCCATCATCAACTGCTTCCGGGCGGGCGACGGCAGGTGGTTCTTCCTGCTCCTCCTCCAGGCTGACCGCCACTGGCCTGACCTGGTTCGTGCCGTTGACCGGCCGGACATGCTGAACGACGAGCGCTTCAAGAACATTGCCGTGCGCCGCGACCACTCGGAAGTGCTGGTCCAGGAATTCGATGCCATTTTCGCCACGAAGACACTTGAGGAGTGGCACGAGATCTTCGACCGCGAGAACGTCTGGTTCGCGCCCGTGCAGACACTGGCTGAGGTCGCCGCCGACCCGGTCGCGCAGCAGGCAGGCGCCTTCATCGAAATCGAGACCCCCGATGGTCTGAAACGCCAGGTAGCCACCCCGGCGGACTTCTACGGAACCCCGATCGGCCCCCGGACCTGGGCACCCGAAACGGGGCAAGACACCGAACAGATCCTGCTCGAACTCGGCTACGACTGGGAGAACATCATCGCCCTCAAGGAGGAGGGCGCCATCCCCTGACCGGCCTCGTGCGTCCCGGCGGACAAAGAAAAGGAGGGCAGCCGATCGGCTGCCCTCCTTCAGGTTCGAGATATCCGGCGGGGACTACGCTCGCGGGAGGCCGAGGCCGCGCGTGGCGATGATGTTCCGCTGGATTTCGCTCGTACCACCCTCGATCGTGTTCGCGGTCGAGCGGAGGTACTGGTACTTGTAACGGCCGAGCAGCGCTGCGTCGGCGATTACGCTGGTGTCGGTCTTGCCATCGATCTGACCGTACATCCCCCACACCTTGAGAGCGGTGCGAGCGATGCGCTGGTTCAGTTCGGTGCCATAGAGCTTCGCGACGCTGGCCTCATGGCCGGGGGCGACGCCTTCCTTTGCCTGGATCGAAATGATCTTGAGGCTCATCTGGGTGGCGACACCCGCCTCGATCATCCGGTCGACCAGTTCGTGCGAAACCGAAGGGTTGTCCTTCAGCGTGCTGACGCCGTTGGTCTTTGCCAGGCGGACGAGGTCTTCCACACCCTGGCGAGCGCCAACCGCGCCACCGATGTTCGATCGCTCGAAGCTCAGCGTCGTCTGCGCGAGGTACCAGCCGCGGTTTTCCTCACCGATGATGTTCTGCTTCGACACGCGGACGTCTTCGAAGAAGACTTCGTTGAACTCGTGCGTACCGGCCGCGTTGATGAGCGGGCGGACCGTGAGGCCCGGCGACTTCATGTCAACGATGAAGTAGGTGATGCCGCGGTGCTTCGGCGCCTCGGGGTCGGTGCGGGCGAGGAGGATCATCCACTTGGCCGTGTGGCCGCCGGAGGTCCAGATCTTCTGGCCGTTGACCACGTAGTCGTCGCCGTCGCGGATGGCACGGGTCTGAAGGGAGGCAAGGTCGCTGCCTGCGCCCGGCTCACTGTAGCCCTGGCACCAGCTGATCTTGCCACTCAGGATCTCGGGAAGGAACTTCTTCTTCTGGTCTTCGGTGCCGTGCACGATGAGCGTCGGGCCGGCGAACCCGGTGGCAATGCCACCCGGACGCGGGGCGCGGGCTTCAGCCATCTCCCAGTTGAAGATGAACTGTTCCATGACACTCATTCCGCCGCCGCCGTGCTCCTTTGGCCACGCCGGGGCAACCCAGCCGCGCTCAGCCAGCTTGGCTACCCAGGTATCCCATGCGGAGCCGCCGCCGCCGTAGCCTTCGCCACGAGCCATGTTCTTCGGGGCTTCGTTCTGGATGAAGGCGCGTACTTCCTTGCGGAATACGGCCTCGTCAGGGGTGTCGTTGTAGTTCATGCAAGACCTCAGAGGTTCTTTTCGTTGAGGGATTGTACCCCCACTTTTACCTACGTGCCGTCCAATCGGCCCCGAACCGGACGGCCGACCGGTCCCTTTCTGCTTCCCCATCCGACCTTACCCGGGGCATCAGTCGCCGACGCTACGATTCGGGCACACCTCGGCCAGCAGGAGGGCCGCGCATGGGAAGACCGCAAGTCCTGAAGACGACTCTTCCGCACCGAGCGGATACGATACGGGCATGCCTGTCACACCCCCGTTTAACCCGCCTACACGCCTGCTCATGGGCCCGGGCCCCAGCGGTGCGCACCCTCGCGTCATCCGCGCAATGGGCGCCCCGATCCTCGGCCACCTGGACCCTGCCTTCCTCGACATCATGGACCAGACCAACGACATGCTCCGCGAGGTCATGCGCACCGGGAACAGGATGACGCTGGCGACCCCGGGCACCGGCACGAGCGGCATGGAAGCCGCCGTCATGAACCTGGTGGAGCCGGGCGACAAAGTCATCTGCGGGATTTGCGGGTACTTTGGCGAGCGCATCGCCCAGATGGCGGAGCGCTCAGGAGGGGTGGTCACGCGGGTCCAGTCGCCGTGGGGCTCGCCCACGGACCTGGCGGCAGTCGAAGCCGCCGCGAAGGCCGCGGGAAACGTGAAGCTCATCACGGTCGTCCACGCCGAGACCTCAACCGGGGCACAGACACCGATCGAACCATTCGCCGCGCTGGCGAAGCGTCAGGGGGCCCTACTGCTGGTCGACTGCGTTACCTCGCTCGGTGGCGTCCAGGTCGAGGTCGACGCCTGGGGCGCCGACGCTGTCTACTCGGGCACCCAGAAGTGCCTCTCGGCACCTCCGGGCATGGCTCCGTTGACCCTCTCCCCCGCCGCCTGGGATGCGGTGAAGGCGCGGGAAGTGCCCTGCAACACCTGGTACCTCGACCTCAGCCTGCTCGAAGCCTACTGGGACGAACGGCGCGCCTACCACCACACCGCCCCGATTTCGATGGTTTATGCCCTCCACCAGGCGCTCGCGGTCGTGCTCGAAGAAGGCCTCGAAGCCCGCTGGGTACGCCACGAACGCAACGGTCGCGCGCTCCAGGCTGGGCTCGAAGCCATGGGCCTCGTGCTCCACGCTGACGAAGGCTATCGCCTGTCCGTGCTCACCACCGTGCGTATTCCCGAGGGCGCCGATGACGCGGCCGTCCGCAAGACGCTCCTCACGCGGAACAGCATCGAAATCGGTGGTGGACTCGGCGACCTGAAGGGCAAAGTCTGGCGGGTCGGCCTCATGGGCGAATCATCGACCCCCGGGAACGTGCTTCTCTTCCTCACATCGCTCGGGAAGATCCTCCGTGAGCAGAACGTGAAGGCAGACGTCCGCGCCGCGCTCGATGTGGCCGTCGCTCGCCTGGGCGGCGAATAGCCGTTGGCCATTGGCTGATCGCTACTCGGCCGTGACCGGACGGCCAATACCCATATAGCGGACGCCCTGCGCTTCGACTGCTGAGCGGTCGAGGGCGTTGCGCGCGTCCACCAGGAGCGGTGCGATCTCGCGATAGTTGAGTCCGTAATACTGCCGGTGATTCGCGTGCAGCACGACGACGTCGTAGCCCGTCAGCGGCTCCGACGCGGCCTGGAACCCGAGCGACCGCACGCCAGCCTCCGTCAGCAGCGGGTCGTGACCCCGAACGAGCGCGCCCCGCGCTGTGAACTCCCGGAGCAGGTCGACAGCGTTCGTATGCGGCGTCACGGCCACGTCCGGCCGGAAGGTGAGCCCGAGGATGAGGACCCGCTTCCCTTCCAGCCCGCCGAGGAGCGCCTCGACGCGCTTCGCCGCATAGCCGGGCATCCCGTCGTTCACCTCGCGGCCCAGTGATGCCAGCGCGCTCGGGCCCTCGCCCTGCATCAGGAAACGCGGATACACCGGGATGCAATGCCCGCCAACGCCGGTTCCCGGGGTATGGATGTGGCAGTACGGCTGGCTGTTCGCCGCTGCAATCACTTCGTTGATGTCGATCCCGTGGAGGTCGGCGACCTGCGCCAGTTCGTTTGAGAGGGCGATGTTCAGGTCGCGGTACACGCCCTCTGAGAGCTTGCTCAACTCCGCCGTCTCGGCCCTGGCGAGTTCAATCACGGTCGCCCCGAGCGCTTCGCGGTAGAACTCGGCCGCCTTCCGGCCGCCCTCCGGATCGACGCCTCCGACAACCTTCGGGTACTTGGTGATGTCCTCGATAACGCGGCCCATCAGCAGTCGCTCCGGGCTGAACGCCACAGAGAAATCCTTGCCGAGCTTCAGGCCACCGGCCTCGAGTTTCGGAGCGAGCTTCCCGCGGGTGGTCCCCACGGGCAGGGTCGTGTCGAAGATGCAGAGCGAGCCCGGCTTCAGCCCGCGAGCCACACTATCCGCCGCCGCATATAGGTTGCGGAGATCCGCCTCGCCCGCGTCGTTCACATCCACCGCGACGGCGAACAGGACCGCCTGGCACTGACCCACAGCACCAACCGTGTCGGTCGTCGCGGTCAATGTCCCGGACGCGATGACCTGCTTCAGGAGCGCCGCGAGCCCGGCTTCGTCGGGGATGGGGTTGTCGCCGCGGTTCACCATCGCGACCCGCGCCGCATCAACGTCACACCCAAACACCCGGTGCCCGCGCGAGGCCAGAGTCGCTGCAACGGGCAGCCCGATGCGCCCAATCCCGATGACGGCTATGTTCACGGCCGCACCTTCACTTCGGAAACCTCGACCGGCTCACGGCGGTCCGCGGACTCGACGAGTGCCTCGACCACCGCCAGCGCCACCATTCCGTCATGCGCGCTCACTGGAGCCGGCCCATGCGACAGCACCGCGTCACGGAAGGCTTCCAATTCGACCCTCAGCGGCTCGCGGTTCGCGATCGGATACCGGGTCATCGGACCTTCGGTCACGCTACCCGGCGCGCCCTCGCGCTCGGCGGCGGCGAAGTTCTCGTAGAAGACCAGCGACTGGGCCGCGTAGTCCGCGATGAACATGCCACGCTCGCAGAGGACGGTGAGAGAGCGTTCTTTGGTAGGGGTCAGCCAGTTGATGTCCAGCATTCCCATCGCCCCGCCACGGAAGCGCAGCATCCCGGCGAAGAGGTCTTCGTTGTCGGTATTGATTTGCCGTCGCGACTCCGCGTAGACGCCCTCGATCTCATCGCCAAGCAGGTGGCGCATGATGTCGATATCGTGCGGGGCGAGGTCGTGGATCACGCCAACGTCACGGATCCGGTGCGGGAACGGGCCGACCCGGCGCGCACGCACCTGGATCACCCGGCCACCCTGGCCCGCCGACAGGCGGCTCTTCAGTTCTTGGATCGCGGGGTTGAAGCGCTCGATGTGGCCAACGGTCAGCACCAGGTTGCGCTGCTCCGCTGCCGTAGCAATCCGCCGGGCCGCATCGAGCGTCGCCGCGATCGGCTTTTCGACCAGCAGGTTGGCGCCCGCTCCGATCACCTGCAGGGCCACGGACTCGTGGAGACCGGTCGGCACCACGACTGAGACCAGGTCCGGGTGCGTCGCAGCGAGAAGGCTGGCGGTGTCAGCAAACCCCGCGATCGACCGGCCCGCGGTCGCGCGGGAGACCCGTTCGTGATCGGGGTCAGCAACGCCGACAAGGTCGACGCCGGGAAGGTCGCCAAGGACGCGGGCGTGGTTTGCGCCCATCGAACCGAGGCCGATTACAGCGGCACGGAGGGAAGCACTCATTGTTTCCGAGCGTAGCCCTAAGACAGCGGACGGGCTAGCTCGGACGGCGCCTCCAACGCCACGCGAGAAAGAGCGCTAGCCCCATCAGCCCCGCTGCAGGAGCAACCAAGAGAAGGGATGGGAGGGAGTGCGTACGACCAGCCGGAGGACTATTGCCTCCAGCAGGTGCGCCCGGTGCCGATAGCGAAGCACAGGCTGACCAGCCGGCCGAGGGGCTCGCAGGCCTATAGATCGCCAGGGACGTTCCGTCGGCGTCATAGATGGAATTTGGCGCGTCACCCACGATCGAAATCAGGCGCGTGTTGAAGAACGAAAGACCAAGGTAGCTGGCAGACTGTGGCCCCAGATCGAGCGGGAAGCTCTGGATCACGTCGTTCGGTGCAGTGTATGTGCGTGTCGCGGAGGGAGAGCAGTCGCCTTTGTTGAACAGAACGACCTGGTAGGTCCCCGGCTGAAAGTAGAAGAGGCTGAGGCGGACGCGCACAACACCTTCGGTGTCCTGTGAAAGGGTGACATAGTGGGTGCGCCCGTCGTCACCGATCAGCGGGACGACGACCTCCTTCACTATGGCCCAGTTGAACGCCGGTTCGGTTGGCGTGGGCACCACCGTCGCCGTGGACGTGGCCACCGAGGTGGGTTGCGGTTGGGATGTTGGGCTGGGCGTGGGTGACTGGGCGGCCGAAAGTGTCAGGCCGAGAGCAGCCACTCCCGCCGCAAACGACACCAGGATCGGCCAAGTGTGTGTCTTCATTCCGCTCTCCGGCCATCCCCACTTTGACGAGGCTGCCGGGGAGGCATGACCCAGCTTACTCCTACGCTCTTGCGAGCCGGTTCACACTCTCGGCGATGTACTCCACATCCGAGGGCGCGAGCGACGGGTGCACCGGCAGCGAGAGGACGTGCTGAGCGGCCGCCTCGGCCACCGGGAAGCTGCCTTCGCCGAAACCCAGCTCCTTCATGATCGGCTGCTGGTGAATCGGAATCGGGTAGTGGATTGCGCTGCCGACGCCCGCCGCATGCAGCCGGTCGCGCAGGCCATCGCGGTCGGCGGCGACCCGGATCGTGTACTGGTGGAAGACGTGCCGATCGCCCTCGCGCACGCGCGGCGTCTCAACCGCGGTAATCCGCTCCGAGAGCACTTCGGCGTTCTTGATGCGAGCCTGGTTCCAGCCTTCGATGCGGTCCATCTGGACCAGCCCGATGGCTGCGTTCAGGTCCTGCATCCGCCAGTTCAGACCGAAGAACTGGTGGAGGTAGCGCTCGGCCTGGCCGTGATTGCGGATGATGGAGCAGCGGCGGGCGACCTCGGCGTCGTTCGTCGTGATCATGCCGCCTTCGCCGGTCGTCATGTTCTTCGTCGGATAGAAGCTGAAGCAGCCGGTCCCAAACGTGCCGACTCGCTGGCCCGCGTGCTCGGCGCCGTGCGCTTGGGCCGCGTCCTCGACGAGCGCAATTTCAGCTACTTCGCAGAGCGTCTTCAGTTCGTCGATGCGCGCCGGGTGGCCGTAGAGATGGACCGGCATGACTGCCTTCGTCCGGTCGGTGATCGCACTCTCGACCTGGTTCGGGTCGAGGTTGAGGTCGAACGGGTCGATGTCGACGAATACCGGGATTGCGCCGCAGGCCACGATGCTCGTGGCGGTCGCGATGAAGCTGAACGGGGTCGTGATGACCTCGTCGCCCGGGCCAACGCCATTCGCCTGCAGCGCAACGATCAGTGCCGCTGTACCGCTGTTCACGGCGATCGCATGCTTCGCCCCGACGTATTCCGCGAAGCGTCGTTCGAACGCTTCGGTCCGTGGGCCCTGAGCGAGCTGGCCGCTGTCGAGCACTTCCATCACGGCGGTCTTCTCTTCCGCGCCGATCAGTGGCCTGGCAATAGCGATGTAGGGGCGTTGAGCAGTCGTCATCGAGGTCTCCGGCGCACGTCGCGCTAGGTCAGAGTACCAAGACCGTCGCCTTCGCGCCGGTAGGTCCGCCCGCACGCCGGGCATTTCAGCGATTCGTCGAGCCGCCGCGCGCACACGCACACCCAGCCCATCGGCCGCGCCGGGTTCCCGGCGACCAGTGCGTGATCCGGCACGTCCTTTGTCACGACCGAGCCAGCGGCGATCAGCGCCCAGCGCCCTATCGTTACCCCGGGAAGTATCACCGACCGGGACCCGACGGCGGCGCCGTACTTGACCCGCGTCTCGCCCACTTCCCAGTCATCCGCCAGCTTCAGCGTGCCGTCCGGGTTGATTGCCCGCGGGTAACGGTCGTTCGTGAACACGACCTCGGGGCCGACGAACACACCATCTTCAAGCGTCGTCCCGTGGAACACACAGGAGTAGTTCTGGACCTTGCAGTTCGAGCCCAGGTGGACGTCAAAGTCGATGTAGACGCCCTTCCCAATGATGCAGTTCTCGCCGAGGATGGCCCGCTCCCGGATCTGCGCCTGGTGCCAGACACTGGAACCCTTCCCGATGGTCGCCGCGTCGCTGACCTCGGCCGTCGCGTGGATGCGCACGTCGCTCATGAGGTCGCGTGCTCACTCGGAGCCGCGGAGCTCTCCTCGCCGCTGAGCGAATACTTCCGCGCGACGAGGTGGATGCGCCTCCGGAGTTCGTCCTGGTCTCCACGCATCACGGTCTTCACCTCATCAACGAGTCGTAGGATTTCGCCCTCGGTGACTTCCGTCGATGCCGTCAGCCGCATGACCTTGGGGTGGTCCGTGCGTTCCAGGTTCTCGAAGTCCGCAACCAGTTCCTCGCGCAGCTTCTCGCCCGGCCGCGTACCGGTGATGACGACCTCGATATCGTCGCCCGGACGCAGGCCCCGCAGCCGGATCATTCGTTCAGCCAGCTCGAGCATGTTGATCTCTTCGCCCATGTCGAGCATGTAGATGTTCCCGCTGCCGCCGTACGTCCCGGCCTGGATCACGAGGCTCACCGCTTCAGGGATGCTGATGAAGTAGCGCCACATGTCCGGATCGGTGATCGTGACCGGCCCGCCATGCTCGATCTGACGCATGAACGTGAGCGGCGCCGACCCTCGGCTACCCATGACGTTCCCGAACCGCACGGCCACGAACTTCGTGTGCTCACTCTGCCGCGAGAAGGCAATGACCATCAACTCGGCGATCCGCTTGGTCGCACCCATGATGCTCGTCGGGCGCACGGCCTTGTCGGTTGAGATGAGAACGAACGTCCCGACCTGGTAGGTTTTCGCGGCACGTACGACGTTCAGCGTCCCGAGGACATTCACACGGAACGCCTCGTCGGGGTGGTCTTCGAGCATCGGCACATGCTTGTACGCGGCCGCGTGGTACACGAGTTGCGGGCGGACGCGCTCGAACATGTCATCGACTTTTTCGGCATCGACAACGCTGGCGGGCCAGAGCTTGATCACCGTCTGCGGCGATACCGGGGCGAGTTCCGCCGCGAGGTCGAAGAGCCCACTCTCGTTGTTGTCGAAGAG
>Ga0209014_10002844_pt1 | contig 10007 bp, 11 predicted proteins | sample BarGraNGADG00212_FD_184491 | JGI IMG/M metagenome (GOLD analysis project Ga0209014, IMG submission 184491) | Arctic peat soil microbial communities from Barrow, Alaska - Barrow Graham LP Ref core NGADG0002-212 (SPAdes) (version 2) | ecosystem: Environmental > Terrestrial > Soil > Wetlands >... | reverse complement strand
GCGGGGAAGTTATAGAGTCCGGCACTCGGAGTCTACGCACGGCACCTACGGCAGCGAATCCAGCACGCGGCGCTGGCTCTCCGGGTTCACGGCGAAGGCCACCGCCTGTCCCTTGTAGACCACCGCGCCGCGTACGGTGGCGAGTGCCGTGTAGTAGTCCACGTACGGAAAGCCGGCGATGGCCCCGCGCGCGAATTCGTATTTCGCCACCGCGGTGCGCCACGCCTCCAGCGAGTCGCTCACCTTCACGAACACGAAGGGCACGAAGCCCGGCGCGTCCTCCCAGTTGTCCGTATACCAGACGGCCCGCACACCGCGATGCGCCGGGTGCGCCAGGACCACGCCCGGGAGCGACGCCAGCAGTACCGCGTCCTGTACCACCTCGCTGGTGGTGGAGTGATCCTTGTGGAAGCTCTCCTTCCAGTGCGTGATGACGAGCGTCGGCTTCACCTGGCGAATGACGTCGGCCACGTAGCGACGCGCCGCGTCATCGTTGGGCAGTTCGCCATCCTTGTACGGTCCGAAGATCACCTCGGCGCCAAGGTCCGCCGCCACCGCGATGGCTTCGCGGCGCTTCTGCTCGCCGTAGACCTCGGGTGAGAGCTTGGGATTTCCACCTTCGCCGAGCGTCAAGTGCAGGAAGACCACACGGTCTCCCTTGCGGTGCGCCGCGAGAAGCACCGCGCCGCTGGTGAGCTCCATGTCGCCGGCGTGGGCACCAATGGCGAGGATGGTGCGCGCCGGCGCGGCCGACGGAGCGCCGCCCTGCCCGGATGCGGCCACGATGGGGACAGCGGCGAGGGCGGTCGTGAGAAGGCGTCTGGCGAAAAGGTGGGACATCCGCGGTCTCCCGATGCATGGGGTCAGGGCTTGGATCAGCAGGCTTGGCGAGCGGCGATTGGCCGACAGGGGACGCATCCACTAACGTACGACAATCCCCTCACCCTGACTGCCGACGATGCGCCTTCGTTTCCTGCCCCTCGCGTTGATTGCTTCGCCTCTGCTCCCTGCCACCCCCCTCGCCGCCCAGCGGCCGGTAGCTGACCAGTATCGCACGGCCGCCAACCGGATCATCAATGCCGCCATGGCAGACTCTAACGTGGCCTGGAACCGCATGGCCGCACTTGTCGACTACAGCGGACCTCGCCTGGCGGGAAGCGCCAACCTGGAACGCAGCATCGACTGGATGCTCGCCGAGATGAAGAAGGACGGCCTGGCGAATGTACGCAGCGAACCGGCCATGGTGCCCCATTGGGTGCGCGGCCGCGAGTCAATCACGATGACGCAGCCGCGTGAGGCGGACGTGCCGATGCTCGGGCTGGGCGGCTCCATTGGCACTCCCTCGCAGGGCATCACCGCCGAGGTGCTGGTGGTCGGCAATTTCGATGAGTTGACCAGGCGCGCCGCCGAGGCCAAGGGGAAGATCGTCCTGTTCGACGTGCCGTTCACCGACTACGGCGCAACGGTGCGATATCGCGGCGCCGGCGCGGTGGCTGCGGCGAAGGTGGGAGCGGTGGCGTCGCTCATTCGCGCCGTGGGTCCGTACGGCATGCGCACGCCGCACACGGGCGGCATGCAGTACGACTCGACCGTGACACGCATTCCGGCCGCGGCGATCGCCATGGAAGACGCCATGATGTTCCATCGCATGCAGGATCGCGGACAGCAGATCGTCGTCACCCTCCGCATGGACGCCCAGACGCTCCCCGATTCTCCTTCGCGCAACGTCATGGGCGAGCTGCCTGGGCGCGAGAAGCCGCGCGAGATCGTCGCCATCGGCGGGCACAGCGACTCGTGGGACGTGGGGCTTGGCGCCATGGACGACGCCGGCGGCATCGTCGTCGCGTGGGAAGCCGTGAACTTGTTGAAGCGCCTCGGACTGACGCCGCGGCGCACGATCCGCGTGGTGGGCTGGGTGAACGAAGAGAATGGCACGCGCGGCGGCCTGGCGTATCGCGACGCGCACAAGGACGAGGTGCACGCGCTGGCCATCGAGTCGGATGGCGGAGTCTTCGCGCCGTTGGGGTTCGGTTTTTCGGGCAGTGACTCGGCGCGCGCCATCATCAAGCAGGTCGGATCGCTGCTCGAGCGCATTGGCGCCGGCAAGATTGGCGCGAGCGGCGGTGGCGCCGACATCGGTCCCATCGTGGCCACCGGCGTTCCATCCATGAGCCTGGACGTCGACGGCACGCGCTATTTCTGGTTTCATCACACGCCGGCCGACACGCCCGACAAGCTGAACCCGCTGGACATGCAGAAGTGCGTGGCCGCCTTCGCCGTGATGGCGTACATCATTGCGGACCTGCCGGAGTTGCTGCCGCGGAAGTAGGCAGGCGCATCTGAGCGCATGCGCCCCAGAGTCACGCAATCCCCGTGATCCGTGAATCCCTGTTATCGGGAGTTCCGCAGTAAGACCGTCAGCCGCCACGCGCACGTCGTAGCGCAACAATGACTGCTCAGTACTCGACGATCGCGTCCACTGAAGTGCCCACCAGCAGCTGCCGGCCGTGCAGGAAGGTCAGATCGAGGACGAAGGAGAAGGCCACCACGACGCCGCCGACCCGCTCCACCAGGCGGCGCGTGGCCGCTGCGGTACCCCCGGTGGCCAGCACGTCATCGACGACCAGCACGCGATCACCAATGCCCACGGCATCCTCGTGCATCTCCAGCGCATCCGTGCCGTACTCGAGCGCGTATTCCTCGCGCACGCGACGATGCGGCAGCTTGCCCGGCTTGCGCACCGGCACCAGCGAGACGCCGAGCCGCTGCGCCACCGGCGCGCCAAAGATGAAGCCGCGACTCTCGATGGCCACCACGTGCGTCACCTGCAGCGCGGCGGCGGCCTCGGCCAGGCTGTCGGTAACGCGCGCAAAGAGCGCGGCATCGCTCAGCACCGGCGTGATGTCCTTGAAGACGATGCCCGGCTTGGGAAAGTCCGGCACATCGCGGATGGCGGCGCGCACATCGCGCGCGAGGGCGTCGCGGCCGACCGGCTGCGGTCTGGTGATCATGGGGTGATCTCGAAGGGGGTACGCAGCGGCGTGTCCGCGGCCGACGCGTCGTCGACCTCCAGGGCACGCACGTCGGCACGCGCCGGACCGCGGCGCAGGTCCATCAGCAACTGCTCCACGGCTTCGGCGGGGCCTGCCGCCGCCATCTCCACTGCACCGTCCATCGCATTGCGCACCCAGCCGGCGAGACCCAACCGGCGCGCGGCGTTCGCCACGAACCAGCGGTACCCGACGCCCTGAACGCGCCCGAGCACGCGGACCCGCACCCGGCGCGGCGTCTCGCTCACGCCGTCTCCCATCCGTGCTCGCCGACCAGCGGTACGAAGCGAACCGCATAGAGTTCGCGCCGGACGAAGGCGGCACCTTGCCGCGTGACCTCGATGAGGCGCTGGTCCTCGCGGCCGCCCACGGGCACGATGAGTCGCCCGCCCTCTGACAGTTGGGCGAGCAGCGGCTCGGGCACCTCGGGACAGCCCGCACTCACGAGGATCGCATCGAATGGCGCGTTCTCCGGCCAGCCAAGCGTCCCGTCGCCGCAGAGCAGCGACACGTTCCGCACGCCGCACTCGGTGATGGCGTCGCGCGCCGTCTCCAGCAGGGCGCGGATGCGTTCCACGGAGTAGACGTGACGGCAAAGGTGCGCCAGCAGCACCGTCTGGTACCCGGAACCGGTGCCGATCTCGAGCACCTTCTCTTCCCCCTTCAGCCCCAGCGTCTGCAGGTAGATGGCATGCACCCACGGCTGGCTGATCGTCTGGCCGCTGCCGATGGGCAGCGGCGTGTCCTCATACGCTCTGTGGCGCACGCCGGACGGGACAAACTGGTGGCGCGGCGTGAGGTCGAGCGCACGCAACACCGAAAGGTCGTGGATGCCCTTGCCGCGCAGCTCCTCGATGAGCCGGCGGCGCGCGCCGGTGAACTGGGGCGTTACAGGGGACGCCACCACTGCTCCGCGGTGTCGAGGATGTTGCGATTCGTGAGGTCGAGATGGAGTGGCGTGATCGACACGAAGCCGTCGGCAATGGCCTGGAAGTCGGAGTCCGCGCTCGATTCCTTCCACGACACCGAGCCGCCGCCGATCCAGTAGATGGGCCTGCCCCACGGATCCTTCATCTTCGTCAGCGAATCGGAGTAGACGCGACGCCCCAGGCGCGTGAGCTTCACGCCCTGCACTTCGCCGGTGGCGATCGGCGGAATGTTGACATTGAGCAGCGTCGATTCGGGGAACACCGGGAACGACATGATGTGCCGCAAAATCTTCTCTATCGTGGGCACGTGCTCGTCGAGCAGCGCATCGGCAAGCAACACGCGACCGGCGAACGAAAAGGCGATGGCTGGTACGCCGAGCGCGAGCCCCTCCATGGCCGCGGCCACGGTGCCCGAGTACAGCACGTCCTCGCCCATGTTGGGGCCGTGGTTCACGCCACTCAGCACGTAGTCGGGACGCTCCGGCAGCAGCGCCTCCAGCGCGAGCATCACGCAGTCGGTGGGCGTGCCATCCACTTGCCAGTGCCGCTCATCAACCTGCACCGGGCGCAGCGGGTGGTGCATGGTCAGCGAGTGACTCGTCGCGCTCTGCTCGCGGTCGGGGGCCACCACGAAGACCTCGCCCAGCGGCGCCGCCGCGCGCTCGAGAGCGGCAAGGCCCCGCGCCATGATCCCGTCGTCATTGCTCAGCAGCAGTCGCATCAGCGGCTCTTGGGGTCGCGCAGGAAGGCGAGCAATTGCGTCAGCTCGGCCTCGAGCGCAACGATGGTCTGGATGTCGAGCCCCGTGCGGGCCGCGGGGCGCACGCCCCCGGCGCGCTTGTACTCGTCGATCTTCTGCCGGGCGCCATCGATGGTGTATTTCTCGGTGTACAGCAGGTGCTTCACGAGCATGACCATCTCGACTTCACGCCGGGAATAGACACGATTGCCCGACCGGTTCTTCACCGGACTGAGGCCCTTGAACTGGCTCTCCCAGTAGCGCAGTACGTGCGGCTTGAGCTCAGTCCGTTCGCAGACGTCGCCGATGGAGAAGAACTCCTTCAGTCGCTCCGGGCGTTCGGCGGCCATCAGTCGCGCTCCCCGCGGAGATCGCGCCCCATCAGTTCCACCAGCGCCCAGCGCGCGGGCTGCCGCTCGAACAGGACACGGTGCACCGCAGCCACGATGGGCATTTCCACCCCCTGCCGCTCGGCCAGTGCCTTCGTGCTCTCGGTCGTGATCACGCCCTCGGCCACCGATTCGCGTCCGGCCAGCACCTCCTGAAGCGTGGCCCCCTGGCCGATCTCAAGGCCCACCTGGCGATTTCGACTCAGCGAGCCCGTGCACGTCAGCACCAGGTCACCAATGCCGGCGAGTCCGGCGAAGGTCTGCGGATGCGCGCCCATCCCGGAGCCAAGGCGCATCATCTCGGCCAGCCCGCGGGTGATCAGCGCCGCGCGCGCATTGAAGCCCAGTCCCAAGCCATCGCTGATGCCCGTGGCCACGGCCATCACGTTCTTGATCGCCCCGCCGAGTTCCACCCCGACCACGTCGTCGTGCGAATAGACCCGGAAGTGCGGCGCGCTGAATGCCTGCTGCGTCAGCGCCGCGGCGGCTGGGTTCGCTGAAGCGGCGACGACGGCCGTGGGCTGGCGGTTGGCCACCTCAAGGGCAAAGCTCGGTCCGGAAAGTGCCACCACCGCGTGCCCGCGGAGTTCCTGTTCCACGACCTCGGTCATCAGCGCAAAGCTCACGCGTTCGATGCCCTTGGTGGCCACCACCGCCGTGGCGCCGGGTGCCACCCAGGCCCGCGCGTGCGAGACGACCTCACGCAGCACGTGCGACGGCGCGGCGAACACCACCAGTTCGGCGCCGTCCAGCGCGTCGGCCTTGTCGGTGGTGGCGGCGAGCGCACCGCTGAGCTCGATACCCGGCAGGAAGCGGGGATTCACGCTCGAGACGGAAATCGCCTCGGCCACGTCGGGCTCCAGGCACCAGATCGTCGTGTCGTGCCCGTTCTCAGCCAGCAGGCTGGCCAGCGCCGTGCCCCAAGCGCCGGCGCCCAGCACCGCACACTTCATGGGGCCTCCGTGGACTTGGGCCGCTGGAACCGATGCTCGGTTCCCTGCCGCAGTCGCGTCATGTTCGCACGATGCGTCCAGAAGACGAAGAGGCAGACAAGAACCGATACGAGGGTGACTGGCGACAACAGACCGCGAGACAAGACGAGTGCCAGCGGGAGCACCACCGCGGCCGTCAGCGAAGCGGCCGACACGTAACCGGAGCGCCAGAGCACGAGCGCAAAGACGAGGAGCGCGAGTCCGAACTGCACCGGCGCCAGCGCCGCAAAGACCCCCGCCGCGGTGGCCACGCCCTTGCCCCCACCCTTCCACAACAGGAAGACGGGCTTGGCGTGCCCGATGATGGCGACGATTCCAAAGGCCAGCGCCCACCACATTGCGCGATCAGTGTCCAACTCACTCGCCGGCAGCACGGCCGCCGGCAGCAGCGCCGCGGGCAACGCTCCCTTGAGCACGTCGACGACAAACACGACGAGAGCCCATCTGGCGCCGAGCGTGCGGTAGACGTTCGTCGCGCCGAGGTTGCCCGAACCCACGGTCCGCAGGTCGATCCCTTTCACCGCGCGCCCGGCCACATACGCCGCCGGTATCGACCCCGACGCGTAGGCCAGCACGAGCGCGGTGGCGACGTTCATTCCTTGACGGTTCCGCTCTTGCGCCGCAGCAGGATGCGCAGCGGGTTGCCGGTGAAGCCCCAGAACTCGCGGAAACCGTTGTGCAGGTAGCGAATGTAGTGCTCCTGCACCAGGTCCGGGTTGTTGCCGAAGACCGCGATGGTCGGCGGCGCCGTCTCCACCTGCGTGGCGTAGTTGAGCTTGACCTCGAGACCGGCCGCCTGTGGCGGCTGGCGGCGCGCCAGCAGTTCCTGCAGCGCGTCATTCACCTGCGACGTCGAGATGCGCTTGTGCCGCTCGGCGTCCACGTGCAGGATGAGGTCTAGCACCTTGGTGACGCGCTGCCCCGTGAGCGCCGACGTGAAGACGAACGGCACGAAGCCGAGGAACGGCGCCTTTTCGATGGCCTCCTTCTGGAACTTCGCCGACGTCTTGTCGTCCTTCTCCTTCAGGTCCCACTTGTTCACGATCAGCACCAGGGCGCGCCCCGTCTCCCACGCCAGGTTCGCAATCTTGAGGTCCTGGTTGTGCAGTCCCTCTACGGCATCGATGAGCAGCAGGCAGATGTCGGCGCGGTCGATCGCCCGGCGCGAACGGAGCGACGAGTAGAACTCGACCCCGTCCTCCACCTTCGACTGGCGGCGCAGGCCCGCCGTGTCCACGAAGATCAGGTCGCGCCCATGGTACGTGAACGGCGAGTCGATGGCATCGCGCGTCGTTCCCGCGATCTCCGACACCACCAGCCGCTCCTCGCCGAGCAGCCGGTTGACGAAGCTCGACTTGCCCACGTTCGGGCGGCCGATGACGGCCACCCGCAGGAACGACGAGTCCTCGTCGTCGGTGAACTCCGGAATGCGCGTCACGATGACGTCGAGCAGGTCCCCCGAGTTCTTGCCGTTCGTCGCCGACACCGGCTGCGGGTCACCCGCACCTAGCCGGTAGAACTCGTAGTAGTCGGTTTCGCGCGGGTCATCCACCTTGTTGGCGACGACGACCCACGGCTTGCCCGACTGACGCAGCAGCTCGGCGATGCGCGCATCGCTGGGATGCACGCCCACCTGCGCGTCGAGCACAAACAGCATGAGGTCCGCTTCCTCGATGGCCTGGGCCACCTGCTTGCGAATCTCGATGTCCATGGGCAGCTGCGAGTCTTCCGTCAGCCCGCCCGTATCGACGAGCCAGAACTTGCGACCCTGCCACTCGGCGAGCGCGAAGTGCCGGTCCCGCGTGGTACCCGCCTCCTCGCTGACGATGGCCTCGTGATGACCGATCAGGCGGTTGAAAAGCGCCGACTTGCCCACGTTGGGGCGGCCGACAATGGCAACGACTGGGATGTTCACGTCAACTCTCCGGCGACGGCGGCCACCGGCTGACCTTCCAGCTCGAGCGCGTCGATGAAATCGTAAGATGGATGCACGGGCATTGGCAGCCGCTCCCGCAGCGCCACGAACTGCTCGTCGTCGAGGAAGAGGCCATCCTCGTTGATGCACTCGGCAGGAATGAGCGCGAGGTCGAATCCCTCGCGGCCCGCGAGCGTGCGCTCAATATCGGCACCTACCAGGAGCCCGGCCGTGGTGACGGTGGGGCCAAACAACGAATTGGATGCAGCCAGCAACTCGAATGTGGCGCCGGTCGCGTTCGCAATCGACTCGAGCAAGGCAGGCATGTGCGGCGCCATCGAGGCGCCGGTGACGACCGCGATGTGCTTGCCGTCGAGGCGCGGCAGGCGGTCGAGCCCAGTGGAGAGCCGGTGCCGGAGCATCGTCAGGGCGCCGACGCCGTTCTCGATCTGCGAGAAGTCACCATAGTGCTCGAACGGGGGCAGGTCGCGGCCCGCCAGCAGGTACAGCTCGTCCGACCCGTACACCCACGGGAAGTCGCGCTCGCGCAGCCCGCGAGCGCTCCAGCGGGTGGTGATGTCCACCAGCGCGTTGGCCGCGTCGACGTCCATCGACTTGCCGTTGTAGAGATGCGAAAACTGCGTCAGCCCCACCGGCACGAGTGCCACCGACAGGCAGGCATCACCAAAGTTCCAAAGGTCGGTGAGCGACTGCTCCAGCACATCCCCGTCGTTGAGCCCCGGCACCACGACCATCTGGCCATGGAACTGGATGCCGCCGTCCACGAGGCGCCTCAGCTGCTCCTGGATGTCCGGGACGCGCGGATTGTTCAGCAGCACCTTGCGCGCTTCCCAGGGCGTCGCGTGCACCGACACGTAGAGCGGAGAGAGCCGGTATTCGATGATCCGCCGCTCATCCTTCTCCTTCATGTTCGAGAGCGTGGCGAAGTTCCCGTACGCAAACGACAGTCGGTAGTCGTCGTCGCGAATGTACAGGTTCTTGCGCAATCCCTTGGGGAGTCCCTCGATGAAGCAGAACTCGCAGCGGTTGGCGCAGCGCCTCACCGACGGGGGCTCGAGCTCGAGCCCCATCGGCTCCCCTTCCGGCCGGTCGATCTCGTAAATGACCATCTCGCCGTCAGGCAGCCGCGCCTCGATCTCCAGCGACTCCTCGGCCGACAGGAACTCCCAGTCGAGAAAATCACCGAGCTCGCGCCCGTTGACGGAGATCAACTCCGTGCCGGCGACGATCCCGAGTTCCTCGGCGATGCTCTCTGGGTTAACCCGTGCGACACGAACCATGCGATCCTCGGAAGCCGACGGGGAAAGGAGGTGGCGTTCCCCCTTTCCCCGTTGAGACAGCGCCCTTGAGAACGCCTAAAGCAAGTTAGTAACTGAATGGTCGGAAGTCAAGCGCCACTAATGACTTCCGGCAGTTGCTCACTTCATCGAATAGCGCCATGCCACGGCGCCGATGGCGGTGATTTGATCGGAGAACTCGTGGAATCCCTTCGACGCCAGCTGGTCGGCGTTTACCAGCACGGACCCTACCGTAGCGCCGGAGGAGTCGAGCAAGTAGAACTGAACGGCAAAGCTCGCTGTAGCCGCGCCCATGTTCTGAACTACACCAGCCAGCGTCACCTTGTTGTCGGCGTGAGGGGTGAACCGCGTCACCGTCACTTGCGCCGGCAGCGTGGATGCACGGTCCAGGTACGCCATCACCGAGTCCTGGCACATTGTCCGGGCACGGGCGTCGGTCGTCAACCGGCCGCGCTCCTGCCAGACGGCACCGGCTAGGCGCAGCACATCCGGGTTCATCGGATCGGCCGCCCGCAACCGCTCCACCACGTCCGCCATCTTGTCGGGCTGGTGCAGGGCCAGGAAGACGTTGGCCGCATTGAAGAGCGCGTCGCGATGCCACGGATTCTTCCGCAAACCAGATTCGTAGAGAGTGGCGGCGTCCGCGAACTGCTGGTGGTTGGCCTGCACCACCA
>Ga0209014_10002841_pt1 | contig 10010 bp, 12 predicted proteins | sample BarGraNGADG00212_FD_184491 | JGI IMG/M metagenome (GOLD analysis project Ga0209014, IMG submission 184491) | Arctic peat soil microbial communities from Barrow, Alaska - Barrow Graham LP Ref core NGADG0002-212 (SPAdes) (version 2) | ecosystem: Environmental > Terrestrial > Soil > Wetlands >... | reverse complement strand
CGGGGCGTCGGCTGCGACAGGATGATGATCTTCCCGCTGGTAGCGTCGCCGCCTCGGACCTGTCCGAGGACGATCAGGAGCGATGCCGCGATGGCCAGCGTCGCCGCAAGCCGCGCCAGGGTGAAGACGCCTCGTCCGGCTCCACCGGCCGCGCCTCGGAGAGCCGGAAGAAAGCGGAAGGCCTCAGTCCTGGGTTCGTGGCGCTGCACGGACCACGGCAGGTCCGCGATCTCCGGCGGGAGCGGCGGAGTGCCGCTGCGTCCCGCCAGCTCGCGCAGCCTCGCCTCCATCTCGAGATCTGGATCGTTCATCAGATGCCCCCTTCCGCAGGACCGATGCGGCGGCGCAGAGCCTGCAGGGCTGCATGATGTCGGGACTTGACGGTGCCGATCGGAATACGGAGACGGTCGGCGATCTCGGCGAGCGAGAGTTCGCCCCAATACCGGAGGACGACGACTACCCGCAGCTGCGGGCTGAGCACCGACAGCGCCCGCCCGACCGTATCGGCAGCCAGGGCCGCCTTGAAGGGATCGCCGCTCTCGACGTCGAGCCCATCGATGTCCAGGGTGCGGTGCCGGGCTCGTTGCCGGAGCCGAGTCCGGCATACGTTCACCAGGATCTGGCTGAACCAGGAGTGGAACTTGTCGTGCTCGCGGAGGTTCGGCCAGCCGCGCCACGACCGCACGCTGGCTTCCTGGACGGCGTCCTGCGCCTCGACCGCATCGGCGAGGATGTAGCCGGCGAGGCGATACGCCATGGCCAGCTCGCCGGCGATGGCGTCGGCGAATTCGCGGTCGTAGGTCCGGTCGCGCAGCGCCGCGGGCCTCGCGGCGGACCGAATCGGCTCGGCGTGCAAATAGGTTTCTTTGGCGAACATCCCGCGTTCTCTGTCCGGACTGGAGCGGTCGCTCATGGGTGAGACTCGCCGTCGTGCCCGCAGGTTCGGTTCATGATCGCGATCAGGGCCGCGCGTCAGGCTCGGGCCAAGGGCTGATCGCTCTCCGCGAGCAGTGCATCCAGGGCGAGCTGGCTCCAGGTCTCCATCAGGTCGTAGACCTCTCGCGCCGCTGCGGCGGTCTCGAATGAGCCGCTGAGCTTGTGGGTTTCCCGCACGGCGACCCGGCGGCCGGCCGCGTCGGCGACATAGACGACCCCGAGGTGATGCATCCCGACCTCGACGGTGTCGTCGTTGAGCAGGCCCAGGAACCGGAACTCGGGGACGAAGTCGGCCTCCAGCTCCTCGTGCCATTCCCGCCGGAGGCAGCCCAGAACCGAGTCGTCGCCGGGGTTCATGTGGCCGCCGACGCCGATGCTGTAGTGATCGTGGAGTCGGGGATCGCCGCCGGCCCGCGTCCGCTTCATGAGGAATATCCGCTCCCCGTCGCGCAGCAGCAGGTAAGGGATTATCTGCTTGAGCGTCGCGTCGACCTCGGTGGCCGGGCGTGGACAGAACGCTCCCCCGCCGGCGATCCGTCGCAAGATCTCCGTCGGGTCGCCGGTCCAAACCCCGCGCCAGGTGGGCATGCCGGCCAGCAGGGCGTCGCGTGGGACGGCGTAGACGAGCTCGACCGCGTCCGCCATCGCGCTATCCCTTCAGCCGGTCTCGGGCGGCGTCGAAGCGCTCGTACAGGCGTTCGACCGCCGGCCCGTCCGGAGACTCGAGGTCCGCCAGCCATTCGTCGAGCACGGCGCGCAGATCCCGAAGCCGAGCGGCGATGGCCGCGGAGTTTGTGGCCGCGATGCCCGCGCCCATGGCGGGCTCTCCTAGCGCCAGTCGCGTCATGCCAGCCCAGCCCGTCGCGGCCAGCTTCTCGGCCGCGGGCCAGTCTGAGCGGGGCGGCTGGGTGGCGCGACCCGCAACGGCCTCGACCAGCGCCGCGGAGACAACCAGCGGCATGTGGCTGATCGCGGCCACCGCGCTGTCGTGAGCGGCGGCGGTCATCGGGACCTCGACAGCTCCGCAAGCGTCGATGAGCTGACGGACTCGTTGAGTGTCGATCAGCCTGGCTTCGGCTCCGGGGACCGTGACCCAGGGTCTGCCGGCGAACAAGTCCGAAGAAGCCGCGGCGTAACCGCTCAGCTCGCGCCCGGCCATGGGGTGGCCGCCGACGAAGTGGAGGCTCGACAGGTCCGCTCGCGCCAAGACCTGGGTTTTCGCGCTGACGGCATCCGTGATGGTGGCGTCGCCCAGGGCGGCTCGCAGTGGCCCGCCGAAACGGTCGAGCAGGTCGAGGCACGCGAGCGGCGGCGCGGCCAGCAGCACCATCTCGGCCCCGTCCAGGGCTGCCTCGAGCGAGTCGGGGGCAGCGTCGACCACTCCGTCGCGAATTGCCTGGTCGACCGGAGTCCGGGTTCTGCTCCAGGCGGTAATTCGCCAGCCTTGGGCGGCACTCGGGTCGAACTGGCGGAGCGCGCGCGCAACGGAACCGCCGATGAGTCCGAAGCCAACGATCGTTAGTCTCACCTCGTCATTATGGAGCCCGCGGCGACGCCGGCACGAGCGCTCGGGAGGCTTCAACTGGCCCGTGAGCCGTCATCCGGGCCGGCGGACTGCAACACCCGTGGGTCCGGTCGTGCGGTGTCAGTGCGCGTCGGCTGACAGCTCGATTAGAATGGCTGCCGGCAGCGGCGATTAATGGCGGCTCAACAATCCGGCCGCAATCGCCGACCAAGAGGGCTAGAAGATGCTCGACTCGTCTGGCGAGAACCGACCCATCCGGGTTCTCCTCGTGGACGATCATCAGCTGCTTACCGGCGCGCTGTCCCAGATGCTCAGCCGCGAGCCGGACATCATCGTCGCCGGCGTTGCCGGGACGGTCGCTGAGGCCAAGGCCCTGGCGCGCGAGCGCCTGGACGTCGTGCTCATGGACTACCGCCTGCCCGACGGCACGGGCGCCGAAGCCACAAGGGCGATCAAGGCTCGCTGGCCCGCGGCCCGAGTCGTGATGCTGACGGCGCTGACCGACGACGAGACCGTGCTCGAGTCGATCCAGGCCGGCGCCGACGGGTACCTGACCAAGGACCGCGCCATTGACGAAGTCGTGAGCGCGGTGCGAGCCGCTTACGCCGGCGAGACGCTCCTGCCGCGATCCGTGATCGTCGGCATCGCTCAGCGTGTGGCCGCGGCCAGAGAGCGCGGCACCGAGCGCCGCCAGATCGAGCCTCTCACCCCCCGCGAGCTGGAAGTGCTCAAGGCCCTGACCGAAGGACTCGCCACGCCCGAGATCTGCGAGCGCCTCTACATCGCCCCGAACACGCTGCGGACCCACGTCCAGAACATCATGGGCAAGCTTCGAGTCCACTCCAAGCTCGAGGCCGTCGCGTTTGCGCTTCGGAATCGGCTGGTCGAGCCCCCGCGCTCGGAAGACAGCCTCTTCTAGCGACTCGCCCGAGGGTGGCCCCGGGGGCTGCGCGGGCCGCGTCAGGCCGGGCGGCGACGCGAAGCGATCCTGCGCTCCGCCTTCCGTTTCTCGCTCTCGACCTTGGGCGGCACCGGCGGGGTCTCGCGGCGCGAAATTGCCCGCCTGTCCAGGGTGCGGCGGTCGTCGTGCAGTGAGGCGCCACAGCGCGGGCAACGCCGCTCCTCGGCGAACAATTGGGCCAGCACAACCGTCGCCCAAACGGTCCGGCCGCAGACGAAACACGCGAGTCGTGGCATACCCGGATGCTACGTCATCGCGCCGGGTAGTGAACGCCGTGGTTTCTGAGGGGGAACTGGAATCCGAACGAGTGGCTCGGAATACGTCGGATTCGGGATGTTCTACCGCGAATGAGCCGCAATCATAGGACTCGTTCGTTCGACCCTTCCCGCCGATCGCTACCTCCTGCCCTAGCGTCAAGATGGCAAGCATTCGCGGGCCTGGGGCGGACGTGCGATCGGTCGGCTCGGGAGCGGATCGCCCGTCCTGAGGCTTCCTACAGCGTCAGAGCAGACAGAGAGGCGCCCGCCACCGGAGGAGTGGCGGGCGCTCGGTACGGGCTAGGAAGAGTCTACGCGGCCGCGAGTACGTGAGCTCGCGCTTCGATGTCTTCGGGACTCAGATGCCGTGGCTCTCCGGCGACGAAAAAAGCGAGGTCAAGCGCATCGGCCAGGACGTTCTGCCGCTCGACTTCGGTGATCCGGCGGCCGTCAAGGGTGGCGATGATCGCGGCGGCCGTCTCTACCATGGAGCGCGCCAAGTCGAGGTCGAGCGCCGGGGCGCTGGCCGGGATGAGTTTTCTAACAACTTCGATCATGCCGCTACCGACCGTTCAGCCCGTGGCGCGTCCGGATGCTCGGCTGCGAAGGTGAGCGCAGCCGAGACGAGCGCCTCGTTGACCTGGCGTCGGGCATCGTCGCGGATGGGGTTGACTGCGGCAAACATCAGTTCGTTCAGCCGGTCGACTTCTGACTCCCGGAGCTCGTCGAAGTCGTACAGGCTATCCGGCAGCGTCATGCAGTGGGTGAAAGCGTCGGCGAAGTTGACGTCGATCGACGGGCCGGTTGGCGGCCGATTGCCCCACTCGCGCGCGATTGCGGCGCGAATCTCTTCTTCAGTCGGCGCGCTCATAGCACCACCCGCCGCACGACTCCGCCCCGGACCAGGAGGCTAAGCGCTGCTAGAGCTGCGCGCTCCTCTTCGCTCAGCGGGATCGGACGCCACCAGGGGATTGGATCGCGCTCGCCGTAAGTGGAATAGGCACTGCCCAGCATGATCCCAGCCACCGTCCGGGCGTGAGCCCATGCCTGCCCTTGCGTTTCTTCCTCTCGGTTTTCCATGACGGAGCCTCCCTGAATCAGAACGCCCCGCCGATGCCGTACTAGCGGCGCCGACGAGGCGGTAGGAAGTCTATTCGGTTCGGCCGTCTAGTACCGGCCGCCGGGCGATCCGGCACCTATATCGTAGCCGCCGCGTCAAGCCGCGTCAGTTGTCGCGGGACGGCCGCGGTCGATCTGGCGTCAGGACCGTTTCGCCGCGAAACCCCACCGGCTGACCATATAGCAGCCACTGGCGCCCATACCGGACGACAATCAGCATGGTTACGAGGAGCACCGACGGGCCGCCGGCTGCGTGCGCCTTCATGCCGTGAGGACCGGAGCCGACTACGTAGGCGTCCGGATCGTCCGCGTACGGCTGCGCGCGAGGTTCAAGGATCTCCATCGCCGAACAGTCGCGCCTGGATTTACCGAGCCGCTTTCTGAGTCGCGCCGCCGAACCGGGGAGGAAATGGCTTCGCGATACCTCGGCCATTGCCGCCTTAAGGACTTCGACCGTCGGAGGTCTGGCAGCCTGCGGATCCGGGTCGACCGACTTCGGCACGAGAGCGTCGTGGCCAATCTCCTCCTCGAGGCGATACGGCATGAAGAGCTGCTCCACGGCTTCGTCATCGTCGGCCGCGAGCGCGGCCCACAACTTGATAACGGCCTCGCAGGCCTCGTCCTCGTCCTTGTTCTGCTCGCTCATGGTCGGCTCCCGCTGATCTTCGTGTCACTCACGTCTACTCCTTCTAGCCGCTGACGATGCGGAGTTCTTGTGCGATGGCTTTAGTCAGCTCGGATCGCGAGCCGACGTAGTGCGGGAATTGGAAGTAGTTGTTGGTCACGCCGCCCATTGCTCCGGCCTTGTTCTGCGCGGCTGGGATGACGGCCTCGCCCTGGTGGATGTAGGCCAGTTGGTCATAGGCGACGAACGGCGTGCCGACGGCGAAACTGGTAGAGCCCGGATAGCCCTGCTGTGGCTTGATCTTGGCGGGCGGGGAAGCGGGCGGGTTGAATACCGTTCCGCCTGGGGTGCCCGCGGCCGAACCCGTCGAGATGGGGGTCGAGCCGCCCGGCGTAGCGGTTCCGGTGGGGTGGCCCAGCCAATAGTCGTAGGTCATGCCCTGGGGCAGTAGGGCCAGCCAATGGGCCGCCGCTGCGGTAATGGCCGCGTCGATCTCCTTCGACTGGAGCGCGTCGGCGTAAGAGAGTCCGGTTAGCTTTGCGTACGCCTCGACGCCCGTCTGGATGGCGAATAACTCGCGCTCGGTCACGCCCTCGACGTCGGCCCACATCGAGGCGATGTCGGGGTTGCTGTTGGACAGCCCGTCATGCAGTTCCTTGGATTGCAGCAGGGACGAGAGTTTGGCGACCTTCTCCGCGTTGGTGCCGTACTGCGTGTCTTCAACAAGGAGCGCGATATGGTTGGCCTGGAGTTGGGACCGCTGCTCTAGGAGCGCGTCTTTCTGCTGCTGCGTGAGCTTCGACCATGATGCTTTGTCGGCGATCGCCTTGGCGTTGTCGGCGATGTCTGCGGCGTTGCTCTCCAGTCGGTAGCCGATCGTCTCGGCCGACACCTTGGTATTCATTGCGGCCGACCAGGCTGATGCCATCGCAGCGCCAGATGCCTTGATCTGGCTAACTATCTCGGCGAGCCCGACGCGCGTGTCCCCATTCGCCGCGTCCCACTGCTCTTTGGCTGAGATTGGGATCACGGAGAACGAACCATCCGCGGCCTTTTCGAGTTTCGCCATGCCGTTGGTGACGAGGAATTGGGTGGCCTCGTCCAGGCCAGAGACGAATGTGGACTGTGCGGCAGTCGCGGCGGCGCCAGCGACATCGGTCGCAGCGGCTACGACTACCGGCTTTCCATCGGTGAGAGCCTTGGCAGTGGTGGCTATGTATGCCTTGGCACCTGACTGGATATCGTCGGCGCTGCCGTAGATGTCCTTCGTCCCCAGGAAGTCTTTTTGCGAGACCGAGAGGTACTTCCCCGCAGCCGCTTGGTTGAGGGCGTCCTGTTCCCATTGTTTCCGGTTGGCGCCGGAGGGGTCAAACGTCTTCGCGAGTTCGTCTATGCCCAACGCCACCGCGGCAACGATGGCGGCTGGGATGGCGATTGCCGCAGCCGCGCCGAAGGCACCTCCGAACGACATTCCGCCCGCCCTGCCGAGACTTTCCCCCCCTGCCAGAACCGGACCCTGCACGGCGTCGCCGAGGAGCATAGCGCCGAGTTCAGCGCCGATCTTCGGCGCCAGCAGGCCGCCGATGCCGCCGAGTGCGGCCGCCATCTTCGGCCCGAACATGGAGCCGACGAGCATTAGCGGCATGATCGACTGGCCGATCTCGGCGAGCGGTCCCTCGATGGTGTGGACAATCTTGGTGGCGACGTTGACCCAGGAACTCTCGATGGCATCCGCGGCCTTGGTGCTCGCGTCGGCGGTATCCTCGATCTTCGTCTTGTATTGATCGAGGCTCACGATGCCGGGCTGGAAGGCTTGCGCCATCTGTACCCCGCCGCGAACCTGGAATATCTTCATTGCGGCTTGGGCGCGTTCGGTCGGATCGACAATCGAGCTGATCTGCGCGATCAAGTCATTCATATCCTGGCCGGGCTTCAGGGTCTTGATGGCCGCCTGCAATGCCATCGGAGCCTTGGTAGCACTGATACCAGCCGTCTCGAACAGGTTGAGCAGTGCCACGCCATCGTCGAGGCCCATGTTCATCGCGGAGAGGGCCGGCCCCATCTTTAGCAGGGCCGCCTGAGACTCGCCGACGTTCGTCGAGTACTTCTGATGCGACGCCACCAGTAGGTCCATCATGTGGCCCTGGTCGGCGGCGCTCAGGTTGTAAACGTCGGTGATCTCCTTGAGCGTGTCGATGGCATCGGCGCTCTGGCCGGTGGCCTCCTCGAACTTGATCACTCCGAGAGCGGCGTCCTGTGCGGCTTGGCCCGTCAACTTGTAGGCCGAGATTTCGATGCTCAGGGCGTGCTCAACGTCCCCCATCGATTGCAGTGAGTTGCCGTAGAGCGCCGAGATGGACTTGGCCTGGTCGGCGAGCGCCTGTCCCGAGAGTCCGGTATCGGCGGCGAGCTTCTGAGTCGCGGCGTCGAGTTCCATCGCGCCCTTAGACATGACGCCGAGGGCAGCGCCGGCCCCGGCACCGATGGCGCCCAGAGCAGCCTTCTTGAGGGACGCGCTGAGGTTTGCCGACAGCGTGTCGCCGACGTTCTTGCCGGACTTATCGGCGAGCGCAGTGGCTTGCGCCTCAAAGCCCGTACCGTCGAGCTGTAGCCTCACACTGGCAAAAATATCGGCGAGTGCGCTCATAACTCAGATCCTTTCTGAAACTGAGGAGGGCAGAGCGGGCGTCGCGAAAGGAACCAAACGACGCGCGCTCTGCCGGGGAATTAGCGGGTACATCCGGCGGCCTCAGATGCCGTGCCGGACAGGTGGGCGCGTCGGTTCCAGGGGCGAGCCATCGGGTCCGGGCTGCCCGTACAGATGGAATCGGGCCGTCTCGGTTGGGGAGTAGTGCGGCGCCAGAGCGTGCACATTCGGCGCGGCGATCTTGGGGAGCGGCGCATCGTAGCCGACGGCCATCCGAGTGGCCTCATAAGCCGTAGCGTCGGCTTGTTCCTCGGCGGAGAGCTTGGCGAAGAGGGCCGGCTGCTGGACCTTGATGGCCAGCAGACTTTCCATCTCCTGTGCCAAAAGCCATTCGGCCTGTAGCGCGCCGAGCTTCATCGCCTCGCTGGCCTTGCCCTGGTAGGTCTCGGGCGCCTCGGCCGACACGGCCCGGCTGACCATTGCCCGCTGCCTGTCCAGCGTCTCGGTTACCAGCTCGAGGAAGCTGGGCAGACGGGCCATGCCGTGAGTGAGCGGGAACGGTGCGGCGTCGCCGACCGGATCGCGGCCGCTCCGTGCGATCCGCGGGAGCAGGCCGGCCGTCCGCAAGATATGCCGGGCCTTGACCAGATCCACGCCCAAAGTGTTAGCGCTGGCCATGGCTCGCACGATGCCGATGTACTTGGACGCAGCGGACCCGAGGTCTTCTAGCACGGCGTCCGAGAAGGCGGCCAGGGCGGTCGATACCTTCTCGCTCGCGATTGCCTGGCGGCCGCTGTAGGTGGCGATCGTCGCCCAGGACCAGGCGACGGAGCGGGAGGCAGCGTCGGCGACGTTCGCGGCGTCGGCGGCCGCCTGTTCGGCCTTCGCGGCGTCGAGGTCGCTCTGTGCCTTCGATGCGGCGGCGGTGAGGGCTGAGAGGCCGGTCACTTCGGGGTTCCTTCCTGTGAGTCGGGCGTCCATCTGCCCAGAGCAACGGCAGCCTTGCGGCCGTTTTCGTAGAGGGCGAGGGGCAGCCCGGAGACGTGCATCGCCTCCATCGCGCGGTCGTAAGCGGCCGGGTCCTTCGCTCGGGCCACGAGCGCGTCTTCAGACGCGGCGTCAGGCTGCCAGCGGTAAGCGGCCGCCTCTAATTGCCTCTGCTCTGGCGCCGGCGGTGGCTCGGTTTGTCGGTAGTGGCCTCCGACGGCCGATGCGAGGTCCATGTTCGGGGCTCCTTCTGTGGGTTGGGTGGCCGCGCGGGCGACGCTTTCGAGCCTGGCCAATCGGCTTCGAAGCTGGCGGATCTCTTCGATCGGGTCCATGTCGGTCCTTTCAGCTACGGAGCGTCCGGCGGCGCGAGGTTGAGGTTCGGTGTGATCTCCGTGGCAGTGGTGGATAGAAAACGGCCAGAGTCGTCCGTGCGCGTGAAAAGGGAAGGCGCGGTTAGCAATCGAGAGGTCGCGGCGTGTACCCCCTCCCGGGTGAGGTAGGCGGCTCGGCGTCGAGCGAGCAGCGCATCATGATTCCGAGCTCGCCAATCCTGTGAGTCGAGCAGGCAGCAGGCGATGCAATGGCTCCGGGTGTAGCCGCGCGAGTCGAGCCTGAAGGCGGCGAGCGGCAGCGGCTCGTGGCAGCGTGAGCAGACGCGGACGGGTCCGCCGGCATGGCGGCGGTAGGGCCGGGTCACTTTGAGTAGTCCCGAGTTACGACCGCCGATGTGGTCGGCTCCTGCGGGCCTGTGATCCCGAGTTCGACCAGGCGGCCCGATCGCGCGGCGAACCATTCCTCGACCGTGCGGTTGCCCTGGGAGGCGTTGCAGGCGAAGCAGAGCGTCCACAGGTTGCGCGGGTCGTTGTGGCTGCCCATGTACCGCTCGGGCGGCGTCTTGTGGCCGATCACGAGGTTGGACAGGCGGCGGCCCTTCGGCGAGTGATGCCAAG
>Ga0209014_10002840_pt1 | contig 10012 bp, 6 predicted proteins | sample BarGraNGADG00212_FD_184491 | JGI IMG/M metagenome (GOLD analysis project Ga0209014, IMG submission 184491) | Arctic peat soil microbial communities from Barrow, Alaska - Barrow Graham LP Ref core NGADG0002-212 (SPAdes) (version 2) | ecosystem: Environmental > Terrestrial > Soil > Wetlands > Peat... | reverse complement strand
TCGCTGACGTGCGCGGTCGCAGACATGGCAGCCCTCGTTTCCACCGGGTGTTCACCCGTCCTACACCCGCGGACAGCCGCTGGCTAGCGATCCTTGGGTATTCGGTCCTAAACGGCCGGGACGACGAAGATGCAAAAGGGTGGCCGGCGCGGTCGGCATAAACCCAGAGCGGCTCCTCCTCGTCGTCGGAGCGGTCCATGAGCACCCGGGCGCCCAGGGCAAGGACGCGCTGGTGGGCCGCGTCCAGCTCAGCCCTGTTGGGCACGGTTAGGTCGAGGTGCAGCATTTGCGGGTGCGGTCCGATGGGCCAGGTTGCCGGCGGTAGTTGCTCCACCTTCTGGAAGGCCAGCGCTGTGCTGCCATCGAGCCGTCGCAGCACCAGCCAGTCCTGCCCGCGTGGGTCAGGAGCCTCAGCACCGGGATGCTCGTCACCGGGGCGGTACTGGAGGTCCAGTAGCCCGACGGTAGAACTCCGCGAGGGCTCGGACGTCAGTGGTGTCCAGGACCACCCGGCGAAGGACCGGGACGCCGGGCTGAGGGCTCATCCATACTCCTTTGTTGCTCGTCACGTGCTCAGGATGAGAGTAAGACGGCACCGCCATCGAAGTGGCCGCAGGACGATCCTGAACTGCGAACGAACAACGACCCAGTGGAGGGCTGGCGAGTAGTATCCCGCCGACCACGGCACTAGCGCCCAGCCAGTGGTGGGGCGCTGCCGCCGTCGGTGCGCGATGAGCACCGACGGCGTGATGCAGATATTGGGCTGTGTTCAGTCGGAGGCGACCGCCTCGAGCACGGGGAGTCTGGCTGCCCGGGTTGCGGGCCAGAGGGCCGCGAGGACCCCGACGCCGACTGCGAGAAGGAGCATCCAGGCGAGCTGAGCCCATGGGATCGCCACGGTGGTGAGCCCGGCGTCGGAGAAGACTGTCGGCATCGCCGCTGCGACAGCCACCCCTAGGGCGAGACCGATGATGGTGCCGAACAGCGCTGTCAGGACGGATTCGATCGTAAGGATTCCTGCGAGCTGGAGCCGGCCGAGGCCGACGGCGCGCATGAGGCCGATCTCACGAGTCCGTTCGATCACCGATAGTGCCAGGGTGTTCACGATTCCCAGGATTGCGATGATGATCGAGAGTCCCAGCATCGCGTAGAGGATCACCAGGAGCTGGTTGACCTGGTCGGCCAGCTGCGCGGCGTACTGCGCGTTGTTCAGGACCGAGAGCACCACGTACGGCGCGGCGACGGCGACGAGGTCTGTGCGAAGAGCTTGTGGTGTTGTTCCAGGGGCTGTGTTGACGAACACCATGTCGGCGGCGGACTTGGTGTCCGGGACCACCTGGGCGTAGAGGTTCTCCGGGAGGATGACTGGCGCGCCGAGGGCTTGGGAGTCGATGATGGCGCCAATTGTGGTGGTGATCGCCCTAGCGGTTCCGGTCTCGGGGGTGATCAGGATCCGGCTTCCGACGCTCCATTGGTTCGTGGTGGCGGTGCCCTTTTGTACGGCGACGGCTCCGTTGGTGAGACTGTCCAGTGAGCCGGCTACTACTTTCACGTTCAGGCTGCGGCCAAAGGCGGCCGCGGGCAGGCCTGCCACGGCCACCGCGTCATCGGCTGATGGTGTGGCGCCGGCCAGGGTGACCATGGCTCGGCCGCTTCTGGCAACGTCTGCTGCGGAAACTGAGCGCAGGGACTGCATTGCTTGGATTGCACCCACTGGCACGTTGTTGGTCGCGGACTGAACGATGAAGTCAGCGGTTGACTCGTTGGCGACCATCGAACCGGTGGACACGGTCGCTGAGGCGGCGAGCACTGTGGAGGCGCCCACCAGGATCATGCCGATCATCAGGGCCCCGGCGGTGTTGGCGGTGCGCCGCGGGTTGCGGGTGACGTTGCCGCGGGCCAGCCTGCCGAGGGGTTTGAACGCGACGACGAATACTGCGGCCAGGACGTTGAGGGTGCGGCTGGCGATCACCGGGGCGAGAACGAGGATGCCGATGACCAGGGCGGCGGCGCCGACCCCCACCATGGCAGGCCCGTTTGGGGTGGGGCTTGCCATGGCGGCGATCACGCCCGCCGCACCGGCGACCATGAGTAGCGCACCGGCCAGTGCGCGTACCCGCAGGGACCGACCGCTGGTGGTGGGGTTGTCGCGCATGGCCTCAACCGGAGGGGTCAGGGCGGCGCGGCGCGCCGGCAGGACTGCTGCCGCGACGCTCACCAGGGTGCCGATGATCAGGGAGGTGATGACTGTGATCGCATCAAGGGGGATGCTCCCGGACAGGTCCAGGCCCATCCCGGCGAACGCGATTCGAAGCAGCGAGACCAGGCCCAGGCCGGCGGCGATACCCAGGGTCGAGCCCGCCAGTCCGACGGCTGCGGCCTGGATGAGGATCGAGGCGAACACCTGTGCTGGTGATGCGCCAACGGCGCGCAGAAGGGCGAACTCGCGCATCCGCTGACGCACGGACATGGTGAACGTGTTGGAGATGATGAACGCGCCGACGAACAGGGAGATGCCGGCAAAGATGAGCATGAAGGTCTGCACGAAGCCAAGCTGGCTCTCGATGCTCGCGCGGGTGGCGGCTCGGGCCACGTCGCCGGTGATGACCTGGGCTTTTGCGCCGGGTGTGGCGGCGAGCAGGGGCCCGATCCGGTGCACGAGGGTTGCTCCGGTCACGCCTGCGTCGGCATAGACAGCGATGGTGAAGACTTGCCCGTCGGGCGCGAAGGCAGCCGTTGCGGTCGGAACATCGAGGTAGACGATGGTTGCCCCGGCCATCGGGGCACCCAGGGACAGCTCAGCGACGACCTGGACGTTTCGTACTTGACCGCCCAGGACTACTTTGGTGCGGGCACCCACGGCCAGACCCGAGGACTTCAGGGCCCCGGAGTCCAGGCCGATCTCACCCGGGCCAGTCGGGGCTCGCCCGGTCACGATCTTGACCTTGCTGTCCTGGGGATCCAGTGCAATCCCGAACGTGGGGGACCTGCCGCTGGAGACCGCGGTCCCATCCGCCCCGACCAGCACGATCGGGCCCGAGAGCGACGCGAAGGTGTGCTTGACACCGTCGATGCGGGCGATCGAAGTTGTCAGCGACGCGGGAATGGTGTTGCGGGCGTCGTTGAGGGTGGTGCCGTCCTGGGCGAGCGAGTCGGCCTGCTCGCTGCCGCGGACGTAGGCGTCACCAATGGTGGAGCTCTGGACGATCCCGGTGAATGTGGAGGACATCATGGTGCGCAAGGAGAACGTTCCTGCGACGAATGCCACGCCCAACGCGACGGCCAGCACCGAGAGGACGAACTGGACTAGGTGCGCGCGGATGCCGCGCAACGCGACCCGGCTCACAACACACCGACCGAAACCGGTTGTGCGGTGGGCGAGGTCGCGATAACCGCGAGGTCGTCGGTGGCCGGGTTGGTACCGAGGTGCCCCAGGGCTTTCAGGACCGACGCCTGGGTGGGTGAGGTGAGCTCCGATACCAGGAGGCCATCGTCCAGGAACAGGACCCGGTGGGCGTATGCGGCGGCCTTCGGGTCGTGGGTGACCATCACCACGGACTGGCCGAGGTCGTCCACTGACCGGCGCAGGAACGCCAGCAGCTCACCGGAGGCCTTGGAGTCCAGGTTCCCGGTTGGCTCGTCGGCGAAGATGACCGCGGGCTTTGCCACTAGGGCACGGGCGCAGGCGACCCGCTGCTGCTGGCCGCCGGACAGCTCGCTGGGGCGGTGGTTCAGCCGCTTCTCCAGCCCGAGTGCGGCCACCACGGCGGTCAGGTGTGCCTGGTCGACCGGGATGCGGGCGATGTCCAAGGGCAAGGTGATGTTCTCCTGCGCGGTCAGTGTCGGGATGAGGTTGAACGCCTGGAAGATGAACCCCAGGCGGGTACGGCGCAGCCGGGTCAGCTGCCGCTGGTTCATCGACCCGACGTCCTGGCCGTCGATGACCACGGTCCCGGCGGTGGGGGTGTCCAAGCCCGCCATACAGTGCATCAACGTCGACTTGCCGGATCCGGACGGGCCCATGATCGCGGTCAGCTCGCTGCGGGCGAAGTCCACATCGACCCCCGCCAACGCGTGAACAGCGGTCGCGCCGGCACCGTAGGTCTTGGCCAGGCCGCGCGCGAACGAGATCACGGGCCCGTCTGGGCCACCGTTGGCTGGGTTGTCCCTTGTGGTCGTGTTGATCGTCATGACTGTCCTAACTCTTGTGGCGTTAAGTGCCTGGGAACTGCTGCAGGGGACCGCACCGGCGACTGGTTCGGCCCTCCGGGGGTGGCGCTGTGAACTGGCCTGACGACTCCCCTGGGAGGGGTTTGTCGAACCGTGACGAGGTGGGTTGCCTGGATTGCTCATGGCCACGATCGTGCCGGGATATCTACCCGCTGTGATGTGCAGGCGTCACCGGTTCTGTATGACAGATGTCATCTCTTGCCGACCGGCTTGCGGTCGTTCTGATACGGGTCCTGCCGCTGGGCTAGGGGGTCCTGGCCAACGTCTCGCCGAGCAGCCAACCGTTGTTCTCTGCGATGCGCACCGCGTCGGCGTGGGTGCGCGCACCCGTCTTGCTCATCGTGGCGGAGAGGTAGTTGCGTACCGTGCCTTCGCCAAGGCAGGTCGCGCGAGCTATGTCGGCCACGGTGCCCCCGCCCGCTGCCACACGCAGCACGTCTTGCTCACGTTCGGTCAGCGGGCTCTGACCTACCATCAGGGATTCGACCGCGAGAATGGGGTCAACGACGCGCAGCCCTGCGGCGACCCGACGGACTGCCTCGGCGAGCTGGGCCGACGGTGTGTCTTTGACAAGGAAGCCCGACGCCCCCGCCTCCATCGCCCGTCGCAGGTAGCCGGGGCGACCGAATGTCGTCACAACAAGCACCCGGCACGCAGGGAGTGCCTTGCGCAGCGCGTGGGTCGCGGCGATCCCGTCCAGTCCGGGCATCTCCACATCCAGCAGGGCGACGTGGGGGTGGTGCTGCAGGGCGGCGGCCACCACCTCGTCCCCTCGGCCCACCTGAGCGACGACATCGAGATCGGTCTCGAGTCCCAGCAACGCAGCCATTGCGCCGCGCACCAGAGCCTGATCGTCGGCGATGAGCAGCCGGATCGTCCCGCTCATGAGAGCTCGCCGGCCAGCACAGCCAGCTCGAAGCCGCCGTTGGGTCCGCGACCGACGGTCACGTTTGCGCCGAGGGCCCCAGCTCGCTCCCGCAGGCCCACGAGACCATGGCCGGTTGGGGCGGCATCGCTCCACCCAGGGCCGCGCCCATCGTCGCGGACGCGGAGAGCACAAGAGGTCAGGGTGATCTCGCAGGTCTGCGCCCCGGAGTGCCGGATCACATTCGTGGTCCCCTCCCGCACCGCCCAAGCAAACAACTCACGCAGCCGCTCAGGAACCTCCGCGGTGGCGCTGGGCAGGCCCGGTTCAATCCCAGCCGCGTGTAAGGCCGAACGCGCTGAGGCGAGCTCGCTGGCCAAACCAACCTGCCGCAACCCCGAGACGGTGGCCCGCACATCGGCCAAGGCCGCTCGGGAGAGGGACTCAACATCGGCGATCTCGATGCCCGCCCGCTCCGGGGCGCCGGCGGCGAACAGCTTGCTGGCGAGCTCAGCCTTGACGGTGATCACCGTCAAGGAGTGCCCGAGGATGTCATGCACGTCGCGGGCCATCCTTTCGCGTTCACGCCCCACGGCCAGGTCAGCCAGCTCCTGGCGTGCCAGGAGCAGCTCAGCGTTACGGGCAAGCAGGACGTCGTACCCCTTGATTGCCATCGCCAACAAGGCACATTGCACTCCGATGAAGTTGAGTGCCTGCCACCCCGGAACCAACCGCGGCACGGCCTCGCCGGCGACGATCAGCACTGCGACGACGGCCAGCGCCTGCCGTGAAGGAAGCCAGAAGACCGCGGTGACCGTGACGAACACCAGTCCCGCCAGCGCGGCGTCGTGTGCGGCGATGCTCATTGCCACGACCAAGATGAGCTCCGCACTCAGGAGCAGCCAGGGCATCCGCGACCAGACCCTGATGGTCGGCGCCAACCGCCGGCGAGGCAGCAAGGCGAGGGCAAGCAGATACACGGCGCCGAAAAGCAACACCGCCGCGAGCGAAATATCGCGCCCGACACCCGTTGGTGCGCCCCAAGCGGCGGAGAATGGATAGCTCAGAGAGATGAGCCACGCCGCCCCGAACGCGAACCCGAGCTTCCCGCGCAACCTGTCCCAGCGACGGGTACGACCGGCAACCGGGGAGATGCTCACGGCCCTCACCCTAGCCCCGCCCGACGCACCACCGAGGGTGTTCACGGCCTCCATGCGCCGCCCGGGACAAACACCTGCATTTGGCCGAAGGTGCACCCTAAACAGGCGGTCGCAAAGGACACACAACATTTCGAATCTGCTGGACGAGGTCCGGGAACTCAGTATGTGGCGCAGAAGGCACTGCCGCTACTGGCCAAGGCTCGAAATGGGACAAAGGCGGCTCGTACACGGGCTACGTCGTTCTCATGAGCCGATCGGCAAACGGCACAGTCAGGACTTCCTGTCGGCGTCCGACTCGACCCGTCCGAGGGTCAGTGTTCGCTAACTAAATTGGTTAGGGCTTGCGGCCGGGTGAGACCGATGGTTTGCTTCTCGCCTGGGCCAGAACCGCTACTGCATGTTACGTAACTACTGGTTGCGGAACACACCAAACTCTGTTACGTTACGGCCAGAGCCGCAATAAGAGAGTTGGTTCCTATGTCTGAGTTCCTGTTGGCGCCGCGCCGCCCCGGTGGTCGCGGTAGTGACCGTGGTCGCCCGCGGGACCCGGATATTGATCAGGCGATCCTGCGGGCCACGGTCGAGCTGCTCTCCGAGGTCGGCTACGTGCGCGTGACCGTGGCCGAGGTAGCCCGGCGGGCTGGGGTCGGCAAGCCCGCCATCTACCGTCGGTGGTCGCAGAAGTCCCAGCTCGTCGTCGAGGCGATGGTCACTCAGATGCGCCCCGGCAAGGAGAACGACTCGGGCAGCGCCGCCGGCGACCTGCTTGCCCTCACCGAGCAGCTGATCAGTGTCCTGACCCGGAGCCCGCTCGGGCGGGTGCTCCCTGGCCTGGTGGCGGAGATGGCCGCCGATCCCGTGCTCGCCACCAGCTACCGCGACCTGATCATCAAGCCCAACCAGCGGCATTGGCGCGCCGCCGTCGAGCGTGGCATCGCTCGCGGTGAGCTCTCCGCTGAGACCGACGTCGACTTCGTGCTCAACACCCTCGCCGGGCCTCTGTACTTCTGCCTCCTCATCACCGGAGAGCCCATCGACGACGGCTACGCCCGCGCGGCCGTCGACCTGGTCTGGGCCCGATACGGCGCCGCCCCCGGCTGAGACCCCTCCCCGACCTACCCTTCCGCTCCACACCAGCAGCACCCGCGTGGATGCCGCACGCCCACTTTCGGCAAGACCGCTCCCTCAGGCACCACCCGCTACAACCTCAGATAGGAAGGGCATGAACAGCAACCTGACCACCATCCCTCGCGAGATCCACTCCGGGATGGTCACCCCCACCTCAGTAATCGCCTCCGGGCGTCGCCTCGATCCGCCCGTCCCAGTCAACGACGCCCGCCCCAGAACCCCGAACGCTAATCCCAGCCCGCGAAGACCAGGAGGGGTTCCGATGAGGACTGTGGTGCGGTGGTTCATCGTCGTGGTCGTGATGGGACATGGTCTGATTCACCTGCTCGGCGCAGCCAAGGGACTGGGCTTGGCCGAGGTGGCCGCATTGCCCGAACCGATCGGCCCTGCGATGGGCTTCGCCTGGCTGACCGCCGCTGCGGCCGTCGTGGCGACCGGGGTGCTGCTCGCTGTCCGGAACCGGAGGTGGTGGGTCGCCGGCACCGCCGGCGTCGTGATCTCGCAGGCTGTGATCTTGACGTCGTGGAACGACGCCAAGACCGGAACGGTGGCGAACGTCTTGCTGCTCGCCGCACTGGGATACACCTTGGCGTCCCGCGGCCCGAGGAGCTACCGCGCCGAGTACCAGCGTCGCACTGCGGCAGCGCTCCATGAGTCCCACCCCGGGACAGGGGCGGTTGTGACCGAAACTGACCTGGCTCACCTCCCGGGCCTCGTCGCCGAGTACGTCCGCCGCTCCGGTGCCGTGGGTCAGCCCCGCGTCCGGTCCATGCATGCCAGGATCCACGGACGGATCCGCGCCGGCGCGAACGCGCCGTGGATGACGTACACGGGCGAGCAGGTCAACACCTACGGACCCACGCCCAGCCGGTTGTTCTGGATGGACGCCACGCTGTTCGGCCTGCCGGTCGACGTCCTACACGTCTTCGCCGGCCCGGCCGCCACTATGCGCGTCAAGCTGTGCTCGGTGGTGCCGATGGTGAACGCCGCGGGGCCGGACATGGACCGGGCCGAGACCGTGACGTTGTTCAACGACCTGTGCATCCTGGCCCCGGCGGCGCTGATCGACGCACCAATCGTCTGGCAGCCCCTCGACGACAACCACGTTCGCGGCATATTCACCAACGGAGCACAGACCGTGACCGCCGACCTGACGTTCAACGATGGTGACCTGGTCGACTTCGTCTCCGACGACCGGATGAGTACCTCGCGCGACGGCTCCACCTTCACCCCGCAACGCTGGTCGACACCCGTTCACGACTACCGCACCTTCGGCGCCCGGCGAATCGCCACATACGGGGAAGGCCGCTGGCACACCACCCACCCCCAGGGCCAGTACGCCTACCTCGAGTACAACCTCGACGCCATCACCTGCAACCCCCGCAGGGCGCCGACCCCGCGACAAGGCCCAATGCATCTCAACCAACCCGGATCCGAGCGTGGGGAAGGTCGACTAGCTCTTCCTCCCAATAGCGGCGTTCGGGTCGGCCTAGACAGGCGACGGGTTCTCGCGCGGGGCCGCGCCCCCTACCTCTTATCCGGTGCCCTTGTCGTCGCCGCCGCTATCGCAGCGGGGTTCAGCTTTTTCTCCTCGTCGCTGCTCACTGGCGCACCCGTCACCGTAGGGTGCCTGCGCGGAACCGCGCTGGTCATACTCGTCGTCGGCCTACCCGTGCTCGCCGCGGCGATGACGCGAACCGCACACGGCTCGGCCCGGGGGCTCGTGGTCTGGCTAGGCGCCCTTGCCTACCTGCTCTACCAGGCCGTCATGTTCTGCTTCGCGACCCCGGTGAACAAACTGTTTCTCTTCTACATTGCCTACCTCGGACTCGCCTTCTGGAGCATCGTCGTTCTGCTGCGCGCCACGGACCTGACCGGCTACAGCGCCCGACTCTCACCACGGCTGCCCGCGAGGTTCATTGCCGGCTTCGCGCTCACGCTCGCCGTGCTAAACGCCTACGCATGGCTGGCGTCGATCGTCCCTGCAGTGTTCAGCAGCAAACCGAGCACACTGGTCCAGGACACCGGACTGCTGACCAACCCCGTGTTCGTGCAGGACCTCGCGATCTGGTTGCCGTTGCTGATCACAGCAGCCCTCGCGACGTGGCGACGGCAGGCCTGGGGAATATTGATCACCGGAGCCATGCTGGCGATGTTCGTATTGGAGAGCATCGGAATCGCGACAGACCAATGGTTCGGCTCGCAAGCCGCTCCCTTGTCCAACGCAGCGTCAATGTCGATGGTGCCGGTGTTCGCCGTCGTCGCCGTGATCAGCGCCCTACCGCTCATCTGGTACTGCCGGAACCTGGACCGAGCCCTTTGACGACTCAGCGCAACAACCCGCTCGGCGCTTGGGGGTAGGAGCCTGGCCACGTTAGCGGCGTGCCAGACGCAAACGGCCGCCTCGTGATCTGTCGCAAGACCATCGGTGACCGCTCACCGATCGGTATGCGGTCACCGAATCGCTATTCGCCAGCGCGTCGGTCCGGTCCCGGCCACGTCTCGGCTGATTTGGGGGCGTCGTGCCGGCAGTAGCGTTCAGCCATGAGAGCTATGGCGTACGACGCGTACGGATCCGACGACGTTCTGACCCTGTGTGAGCTGCCCGACCCGAAGGTCGGCCCAGGCG
>Ga0209014_10002839_pt1 | contig 10013 bp, 8 predicted proteins | sample BarGraNGADG00212_FD_184491 | JGI IMG/M metagenome (GOLD analysis project Ga0209014, IMG submission 184491) | Arctic peat soil microbial communities from Barrow, Alaska - Barrow Graham LP Ref core NGADG0002-212 (SPAdes) (version 2) | ecosystem: Environmental > Terrestrial > Soil > Wetlands > Peat... | reverse complement strand
CCTGAGGGATTCGGTCGACGGCGTCAGCTGAGCGGCCCTTAACCCCCAATCTTGTTCGTCCAATGCCCGACGCCAGCCTCACACCCGTCAGCTCCGTCGCAACGCCCCTCGCTCGTCGCAACGGGAGAGGGGCCGGGGGTGAGGGTACAATCTGAACCCATAGGCCAAACATGATGGCTGGGCTGTGAACCATAGTCCCACCATATGGAAAGATAGTTACGTAATCAGTGCAAATATATCAGGCCAGCACCTATGATTGCTGCATGAACACGAACCTCCCGCAACCGACCCATCGTTGTGCCGAATGTCATCTCCCATCGACTGGCGTATTCGCCGCCCGACGCGACGGTTGCACGGTACGGCTCTGCCACTCGTGCTATCTCAAGCGGAGCGAACGCTTCAGCCAGCAGCGCCTGGCGGTCCCGCGTCCACTGGCGGGCCAGGCCCGCTAGTCACCAGGTCTGCATAGCACACGGGGCGCAGCCACCCTCCGCCCCCCTCGGCCTGAACCCACCCCGTACGAGCTCACGACCTTCCCCGCGGATGGCTTCGTCTGCGCCCGCGGCGCCGGCCTCAACGTCCGCGAGCAACCCACTACGAGCGCGAGCGTGATTACGCTCCTCAAAGACCTCTCGCCGATCCGTGCCGAGGAGTTCGTCCTGACGCAGCCCGGGTCATACGGCCACGCCGGCCCGGACCCCGACGGCTGGTATCGCATCAGCCTGCCAGTGGAGGGCTGGGTCAACTACCGCTACATCTCCGCGGCTTCGTTCGAGACCTGCGAATTCCACGACGCCGTCCAGCCCGCCCCCTGACGCCGCCCGACGGGCCGGGGGGTGAGGGCGACCACTCGCGGGCGGTCACCACGGCCCGCCGTTACAATTCCCCCATGCGCTACCGCCGGATCGTTGCGAAGTTTGGCACCAGCCTCCTCACCGCCGGCTCCGACCGCCTCGACCTCGAGGCGATGTCGCGGCTCGTCGGACAGGTCGTGCGCCTCCGCGCGCAGGGCTGCGAGGTCGCAATCGTCTCCAGCGGCGCACAGGCCGCCGGGCGCCACCGCCTCGCCCACCGGCTCCCCGCCGGGCACGTCCCCAGCCGCCAGGCTTACGCCAGCGTCGGTCAGAGCCATCTCATGCAAAGCTGGGACGAGCTCTTCGACTGGCACGACACCGTCGTCGCCCAGGTCCTCCTCACCCGCCGCGACCTCAGCGACCGGCTGGGCTACCTCAACGCCCGCAACACCCTCCGGGACCTCCTCGAAGCGGGCACCGTTCCCATCATCAACGAGAACGACGCGGTCGCCCTGGACGAAGTCCTCGCCACCCGCATCGGCGAGAACGACAGCCTCTCCGCTTACGTCGCCAACCTCGTCGAGGCGGACCTGCTCGTAATGCTCACCGACGTCGAAGGCCTCTATGACGCCGATCCCCGCACGAACCCGCTCGCGAAGCTCATCGACCGCGTCGACCGCATTGACGCCACGATCGAATCGCTAGCGGGCGGCACGTCCGGGGTCGGCCGCGGCGGCATGATCACGAAGCTGACCGCCGCCCGCATCGCCACTCAGGCAGGCGTCGACGTCGTCGTCGCCAACGGCTACACCCCTGACGCGCTGGTAGCGGCGGCCAACGGCGAGCAGCGCGGGACATACTTCCCCGCGGCCGGGGATCGGCTCGAAAGTCGCAAGCGCTGGATCCTCGGGAACATCAGCCGCACAGGTCACATCGTCGTCGACGACGGCGCCGCGAAGGCGTTGCGCGCGGATGGGCGCAGCCTCCTCCCGGCCGGTATCGCGGCCATCGACGGCGCCTTTGAACGCGGCGAGACGGTCGAGGTCCGCGACAGCTCGGCTCACCGCGTGGCGGTCGGCACGACGAACTACGGCAGCAACGAGCTCGGGCGCATCCGCGGCCTCCACAGCGACCGCATCGCTGAGACCCTCGGCTACGCCTACGGCGACGAGGTCATCCACCGCGACAACATGGTGGTCATGTAGCGGATGGCGGCAGCAGACGGCCCCGTTATCCGCGTGAGCGGCCTACGCAAGTCCTACGGTGAACTCGAAGCGCTCGCTGGCGTGGACCTTGACATCGAGGCGGGCGAGGTGTTCTCGCTGCTCGGGCCGAACGGCGCGGGCAAGACGACGCTGGTCGAAATCCTCGAAGGCTACCGCAAGCGCACGAGCGGCGAAGCGACGGTCCTCGGCATCGACCCGGGAGATGGCGATCGGCGCTGGCGGGCGCGGGTCGGGATCGTGCTGCAGAACAGCACGGCGTTCGACATGCTCACAGTCGAAGAGATCGTGAGCCATTTCGCGACCTTCTACCCGGACCCGCTGGAGCCTCGACAAGTGATCGACATGGTCGGGCTCGGGGACAAGCGAACGAGCCGGTGCATCGCGCTCTCGGGCGGTCAGAAGCGTCGCGTTGAGGTCGCGCTGGGCATCGTCGGCAACCCGGAACTCATCTTCCTCGACGAGCCGACCACCGGGCTCGACCCGATGGGCCGCCGCCAGCTCTGGGAGGTCGTCCGGCAGTTTACGGCGCTGAAGAAGACCGTGGTCCTCACGACGCACTACCTGGACGAAGCGGAAGCGCTCGCCGACCGGGTAGGGGTCATGATGGCCGGCAAACTGGCCGCGGTCGCGCCGCCTCACGAGATTGGGGGCCGCGAGCGCGCACTGGCGCGAGTTACTTTCATCCAGGAAGGGAAGCTGGCCGGGCAGGCGCTACCGGCGATTCCCGGGATCACGGTGGATGGTGAGGTGGTCACTCTCTCCACAGAAGCCCCCACGGCCGCGGTCGTTGCGCTCGAGGCGTGGGCCGGGGCGCTGGGAGCGGCAGAGCTGCCGGGGTTGTCGGTGACGAGGCCGTCGCTCGAGGACGTCTACCTGGCGATGGTCGGCCCCGAGCATCGAGATTCGGGTGGACGAGAATGAGCGACGCGGCACAGGCGGCCGACGCGGTCCGGATGCCGAGCCTCCTCCGTCTCGGTTGGGGCAGGATCGTCATCGAACTCAAGCAGTTCTGGCGTTCGCCAACGAGGCTGGTGTTCACGTTCATGCTGCCGCTCGTGTTCCTGGTCGTCTTCACGGCTATCTTCGGCAACCAGAAGCTGCCGGGTCCGAAAGGATCACCGGACCTGAAGTTCCGCGACTATTTCGTCCCGGGGATCATCGCGGTCGGGATCATGAGTACGACCTTCTCGAACCTCGCGACGTCGATCCCGATCGAGCGAGGGATGGGCATGATGAAGCGTCTGAGCGGCACGCCCCTGCCACGTGAGGCCTTCTTCATCGGCAAGATCGGGATGACCGTCATCGTCACGGCGCTGGAGACGATCGTCCTGCTCGCCGTGGGAGTCGCGCTCTACAGGGTGAAGCTGCCGGTGGACGCGGCCCACTGGGCGGTCCTCGGCTGGGTGTTCTTGCTGGGAACAGCGTCGTGCTCGGTGCTGGGCATCGCCTACACGCGGCTCATCGGGAACGCGGAGTCGGCGATTGCGATCGTGCAGATGCCGTACCTCATCCTCCAGTTCATTTCGGGCGTGTTCTTCCGCTATTCGGAGATCCCAAAGTGGATGCAGGACATCGCGATCGTCTTCCCGCTGAAGTGGCTGGCGCAGGGCATGCGCTATGCGTTCGTCCCGGACTGGCTGGGCCAGAGCGAATACGGCGGCTGGCAGCTGCCGATGATCGCGCTGATGCTCGCCGGGTGGACCATCGCGGGGTTCGTGCTTTCGGTGCTGTTCTTCCGCTGGAACGTCGAAGCCGACTCCTGAGGAGCGGCGGAGCCTACAGGAACGTCTTCACCGCCTCGATGAAGCCGGTGGGGTTGTCGAGAGGCACGGAGTGGCCGCTGTCCTTCACGTCGATCACGCGACAGTTGGGGATCGTTTGCTCCATGCGCTTTGCGTTCTCGGCGCTGAGAACGTCGCTGTGCAGGCCGTGGACGACCAGCGTCGGCGAGGTGATGTTGCGAAGCGAGTCCCAGGCGGCGGTAACGTCCGCCGGGGACGTGGTCGTTCGTGCCCCCGAGCCGTTCCTCAATGCGATGTCGTAGCGGAAGGTCCACTTCCCATCGGCGCGCTGCATGAGGTTGTTGAGGACGCGGTGCCGAAGCTCTGAGTCGGGTGGGCGGGGGTTCGCCCGGCGCGAAGCCGCGACGGCTTCCTCCGGGTCGTCGAAGACGTCGTTCGCGCGGACACCCTGCGCGATTCGCTGCGACCCGGCCGGGTCCGACTCCGGCGCGATGTCGACGATGACCAGGCGATCGACGGTGGCCGGATGTTTCGCCGCGTACATGAATGCGGCGCGCCCTCCCATCGACAACCCGAGAAGAACGAACCGATCGAGGCCGAGCGCCGCGACGAAAGCCTCCATGTCCTCGACGCGCCGTTCGGGCGCGTAGTCCCTGGCCCACTCCGTCTCGCCGTGGCCGCGTTGGTCCAGCGCAAGGACGTGATAACGGCCGCGCATCGCCATCGCGAACGTGTCCCAGGTACGGGCGTGGCCTGTGAAGCCGTGGAGGCAGACGAGCGCCTGTGCGCTTTCGTTGCCCCAGTCGCGGTAGTGGAACTGGAGCCCGTTCAGGGTGATCGTCCGGTCGGTCACGCCGGTTTCGGCGGTGGTCATGTAGAGCTCCGAAGGCGGGGGATAGATGCCCGAGTCTACGCCGTACAATCCGACTTGTGGTCACGAAGCCTTTCCGGCGCAGATAGTTCAGTCTCGCGAGCGCGTTTGCCCAATGGACGACGGCTACGACTGACCTCTTGGACGCACCATCCGGCGGTACCGTACGCTCGGATGGAAGCGGACCAGAGGCGAGGGAAGGCATGGGCAGTGGGCACGCGACCGAGTCGGTGAGACAGCAGTTTGGGGCGGTAGCTGCCGCTTACGCGAACAGTTCAGTCCATGCTTCAGGGCCGGACCTCGCGGCGCTGGTCGAAGAGGCGGCCCTCAGCGGGAAGGAACGCGTCCTCGACATGGGCTGCGGCGCCGGGCATACCGCGCTGGCGCTGGCTCCGAAGGCCGCCGCCGTCGTTGCGGTCGATGTCACTCCCGAGATGGTGGCACTGACTGCGCAGCTGGCGCAGGAACGCGGACTCACGAACGTGGAGGTGCGCCAGGCCGACGTGGCTGCACTGCCATTCGAGGACGGCTCGTTCGACCTGGTGACGAGCCGACTCAGCGCCCACCACTATGCAGACCCGCAGCAGGCGCTGAGCGAAGCGGCCCGCGTGCTGAAGCCGGGCGGGAAGTTGCTCCTGATCGATACCGTAGCGCCCGAAGACCCCGCACTCGATACGTTCTACCAGGCGTGGGAACTCCTGCGTGACCGGTCGCACGTGCGCAACTGGCGGGCGAGCGAATGGCTGCGAATGGCGGCCGTTGCCGGCTTCAAGGCCGAGGTCATCGGTCGATGGGCGGTGCCCATCGACGGTGCGGACTGGGTGAAACGGATGCAGACGCCCGCCTCGAAGGTCGCCATGATCCGGCAGATGTTCGCGGAGGCGAACCCGGCCCAGCGGGCGGCTTTCGAGATCAGGGACATGCCGTGGGGCATGACGCAGCCCTTCTTTTTGATGAGGGCCGTTAGCCGTTAGCCGTTGGGGGCGCCGTGACTCGTCCTAGCCCAATGCCCCGTGGCACTTCTTGAACTTCTTCCCGCTGCCACAGAAGCAGGGGTCATTGCGGCCGACCTTGCGCACGGCGGGGGGAGCGGCTGGCCGGAGCGCCGGGTCGTCGCGATTGGTCCGGAGGTTGGCGGGGGATGGTGCCCGCGATCCGGACAGCAACGGAGCCTTCAACGCGGGAGCCGTCGCCGTGGCCGCCGCAGATTCGGTTCCGTTGCTGGTGGCACCCGGGTTCGAGTCGGGCTGGAAGCTGGACCCGGCTTGCGCCTCGGGAATCGCGGCAAGCCTGATTTTGAAGATCGTCCGCGCCACCTGCTTGCGGATGTTGTCCTGGAGCTGCTGGTACATGTCGTAGCCTTCGCGTTTGAAGGCGACCAGGGGATCGACCTGTGCGTACGCCTGTAGGCCGATGCTCTGCCTGAGGTCCTCGATCGCGGTCAGGTGCTCGCGCCAGTGGCTGTCGATTGATTCGATGAGGAGCCAGTGCTCCAGCTTCCGCATCGCCTCTTCGCCGACTTCTTCCTCCATCTTCTCGTAGCGGTCGTCGGCGCGGTCGAGCATCTCGTCGGTGAGTTCGTCGCGAAGGTCCTGCATCTCGTCGAGGGTGGGCAGGTCCTCCGGGGGAAGCATTTCCCGGAGTTCGTTCAGGACCAGTTCAAGGGCATCAAGGCTTCCGGATGCCGCTTTGCAAACGTTTTCGATCTCCCGATGGAGCATCTCGATGACGTTGTCGCGCGTGTCGACACCCTTGAGGATTTTCTCGCGCTCGCGGTAGATGACCATGCGGTGCTCATTGATCACGTCGTCGAACTCGACCAAGCGTTTGCGGATGTCGAAGTTGTGACCTTCGACCTTCTGTTGTGCCTGGGCAATGGCCTTGGTGACCATCCCCGATTCGAGTGGCATGTCCTCGGTCATCCCGAGTTTTTGCATCATGCCCGGCACCCAATCCGGTGCGAAGCGCTTCATGATGTCGTCGCCGAAAGAGACGAAGAAGCGGCTGGAGCCCGGGTCGCCCTGGCGTCCCGCACGGCCGCGAAGCTGGTTGTCGATGCGCCGTGACTCGTGGCGCTCGGTGCCGATCACGTGGAGGCCACCCGACTCAGTGACGCCAGTGCCGAGCTTGATGTCGGTGCCGCGGCCAGCCATGTTCGTCGCGATGGTGATCGCACCGGACTGGCCCGCGCCCTCGACGACATGAGCTTCACGCTCATGCTGCTTGGCGTTGAGGACGTTGTGCTCGAGCCCTTTGAGCTTGAGGAGTTCGCTGAGGTATTCGGACTTCTCGATTGACGTCGTTCCGACGAGAACCGGGCGGCCTTCGCTGTTCATCGTCTCGATTTCGCCGACCACGGCGTTGAACTTCGCGCGTTCGTTGATGTAGACGATGTCCGGGTGGTCGGTGCGAATCATCGGCTTGTGGGTGGGGATGACGACGACGTCGAGTTCGTAGATCTTCGAGAACTCTTCCGCTTCGGTTTCGGCGGTACCGGTCATGCCGGCGAGCTTTTCGTAGATTCTGAAGAGGTTCTGGAAGGTGATGGTCGCGTAGGTAATGGACTCGCGCTGGACCTGTAGGCCTTCCTTAGCCTCGACTGCCTGGTGGATGCCGTGGCTCCAGCGGCGGCCGGGCATGAGACGCCCGGTGAACTCATCGACGATGACAATTTCACCGTCCTGGACGACGTAGTCGCGATCGAGGCGCTTCAGCACTTCGGCATCAAGCGCGGCTTCGAGGTGGCGTGCCAACTGGGAGTCGCCTTCAAAGACGTTCGCGATGCCGAGCGCGCGCTCGAAGCGGGTGATGCCCTCTTCAGTCATGGCGACGTGCTTTGCCTTGAGGTCGACGATGTAGTCGACGTCTTCGGTGAGCGTCTTCGCGGCGCGAGCGAATGCCACATAGGTAGCGCTCGCCTCTTCGGCGTTCCCGCTGATGATGAGCGGCGTCCTCGCCTCGTCGATGAGGATGCTGTCGACCTCGTCGACGATGGCGAAGGCAAGGTCTCGCTGCACTTTGAGGGTCAGCTCGGGGACCATGTTGTCGCGAAGATAGTCGAACCCGAATTCGTTGTTCGTGCCGTAGGTCACGTCGCAGGCGTAGGCCTCGCGGCGTGTGCAGGGTCGGAAGTCATCGAGGCCGCCGGTGCCGTCCTCATCAGTGGGGTGATAGCCCGCTTCGTAGCGGAACGAGATGCCGCTGTTCTGGATGACACCCACGTTCATGCCGAGGAAGGTGTAAACCGGGCCGTACCAGCCGGGTGCGACGCGCGCGAGGTAATCGTTGACGGTGACCAGGTGGGCGCCACGGCCCGCCAGAGCGTTCAGATACAGCGGAGCTATGGCGACCAGCGTCTTGCCCTCGCCGGTGCGCATCTCGGCGATCTTGCCTTCGTGGAGGACGATGCCGCCGAGCATCTGGACGTCGAAGGGTCGCTGCCCGGCTTTGCGCGAAGCCGCCTCGCGGGCCACGGCGAACGCTTCGGGGAGGATATCGTCGAGGGTTTCACCCTCGGTGAGGCGCTCTTTGAACTCCGTCGTGGTGGCAGCGAGTTCTTCATCGGAGAGGGCGGCCATCTCATCGGCGAAGCCGTTGATCTCGGCAACGATGGCCGAGAGGCGCTTGAGTTCTTTTTCGTTTGAGTCGCCGAGAAGGCGCTGGATGAATCCGAGCTTGGGCATGGTGTTGTCAGTGTACCGCACCGGTCGGAGGGGGCACGGTAAGGCGGCGGGCGAGGTGTATCCTCCGTGTGAAGGCTAAGGCGAAATCGAGCGGGGTGTGCATGCTGCGAAGGCTTCTCCTAGCGATTGCTATCGTCTTCCCGATGGTTACAGCTTGCTCGGCGCCGGGCAGCAAGGTCACCTCGACGGCGGGCCCCAGCGAGGCGACAGCAGCATCAGCAGGGCCGACGACGTTGCCTTCGTTGACGCCCGGGCCGACTCCTGTAGGACTCGACCTGAGTTCACTCTCGCCGGAGGCGCGCAAGGCTGCGGAGGTCGCTGTGGCGCCCGGCCACGGGTATACGGCCGTCGTCACAGCGGTGACCCTCGAGAGTTACCGTGATCTGATGTGCGGGCGCCAGCCGTATGCGGTGGAAGACGTGGCGGTATGGGCGGTGGCACTTTTCATCACGTCGCGGCCGCCGTACCCGATACCAAAGGGATACACGCCGCCGGACCCGGCAACTCTCCCGAAAACCATGCTCTGGATAATTGACGCGAGTACCTACACGTCGCTACAGACGTTCAGCCCCTGGCCGATCGATCGGGCCCCGGGCTCCAAGTGCCCCTGACAGGCGCTCAGGCCTCGTACTTCACCAGGACGAGGCAGCTGTTCTGGCCGCCAAAGCCGAAGCTGTTCTTCAGGGCGACGCGAACATTGGCCTTGCGGGCCACGTTGGGCACGTAGTCGAGGTCGCAGGTCGGGTCGGGCTGTTCCTGGTTGATCGTGGGGTGAATGATGCCCGTTTCGATCGTCTTCACGGTCGCGACGGTTTCGATCCCACCGCTGGCACCGAGGCCGTGGCCGATGAGGCTCTTGGTCGCACTGATGGGGACCTTGTAGGCACGATCGCCGAGGACCTTCTTCAGTGCGTTCGTCTCGGCGGTATCGCCGAGAGGAGTGCTGGTGGCGTGGGCGTTGACGTAGTCGACCGCGTCGGGCGAGATGCCGGCGTCGCGCAGGGCCTCAATCATCGCGCGGGCGGCACCTTCGCCATCTTCTGGCGGGGCGACCACGTGATAAGCGTCGCTTGTGCAGCCGAAGCCTGCGAGTTCCGCATAGATGCGGGCGCCGCGGGCTATCGCGTGAGCTTCACTTTCGAGGACCAGTGCACCTGAGCCCTCACAGGGGACGAAGCCATCGCGTTTGCCATCGAATGGACGGCTGGCCTTCGTCGGCTCGTCGTTCTGCGTTGCGAGTGCCCGCATGACGCTGAAGCCGGCGAGGCCGAGGTCACTGATGCCAGCTTCGCAGCCGCCGGCCAGCATGACGTCGGCCCGACCGCTGCGGATGATCATGCCAGCTTCGCCGATGGCCTGGGTACCCGCGGCGCAGGCGGTAACGATCGTGCCGTTGTAGCCACGGAGGTTGTACTGGAGAGCGACCTGGGCGGCCGCCATGTTCCCGAGGCTGCGAGGCAGGTAGAGCGGGTCCAGTCGCATGCCGCCCTTTTCGAAGAGCGTCCGGGCGCCCTCCTGGATTTCCGGGTAGCCGCCCCCGCCGTTCCCGACGAGCACACCGATACGGTCGCGGTTTTCGTGGTCGAGCTGCAGGCCCGCGTCTTCAATCGCCTGGGCGGCGCCGGCGACCATGAACTGGGTGAAGCGCGCCATGCGGCGGGCGGCCTTGTGTTCGATGAATCGGCGAGGGTCCCAGT
>Ga0209014_10002837_pt1 | contig 10014 bp, 5 predicted proteins | sample BarGraNGADG00212_FD_184491 | JGI IMG/M metagenome (GOLD analysis project Ga0209014, IMG submission 184491) | Arctic peat soil microbial communities from Barrow, Alaska - Barrow Graham LP Ref core NGADG0002-212 (SPAdes) (version 2) | ecosystem: Environmental > Terrestrial > Soil > Wetlands > Peat... | reverse complement strand
GCCGCGGCCGCTAGGATCGCGGCGTGGCCACAAAGGAGCGCCCTGCAGATGCGGGCAGTCGACGGAGCCGTCAGATCCTCACGGACCTGGGACGAGAGCCAGGATCCTGCTACAGGCCGAGGATCTTGCGCGGCACCAGCAGCAGATCCAGCAGGGTCGCCACCACGCTTATGACGATGGACGCGACGACCGCAACCCCGATGGCGTCGTATCCCCAGGTCGGCGGGTAGCCGCCCACGCTGAAGACGATGTTGACCGTGTCGTGCGCCTGCCCGATCAGCCAGGCGGTGCCCAATAGCATCGCGGCGTTGATGACGAACGCCACCAGGCCCATCGTCATGAAGCCGATCGGCATTGCCAGCACCTTGAGGATCGGCTTCAGGTAGCTGTTGACCATCGCGAAGATTAGCGCGATGACCACGATCTTGGCCCAGTCCTCTGGCTTGCCCGTGTCGAAGATGAGCCTGAACTGAGGGACCACGTTGGCCGCGGCGAGAAGCGCGACGGCGTTCACGCCTATCTTGACGAGGAGATCGATCACTTGCGATTCCTCCGAGGGCTGAGAGCGCCGCGTGACAGAGCGGCCTGTGCAAGCCGATGCTAGCGCGCGCGTTCGGTGGCTGCCGGGACTTCATGCAGCCGCTGCGGCAGTTGTGGAGTTGTACCGCCGGCCTCCGGTGCGCCTCGCGCCCGCCGGCTCGCTACACTCGATCCTGCGCAAGGAGAAACAACCGATGTCTTCGTTCCCGGATCGAGTGGACGCTTTTCTGGAGCAGTTCTTCCGACTCCATCCGGTGGCGGCGACGGCCGTCGGCAGCCACGCCTACGACGGAGTCTGGCCGGACCTGACCGAAGCCGGTCGCGCCGCGCGTATCGACTTCGCCGATCGCTGGAAGTCGGAGCTGGGCGCGATGCCCGACAACGCCCTTTCTCCGGACGAGCGCATCGATCGCGATCTGCTCCTCTCCGAGCTGGCTGCTCTGCGCTTCGAGGAGACGGAACTGCGGGAGGCCGCGTGGGACGCTCTCAGCTACGTGTATCTGCTCGGTGGCGGCATCTTCCCGCTCCTGGCGCGCGAGTTCGCCCCACTTTCCGTTCGTCTGACGTCCGGGGCCTCGCGCCTTGAGGGGGTGCGCGCCATCGTTACGGAAGCCCGACATGAGATGGGGAGCCTCCCCGGGCGGTCTCCGTCGCGGCTCCACGCAGAGATGGCGAGGAAGCAGCTGCCCGGGATCGTCGCCCTTGTCGAGGACGCCGTCGCTCAAGGCGAAGCGGCGGTGGACGAGCCGGGCGTCCCCGAGCTCATGCCCCGGCTGCGGGCGGCTGCCGCAGACGCCGTCGACGCGATCGCCGGCTTCGACCGGTTCCTTCACGACGTCCTCGTCCGCGCCGTTGGGGAGGGCCGACTAGGGCCCGAGCTGTTCGCGGCCAAGCTCCGTCACACGCTCCGGTCCGACCTGACCGGCGAGGAGATCCTGGCCCAGGCTCGTGTCGAATACGGCGCGGTTCGAGCCGAGATGATCCGCATCGCGCGCCAGATCTGGAGCGAGTGGGTCCCCGGCGAGCCGCTCCCCACGCCCCAGAGCGACGGCAGCCAGAACGCAGCCGACTCGCGGACGGTTTCGACCGTGACCGCGGCGATCGGCCGGGCCCACCATCCCGCCGACCAGCTCGTCGAATACTGCCGAGAGAGCTATCGAGGAATCGTCGAGTTCTGCCGGAGCCACGACGTAATCACCGTCCCCGACGAGCCGCTCGAGATCGACTGGACGCCGCCGTTCCTGCGCGAGTTCGCCGGCGCCATGCTCGACTCTCCCGGGCCGCTCGACAGAGGCCAGAAGACGTTCTACTTCGTCACCCCGCCGCCGGAGGGGTGGTCGGGGGAGCAGGTGGAGTCGTTTCTGGCCGAGGAGAACGATCGCCAGATCGACCTGACGACGATCCACGAAGGATCGCCCGGCCACTACCTGCAGCTCGTCTACTCCAACCGCTGCCCGTCGATGGCGCGCGCGGTCTTCGGCAGCGGCGTCTTCATCGAAGGCTGGGCGGTCTACGTGACGCAGGTCATGATGGACCTGGGTTTCCATGCCGGCGATCCGGCGCTGATGCTGATCCACTGGAAGTTCTACCTGCGCGCGATCACGAACGCGATGATCGACGTGGGCATCCACGCGGGCTCGATGACCGAGGCCGAGGCGATGGACCTGATGGTCCGGGGCGGCTTCCAGGAGGAATCCGAAGCGCGCAAGAAGTGGGATCGCGCCCGGCTCACCTCCACGCAGCTGTCGACGTATTTCGTCGGCTCGATGGAGATGTGGCGGCTGGAACGGGAGCGGCGCGAGCGCGCGGCGGTGGCGGCGGGGGATCCGCGGGGAGCTGCGGCGGTTCCGGCGCCACGGGTCGTCGGCGGTTTCGGCGACACGCCGGGCTTCTCGTACAAAGAGCACCTGGAGTCGGTGATCGCCCACGGTTCGCCGCCCATGCCACTGATCCGACGGATCCTGCTCGGGGAGTGGGCGCGGTAACCGTCGCGGCCAGAAGGCTTGCGTCGACGTTCTAGGGTGCCCTCATGCGAACTATCCTCTTCGACTGGGACGGCACGATCGTCGATTCGATGGAGGCGCTCTTCGAGACCACGAAAGCGACATGCCGCCATCTGGGCCTAGCCTTCGATCGAGAAATCTTCAGGCGCACGTTCTCGCCGAACTGGCGGTTGAAGTACCGTTCCCTCGGGGTCACGGAGGCGCAGTTTCCCGAGGCCATAGCAATCTGGGCAGAGACCTTCCGCGCCGACGAAACCAACCCGTTCCCGGGCGTGCACGAGGCGCTCGAGCGCCTTTCCGCCGCCAGCCATCAACTGGGCATCGTGACCAGCGGCGACCGGTCCGAGATAGAGCCGCAGCTCGCGCGGCTGGGTCTCGATGGGCTTCTGAGGGTTCGGGTCTACGGCAACGACCCGGCCGCCGGCAAGCCCGACCCGCAGCCACTCCGGCTGGCCCTGCAGCGGGCCGGCAACGTTCGGCCGGAAGATGCCTTCTATGTCGGTGACGCGCTCGACGACATGCGCATGGCCGTCGCCGCTGGAGTCAGGGGAGTCGGGATCGTCTCGATGCTGGCTACCGACGACGATCTCGTCGGGGCGGGCGCGGTCCAATCTGCCGGTTCCGTCGCCGCGTGGACGGATCGGTTCCTGGCGGAGTCGACCACGGAAGCCTGAACGTCCGGGGGCTACCGGGAAGGGTCGCCCTCAGTTGCCGGCCGCTGCCGCTTCAAGCTTGTCGACCTGGTAGCCGGAGGCTTCGCCGGCGCGTGCCAGGACGGCCGTCAGGCGATCGGCTTCCGCGAGGCGGGCGTCGAGGGCGGCCGGCGTCAGGCTCTTGTCGGCCACGGCTGCCAGCGAGTCGAGGGCGAGCATCCACCACAGGATCTGCTCGAACGATTCGCGATGGAACCAGCTCACGCCTTCCCAGGCGTTGACCCGGATGTAGGGTCGAACAGCCTCGTCGGCCAGAAGCGCTCGGACCAGGGCCGGCGCGCGTTCCACCGCAGGGAGCGCGGCCACCGAGCTGGGCAGCGGCAACCGCCGCAATAGCCGAATGAGGGCCACGAGCTTCCAAGCGGGCGCCTCGTCGACGCCGAGCTCGCGGAAGACGTTGGCGATGGTGGGTCCGAGCTGGAGTTCCTCGATCGGCCAGCCATTCGCACCGTCGCCAGCGCCGCCGGCGACTGCGCCGTCCGTCGCCACCGCCGCAATCGCCTCGGAGACCAGGTGGCCCAATACCGCCACCCACGCCTCGGACTCGGCCAGACCCGCGCACAACCGCTCGGTTCGAGCCGCTTCGGGGAGGCGGAGCGCCGCGACCGCCGCCGCGCGGAACCCGGCTCTCGCCGTTGCCACGTCGCCGCCCGCCGCCGTCACTTCGACGAGAGCGGCCAGAACCAGGCCCACCGACGCTTCGATGTCGTCGACCAGAGCGCGGACTTCAGCCGCCGTTGGGGGCTTGGGCGCGGCGGCCTTGGGGGCGGCCGTCTTCGGCTTGCCCCGACTCCCGCCAGCGCGGGCCACGCCGACGTCGATCAGCTGGCGGAGCGCGCCGCTCTCCGCGAGCGCCCGCACCGCGGCGTGAAGCGGCGCCAGCTGCATGTCGCGCAACGTCGCGCCCACGCTGGGAACCCCGGCGCCGCCAAGGCGCTCTGCCAGCCGGCGCAGCTGCCCCGACGGCCCGTCGGCCATCTCGTGGATCTCGAGGTAGACCTGGCAGCCGTAGGCGTGCAGCTCCACGAAGAAGCCGTCGCGGCACAGGTCGGCCGAGCTGCGGATGAACTCGAGCCCCGACCGCTGCTCGCGCATCAACGTGAACCAGTCGCCGTCGGGATGGAGGCCGAGTCCCTCGCCCAGCGTCCGCTGAACCTGCCGCCGTCCGCCGCTCCCGTCGGGCACCGAATAGCCGGCCGAATTCTTGATCCAGCCCCGGGCTTCGGCGTAGCGGTTGTGGTAGACCACCAGGCCGCGCTCGTCGCCGACCCGGTTCGAGTACGCAAACACGTCCTTGTTGACCCAGCCGCCCGGATCGTAGAAGTCGTAGAGCAGGAATTCGCGAACGTCGGCGAAGAGCCAGCGCCGGTGGAGCAGCGGGAAGATCTCGCGCTCGTGTCGCTCGACCAGCCACGAGTCCGGCACCTCGTCGCGATAGGCCCGGCGGTATTCCATGCCGTACTTCTCGGCGAAGCCTTCGATCTGGCCGTGCCCGATCATCGGCAGCCCCGGCATCGTGGCCAGCAAAGTGGCCACGCCGAAGTACTTGTCGCCCTTGCCGAACTGGTCGACCGCCGTCCGCTCGTCCGGATTGCTCATGAAATTGACGAAGCGCTTGAGCACCTCCGGGTCGAATTCGATGGTGTCCTTTATCACCCGCCGATAGTTCGAGTTCTCCTCGTCGCGGAGCATGTTCATGAAGGCGCTGTTGTAGACGCGATGCATGCCGAGTGTACGGACGAAATAGCCCTCCAGCAGCCAGAACGCCTCGGCCAGTAGCAGCGTGTCCGGCACTTCCTTGGCCACACGGTCCACCACTTCGCGCCAGAACTCGTTGGGCATCGCGGCTTCGAAGGCGGCCCGCGTGACGGCGTGTTCCGCGCGCGACGGGATCGCGCCGCCCTGGCCGGGCTCCGGGAACCAAAGCCGCTGGATGTGCTTGCGCGCCAGGGTCATGGCCGCGTCGAAGCGGATGATCGGGAACTTGCGCGCGACGTGGAGGATCGTCTGGATGACCGCTTCGCGGACCTCGGGCTTGAGGTAGTCGAGCTGCGCGGTGTCGTTCCAGGGCATGCTCGTGCCGTCGTTGCCGTGGTAGATGAAACGGGCCTCGCCGGACCAGTTGTCGGTCCGCTTGAAGACGACCGCGGCGTCGGACGCGTCCCAGTAGTGATCGTCGATCTGGATCGTCACTCGGTCGTCATCCGAGAGGTTCCCGCCGGTGAACGAATACGAGGGGTAGGGCGAATCGGGCAGCGACAGGAACCAGTCGGGATGCTCGATGACCCAGTTCGAGTCGATGCCCATGTGGTTGGGCACCATGTCGCTCGAGAGGCGGATGCCGCGCGACCAGCAGCGGTTGCGCAGGTTCTCGAACGCGCCCTCGCCACCGAGATCCGCGGCGATCGAGTAATCCATGAGTGAGTACGCCGAGGCGGCGGCGTCGGGGTTGCCGCGCCACTGCTTGATCTTCTGGCTCGCGCGGCTGCGCTCCCACAGGCCGATAAGCCACAACCCCGTGAAGCCGCGGCGGGACAGGGAGTCGAGCTCTTCGTCGGGGATCTCGTCGAGGCGGTTTATGCCGCGGCCATAGCGCTTGGACAACTGGTCGAGCCAGACGTAGGTGGTCTTGGCCATCAGCACGACCCGCGGCATCCAGTCGCGGTCCTGGCTGAAGCGCTCGTACTCGTTCTCGATGCCGCCCAGACCGGGACCGTGGTCCGGCGCGCCCGGGCCGGGCATCGGATGCATGCGCATCCACATTGCAACCTCCTCCTCGTGGAGGACGTCGAGCGACACGACGAGCCGGTCCATGAAGCGGCCGAGCATCAGGCCCCAGCGCTGGCGCATGTAGCGCAGCTGGCCGGCCAGCGAATCGGGCTCCGCGAGAGCCGGCGCGCGCAAGAAGGCGATCAGCGACTGGTTGTCCGGCCCGAAGCGAGGCTGAGTCTCGAAGAATTCCTGCATGCCGGCGACCAGGTCGGCGTAGGCGGTTCGTTCGGCCAGGGGGGCGGCATCGAAGAGCTCGTCGAACACGGCGAAGGCGGGGTTGGCGTTGGCCAGCCACAGCATCAGCAGCTCTTCGAGCGCGATCTCGCGGTTCGGATGGCCTTCCGTCTGGCCGGCCAGATAAGCCGCCGCGTCGCGGCCCTCGAGATAGACGGCGAGGGGCGGGAAATGCTCGACGAAGACGGCCAGCGCGAGGTCGAGCCGGGCTGGCTCCAGGCGAGCCGCCAGCGCCTGGAGCGCGGCGGTCATGGCGGTCGGGTTGACGGTCGTCCTGTACAGCTCGACGGCGTAGTGGAGGATCTCGTCGATCAGCCCCATGGCGTTGAGGTGACCGGCCTGGACGACCGGCTGCGGGAAGCGAGCGGTGTCGCGGCGGTCGTTCATTCGCTTGGCGAAGAGCCGCGCCGCGGGGAAGTTGGGGATGATCGCGTTGCCGCTGCTCTGGAAGAGCGCTTGGTCGAATTCGTAGCGGTCGCGCGCCGCCTTCGAGACGTGAAACTCGAATGCCACGGGTTGCTCCGAACTGCGAGCGAAAGTGCTGCGAGGCGAGTCTAGCAGGCCGACGGCGACGAGCGGTTCACGCGAGCGGCTGCCCCGCCTCGGCCAGCGCTTCGAAGTAGATCGAGGCGCCGTCGATCCGCCGCGACGGGGACGATAGCAGCGCCAGGTCGTCGACGAATCGCTCCTCTAGCCGCGTGGCGGCGGCGCCGTCCATCATGCGGGCGGCCCTTGCCGCGCACATCAGGACCTGCTTGGTCTCCGGGCGGATCGGGTCGTCCCAGAACCAGCCGTCGCTGGCGAACATGGCCAGCCTCCAGTGCTGGGCCTCGAGCAGGGTCAGCAGCCCGTCCCGCTGCGCGGTAGTCGCCAGCGGCAGGCGCCGCGTGACGAATTCCTCGCCGGTCGCCGCGCCGGAAACGACGTCCACGTAGGCATCGCGCGCCCGCCAGAAGCCGGTCGCGTCCATGAAGTCGGCCGACAGGCCTTCGGCTACCGTGTCGATCGCCGAAGCCAGCCGTTCCATGGCGGCCCGAAGCGGCCCTTTCCAACGGCCGTCCGCTGCATCCGGGCACTCGGCCGTCCATCGGAGAACGCCGTGGTGGCAGCTCCACGAAGTCCGCTCCGCGATGTGAGTGGCCGGGAACTTGCTCGGATGCGTGCCGCCGACGAACTGGCCGACGGTCGTCACGTCGAAGCCGCGATCCGGCACGCCGTCCCCGGGGTTCACCAATCGTGCCAGGAACAGGTCTCTGAACTTCTGGTGGTGGCCGTACAGCTCGCCGTCAGTGGCGATCAGGGCGAGCAGCGGCGTTCCGTCGGCGAAGCCCGGACCGGCGAACCTGGGCAGGACGCGGTTTCGGGCAAATGCGTCGGCGTCCATCGTGGCGTCGGCCTCGAACGAGGCGGCTGCCGAGAGCGCGGCGTCATAGAAGACGATCACGATCGCCTGGCCGCCGCCCAGGTCCACCCGGTAGGGTCGCCCCGTGTCGATACGCCAGTCGGCCGCCTGCCACGGAGCCAGAATCGTGTACTGGACCCGCTCCTCGGCGAGGATCCGGAGCGTGGGCATGTCCACGGCCGTCTCCGGAAGCCAGATCCCCGTGGGCCGCCGGCCGAAACGGAGCTCGAAGTCACGCAGGCCCCAGCGGATCTCGGTCCGGCGATCGGCGAGCGACGCGAGCGGCAGGATGGCGTGATGGTAGGCCTGCGCCATCGCGTTGCCGCATTCTGGGTCGATGCCGCTGTCCGGCAGGTCCGAAGCCGCGAACTTGTCCATGACGGCGGGGTCGTTCGACGCGAGCCAGGTCGCCAGCGTGGGCCCGAGGTCGTAGGAGATGTGGCGAAGATTGCCGCGCTCGGCGTTGGGCTTGTAGCACTCGGCGTCGATCCGCGCGTTCCAGTCGGTGTACGGAGCGGCGGCCGCCTGCGGGGCGATCTGACCGCTGAAGGGATCGCGGCGCTCGGGCTGATAGAAGTGACCATGGACGGCGAGCTTTGGGCGACTCACTCGGCGGATGGTAGCGGAGAGCGCCGCCCAGGGTGGGGCCCGGGCCTACCGCGCCTCTTCGGCGGAGCGGTCGCGGGTCTGGGTCGCGCAGAAGGTCACGCTGAAAGTCCGGTACTCCCCGGGGGCGAGGGAGACCGGCCAGCGGAACAGCAGCGAGCTGCCCTGGTAGGAGCGCTCGAAGCCGCCCTCGGAGTTGGAGACGGTCTCGACCGGATACCACGTCAGGTGGGCCGCCGGCTCGATCGCTGCCTCGATCCGGACGCCCTCGAATTCGTTGCCGAAGGCGATGCTCGACGCTGACGCAACGATTCCCGCGGCGTCGTGTCGGGTCCGCTCGCCGCCCGGGGTCACCTCGTAGTAAGCCGCCGGGTTGTGGCCGCCGCCGAGGAGATTCACGTTCCACTCGACCGCCAGCTCGAACTCGAGCGGCCGGTCGGCGCGGCTCACGACAGTCGTCACCAACTCCAGGATCGGGTTCGCGCGCCCGCCGGCGAAGCGGAACGTCTTCTCGACCTCGAGCGGTTGGCCGGCGCCCTCCACCAGGACGGAGCCCGTCCGCCGGGCCGCAACCTTGCCGTCGGAGAGAGTCTCCAGAACGTAGGGCGCGTCGACGAAGTCGCCGAGCTCCGTATACGTCACCGCCGCAAACTCGGCGGCCGTCGTGGCGCCGCCCGCGGGCAGCAGGTGCACGAGCCCACTGCGGCGCTCGTGGCGGTCGTAACTAAGGAACGCCGCGAGCCCCGGTTCCTTGGAATTCGCCATGTCGTGGATCGTCTTGGGCCCGCCGGCTGCTGCAGCCACTGCGTCGGCGGCTTGGGCCGGGTCGGCCGCCGCGGAAAGCGCGTCGACTGCGGGCGCGGCCTCGCCCAGCGCCGCCACCTCGGCGCGGCGATCGCTCGCCACCAGGCGCTCGTGATAGGCTTCCGGACGCCGGCGCAGAACGGCCGCCAGCGCAACCCGGCTGGCCCGCAAGTCCCACGCGGAGATTCCGGCTCCCTCGGCCAGGTCGACGACGACCGTCTGGCCGGGCGTGGTGACAAGGACCTCGTCGATGGCGTCCAGGTCGATGTCCGCGAGCCTTGCGCCGTACGGCCGGCCGCCGGCCGCGGCTTCGGCCGCATCGGCCAGATCCTCGGCCGCGATCAGGTGCGACAGCGTGGCCATCCGCATGTGGACGATGTAGATCCCGCCGAAGAGCCCGTGCCAGTAGCAGTCGTTCGACTGGCCCTGGTAGAGGTGATCGATGGCGCGGCTCAAGGTGGGCCCTGCCCGCATCGCGTCCACCTTCTCGGAGGCTCGCAGCATCTGCTTGTGGAGCTCGTTGATCTCACGGTACCGGGCCGCGTAGTTGCGCCAGAAGCCGCCGCGCAGGTACCGAGCGTCGGGCAGCCCCTTCTCGCGGGCACTCTCGAGCAGACCGACGAAGACCGGCGCCTCGTCCGGCGGGAGCACCCACTCGGTCATTTCCACGTACGAGGACGTCGGCACGTACACGCGCGTCGTCGGAGGCCGGCGTTCGAGCCACTCCGAAGGAGTCACTGTCGCCAGCCACTCGGCGTTGGACTCGATAGCCTCGAACAGGCGGTCGACCCAATGCTCGCGACTCCAGCAATAGTCGAACGTTCCGGGCCACGCCCCGAATTTCTCGCCGTCGTCGCCCATCATGCCGACGAACCGGCCATCCGCCGTGACCCGATCGCGGAGGTACGAGATCACGTCGGCCACGGGCTTGAACGGGATG
>Ga0209014_10002834_pt1 | contig 10019 bp, 10 predicted proteins | sample BarGraNGADG00212_FD_184491 | JGI IMG/M metagenome (GOLD analysis project Ga0209014, IMG submission 184491) | Arctic peat soil microbial communities from Barrow, Alaska - Barrow Graham LP Ref core NGADG0002-212 (SPAdes) (version 2) | ecosystem: Environmental > Terrestrial > Soil > Wetlands >... | reverse complement strand
CGCCCGGACGTCTCCCGTGCCCCGCGCGCCCGCCGTCTCGCGAGCGCCCGCGAGCGGGGGCCTGGCTGCTCCCGTCGATGCGCGCGAGCGCCACGCGCCGGACGCGATCGTGCTCGCCATCGTCGTAGCCCTGACCGGCCTCGGCATCCTGATGGTCTACTCGAGCTCGGCGATGGCCGGCTACGCCGACGGCGACGGGACGCTCGCCACGGTGGGTCCGCAATCGGTCTGGGCGGCGGTCGGGATGATCGGCATGCTCATCGCGATGCGCTCCGACTACCGCTGGCTCCGGCTCCTCTCGATGCCGGGGCTCCTGGGCGCGGGCATGCTGCTGGCCCTCGTGCTCTTCTCGCCGTGGCGCGTCGAGGTCAGCGGCTCGACGCAGTGGCTCAAGCTCCCCGGCATTCCCGTGATCCAGCCCGGGGAGTTCGCCAAGCTCGCCCTGGTCGTCTACATCGCCCACTGGATGGCGCGCCGGGGCGCCGAGATCGGCTCGATCCGGGGCGGGTTGATCCCGTTCGTCGCGATCGTCGCGCCGTTCCTGATCCTGATCTTCAAGTCGCCCGACCTCGGGTCCACGGCCGTGCTCGGGATCACGGTCGTGGTGATGCTCTTCGTCGCCGGCGGGAACCTGATGGGGATCCTGGCCCTCGGCGGCGGCGCGGCGCTGGCCGCCTCCATGGCCCTGAAGGACTACCAGCTCGAGCGGCTTCAGTCATTCCAGGACCCGTTCCAGTACGCTCTCACCACCGGGTTTCACAGCGTCCAGGGCCTGCTGGCACTGGGGCTGGGTGGGCTCTTCGGCGCGGGCCTCGGCGACCGCGCCGCCGCCGGCGGGATCGTCCTCCCGAATGCCCACAACGACTACATCTTCGCCGTGGTCGGCCAGGAGTTCGGCTTCGTGGGCGCGTCCCTCGTCGTGATCGCGTTCATGCTGCTTGCCTGGCGCGGGATGCGCATCTCGCTTGCCGCACCCGACACGTTCGGGGCGCTGCTCGCGGCGGGCATCACGGCCTACCTGTGCGTCCAGGCATTCGTCAACATCGGCGTGGTCGTGACGCTGCTCCCCGTGACGGGGATCACGCTGCCGTTCGTTTCTGCCGGGGGCTCGTCGCTCATCGTGAGCCTCGCGGCCGTCGGCATCCTGCTCTCGATCTCCCGCGAGACCGCGGCACACGGAGGATGGGTGAATGCGAGTGGTGATCGCGGCAGGCGGCACGGGCGGGCACATCTACCCGGCCCTGGCCGTCGCCCGCTCGCTCCGCGCCCTGCCGGCCGCGCCTGACCTGGCCTGGATCGGCGGGTACCGCGGCCTGGAGGCGGGGATCGTCCCGGAATCGGGGATTCCCTTCTCGCGGCTTGCCCTCCGCTCGCTGCGGAGCGCCGGCCGGGACGTCCACCTCGTCCTCGATCCGCTCCGCCTCGCGGCATCGTTCCCGCAGACCCTCTGGCGGCTGGTCCGCGCACGGCCGGACGCGATCGTGACGAGCGGCGGCTACGTGGCAATCCCGGTCCTCGCCGCGGCGCGCCTCCTGCGCATCCCGGTCGTCCTGTGGGAGGGCAACGTAGTGCCGGGCCGGAGCGTCCGCGCGACTGCACGCCTGGCGGACGTGGTCGCGGTGAGCTTCGAGGCGACCTGCGCCGCCCTGGCCGCGGAGCGCTGCTACGTGACGGGAACGCCGATCCGCGATCCGCGCACGATCGATCGCGAAGCGGCCCGCGAGCGGCTGGGGATCCCCGCGGGGCCGCGCCTGCTCCTGGTCTTCGGCGGGTCCCAGGCCGTCCGGCGCTTCAACGAGGCAGTCGGCGGTGCGCTCGGACGGCTCGTCGAGCGCTGCTGGGTCCTCCACGTCACCGGGGAGGCTGGCTACGCTGAGATGCAGGCTGCCCGCGACGGCCTGCCGCCCGACCGCCGCGACCGGTACCGCCCGTATCCCTTCCTGGCCGAGGAGATGACCGCGGCGCTGGCGGCAGCGGACCTCGTGGTCGGTCGCGCGGGGTCCTCGACCCTGGCCGAGGCCGCCGCGTTCGGCCTGCCGATGGTCTGCGTGCCCTACCCCCACGCGGCCGGCCACCAGCGCGCCAATGCCGAGGCGTACGCGGCGACCGGTGCCGCGCGTGTCGTCGACGACGCGGACTTCGATGCCGATGCGCTCGTCGCGGCCGCCCACCTGCTCGACGACCCGGCCGGCCACCTCGCCATGAGCGCCGCCGCCCGGGCGGCGGCGCGGCCCGGTGCCGCGGACGCGGTCGCCCGGCTCGTGCTGGCCGCCGCCACGCGCACGGCCTACCCGTCGGTTGCCGAGATCGCGCGCCTCGCGGCGGTGGGCGCGGGTCCGGGCGGGATCGCCGGCGCTCCCCGGGGTCGGCCGGCCGACCCCGGGGAGCGCGATCGATGAGCATGCCGTTCGACGCGATCCGGGTCGGGACGGAGATCCAGCGGCGCCTGGGGATCAAGACCTCGCGGGACGAGCCGCTGGCGCGGTTCACGACGATGCGCGTCGGCGGCCCCGCGGACCTGTACGCGGCTCCTGTCAACCCGTTTGAGCTGCGCGGCCTCGTCCGGCTGGCCCGCGGGCGGGAGGTGCCGTACACGCTCCTGGGCCGGGGCAGCAACGTGGTCATCGCCGATGCCGGCGTGCGGGGGCTGCTGATCCATGTCCGGGCGCAGGGCTACGAGATCGCGGACGGTCGCCTCGTGGCGGACGCGGGGCTGCCGATGGCGAAGGCGGCGACGGTGACGGCCGATGCGGGCCTCTCGGGGCTCGAGTTCGGGCTCGCGATCCCGGGCAACGTGGGGGGCGCCGTGTGGGCGAACGCCGGGGCCCACGACTCCGACGTGGCCGCGATCCTCGAGTCGGCGCTCATCCTTGGGGCGGACGGCTCCCAGGCCAGCCTGCCGGCCGCGGAGCTCGGGCTGGCGTATCGCGAGAGCCGCTTCAAGCACGCGCTGGAGAACGGGCCCGCGGAGGTCATCGTCGCGGCGACCTTCCGCCTCGCCCCCGACGACCCGGCGGCGATCCGCGGCCGCCTCGACGAGATCCGGCGCTGGCGCCAGGCCCACCAGCCGCTCGGGATCCCGAGCGCGGGGAGCGTCTTCCGCAACCCGGCTGATGGTCCATCGGCGGGCGCGCTCGTCGACGGCTGCGGCCTCAAGGGCCGCCGGATCGGCGGTGCCGTGGTTTCCGAGAAGCACGCCAACTGGATCCTCAACGATCGGGGCGGCTCGGCCGCGGACGTCCGGTCGCTGGGCGAGCTCGTGCAGGCGACGGTGGCGCGCGAGACCGGCGTCGAGCTCGTCTTCGAGATCCAGTTCATGGGCGACTGGTCGGCGTGGCCGGGGTCCCGAACGTGAGCGCGCCGGCCGCCTCGGCCCCGCCCGTCGCGGTGGTGTTCGGCGGGCCATCTGCCGAGCACGACGTCTCGGTCGTCTCCGGCACGGCGATCGCGGAGGCGCTGGCCGGGGCGGGTCACGCGGTGAGCCAGTTCCTCGTCGACCTCGACGCCGGCTGGTGGCTGCTGCCGGCCGGCCATCGGCGAGACGGCCGCCTGGCCGCCGCCTACGACGACCCCGGCTCGCTCGGGGCGGCCGGTCCGTTCGCGCCCGGCGAGGCGACCGCCGGGATCGCCGCCGCCGTGCCCCAGCCGGTCGTCTTCGTGGCCCTCCACGGGCCGTTCGGGGAGGACGGCACGATCCAGGCGATCCTCGAGGCGGCCGGGTTGGCATACACCGGGGCCGGCATCGCCGCCTCGGCCGTCGGGATGGACAAGCCGTTCTTCAAGCGGATCGCGCGCGACGCCGGGCTCCCGATCCTGCCCTGGGTCGAGGTGACCGCCGCCCGCTGGGCGGCCGATCCGGCGGGTGTCCGCGCCGACCTCGCCGCGCTCGCGGCCGGCGCCCCGGACGGGCGCCTGATCGCCAAGCCAGCCTCGCTCGGCTCGTCCGTCGGGATGGCGATCGCCCACGGCCCGGACGAGCGTGACGGGATCGTGGAGCTCGCGCTCCGATACGACGCCCGGGCGATCGTGGAGCCGGGCCTCGACCGGCCGCGCGAGCTGGAGCTGGGGATCCTGGGCAACGACCCCGCGACGCTGCGCGTCTTCGGACCCGGCGAAGTGATCCCGGACCGGGAGTTCTATGACTATGCGGCGAAGTACCTCGCGAGCGGGTCGCGGACGCTCGCCGCGGCGGACATCTCGACGGCCCTGGCGGCCGACGTGCGCCGGGTCGGCAGCGCAGCGTACGCGCTCATCGGCGGCGCCGGCTTCGCCCGGGTCGACTTCCTCCTGGAGCGGAGCACCGGCGCGCTCTACCTGAACGAGATCAACACGATCCCGGGGTTCACCCCGATCAGCCTCTTCCCGATGATGGCGGCTACCGGCGGGCTCCCGTTCGCGGAGCTCTGCGGCCGGATCGTCGGGCTCGCGATCGAGCGGCGTGCCGCGGCGCCCGCCCGACGGCTGTCCCCGACGGACCTGCCGCGGTGACCCGACTCCCTGTCCGCCCGTCGGGCGGCGCCCGCCGGAGGCCGAGCCAGCGACGCGCATCCTCTCGCCTGTCGCCGCGCCGGGCGCTGGCCGCCCTCGTGATGGTCGTCGCCGGGGCGGCCACCTGGGGCGTGGCCGCGTCGCCGGCGTTCGCCATCCGGACGACCGACGTGTCGGGGATGGTCGTGACGACCGCCGCCGACCTGGACGCCGTGCTCGCGCTCGGCAGCCCGGCCCCGAACGCGTTCATGCTCGCGACGGACGGGCTGCGCTCGAGCCTGGAGGCGCTCCCGTCGATCGCCGGTGCGGACGTCTCGGTGACCCTGCCCGGGACGCTGCAGGTCCGCATCGTCGAGCGCACGCCGATCCTCGCCTGGCACACGGGCGCCTCGCTCCTGCTCGTCGACCGCGATGGGAGGGTGATCGCCGACGCCGGGTCCGCCGACGCGTCGCCCGCCGCCCGCGCGATTGCGGCCGGGCTGCCGACGGTCGACGACCGGCGTGCTCCGGCCGCCCAGGGCGGCGCCGTCGTGAGCGAGGTGCAGCCGCTCCTCGCGGTCGGTGGGCAGCTGGGCCCGATCGAGCTCGACGTCGCGACGCGCCTGCTTTCGCTGCGTCCCGCCGACATCGGGTCCGGGGCAGGCGCGCTCGGCGTGCGCCTCGACGACGAGGACGGCTGGACGCTGCATCCGGCGGTCGATCGACCCTGGACGGCGGTCTTCGGCTTCTACTCGGCGACGCTCCGCCCGGCGGACCTGGTCCCGGAACAGGCACGCCTGCTGCGCAGCCTGCTTGCCGGGCGCGAGGCGCAGCTCCTCCGCATCGTCCTCGCCGACGGGACGCACGGGACGTACACGACGAAGTGACCGGCATGACGGGATGGTTTGGCGCCCTGCCTCCCGGTCGGGTAGCCTTGCGCAAACGACGTACGTGGAGGGAGAACCGGCCTGTGCTCCTGCCGCTGGCGGGTCTGCTCGTCGGTGTCCTTCTCGGCCTCGTGCTGAACGTCAACGTCGGGTTCGAGCTGGCTCGGTATTCGGCCGTCGCGATCCTCGCGGCGCTCGACTCCGTCCTGGGGGCCGTGCGGGCCGAGCTGGAAGGGACGTACAACAACCGGATCTTCGTCAGCGGGTTCGTGGTGAACGCGGTCGTCGCGGTCCTCCTCACGTTCGTGGGGGATCGCCTCGGGCTCGACCTGTACCTGGTCGCGCTCATCACCTTCGGACTGCGGATCTTCCAGAACGTCGCGCTCATCCGCCGGCATTTCCTGTAGGCCGGCCCACACCACAGGGAGAGGGACGGAACGAGTGGAACGCGAGGCGGTCCTCGTCGGGATCGACGTCGGGACGACCAAGGTCGTGGCCCTGATCGGCGAGGTCGGGCGCGACGGCGGTGTCACGATCATCGGGAAGGGCACGGTGCCGGCGTCGGGGCTCCGCAAGGGCGTCGTCGTCAACATCGACCAGACCGTCCATTCGATCACGGCCGCGGTGGAGAAGGCGGAGCGCCATTCCGGCTGGAAGATCGACCGCGCCTTCGTGAGCGTCGGCGGCCAGCACGTCGACGGCCTCAACTCGCCCGGCCAGGTGGCCGTCGCGGGCGCGCGCCGCGAGGTGACCCAGGAGGACGTCAACCGCTCCATCGAGGTCGCCCGGGCTGTCTCGATCCCGTCCACCCGCGAGGTCCTCCACGTCGTGCCGCGTGGCTACACGGTGGACGGTCAGGAGGGCGTGATGAACCCGCTCGGGATGAGCGCGGTTCGCCTGGAGGTCGAGACCCATATCGTCACCGCCTCCGCGACGGCCGTCCAGAACCTGACCAAGTGCGTCACCGCCGCCGGCGTCAAGATCGACGAGCTGGTCGCGGGCGGGCTCGCGTCGGCCGAGGCGGTCCTGTCCCCGACGGAGCGGGACCTCGGGGTCGCCGTCGCCGACATCGGCGCGGGGACGACCGAGCTGACCCTGTTCGCCGACGGCTCGCCGTTCCACACGGCGGTCCTGCCGGTCGGCGGCGCGAACGTCACGAACGACATCGCGATCGGCCTCAAGACCAGCCTCCAGGTGGCGGAGTCGCTCAAGATCGACCACGGGACCTGCGACGTGTCGGGCCTGGACCCCGACGAGGTCATCAGCGTGACCGTCCTCGGCGACGAGGCGGGACGGACCGTCGAGCGGATGGAGGTCTGCCGCATCATCGAGGCGCGGATGCGCGAGACCTACGAGATGCTCCGCACCGAGATCCTGGCCGCAGCTCCGGGGCTCCTGCCGGCCGGGCTCGTCCTCACCGGCGGCGGCGCGCAGCTGGGCGGGGCGGCCGTCCTCGGCCGCGAGATCCTCGAGATGCCCGTTCGGGTCGCCGCCGCCACGGAGGTTGGCGGGCTCGTGGACGGGATCCTCGAGCCGCAGTTCAGCACGGCCATCGGGCTCCTCCTGTGGGGTGCTCGCCATCTCGGCGCCGCGGACCTCACGACCTACGAGTCGGCGCCCGCGGGCGGCCTCGTGGGGCGAATCCGGGCGGCCCTGCGGAGCGTCTTCCCGTAGGAGTCGGCGCCGGCGGGGCATGCCCCGCCGGCCGGTCCATTGCGTCCGCGGATGGCCCGTTCGGCGGGTCGGACCGGGACCATCGGTGTCATCGAGCACCGGCGGAGGCGACGCGCGGGGTTCCCAATCGAGAATCGGGCGCTATACTCCCCGGGCAGTCCACGTTCCTGCGCGCCGTGCCCGCTCGCAGGACCGGACACCTTGCGTGCACCTGAGACGTCTTGACCACGGACGGCCGAAGAGCCGCTCACCACCCCGGAGGGACAGCGATGCCGCTGCGGTCGGATTCCGAGAACTTCGCCCTGATTCGTGTCGTCGGAGTCGGCGGCGGGGGCAGCAATGCCGTCAACCGGATGATCCGGGCCGAGATGATGGGCGTCGAGTTCATCGGCATCAACACCGATGCCCAGGCCCTGCTCCAGTCCGATGCCCCGCACAAGATCCGCATCGGCGACAAGATCACCCGCGGGCTCGGGGCCGGCGGCGACGCCGCCATCGGGCAGCGGGCGGCCGAGGAGGACGTCGAGAAGATCACGGAGGCCCTCCGCGATTCCGACATGGTCTTCATCACCGCGGGCCTGGGCGGCGGCACCGGCTCGGGCGGCGCGCCGGTCATCGCCGAGATCGCCAAGGACCTCGGCGCGCTGACGATCGGCGTCGTGACCAAGCCGTTCTCGTTCGAGGGCAACAAGCGCAAGCTCATCGCCGAGAAGGCCGCCGAGCAGCTCAAGGCGAAGGTCGACACGCTCATCACGATCCCGAACGACCGCCTGCGCGACGTTGTCGCCAAGAACACCTCGATCCTCGACGCGTTCCGCGTCGTCGACGACGTGCTCCGCCAGGGCGTCCAGGGGATCAGCGACATCATCACGGTGCCGGGCCTGATCAACCTCGACTTCGCGGACGTGAAGGCGATCATGCACGACGCGGGCTCCGCCCTGATGGGCATCGGTCGCGCATCCGGCGAGAGCCGCGCGGTCGAGGCCGCCAAGCAGGCGATCGCGAGCCCCCTCCTCGAGGTCAACATCACCGGCGCGCAGGGAATCCTGTTCAACATCTCCGGCTCGTCGAACCTCACCCTCTTCGAGGTGACGGAGGCGGCCGAGGAGATCCGCGCGGCGGCGGACCCGGAGGCGAACATCATCTTCGGCGCGAGCTTCGACGAGCGCCTGGGCGAGGACGTCGTGATCACCGTGATCGCGACGGGCTTCGACGGCTCGCGCCGGCGCGAGCCCGTGCGCCGCGAGGCCGCCGAGCGACCCTACGAGGTGTCGAGAGCCGTCCGCCCCGAGCGCGACTACCTGGGCGAGCTCGAGCGCCAGCGGAGCGCGGTGGAAGCCGAGCCGCGGCCGGTCGAGCGCCCGGGCATGGACCGCGGCGAGGCCGCATCGGTCCGCGTGGAGCGGACCGTGGCGGAGACCTCGCCGGCCTCCAACGTGCGCCGGACGTACGACGCGGACGACCTGGAGATCCCGAGCTTCCTTCGGCGCTCGAAGTAGCGCGGCCCGGTGCCCGATCCGACGGGCGCCGCCGACGCCGCCGGCACCGCGAGCAGCGCGGAGGGCGGGAGCCCGCCCGACCCGGCGACGATCGCGGACCTCGTCGCGGCGCGGGCCCGCGTCCTCACCGCGATCGACGCCGCCTGCGCGCGCTCCGGGCGTGACCCGTCCGGCGTGACGCTCGTGGCGGTCAGCAAGACCGTCGGCGCCTCGCGGCTGCGCGCGGCCGTGGCCGCGGGCCTGGTCACGCTCGGCGAGAACCGCGTCCAGGAGGCGGAGGAAAAGATCCCGGCGGTTTCGGGGGCGCGGTGGCACCTGGTCGGCCCGCTCCAGGCCAACAAGGCACGCCGGGCGGTCGCGCTCTTCGACGTGATCGAGAGCGTCGATACGCTCGCCCTGGCGGTGCGGCTCGACCGGCTTGCCGGCGAGCTCCGGCCGGGCAGGCCGCTGCCGGTCCTCGTCGAGGTGAACGTCGACGCCGACCCGGCGAAGGCCGGCTTCGAGCCGTTGAACCTGGCGGACGCGCTGCCGGCGCTCGCGCGACTTCCGAACCTCGAGCTGCGCGGCCTCATGACGGTCGGTCGGCTCGCCCCGACGGCCGAGGATGCCCGTTCGACGTTCCGTGCCCTGCGCACGCTCGCCGGCGAGATGCGGGCAGCCAACCCGGTCCTCGGCCCGGAGCTCTCAATGGGGATGAGCGACGACTACGCGGTCGCCGTGGAGGAGGGCGCCACGATCGTCCGTGTCGGGCGTGCCCTCTTCGGGGAACGGGCCTGACGGTCTGCCCGGGCGCCGCGCCCGTGGGGCACGGCCCGCGATACGCGGCGCGACTCCCGGGGCCCCCGGACCGCGCGTAGACTCCGTGGATGGGGTTCTTCCTGCGCAACTTCGTCCAGCTGCTCGTGCTGGTGCTGTGGGCGCTGGTGCTGGCCCGCGTCATCGTTTCGTGGGTCGATCCCCAGGGGCGCAATCCGATCGCGCGCCAGGTGGTCACGCTGACCGAGCCGTTCCTCGCGCCGATCCGGCGACTGCTGCCGTCCACGGGCGCGCTCGACCTGTCGCCGCTGATCCTGATGCTCGTCCTGAGCGCGCTCCTCGGGGTCGTCGGCCGCTGAGCGGGACGGGGGAGTCCGAGGTCCGCTTCGGGGTGCGGCTCACCCCGCGCGGCGGCGTCGACCGGGTGGACGGGGTGGGGGAGGACGGAGCCCTGCGGGTCCGGGTGGCCGCGCCCCCCGTCGATTCGGCGGCGAACGAGGCGCTCTGCCGGCTGCTCGCGCGGGAGCTCGACGTCGCCCGCGGCGGCATCCGGATCGTGACCGGCGCGACCGCTCGCCGGAAGGTCGTGGCGGTCGTCGGGATCGAGGCGCCGGTGGTCCGATCGCGCTGGCCGGGGCTGGCCGTATAATCCGCGCCACGGGCGATTAGCTCAGCCGGTCAGAGCGCACGGTTCACATCCGTGAGGTCACTGGTTCGAACCCAGTATCGCCCACCA
>Ga0209014_10002831_pt1 | contig 10023 bp, 8 predicted proteins | sample BarGraNGADG00212_FD_184491 | JGI IMG/M metagenome (GOLD analysis project Ga0209014, IMG submission 184491) | Arctic peat soil microbial communities from Barrow, Alaska - Barrow Graham LP Ref core NGADG0002-212 (SPAdes) (version 2) | ecosystem: Environmental > Terrestrial > Soil > Wetlands > Peat... | reverse complement strand
CTTGAGCAGCCCGATGTCCTCGACGTCGTCCTTGTCGAACTGGCTCATCGGGTAGCCGCCGAAGCTCGCCTCGACCGGTGTGCGGTCGAGCAGGGTCGCGTCGCTGAGCAGCACCCCGCACGGGTGGAGCGCGACGTGGCGCGGCAGCCCGTCGAGCGACTCGACGAGGTCGAACAGCACGTTCAGGCGGCGCTCGCCGAGACCGGCGGCGCGCAGCTCCGGCAGGTCACGCAGCGCGGCGCGGGCGTCGCGCGCCCGTATGTGCGGGAACGTCTTGGCGATCGCGTCGACCTCGCCCGGCGGCAGCGACAGCGCCGCGCCCACATCGCGTACGGCGTGACGGACCCTGTACGTGTCGAGCATCGCCACGCACGCCACCCTGTCGCCGCCGAACGTGGCCAGTATCGCGTCGTACACCTCGGTGCGCCGCGCCGACTCGACGTCGAGGTCGATGTCCGGCAGCGCCTGCCGCAGCGGCGACAGGAACCGCTCGAGGATGAGGTTGTAGCGGATCGGGTCGACGCCGGAGACGCCCAGCAGGTAGTTGACGAGGCTGCCCGCACCGGAGCCCCGCGCGGCGCAGCGGATGTTGAGCCCCCGGATGAGGCCCACGACGTCGGCGACGGTGAGGAAGTACGAGGCGAAGCCGAGGTGCTCGATGACCGCCAGCTCCTCGCTCAATCGCTGCTCGATCGCGGCGCCGGCGCCCGGGTACCGGTCGCCCATCCCCGCCTCGCAGCGCTGCCGCAGCGCGCGGATCGCCTCGACCTGGCCGCCGCTCACCCCCAGCACGTCGAGCTCGGGAAGGTGGATCTCGCCGAGACCGATGTCGGCGCGCGGGTCGAGCGCACACGCAAGCCCCAGGTCTCGGGTCTGTCCTAGCAGCCGGTCGGCGCCACCGGCCCCCCGGCCCGCTCGTGCGGCGACCCGCTCGGCCAGGGCGACCATCGCCTCCGTGCCCTTGAGATAGCCCTCGGCGTTGCGCCGGTCGACGTTGCGCACGTCGAGCGGTACGAGCCGGCGCGCGGCATCGAGCACGTCGATCGTCATCGCCTGTCGCCGCTCGGCCATCCGTACCGCGTTGGTGAGCACCGCCGGCACCCCGTGGTCGTCGGCCAGCGCGACCATGCGTGCCGCCTGCAGCTCTGAGCCGACACCATCACCGGCCACGTCGTGGCAGGCCGGCGCGATCACCAGCGTGGCGGGAGGCAGCGCGGCGCGCCACCGGGCGAGCTCGGCGACCGCGTCGTCCACCCGCCCGTCAGCCGCGGCGAGGCCGAGCGTCGAGTCGGCGCCGAGCTGTACGACGAGGTCGCCGCCCGCTGCCGCCCGGGCGATCTGGTCGAGCGTGGCGAGCGCGGCGCCTCGCTCCCCGGTCAGGTGGACCCCCGAGACCAGCCGGCACAGCGCGGCCCAGCCCGCCTTCGACCGGGCCGTCACGACGACCCGCGGGTGGCGCGGGTCGCGCAGCTGCCCGCCACGGACCGGGTTCCGCCCGCGACGGGGATCGGGGACCACGTCGGCCGGCACAGCGAGATCGACGCCGATCACCGGGGCGATGCCTGAGCTGAGGCACGCCTTCGCGAACCGGATCGCCCCGTACAACCCGTCCCTGTCGGTGAGGCCGAGCGTGTCGAAGCCGAGCTGGGCAGCGCGGGCCACGAGCGCCGACGGGTGCGACGCCCCGTACTGCAGCGAGTAGCCCGACGCCACCCTGAGGTGGACGAACGACGTCATGAGGTTCCGGTCCGGAGCTCTCGCCGGCGACGGCGCCACGCCGAGGCGAGCCGGCGCGCGACGAGGTCGTGGAAGTCCTGCGCGTCACGCAGCAGGTCGTCGGCCTCACGCTCGCTCACCAGCGCCGTCGCCCCGGCCTGTACGAGCAGCCGCTTCTGGCGTCCGGCGGCGAAGAACGCCGCCCACTCCCCGAACTCGGGCGCGAGATGAGCGAGCACCTGCCACACGTCGGCAGGGCCGCTGCTGTGGCGCGGCCGTGCCCTGACGGCCAGCACGGTGACCGCCGTACGCATCGCCGCCAGGTGAGCAGCGAGGTAGCGATCGGCGGGGGTAGTGCTCAGCTCCGCCTCCAGGAGCGCCTGCTCCGCGCGGCGCAGGTCGGCGAGGTACGGCGGGACGGACACCAGGTCAGCGGGCACGAGGTCTACGGTCTCGACAGCCATGTCGGCGCCCCTCAGTCCACGACGGCGCGCAGCCGCCAGCCGCCGGTTCCCCGGGCGTTGTCCAGCTCGTACACCCCCGGGCTGCCCGAGGCGCCCGACGCAGCCAGCACCCTCCACACCTCGTGCTCCGCGAGCAGGTCGGTCTCCTCGGACGGCAGAGGCTCGACATCGTCGCCACGCGCCGACCGGACGAGCGGCGAGTCCCACCAGGCCCCTGTCTCGAGCCACCGCGTGATGATGTCGCGGACCAGCCACAACCGCCCGCGCCACACGAACTGCTCAGGGGCGGCCCTGTCCTGTCCACGCTTGACGTGGATCGGCTCGTCGTATCTCCGCATGGTCCTCTCCCTGAGTCGATTCGCCCGCGCTAAGAGCGGTGGTAGTGCAGTGTCTCGACCCTCGGAGAGACCCCGGTGTGGGCAGGGGTCGAGGTCTGCCCGCACCGAGGTCGGCCCGTATTGTCCGACCAGCTCGATCGCGGTCTTCCCCAAGTCCGTAATCGAACATCTGTTCGAACACGCCCACTATAGGCGCCCTCTGAACCGGTACGCAAGACCGTCGGCTCGCCGGGTTCGCGAGGGGCACTGGGCGGCTTCAGTCGCCTCGCGTCACCAAGGATCGCCGCGCCTGCGAATCTCTACCGACGGGCAGCTGCCGCCCCCGCACCGAGGGCTTCCTCGATCCGCGCCAGCTCCGCCGCCCCGTGAGCGGCAGAGACGAACCACGCCTCGTACGCCGACGGCGGGAGCCAGACGCCAGCGTCCAGCATCGCGTGGAAGAACCCCGCAAAGGCAGATGTGTCCTGCTTGCGGGCAGAGTCGTAGTCGAACACGGGGTCCCCGCTGAAGAACACGCTGAACAGATTGCCCGCGCGGTTGATCGTGTGGGGAACGCCAGCGTCCGTGAGCGCAGCGTCCGCGAGACCCGCCACGCGATCTGCGGTGGCGTTCAGGCGCGCATACGTGTCGTCGTCGAGAAGGTTCAGCGTCGCGAGGCCCGCGGTGGCAGCAGCCGGGTTCCCCGACAGGGTGCCTGCCTGATACACCGGACCGGCGGGTGCCAGGTTGTCCAGGACTGCAGCGGGTCCGGCAACGGCCGCCAGCGGTAGCCCGCCGCCGATCACCTTGCCGTACGTGAAGATGTCGGGAGCCCAGCCCTCGAGGGCACCTTCCAAGCCCCACCATCCCCTGGGTCCGACACGGAAGCCGGTGAGAACCTCGTCCATGATCAGCAGTGCGCCGTGCCGGGTGCACAGGTCGCGAAGACCGCGGTTGAACCCCTCTGGCGGTGGAACGACCCCCATGTTGGCCGCCGCTGCCTCGGTGAGCACGGTCGCGACCTGGTCGGGATGTGCGTCGAATACCGCGGCGACGGCCTCCAGATCGCCATAAGGGACGACGATCGTGTCCGCTGCGACACTCCGCGTAACTCCTGGCGAGTCCGGAAGGCCCAGGGTCGTGGCCCCGGATCCGGCAGCCACCAGGAACGGGTCAGCATGGCCGTGGTAGCAGCCCGCGAACTTGACGACGAGTCGGCGGTTCGTGACCGCACGGGCGAGCCGGAGCGCCGTCATCACGGCCTCCGTACCTGAGGAGGTGAACCTGACGCGCTCGACCGGTGCGACGCGATCGACGATCGCCTCGGCGAGTTCCAGCTCCGGGACCGAGGGCGCGCCGAATGATGGACTGTCCGCCACCGCTCGCTGCACCGCCGCGACCACCTCCGGGTGGGCGTGGCCAAGGATGGCGGGCCCCCAGCCGCCCACGAGGTCGACGTACTGACGTCCCTCGACATCGGTGATCCAGGCCCCCTGCGCGCGCGCCACGAAGCGCGGTGTCCCGCCCACCGCTCCGAACGCTCGCACCGGAGACGAGACCCCGCCGGGCATGACGGCACGCGCTCGATCGAACAAGGCCTCGCTCATCTGTGTATCCCTTTCGGAGAGGCGTTCGGTGTCAGCGTTCGCGCAGCCACCCGGCGACCTCGCTGGCCCAGTACGTGGCGACGATGTCTGCCCCGGCTCGGCGGACCGAGACGAGCGACTCCTCGATGGCTCTCCTCCGATCGAAGGCGCCGGCCGCAGCCGCCAGCTCGATCATCGCGAACTCCCCCGACACCACGTACGCGGCGACGGGGATGTTGACGGCAGCCCGCGTTCTCGCTACCACGTCGAGATAGCTGAGCGCCGGCTTCACCATGACGATGTCCGCGCCTTCGGCCACGTCGAGGGCCACCTCACGCACGGACTCACGCGCGTTCGCCGGATCCTGCTGGTACGTGAGCCTGTCGCCTTGCAGCGAGGACTGCACCGCCTCCCGGAAAGGACCGTAGAACGCCGACGCGTACTTGGCCGCGTATGCCAGCAGAGCGGTGTCGGTGTGGCCTGCTTCGTCCAGGGCTGCGCGGACCGCGCCGATCTGGCCGTCCATCATCCCGGAGGCACCCAGGACTGCAGCCCCCGCATCAGCGAGCACACTCGCCATCGCGGCGTACTGGAGCAGGGTGGCGTCGTTGTCGACCCGGCCACTGGCATCGAGGACGCCGCAGTGACCGTGGTCGGTGAACTCGTCGAGGCACAGGTCGGCGATGACGGGCAACCCGGGGCTGGCCTCGAGGCACCACCGAACTCCCTGCGCCAGGATCCCGTCGGGATCGAGAGCGCCGCTTCCGCTGGCGTCCTTGGTCAGGGGGACTCCGAAGACCATGACCGCCCCGATACCGAGATCGGACGCCTCCTGCACGGCGTCGATCAAAGACGATCGCGAGTGCTGTACGACGCCAGGAAGCGAGGCGATCGGACGTGGATCAGTGGCGCCCTCGGCCACGAAGACCGGCAGGACCAGGTCGGCCGGATGGAGGCGAGACTCCGCGACGAGGCGGCGAATGCCCGGCGTCGAGCGCAGCCGCCTGGGCCTGTGCACCGGATGGAACGGGTCGTGCGTCACAGGAACGCTCCCTCGATCGCGGGCCTGGGATCGCTGCCAGCGCCGGGGCGCCGAGGAGCCGGGCAACAATTCGCCGCGCACCGCTCACCAGGCAGCGGAGCACGCGTGGACCCCGCGTCGAGGTAGCTGGTCAGCAGGTCCGTGAGACCACCGACCACTCTCGGATGGGTTCCGACTGTGGACACGCGCGTGAACCGAAGCCCAAGCCGGCGTGCTGTCTCCGCAGCTTCCGTGTCGAGGTCCCAGATGACCTCGACGTGATCGGAGAGGAAACCGATGGGGACCACTACCACGTCCGTGGTCCCGTCCGCGGCCAGGTCGGCAAGAGCGTCGTTGACGTCCGGCTCCAGCCACGGCGTCGCCGGCGACCCGCTACGGGACTGGTACACCAGCCGCCAGGGGGGCGTCTCGACACCGGCCTGGCGAGCGGCGCCCGCAATGGCTGCTCTCGCGACCACCAGATGCTGGGCGGCGTACATCCCTGGCTCACCGGACTCCGGCATCGGCCACAGCGGCTCTGGCCCGGACGTCCTGGCCATGGACGACGGAATGGAGTGGGTCGTGAAGAGTACGAACGGCCGCCGACCCGGCTCCGCGAGCACCGGAGCCAGCAGCTCGGCCGTGGCTTCTGCGAACCAACCGAACTCCGCGAACGGGGGCACCTTGACGACGTCCACGTCGAGTTCTGGGTGCTCAGCGAGCGCAACCCCGACGTCTTCGCGGTACTGCCGGCACGACGAGTACGACGAGTACGCGCTGGTGGCCAGCGCCAGCAGCCGATGCGCGCCGGACGCGGCCAGCTCGGCCAGGACATCGGGGACGAACGGTGGCGAGTTCCGGTTGGCCAGCACCACGGGTATGCCGTACCCCCGCTCGGTAAGGCCAGCAGCGAGCGAGTCCCGTAACGCTCTGTTCAGTGAGTTGATCGGGCTGGCACCGCCGAGTGTGACGTAGTGCCGGCCCACTTCGTCGAGCCGGTCCGCCGGGATACCACGTCCGGCCGTCACCCGCTCCAGGAACGGACGGATTTCGTCCGGCGACTCCGGTCCCCCGAAGCCCAGCAGGAGAATCGCGTCGTACATCATCGGAGGACGTCCGCGACCTCGGCCACCGAGATGAGTCGGCCGGTATAGAACGGGATCTCGATCCGGACGTGCCGCCGGGCTCCCGAAGCACGCAGGTGCCGTGTCATGTCGACGATCTCGTGAAGGTCCGGGGCCTCCAGCGCGAGCACCCACTCCCAGTCGCCCAGCGCGAACGAGGCCACCGTGTTGCTCAGGACGGTGGTGTGGTCGCGCCCCATCATGCCGTGCTCGACCAGGAGTTCCTGGCGTTCGTTCTCGGGCAGGAGGTACCACTCGTAGGACCTGACGAACGGGTACACGCACAGCCACTGCTGGGCCGGCTTCCCGCTCAGGAACGCCGGGACATGTCCCTTGTTGAACTCCGCGGGTCGGTGGATGGCGAACGCGGACCAACTCAGTTCCACGGCGCCGAGCGCCCTGCGCAGGACTCGCAGCGCCTCCTGCAACCCCTCAGCCGTCGGCCCGTGCAGCCATACCATGACATCGGCGTCCGCGCGCAGACCGGACACGTCGTACCAGCCGCGTACCGTCACGTCGTTCAGCTCGCCCACCACGCGCTGCAACTCCTCGGCGACCCCGACCTGCACGGGAGCCTTCCGCGCGAAGACCGCCCAGCAGGTGTACGTGATGCTGTCGTTGATCTCCCGGGCGGACATTCGTCTTTCGGTCATGATCTGATCCTAGGTTCGCTGGTGACGGCCGCCAGGGCGGCTTTGGCTTGGGCACGGCCGTCCGCGATGCAGTCCGGGACGCCGACGCCGTGAAGCGCCGACCCGGCGACCCGCCAACCGGAGGGCTCCAGGGCGCGGTCGACCGTCGCGACGCGCGCGAGGTGGCCGACTGTGTACTTCGGCATCACCTGCCGCCAACGGCGTACCCACGTCGCGGTCGGCGCGCTAGCGGCACCGAGGACCGACCCGATGTGGCCCTGGACGGCGGACAGGAGCTCGTCGTCGGACGCCTTGGACAGCGCCCCGACCCGATCGGGTACGAACGCGCGGATGAGTACCTCCCCCTCGGGAGCTCGTCCCGCCCACTTGGCCGACGAGATCGTGATGCCGCTGACCGGAGCCGCTCCAGCTTCCAGCCACCCGTGACTTGTCACCGGTCCTGGAAAGGCTTCCCGCGGGTACGCGAGCGTCACCACTGTCGTCGACGCCACGGGGATCGCGGCGAGCGCGGCAGCCGCCTCGGGCTCAGTCTCGCCCAGTAGCCGCGCTGCCCCGGCGGGGCCTGTGGCCAGCACCACGGCGTCGGCCTCCAGCTCGTCGTCGGCCAGCAACAGCCTCGTACCAGCGGTAACCCGCTCGAGCCTTCGAACATCGGCGCCTGTTCGCAGCTCGGCGCCCTGGGCGACAAGAGCCTCCGACAGTCGTTCGACAAGGCTGCCCAGACCCTCACGCAACGTGCGGAACGGTGATCCGGCACCAGGGGTCACGCGGGCCGAGCGCCCCTGTGCAAGCGAGGCCAACATGAGCGATCGGTGGTCCCGCTCGGAGACCCGCAGCGAGGGCAGGACCGCATCCAGGGACAGCTCTTCGACCGTAGCTCCGTAGATGCCTCCGATCATGGGATCCGCGAACTTGCGTACGATCCCCTTCCCGAGGCGGCGTCCGAGGAAGTCTCCGATGGCCACATCCTCGGAGCCCAGCAGCCGGGGAAGGACGAGATCGAGACCCGCCCGAACCTTGTCCCACGGCGAGAGGATCCCGGTCCTGATGAATGGCCACATCTTGGTGGGCAGCACCATGCCCATGCCGTCCGGCAGCGGGTGCATCCGGCCACGGGAGCGAAGCTGAACCTTGCGCGTGCCGTGAGTGGCGATGATCTGGTCCTCGAGACCCAGCTCACGGATCAGCGCGAGACCGGCCGGTCGGTACGCGACGAACGAGTCCGGGCCATGTTCGACGATGCGTCCGCCGGCCCGCTCCGTCAGGATCTTCCCGCCGAGACGGTCGCTCGCCTCCAGCAGCACCACGTCCGCGCCCTGCTGCACGCCTTCCCACGCGGCTGCGAGGCCCGCGATCCCACCACCGATGACCGCCAACCTCATACGGCCACCTTCGGCTGGTACGGGCACAGCGGGTCGCTCTCCAGCGGATCACCGGTCCATGCGTACGCCCTGGCGCGCGAACCGCCGCACCACTGGCCGAACTCGCAGACGCCGCAGCGTCCCTTGAACGACGACGGGTCGCGAAGGGCGCGCATGAGCGGGGCGTCGCGGTACAGCTCGACCAAGGAGGTCTCACGGATGTTGCCGACCGCGATGGGCAGGAAGCCGGAAGGCGTCACATCACCGAGGTGGGAGATGAACACGATCCCGTTGCCGTCTCGGATCCCGAACCCGCGAGCCATCGGCGCTGCCTCGATCTGCTCACGCGTCCTACCCGCCTTCATCATGGCTTGGGCAGCGATCCGGCGGTACTGCATCGCTTCGGTCGTCTTCACCTGGAAGGGCGCCTCGCGAGCCAGCTCTCCGAGCCACCGCATCAGCTGCTCGGCCTTGCCCGGGGTCATCTCGGTCAACTGGTTGCCCCGTCCGATCGAGATCAGGAAGAACAGGCTCCATCGCTGAAGCGTCTTGTGGCTCAACAGCTCGTACACGGCAGCGAGGTCCTCGGCGGTCGTGTCGGTGACCAAGGTGTTCACCTGGACCGGCAGGCCAACCTCTGCCGCAGCGTCCAGCGCTTCCAGCGTCGCATCGAAGGTTCCCGGCACTCCACGCAGCCCGTCGTGCAGCTCCGCCGTCGATCCGTCCAACGACAACGAGATCGCCTGGACACCCTCGCGGACCAGCTCCCGCATCCGATCGCGGGTCAGCAACCCGGTCACCGCAGGGGCAAGGGACACGCCGATGCCTCGGCTCGCCGCAGCCCGGAGGATGTCGTCGAGGTCGCCGCGTCGAAGCGGATCGCCGCCGGTGAACACGATGTGCGGCTTCGGCTCACCGAATGCGGCGAACGCGTCCAGATGCTCCTCGATCTCGGCCAACGTGAGCTCGCCTGGGGCGGGATCCGGCATGGCCGTGGCGCGACAATGTCGGCATGCAAGGCCGCAGGCGTTGGTGAGCTCCCAGTAGACGATCATCGGTGCGCGGTCGTACGCCCAGTTCTCCGGACGTACCGCGCCGATGCCATGCGGCTGAGTGGTGGTGGTCATAGCTCCTCCTCATCGGGGATTTCATGGACGTGGGCGACCAGCCGGGTCAGGACGTCCGGGTCAGTCCCAGGTGGTACGCCGTGGCCGAGGTTGACCACGTGGCCCGGGGCCGACCGGCCGCGGCGGACGACGTCCTCGACGTGCGCGGACAGCTCGTGCCAGGGAGCGCTCAGCAGCGCCGGGTCGATGTTGCCCTGCAACGGCGTGCGGCTGCCGAGCCGCACGTTCGCGTCGTCCAGGGGGGTGTACGCATCGACGCCCATGACGTCCGCCCCTGCGTCCCGCATCGTGACCAGGAGATCCGCCGTCCCCGTCCCGAAATGGATGCGCGGCAGGCCGAGGTCGCCCACACCTACGAGCACGGCGGCCGAATGCGGCGCGGAGAGATCGCGATACGCAGTCGGTGCCAGCCGACCCGCCCATGAGTCGAAGAGCTGAAGGGCACTCGCGCCGGCTTCGGCCTGGGCACGCAGGAACAACGTCGTCGTACGAGCGACCCAGGCGAGCAGTGCGTGCCACGTCACCGGATCGTCGCGCATCAACGCCTTGGTTCGAGGCAGGTCCCTCGACGGGCCCCCTTCGATGAGGTAGCTCGCGACGGTGAACGGCGCGCCCGCGAAGCCGATCAGGGGCGTGTCGCCTAGCTCGGCGACC
>Ga0209014_10002828_pt1 | contig 10033 bp, 8 predicted proteins | sample BarGraNGADG00212_FD_184491 | JGI IMG/M metagenome (GOLD analysis project Ga0209014, IMG submission 184491) | Arctic peat soil microbial communities from Barrow, Alaska - Barrow Graham LP Ref core NGADG0002-212 (SPAdes) (version 2) | ecosystem: Environmental > Terrestrial > Soil > Wetlands > Peat... | reverse complement strand
TCGGACACGGGGTTGGCCAGCGCGAAGACGATGGCGTCGTCGGCCATGGTCGCGATGTCGTCGCCGGTGAGCAGGTTGGGGGCAGAGACCCCGATGAAGACGTCCGCCCCGACCAGGACCTCCTTGAGGGAGCCGGCGAGGTTGGCGCTGTTGGTGTGCTCGGCGATCCAGGTGCGGAACTGGTCCATGTTCTTCTGACCGGAGTGCACGGCACCGCCACGTCCGCACGCGATGATCTCGCCGGCGCCCTGGGCCAGGAGCAGCCGGATGATCGCGTTACCGGCGGCGCCAACCCCGGATACCACGATGCGTACGTCCTCGATGCGCTTGTCGACCACTCGCAGCGCGTTCGTCAGCGCGGCAAGCACGACGATGGCGGTGCCGTGCTGGTCGTCATGGAAGACGGGGATGTCCAGGAGCTCGCGCAGCCGGGCCTCGATCTCGAAGCATCGGGGGGCCGAGATGTCCTCCAGGTTGATGCCGCCGTAGACGGGAGCCATGGCTCGGACGATCTCCACCAGGGTGTCGGTGTCCTGGGTGTCCAGACAGACCGGCCAGGCATCGACCCCGCCGAACTGCTTGAACAGGGCAGCCTTGCCCTCCATCACGGGCAGCGAAGCGGCTGCTCCGATGTTGCCCAGCCCCAGGACCGCCGACCCGTCGGTGACCACGGCCACCGTGTTGCGCTTGATGGTCAGGTGTCGCGCGTCCTCGGGGTGCTCGGCGATGGCCAGACAGACACGGGCCACGCCTGGGGTGTAGGCGCGGGAAAGGTCGTCGCGGTGCTTCAGCGGCACTTTGGGAGTGACCTCGATCTTGCCACCGAGGTGCATGAGGAAGGTGCGATCGCTGACCTTGCGCACTGCCGCGCCGGGGATCTCGGAGATGGCCTTGGTGATCACCTCGGCGTGCGCCTCGCCCGAGGTGTCACAAGTGACGTCGACCACCATGCGGTCCGTCTGGCTCTCGACGACATCGAGGGCGGTGAGTGCGCCGCCGGCCGAACCCACGGCGCTGGTGAGCGCTGCGGTCGCTGTCGACCCAGCGGGCACCTCAACGCGGACGGTGATCGAATAGCCGGGACTGGTTGAAAGCATCTGACATCTCCTTGCGCGACGGTTCTGTTGGGCGGATTCTAGCCAGACACCGTCGGGTCCCTCGCAAGGGCCAGTGATCCCGCGATGGTGAGCGCGAACCCGACCGCCGCAACCAGGGCGAAACCAGGGCGTGTGGTGTCTCCCAGGAATGCTAGGCCGATGCCTGCGGGAACGATCGTCTCGACGGCGAACGTCAAGGCGGTGGCGCTGGTCACCGACCCGCGTTGGAGAGCCGTGGTGAACAGCAGCATCCCCAGCGCGCCGAGGGCAAGGATCGCCCAAAACCCGGGATCGGCCAGAACATGCCACGGCGGACTGGGCACCGTCAGGCTGCGCGCGTCGACGGCGACGACTGTGAAGGCGAGTCCAGCAAGGACCGCAAGTGCTTGTGCGCTTGAACGTCGGTTACCGCGGGCGACGAGCGCGCCTGCGGCGCCCAGCACGACGGCGCAGGAGAGCAGCCCCCACCGGACTCCGAGTGCCAGGGGCGTTCCCCGATCCGGCTGGGCCGAGGTGGCCAGCAGCAGCAGCCCGGCACCCAGCACGACCAGTGAGGTGATCTCACGACCCTGCAGGCGGACGCCGATGGCTGCCGCGATGACGGCCGTGACCCCCACGCTGGCGGCGACGGCGGACTGCACGAAGAACAGTGGCAGTGTCCTCAGGGCCACCAGCGACGCCACAAAGGCCGCAAAGTCGAGGCCGAGGCCTGACACATAGGGGACCGATCCGGCTAGGCGCACCAGCAGTCGCGGATCAAGACCGCGGCTGGACTCAGCTTTGCGCGCGGCAACGCTCTGCAGGACCGATGCGCTGCCGTAGCCCAGTGCTGCGAACAATGCGTACGCCATGCCCAGAGCCATGCGAGCAGTCTGCCTCAGCGCAGCACCATCTGCGCAGTCGATCCGCTGATCCCGGATCTAGCCGACGTCATTGATGATGATGAAGGGTCGTCCGATCTCAACGCGAAGCGACGTTACGGTGGCCCGATGCCCTCCGACTGCTCCACGCATGTCGGCTTCACCCGGATGGGCGCGGTGATGCTGTCTGCGGACAGATCGCGGTGAAGACGAACTAGGTGCCCTGGGTGACCAGGGCAGCGCGAGCGCCTTCGCGGAGCTTAGACCGGGCGGCCGACGGTCGGCGTCGGCAGGTCGATGAGGTTCTCGGGGAAGTGGCAGGCCACCCGGTGGCCGGGCGCGAGCTCGGCTAAAGGCGGTTCGATGGTGCTGCAGATCCCCTGGGCCTTCCAGCACCGGGTGTGGAACCGGCACGCTGTCGGGGGGTTGATGGGTGAGGGGACGTCACCCTCCAGCCGGATGCGCTCACGTCTGGTGCGCCGTCCGGTGTCGGGGATCGGGACCGCGGACATCAGCGCCACCGTGTACGGGTGCATGGGGCGCTCGTAGAGAGGAGTCCGGTCCGCGATCTCGACCATCTTGCCGAGGTACATGACGGCAACGCGGTCGGACATGTGCCGCACGACCGACAGATCGTGGGCGATCGTGACGTAGGTCAGGCCGAGCTCGTCCTGCAGGTCCTCGAGCAGGTTGATCACCTGCGCCTGGATCGACACGTCCAGTGCTGACACTGGCTCGTCGGCGACGATCAACTTGGGCTTGAGGGCGAGAGCGCGGGCAATGCCGATGCGTTGACGCTGGCCACCGGAGAACTCATGCGGGTAGCGGTTGTAGTGCTCCGGGCTGAGCCCCACCAGCTCGAGCAGCTCCTGGACGGTCTTCTTGACGCCGTGCTCGGTCTTGACGTTCTGCAGGCGGAACGGAGCCCCGACGATGGTTCCGACCGTATGGCGCGGGTTCAGTGAGCCGTAAGGGTCCTGGAAGATCATCTGCACGTCCCGGCGCAACGGGCGCATCTTGCCCGCCGAGATGTGGGTGATGTCCTTGCCCTCGAACAGGATCGTGCCCCCGGTGGGCTCGAGCAGTCGGGTCAGCATGCGGCCCGTTGTCGTCTTGCCGCACCCGGACTCACCCACCAGAGAGAGGGTCTCGCCCTTGTGCACGCTGAAGCTCATCCCGTCGACCGCCTGGACGGCGCCGACCTGACGCTGAAGCAGACCACGACGGATCGGGAAGTGCTTCTGCAGGTCGGTGACGACGAGCAGGTCCTCACTCTTTGCGGAGGCGCGGGACTGTGAGGTTGCGGCGTCCGTCGGTGCTGAAGTCACGGTGTGGCTCCTAGGGTGTGATGGGGAGGGCGCATCGCGATCCTCACAGGCTTGGCTTGATGTCGTTCTCCCAGACCCGCTGGCGGTCAGGGGCCGACAGATGGCAGGCGACGTGGTGGCGGGGGGAGATCTCGACGAGCTCCGGACGCTCGGTCTCGCTGGCACCGGCGGTGAGCTCGGCATAGGTGCAGCGCGGGTGGAACGGGCAGCCGGTCGGGACGTTGATCAGGCTGGGGGGAGCGCCTTGGATGGGCTTCAGTCGCTCGGTGCGCTCGCGGTCCAGCCGTGGCATCGAGCCCAGCAGGCCCCAGGTGTACGGGTGCAGCGGGGCGGTGAAGATCTCGTGGGCGCTGGCGTACTCGACGCTTCGGCCGGCATACATCACGAGGATGTCGTCGGCGAGCTCGGCGACGACGCCGAGGTCGTGGGTGATGATGATGACCGCGGAGTTGAACTCCTGCTGCAGGTCGCGGATCAGGTCAAGGATCTGGGCCTGGACCGTCACATCGAGCGCGGTCGTGGGCTCGTCTGCGATGAGCAACTCAGGGTCACAGGACAGGGCCATGGCGATCATCGCGCGCTGACGCATACCACCGGAGAACTGGTGAGGATAGTCATCGACTCGTGATTTCGGCTGGGGGATCCCCACCCGGTCGAGCATGTCGATCGCATGTTTTCGCGCCACCTGTTTGGACACCCGGTTGTGTATTCGGTAGGCCTCGATGATCTGGTGGCCCACCGTGTAGTACGGATGCATGGCCGAGAGCGGGTCCTGGAAGATCATGGCCATGTCCTTGCCACGCAGTCTGCGGATGTGCTCCGCGGAGGCGCCGACCAGGTTGTCGCCGTTGAGCACGACCTGACCGGAGATCTCGGCGGTTCCCGGGGGGTGCAGACCCATGATCGACAGGCTCGTGACGCTCTTGCCGGACCCTGACTCGCCGACGATGCCCAGGGTCTGGCCACGCTCGACGCTGAAGCTCAGCCCGTCGACCGACTTGACCACGCCATCGTCGGTGGGGAAATGCACCCGCAGGTCCTTGACCTGGAGAAAAGGACCCGCCGGCGACGGTGCGCTGCGGTCAACGATGGGCGCCGCGTCCGTGCTCACTTGGTCCGCACTCTCGGGTCGACGACCGCGTACAGGAGATCGACGATCAGGTTGGCGAAGATGATGAAGACGGCGCCCAGGAGGGTGACGCCAAGAACCTTGGGCAGGTCGTTGTTGGTGATTGCCTGTACGGCGTACTGCCCGAGACCGGGCAACGAGAACGTGGTCTCGGTGAGAATCGCCCCACCGAGCAGCAGGCCCAGGTCCAGACCGAAAATGGTCAGGATGGGGGTGAGCGCCGCGCGCAGGCCGTGCCTGATCACGACGTCGCGCTCGCGCAGGCCCTTGGCCCGGGCGGTTCGGATGTAGTCCTCGTTCATGGTCTCGAGCATGCCGGCCCGGGTCAGCCGGGCATACGAGGCGGCGAAGAGGAAGGCAAGCGTGATCCACGGCAGGAGCATCCTGTAGGCCCAGTCGAGGGGGCTGGTGGCGTCCATCGGGTTGGCTCCGCCGGGTGCCGTCCATCCCAGGCCATAGCTGAAGATTGACAGCGAGAGCAGCCCGGTGAAGAAGATGGGCAGCGAGACGCCGGCCAGAGCCACGCCCATGCTGCTGCGGTCCAGAAACGACCCACGTTTGAGGGCAGAGATGACGCCCGTGGCCACGCCGCCGACGAGCCACAGAACTGACGCGCCGGCGGCCAGTGACAGGGTCACCGGCAGGCGGTCGAGCAGATCAGGAAGTACCGGGTTCTGGGTGATGAACGAGTAGCCCAGGCACGGCGCCGGGCAGTGTTCCACGGCGGGGCCGTAGTTGTAGTCCTGGCCAACGACGATGCCCTTGGCGAAGCGGCCGTACTGCACGTAGATGGGGTCGGTGAATCCCAGCTTGACCGCTGTCTGGTGGATCTGCTCGACGCCGGCGCTCTTGCCGACATAGCGAGAGGCGAGGTCGTCGGGGGTCGCCCCGCCGATGCGCGGCACCAGGAAGAAGATCGAGAACACGACCGCGCTGACGATGAAGAGCAGGATCACTGCTCCGATCAGGCGACGAATGATGTACGTCAGCACTGTGGTCGGCCTGGTCGGTGGCGGTCACGCACGTTGCTGCGTGACCGCCACCGACCGATGCCTTCACCTACCTTTGTTTGATCGGGCCGGGCGGTCGCTACTTCTTGGACGTGCCCAGGGCTGTGTAGTCGTACTCGCTGAAACCGTTGTTGACGAACACGTTCGTCAGGTTGTCGGGACGGAACAGCAGGCCCTTGGACCAGACGCCAGGCAGCACGGCGGCGTTCTCCATGACCATCTGGTCGATGTTGCCCCAGATGGCATTGCGAGCGGTGGCGTCGGTGGTGGTCAGCGCCTTGTCGATGGCGGCGTCAACAGCCGGGATCTTGATGCCCAGGTTGGTGTTGCCTGCCGGGCGGATGGTCCGGCTGTCGACGATCTGGGAGAGGAAGCCGAAGCCGTCGGGCCAGTCAGCACCCCAGCCGTAGACCATGATGCCGAGCTTGTTGGTCTTGGCGAAGTCCGGTTTGCCGGCGTAAAGCTTGAAGTAGTCACCCTGAGGGTAGGCCTTGATGGTCAGCTGGATGCCGACCTTGCCCAGGGACTGCTGCAGGGACTCGGCCGTGGCCTTCTCCTTCGGGCGCTCGGCGCGGTAGGAGATGTTGGTCGCGAACCCGTTGGGCTGACCGCACTTGACCAGCTCAGCCTTGGCTCCGGCGATGTCACCGGTGGGGTTGGTCTTGGCTCCGTAGAGGTCCATGGCCTTGTGGCCGGGGATCACCGGTGGCATCAGGCTGGTCGCGATATCGCCTCCGGTGGCGCCACCGTAGGCACGCTGGTAACCGGTCTTGTCGGCGGCCAGCAGGACGGCCTTGCGACAGTCGATGTTGTTCAACGGGGGGACATCGGGGTTCAGCACCGAGAACCACGTGCGTGATGAGACGGCGGAGTCGGTCTTGGCCTTCAGGGCGGGGTCGCCGAGGATCTTGCCCTGCGCCGCGGCCTGGACGCCGGAGCCTACGAGGTCGACATCGAGGTCGCCCGCTATCAGACGGTTGTCGACGTCAGCCGCGTTCAGGCCCGCCTCGAGGCTGAGGTTGTCCGGCAGGGCCAGCCGGCCCGAAGCGGGGTCGGTCTTGGGATCGTAGTTCGGGTTGCGCTTGAGGGTGTACTTCTTGCCCACCTGGACCGTGTCGAACATGTAGGGGCCGGAGGAGACCACGTGCTCCTTGTACTTCGCGCCCGTGTCCTTGGCGACAGGCACCGGCGCGGTGGCCGGCAGCTGGGCGAAGTAGTCGAACCCGGAGAACGGCGTCTTGAGGTGGAAGACGATGGTCTTGGCGTCCGGGGTGTCGATGGCCTTCAGGTCGGCGAGGTTCTTGTCCTTGTAGACGCTGTATCCCTTGGGGACGTTCGCGAGAAAGTCGTTGAAGTAGGTCGGGCCGTTGGGGAAGGTGTCCTTGTCGAGCTGGCGGGCGACCGCGTACTTGACGTCCGCGGACGTGATGGGGGTGCCGTCCTCGAACTTCAGGCCGTCACGCAGCTTGTAGGTCCAGGTCTTGGCGCCGTCTGTGGGCACACCGAGGGTCTCGGCGAGGTCCGGGACGAGCTTGGTGCCTTCGGCCCCGGGAGCCGACTTGAAGACGACCAGGGTGCGGGCATAGTTGCGCAGGAAGTTCCATGAGTAGGCGTAGTAGGTATCGCCGGGGTCGACGGAGTCAAGGTCACCCGGCATACCGAAGCGCAGCGTGCCGCCCTTGGTGGTCGACGGCTTGTAGACCGCACTCACCGCCGCATTCTGGACGGCAGCCGTGGATCCGCCAGAGGCGGTGCTCGTTGTGCTGCCCCCCGAGCATGCTGAGATGCTCAGGGCAAGGACAGCGCCTGAGGCGACTGCCATTATCCGTTTCTGCTTCATCTGGGTTGCACTCCTTTGATCTTTCTTTGTGGGGCGGAGCCGGTTTGGAGATCGATGGGGACTATCGGGACCGAGGGTCGAGGGCGTCACGAAGGCCGTCGCCGAAGAGGTTGAAGGCCAGGACGGTGACGAAGATGGCTAGACCGGCGGGGAGGATGAACTCTGGGTCAACCTGGTACCACTGGGTGGCGTCCGAGAGCATGCCGCCCCAGGTGGCGCGAGGCGGCTGGACGCCGACGCCAAGGTAGGACAGCGCAGCCTCGAACAAGATATTGCTGGGAATCAGCAGCGTTGAGTAGACCAAGATCGGGGCGAGGAGGTTGGGAAGCAGCTCCTTGAAGAGAATGTATGGCTGCCTGGCGCCCAGGCTCCGCGCCGCGTCCACGAACTCGCGCTCGCGCAGGGAGAGCGTCTGTCCGCGGATGATCCGGCCGATGTAGGGCCAGTTGAAGAAGCCGATGATGAAGATAATGACCGCGATCTTCAGCTGGTCGCCCTTGAGGCCGAAGGCTTGGTCCGGAATGACGCCGGCCAGGGCAAGCGCGAAGACCAGCAGCGGGAAGGCCAGGAAGATGTCCATGAGACGGCTGATGAGGGTGTCGACCCAGCCACCCATGTAGCCCGCGATGACGCCCATCACCGTCCCGATCACCACGGACAACAAGGTGGCCAAGAACGCGATGAGCAAGGAGATCTGTGAGCCGTACAGGACGCGGCTGAACAGGTCCCGTCCGTTGACGGGCTCGATCCCGAACAGGTAACTCCACGAGATGCCCCCCCAGGGCTTGATCGGCACCTGGGTGTCCGCGTTGATCAGCTCCTGATGGAACTCGTTGGGAGGGTGCCCCAGCAAGCCCACGATCAGGGGGGCCAGGACCGCAAAGATGACCAACAGGATGACGATGGCGCCGCCAGCCATCGCGACCTTGTCGCGGCGCAACCGCATCCACGCGATCTGGCCGAGAGAACGACCCTCGATCTTCCCGCCGGGGCCTTGCAGCACGGCCTCTGGCGGTGCCGTTGCTGTGGGATCGACTTCCAACCCTGCGCTCACCGGCTGCAACACCTCCTGGTGCGTTTGGAAAACCCCGCAGGGCATCGCCATCCGTAGATGGGCTTCGGCCCATCATGGGGCCCAGACCATCCCGGACCACCTTTCTTGGGCAAGGCGTTGCGCAATTGTGACTCGCCGCACATCTTCTTGCGCCGGGCGTATTCTAGACCAGAAACACCCGCCAACAAGGCCCATCACCAACCGGGACAGGCCGGTTCGGTGCTCAGACCACGTGGCCCACCAGTGTGCCGATGCCGTAGGTGACGGCCATCGCGACCGATCCGCCAATGACGTTACGCCAGAATGGCTTTCCGAGCGGAGTCTTTCCGATGCGGCCTGAGACGAAACCCGTGAGACCAAGGGCCACCAAGACTGCCACCACCGTAGTTGGGACTCGCAGATGTGGGGGCGGCACGCTGATCGCCACCAACGGAAGCAGGGAGCCGAGCGTGAACGCCACCAGCGAGGCGAAGGCTGCGTGCCACGGACTGGTCAGGTTGTCGGGGTTGATGCCCAGCTCCACCTCGGCGTGCGCCGCGAGCGCGTCGAGCGCCGTCAGCTGCTCCGCCACCTCGGCCGCCAGGTCTTGTGAAAGCCCCTTGGCGGCGTACATGTCGGTGAGCTCTGCGAGCTCTTCGTCAGGAGTGTCGCGCAGCTCGCCCCGTTCCTTTTCGAGCAGTGCCTGCTCCGTGTCGCGCTGAGAGCTGACCGAGACGTACTCACCCACCGCCATGCTCATCGCGCCGGCGGTCAGGCCGGCGATGCCCGCGGTCAGGATCGTGCTTCGGGTTGCAGTTGCCCCGGCCACGCCCAGGACGATGCCCGCGGTCGACACGATGCCGTCGTTGCCCCCGAGGACCCCGGCACGCAGCCAGTTCAGCCGAAGGGCGATGTTGCCCTTGTGTGGCTCGTCGTGGTCCAGTGGCTGCTCACTCACGTCGACTCCAATGGTTTGGCTCCCAGTCGCGCCGCGGCCTGTGAGATCCGGTGTGCCAGATCGATGTCGAATTGGGTCAGGCCGCCCGCGGAGTGGGTCGACGACCTCCCGTGGGTGACCTTCCAGCGCGGGTCGGCATCTGGGTGATGTCTGATCAGCTCGGCCTCATCGCCCGCGTTCACGATCAGCCGTACCGCAACGGGAAGGTCAGGGGCGTCGCATGAGGCCACCAGAGTGTCGCCGTCGCGTCGCCATTCTGGCAGCGTGCCCGGCTGTCGGGTGATCTCCTCGTCGCTTGACCGTCGGCTCATGGCTCAACCTTGACAACCTCTGGCTAGCTTGTCGAGAAGTGTCTGACTCGTCTCACTTCTGGACTCCGGCCCTTGTCGGATCCCAGACCCGTTGTTGTCACCGGACAGCGGGCAGACTGTCCTGCGATCATGGATAACCCCATCAGCAGCCCAGTGCGAGTCGTCGGCGCCGCGATCGTCGACGAGCTCACCGTGCCAACCACTCTGCTCACCGGCCGCCGGACAGAGCCCCCCGACCTTGCCGGCGGGTGGGAGCTTCCCGGCGGAAAGGTCGAGCCCGGGGAGCAACCGCAGGATGCGCTCCTGCGCGAGATCCGTGAGGAGCTCGGGGTCGAGATCGAGCTCGGCGTCCAGGTGGAAGGTCCCGTGGCCGGGGCCTGGCCGCTCGGCGACCAATACGTCATGCAGGTGTGGCTGGCACGGATCACTGCGGGTGAGCCGCGCCCCCTGGAGGACCACGACCAGCT
>Ga0209014_10002827_pt1 | contig 10034 bp, 8 predicted proteins | sample BarGraNGADG00212_FD_184491 | JGI IMG/M metagenome (GOLD analysis project Ga0209014, IMG submission 184491) | Arctic peat soil microbial communities from Barrow, Alaska - Barrow Graham LP Ref core NGADG0002-212 (SPAdes) (version 2) | ecosystem: Environmental > Terrestrial > Soil > Wetlands > Peat... | reverse complement strand
CGGCCCGCCGCAGCCTCGTGCCCGAGGCGGCCGGTCGTTCGCTGTGGCTGGCCGCCGTGTGGACGGGCGTCGGCGCGGCGGTGGTGTGCGCCACGCTCGCGATCGTCGCGGTGGCGATCTGCTGGCTACCGGTTTCCGGCGCGTCAGCGCATCCGATCTCGGCCATCCGGGCGGGTCTGCTCACCTTCATCGCGTCGGTGCACGGCGGCATCGTGATCGACGGTACGAGTGCGCAGTTCCTGCCCCTCGGCCTCATGCTCGTCGTCGCGCTCATGGCGTGGCGTGCCGGAGCCGGTCTGGGTGACGCCGCCACGTCGTTGGACGAGACCGACTCCGTACGCCTCTGCGCGGCCGGCCTGGCGCAGGCAGCGAGCTTCGCCGCCGTGGCCCTCGTCGCGCTGCCGTTCGCCCATCTCGGCACCAGCACGGCCCCCTTTCTCGGCGTCGCGGGAGCGTCCTTCGTCCTGTTCGTCGCCAGCGGAGGCGTCGCCTTCGTCCGCACGTGCGCGCTGGGCGATCTGATCTCCGAACGAGTTCCCGCATGGGTCGCGCCCGCTTTCCGGGCCGCCGCTGCCGGCCTCGCGCTCTACCTGGCGGCCGCGGCGCTGCTCGTCGCCGGATCGCTGGTCGCGCACGCCGGCCGGGTCGAGGCGCTCTCCCGCGAGATCGGCGGTGGATGGGGCGGCGTGCCCCTACTGCTGCTCGGCCTGCTCGCGGCGCCGAACGCCCTGATCGCGTCGATGTCCTACCTCGCCGGTCCCGGGTTCACCGTGGGCGCGGGCCCGTCCGTCAACGCCGTCGCGACCACGCACGGTGTCGTGCCGGCCTTTCCTCTACTCGGCGCGCTGCCTCAGGCACACGGCGCCTCCCCCGTGGTGTGGTGTCTCATCGCGGTCACCCCGATCGCGGGGGGCGCGGCTGTCGCGCGACTCGCGGCCCGTGACGGTTCGTGGGGCGCTCGATTCGGGGTCGTCGGAGCCGCCGCAGGCATCGCCGCACTCGCCATGTTCGTGCTCGCGTGGCAGGGCGGTGGCGGCGTGGGCGACGGTCGCCTGCGCACTGTCGGCGCGTCTGCGTGGCAGGCAGCGCTGATGGTCGGCGCGGAGCTCGGCGTGGTCGCGTCGCTCGCGCTCGCGATCGCGGCGGCGACGTCGTGGGTGCATCGCCACCACCGCGCCGGACCCGATGTCCCCAGCCTCGTACCCGTCAGCGCTGCGCGATCAGGCGGCGCTGACGTCGACGAACGTCGCGGCACCGGCGACCTGCCACGCGCCGGGTCTCGGCCGATGTCCGTAACCGACGCCACGTTGCGTGCCGACCCCGACGAGCCGGGGGAGCTCGCCGGGTAGGGTTTCCGGCGTGCCGGCCCACGAGTGCACCTCGCGAACTCGCGTCGCCGGTCTATCACGACTGCGCGGCGACTCCGCATGAGCGCGAGGCTTGTCGTCCTCGCATCCGGCAGCGGCACCACGTTGCAGGCCGTCCTCGACGCCGCGGCCGAACCGGGCTTCGGCGGCCAGGTGGTCGCCGCCGGCACCGACGTCAAGGGGTGCCTCGCGATGGCGCGCGCCGCCGATGCCGGGGTGCAGACGTTCGCCGTCGCGCTGAGCGACTACGACGATCGCGACACGTGGAACGACGCCCTGGCCGAGGCGATCGCGTCGTACGAACCTGACCTCGTCGTCCTCGCCGGATTCATGCGACTGCTCGGGTCGGCGGTGGTGGATCGATTCCGGATCGTCAACACGCACCCGGCGCTGCTGCCGTCCTTTCCCGGCGCACACGCCATCCGGGATGCGCTCGCGGCCGGCGTCGCCACCACGGGCGTCACCGTGCACTGGGTGGACGACGGTGTCGACACCGGACCCGTGATCGCTCAGGCTGCCGTCCCGGTCGAACCAGGCGACGACGAGGATTCGTTGCGAGAACGGATCCAAGCCGTCGAGAAGCCCTTGTACGTCAACGCAATCCGTCAGCTCTGCCAGGAGTCCGAATGAGCAAGATCGCAGTCCGCCGCGCCCTCATCAGCGTCTACGACAAGACCGGGCTGGAGGAGCTGGCTCAGGGCCTGCACGACTGCGGCGTCGAGATCGTGTCGACCGGTTCCACCGCCGCGCGCATCCGCGACCTCGGCGTTCCCGTGACTCCCGTCGACCAGGTGACCGGCTTCCCCGAGATCCTCGGCGGCCGGGTCAAGACGCTGCATCCGCACGTGCACGCCGGATTGCTGGCCGACCAGAACGACCCCTCACACGTGTCGACGATCGAGGAGCTCCAGATCGCCGCCTTCCAGTTGCTGGTGGTGAATCTGTACCCGTTCCGCGAGACGGTCGCCAGTGGCGCCGCCGAGCCCGAGATCATCGAGCAGATCGACATCGGCGGTCCCGCCATGGTGCGCGCGAGTGCCAAGAACCACGGGTCGGTGGCGGTCGTCGTCGATCCGGCGCGCTATGGCGAGGTGCTCGATGCGGTGCGTGCCGGGGGGTTCGACCTCGCCGCGCGGCAGCGACTGGCGGTCGACGCGTTCCGTCACACCGCCGCCTACGACATCGCCGTCGCGTCCTGGCTGGGCAACGTCGTTGCCCCGGACGACATGGTCGAAGGCGAGTCGAGCGGCTTCCCCGGATGGATCGCGGCGTCGTGGGAGCGGGCCGCCGTTCTTCGTTACGGCGAGAACCCGCATCAGCGCGCGGCGCTGTACGTGGCTCCGGGTGGCCTGGGCCTGGCGCAGGCCGATCAGCTGTCCGGCAAGGAGATGAGCTACAACAACTATGTCGATGCCGATGCGGCGCGACGAGCCGCGTACGACTTCGACGAACCGTGCGTCGCGATCATCAAGCACGCCAATCCCTGTGGCATCGCGGTCGGTGCCGACATCGCCGAAGCCCATCGCAAGGCGAACGCGTGCGACCCCGTCAGCGCGTACGGCGGTGTGATCGCCACCAACCGGCCGGTGACGGCCGCGATGGCGGCACAGCTGGCCGACATCTTCACCGAGGTGATCGTCGCGCCCTCGTTCGAGGACGACGCGCTCGACGCCTTGAGCGCCAAGAAGAACCTGCGGCTGCTCGTCGCGTCCGGGCCGACCCCGGGACCGGTCACCGAGCTGCGACCGATCAGTGGCGGGTTGCTGCTTCAGGACGCCGATCGCCTGCAGGCTCCGGGGGACGACCCGGCGAACTGGACGCTCGTCGCCGGCGAGCCGGCCGATGAGACCGCGCTTTCCGATCTGGCGTTCGCGTGGCGGGCGATACGCGCCGTGAAGTCCAACGCCATCCTCCTGGCACGCCAGGGAGCGACGGTCGGGGTCGGCATGGGCCAGGTGAACCGCGTCGACTCGTGCCGGCTTGCGGTATCGCGCGCCGCTGACAGAGCCGCCGGATCCGTTGCGGCCTCGGACGCGTACTTCCCGTTCGCCGACGGACTGCAGGTGCTCCTCGACGCCGGGGTGCGGGCCGTCGTGCAGCCGGGTGGCTCGATTCGCGACGCCGAGACCATCGCGGCCGCGAACGTCGCCGGAGTAACGATGTACCTGACCGGCGCGCGCCACTTCGCCCACTGAGCGGGCGAAGCGTGGATGGGCCCACTGAGTGGCTGGCAGGATGGGCACCGTGACGGCGACAGTTCTCGACGGCGGGTCCACCCTTGCGGCCATCAAGACCGAGCTGACGGCTCGGGTGGCGGCTCTGGCCGAGCGCGGATTCGTGCCCGGCCTCGGCACGGTCCTGGTCGGTGAGGACCCCGCTAGCCGGTGGTACGTGAACGCCAAGCACAAGGACTGCGCCGAGATCGGGATCGCCAGCATTCAGCGCGAACTGCCGGCTTCCAGCACCCAAGCCGAGGTCGAGGCGGTCGTCGCCGAGCTGAACGCCGACCCAGCCTGCACGGCGTTCCTCGTCCAGCAGCCGACGGGCCTGGACGAGTTCGCGATTCTCGCCGCCGTCGATCCCGTCAAGGATGTCGATGGCCTGCACCCCACGAACCTCGGTTGGCTGGTGCTGGGCAAACCGGCCCCGCTGCCGTGCACACCCACCGGGATCATCGAACTGTTGCGCCGCCACGACGTGCCGATCGCCGGTGCGCATGTCGTGGTCGTCGGTCGGGGGATCACCGTCGGCCGTCCGCTCGCGCTGATGCTGACCCGCCGTTCGGAGAACGCCACGGTGACGATCTGCCATACGGGTACGCGGGATCTTGCTTCGCACGTTCGCAGCGCCGACATCGTCGTCGCGGCGGCCGGCTCCGCGGGCCTCATCACGGCAGACATGGTGAAGCCCGGGGCGGCTGTTCTCGACGCCGGCGTGAGCCGGGTCGACGGAAAGATCGCCGGAGACGTCGCTGCCGACGTCGCGGAGGTCGCGGGCTACCTCTCGCCGAACCCCGGCGGTGTCGGCCCGATGACCCGAGCGATGCTGCTGATGAACGTCGTCGAAGCAGCCGAACGCGCCGCGGTCGCGGGTTGACGATGGTGCTGCAGGTCCGACGCAGAGCCACGGCGCAGGCGCCGTTCCTGGTGGTGCTGCTCCTCGTCGTCGCGGTGTTCGTGTATCTGACGATCGAGCCGAGCCACTGGCGGCGCGCTACCGCCGGGCTTGCTGTGGCGATGCTGTTGGCCGCAGTGCTGCGGGTAACGCTGGCCCCTGCGCGTGCGGGGATGTTGGCGGTCCGCGGACGATGGTGGGACACCCTGTGCTACGCCGCGTTGGGTGTGCTGATTCTCATCGCCGACATCCGGCTGAAGAACTGAACACAGCGCCGACTAGCCTGCCGAATCGGAGCGTTTCTGGTCGGTCAACCGACACGATCGAATCAAAGGAGACAGTCATGTCCGAGTCAGCTCGCCACGGGAAGGTCACCGTCGTCGGTGCCGGCTTCTACGGATCGACCACCGCTCAGCGTCTGGCCGAGTACGACGTGTTCGAGACAGTGGTCCTCATCGACATCGTCGAGGGAAAGCCCGAGGGACTTGCGCTCGACCTGAACCAATCGCGGCCGATCGAGGGTTTCGAGACGACTGTCGTCGGAGCCACCACCACTCCCGACGGCGGCGGCTATGAGCCGACGGCCGACTCCGACGTCGTCGTGATCACCGCCGGCCTGCCTCGCAAGCCCGGCATGAGCCGCATGGACCTGCTCGGGGTCAACGCAAAGATCGTGCGTGGTGTCGCCGAGAACATCGCCAAGTACTCGCCGAACGCCGTGATCATCATCGTGTCGAACCCGCTCGACGAGATGACCGCGCTGGCCCAGCTGGCGTCCCGGTTCCCGAAGAACCGTGTGTTCGGCCAGGCCGGCGTGCTCGACACCGCCCGCTTCACCAACAACGTCGCCACGACATTGGGCGTGCCGGTCGGCTCGGTGCAGACGCTCACGCTCGGCTCGCACGGCGACACGATGGTTCCAGTCCCGTCCGCCTGCTTCGTCGGAGGCAAGCCGCTGGCCGACGTCATGGACGAGGCGACGATCGAGGAACTCGTCACGCGTACCCGCAACGGCGGCGCCGAGGTAGTCGCCCTGCTCAAGACCGGTTCTGCGTACTACGCCCCGTCGGCCGCCGCCGCCCGGATGGCGAAGGCGGTCATCGAGGACTCAGGCGCGGTGATCCCGGTGTGCGCATGGGTCGACGGTGAGTACGGCATCGACGGTGTGTACCTCGGCGTCGAAGCCGAGATCGGTCGCGAAGGCGTGAAGCGCATCGTCGAGCGCGATCTCACCGAGGCCGAGCTCGCCGCGTTGAGGCAGGCGGCCGAGGCTGTCCGCGCCAAGCAGGCTGACATCGCAGATCTCTGACCGACCTGGGGAGGAATATCCGCGCTCACCGCGGGAAATCCTCCCCACGTCGGGCGAGGTGGCCCAACGCCGCCGCGTCACCCGGTGCACCCCGCTCGGCGAGGCGGCGGGCCACCGCGGCACGATGCTCGTCGTCGACGTTGCCGCCGTACTTGAACTTCGCGCGGACGTCGTGGACCTCGAGCCGAAGGCCCCGGATCCCGGCGAGCGTTCGGCCGTGCTCGCTCGGGTTCGCTGCGTCGCTGCCCGGCTCGGTGACCTGGAGCTGCTCTCGGAGGATGGCGACCTTGCCGTCCTCGTCGTCGACGATGCGGGCGGTGGCGATGAGCTGAACGGCGGCGTAGTACGTCGTGGGGACACCCATCCGCGGGTCCTCGTCGGCGATCGCCTTCCACGCGGCCGGTATGTAGGACCAGTCACCGGCGACGCTGAGCAGCACCGTGGGGTTCTCGTCCAGCGCGGCCCACACGGGGTTCGGCCGGGCGAGGTGCAGCAGCACCAGGTCAGCGGACATGAGGGCGTACTGCGTCGGCACGACGACGGGTACGTCGCGGCCACGCCCGGCCGCGACGAGGTGTCCGAAGCCCTGGGCGCGGACGAACTCCATCCAGTCGGCGGTGGACGTGACGGCGTCCCACGGATGTATCAGCATGTGAGTCCGGCCGCGATCAGTCGAACTCTCGGAGGACGGCCGAACGCAGCACGTCCAGGCCCACGCTGCCGATGTCGAGCGCGGACCGGTGGAACGCCTTGAGGTCGAACTCGTCGCCGGCCTTCGCGCGCGCATCGTCGCGCAGCTGCAGCCACAGCCGCTCGCCGATCTTGTAGGACGGCGCCTGCCCGGGCCAGCCGAGGTAGCGGTCGAGTTCGAAGCGCAGGAACTCCTCGGCCATGTTGCAGTGCCCCGTCAGGAACCGCCACGCCTTGTCGTAGTCCCAGGCGTCGCCGCCGACCTCGTCGGGCGCCTCGAACCCGCAGTGGACGCCGATGTCGAGCACGACCCGCGCGGCCCGAAGCGACTGCCCGTCGAGCATGCCCAGGTAGTCGGCCGGATCGTCGAGGAAGCCGAGGTCGGCCATCAGCCGCTCGGCGTAGAGCGCCCAGCCCTCGCCGTGACCACTGATCCAGGAGACCAGCCGCCGCCAGCGGTTGAGCAGGTTGCTGCGGTACGCGGTCTGCGCCACTTGCAGGTGATGACCGGGGACGCCCTCGTGGTAGACGGTGGTGAGCTCGCGCCATGTGCCGAACTCGGTGACTCCCTCGGGGACCGACCACCACATGCGCCCTGGCCGCGTGACGAGGTCCTCGCTCGGCCCGGTGTAGTAGATACCGCCCTGGTGCGTCGGCGCGATCCGGCACTCGAGGCGACGGATCGGCTCAGGGATGTCGAAGTGCGTGTCGGCCAAGGCGGCGATGGCCGCGTCGGACTTGGCCTGCATCCACCGCTGCAACGCGGCGGTGCCGACGAGCTTGCGTTCGATGTCGGTGTCGAGGTGCGCGATCGCCTCGGCAACCGATGCCCCGGGTTTGATGCGATCGGCGGTGCGGGCCATGTCGGCGGTGATGCGGGCAAGTTCCTGCTGGCCCCACTGATAAGTCTCTTCGAGATCGATGCGTGCCCCGAGGAACGACCGCGAGAAGAGCGCGTACCGCTCGCGCCCTACGGCGTCGCCCTCGCCTGCCTGCTCGAGCAACTCGTCCTGCAGGAACGCGGCCAGCCCGGCGTATGCGCTCGACGCCGCTCCGGCGACCCGCTCGAGGTCTGCGCGCAAGGTGGCAGGGAGCGCGTCGCCGGCCTCGGTGGCCGCGTCCCGGGCGAACGTGGCGAAGAACCCGTCCGGTCCGACGTTGTCGGTGCTCTGCTTGATGCCTGCCCTCACCTGGCGCCGTGCGCACACGTCGCCGCGCGCCGCGGCGAGGCGAAGCGATTCGATGTAGCCGGCGACGGCGGTGGGAACCGCACCCAGGCGGGTGGCCACGGTGGCCCAGTCGTCGGTGGTGGCGGTGGGTGTCAGGTCGAAGATGTCGCGGATCGTCTGCAGTGGCGACGCGATGTTCTTCAGGTCGGACTCCTCGGTGCCCGCGTCGCGCAACTCTTCCTCGAGTTCGAGAGTCTCGCGCAGGGCGGCGACGGTGATGCGGTCGTTGGCGTCTACCGGTGTGGCGCTCGCCAGCGTGGCGAGCGTCTTGCGTCGCAGCGCCGACACCGATTCGCGCCACGCCGGGGTGAAGTCAGGCAGTTCGGCGTCGTGCCCGGCCACACCGACGTAGGTGGCGACGATGGGGTCCAGGGCGGCCCATTCGTCGACGTAGGTGTCGGCCACCCGGTCAACGGCCGTGGGTGTGCGGTTGGTCGTCATGCCTTGCAGACTAGGACGCTGGTGGCCCCTCGCGGGCGCGATTTGGCGACAAGATATCTTGATACCAAGAGAACGTCACGGCTGGAGGTCGTAAAGCATGGCCAAGATCAAGGTCCAGGGCACGGTCGTCGAACTCGACGGCGACGAGATGACCCGCATCATCTGGCAGTTCATCAAGGACAAGCTGATCGTCCCGTACCTCGACGTGAACCTGGACTACTACGACCTCGGTATCGAGCACCGCGACGCCACCGACGACCAGGTGACGATCGACGCCGCCAACGCCATCAAGCGGCACGGCGTGGGCGTCAAGTGCGCCACCATCACGCCCGACGAGGCGCGCGTCGAGGAGTTCGGCCTCAAGCAGATGTGGAAGTCGCCCAACGGCACGCTGCGCAACATCCTCGGTGGCGTGATCTTCCGCGAGCCGATCATCATGCGCAACGTGCCTCGCCTCGTGCCCGGCTGGACGAAGCCGATCGTCATCGGCCGCCACGCCTTCGGCGACCAGTACCGTGCCACCGACCTGCGGGTGCCCGGTGAGGGCACGTTGACGATGACGTTCACCCCGAAGGACGGCAGCGAGCCCATCGAGCTCAACGTGTTCGACTTCCCCGGCTCGGGCGTCGCCATGGCGATGTACAACCTCGACGACTCGATCCGCGACTTCGCCCGCGCGTCGCTGCGGTACGGGCTCGACCGCCACTACCCGGTCTACCTGTCGACGAAGAACACGATCCTGAAGGCCTACGACGGCCGGTTCAAGGACCTGTTCGCCGAGGTCTTCGAGAACGAGTTCAAGGCCGACTTCGACGCCGCCGGGCTGACCTACGAGCACCGGCTGATCGACGACATGGTCGCCTCCGCGCTGAAGTGGGAGGGCGGGTACCTCTGGGCGTGCAAGAACTACGACGGTGACGTGCAGTCCGACACGGTGGCGCAGGGCTTCGGCTCGTTGGGTCTGATGACGTCGGTGCTGATGACGCCGGACGGCAAGACGGTCGAGGCCGAGGCGGCGCACGGGACGGTGACCCGGCACTTCCGCCAGCACCAGCAGGGCAAGCCCACCTCCACCAATCCGATCGCGTCGATCTTCGCGTGGACTCAGGGGCTGGCTCACCGCGGCAAGCTGGACGGCACGCCCGAGGTCACGCGCTTCGCCGAGACGCTCGAACGGGTCTGCATCGAGACCGTCGAGTCGGGGAAGATGACCAAGGACCTCGCGCTGCTGATCAGCGCCGACAGCCCGTGGTTGACCACCGAGGAGTTCCTCGCTGCCATCGACACCAACTTGCAGGCCGCGATGGTGGCGTAGCCAGGCGCCAGCACGAATCGTGTCGCATTTGTGATCCAGGTCACCTATGACTTACCGTTACAGGTAGGTAGCGTCCACATGTCCGGACGATGACGTTCGGCTCCGCACGGCCGCGCCCGTGCCCGAGGAGGAAGCATGCTGGCGTTCGAGCGACACGGATCGGGTGAACCGCTCGTCCTCGTTCACGGCATCACCCACCGGCGGCAGGCGTGGTATCCGGTCCTCGACGAGGTGGCCGAGCACCGCGAGGTGATCCTCGTCGACCTGCCAGGTCACGGTGAGTCCGACCCCTTCTTCACCGACGGGCTGCCGGTCGCCGAGGCGCTGCGCCGCGACTTTCGTCAGTTCCTGACCGACCAGCAGCTCGAGCGCCCGCACGTCGCCGGCAACTCGCTCGGCGGGCGCGTCGCCCTCGAAGCGGGCGCCTCCGGAGACGCACGCAGCGTCACCGCCCTGTCGCCGGCCGGCTTCTGGCGCAACGACTCGTCCTTCGCCTACACCCGCAAGCTGTTCACATCAGCCGCCGCGCTCACGGAGCGAGTCGGCGCGCGCGCCGAACTCATCGCCCG
>Ga0209014_10002826_pt1 | contig 10037 bp, 6 predicted proteins | sample BarGraNGADG00212_FD_184491 | JGI IMG/M metagenome (GOLD analysis project Ga0209014, IMG submission 184491) | Arctic peat soil microbial communities from Barrow, Alaska - Barrow Graham LP Ref core NGADG0002-212 (SPAdes) (version 2) | ecosystem: Environmental > Terrestrial > Soil > Wetlands > Peat... | reverse complement strand
GCTGCGCGCGGGGTCGTGGGTGTGGCGCAGATGGTCCACGCCGGGCAGCATCACGCCGTAGGCCTTGCGATTGGCAGGCACGCCGCCCACCGAAATGCCGGCGAGGTTCACGCCATGATAGCCGCGCTCGCGGCCGATGAAACGGGTGCGCGTGCCCTCTCCCTTCAGGCGGTGGTAGGCGAGCGCGATCTTCAGCGCCGTGTCCACCGCCTCGGAGCCGGAATTGACGAAAAATATCTGCTCCATGCCCTCGGGCGCGAGCTCGGCGATGCGCCGCGCGACTTCGAACGGCAGCGGATGGCCGACCGAGAACGAGGAGGAGAAATCCAGGATGCCCGCCTGCTTGCGTATCGCCTCGACGATTTTCGGCCGGCAATGCCCGGCATTGACGCACCACAGCGTCGCCAGGCCGTCGAGCACTTTCTTGCCTTCGACCGTGGTGTAGTACATGCCTTCGGCCGAAGCGATCATCCGCGGCGAGCGTTTGAACGCACGGTTGTTGGTATACGGCATCCAGTAGTGCTCGAGGTCGAGCGGCTGCGACGGTTGCTGCGGTGCGTTCATGGTCTATCCTCCAGATGCTGCGTATGAGGGGTCGCCGATGCTCCGGGGCGCCCGCTTGGCGAAAACCAAGCTGTGTGGCGATTCTCCCCTGCGCCGGGGCCTGCGTAGCGCATTTTAGCCGAAGCGCTCCGACCTCGGGACCGCACTTTGACCGGGATCAAAGCCCGACCCGCTGCGAGCGCGCAGACTTGCTTTTTGCACATCGCCTATATGCGCTCCAGCGCTCGAATTCGGAAGACTCTCATGCGGCCAGCGGACCCGATGGCGACCGATCTTCAGCTCGGACTTTCACGTGAGGAAGCCGCCGCCCGCCTGGCGCAGGACGGGCGCAACGAACTGCCCTCGGCCAGGCCGCGCAGCCTCTTCGCCATCGCGGCCAAGGTCGTGCTCGAGCCGATGTTCCTGCTGCTGCTCGCCTGCGGCGCGATCTACCTGCTGCTCGGCGACAAGGGCGAGGCGCTGATGCTGCTCGGCTTCGTCCTGGTGGTGGTGAGCATCAGCTTCTTCCAGGAACGCAAGACCGAGCGCGCGCTCGAGGCGCTGCGCGACCTGTCCAGTCCGAGGGCGCTGGTGATACGCAACGGCGAGCAGCGGCGCATCCCCGGCCGCGAGGTCGTGCGCGGCGACCTGCTGGTGCTCTCCGAGGGCGACCGGGTCCCGGCCGATGCGGTATTGCTCTCGGGTGTGAATGTATCTGTCGACGAATCGCTGCTGACCGGCGAATCGGTTCCGGTGCGCAAGGCCCCCGCGCAAAGCGCCCCCGCAGCGATGGGTCAGCCGGGCGGCGACGATCTGCCGTACCTGTATTCAAGCACCCTCGTGGTCCAGGGCAAAGGCCTGGCGCAGACCATGGCGACGGGCCAGCACACGGAAATCGGCCGCATCGGCAAAGCACTCGCCGCGGTGGAACAGGAACCGACGCGCATCCAGCAGGAGACCGCCAGGATCGTAGCGCGGCTGGCGTGGCTCGGCTTCGCCTTGAGTCTGGCGGTGGCTCTGGCCTATGCCCTGACGCGCGGCGACTGGCTCAACGGTTTGCTGGTCGGGATCACGCTGGCGATGGCGATCCTGCCCGAGGAACTGCCGGTGGTGATGACCATTTTTCTGGGCCTGGGCGCCTGGCGTATCGCGCAACAGCGGGTATTGACGCGGCACATTCCCGCGGTCGAGATGCTGGGCTCGGCCACCGTGCTGTGCGTGGACAAGACCGGGACGCTGACCGAGAACCGCATGGTTCTGGTGCAGCTGCAATCGCAGGACCGGGTTCTCGATCTCACCGGCCTGGCAGGGCAGGAATTGCCCGAACAGTTCCACGAGCTGCTGGAATTCAGCATGCTCGCCAGTCACCGCGACCCCTTCGATCCGATGGAAAAAGCCATCCACAAAACGGCGCAGGAAACGCTCGCCGGCACCGAGCACATTCACGGCGACTGGGCGCTGATCGAAGAGTACGCGCTTTCGAGAGAGCTGCTGGCGGTGTCGCGCGTGTGGCAGTCGCCGGACCGCGAGCACTATGTCATCGCCGCCAAGGGCGCGCCCGAAGCCATTGGCGATTTATGCCACCTCGGCCAGGCGGATACCGAAGCGCTTGATCGGGCAGTGACGGCAATGGCGGCGCAGGGCCTGCGGGTGCTGGGAGTCGCCAAAGCCTCTTTCAGCGAGACCGACCTGCCCGCGATCCAGCACGACTTCAACTTCGAGCTTCTCGGGCTGATCGGTCTCGCCGACCCGGTACGCGATTCCGTGCCCGCCGCGATCAGCGAGAGCTACGCCGCCGGCATGCGCGTCATCATGATCACCGGCGATTATCCGGCGACAGCCATCAACATCGCGCACCAGGTCGGGCTCAAATCACCGGATCGCACCATCACCGGCACGGAACTGGACGCGCTCGACGACGAGGAGCTCGCGCGCAAGGTAAAGGATGTCAACGTCTTCTGCCGCGCCGTGCCCGAGCACAAACTGCGCCTGGTGAACGCGCTCAAGGCAAACGGCGCGATCGTCGCCATGACCGGCGATGGCGTGAACGACGCGCCGGCCCTGAAGGCGGCGCACATCGGCATCGCCATGGGCGCGCATGGCACCGACGTGGCGCGCGAATCCGCCGCGCTGGTGCTGCTCGATGACGACTTCACGTCCATCGTGGCGGCGATCAGACTGGGCCGGCGCATTTTCGACAACCTGAGAAAGGCCATTGCCTTCGTCATGGCGGCGCACGTGCCGATCGTCGGCATGTCGCTGATACCGGTGGCGCTGGGCTGGCCGCTGGTGCTGTTGCCGGTTCACATCCTGTTTCTGCAGCTGATCATCGATCCGGCCTGCTCGGTCGTGTTTGAGGCGGAGCCGGAAGAGGCCGACCTGATGCGCCGGGCGCCGCGCCCGCCCGGGGCCTCGCTGTTCGACCGCGGCACGATCGCGTTCGGCCTGCTGCAGGGCAGCGGCATCCTCGCCATCGTGCTTGCCGTATTCGCCATCGCCTTGTACCGCGGCCAGGAGGCGGAGGTGGCGCGCGCGCTCACTTTCACCGCGCTGGTGATCGCCGACCTCGGCCTGATCTTCAGCAACCGCTCGCGCTCGCGCAACCTCATTGCCACGATAGTCACGCGCAACCTGGCCTTGTGGTGGGTGATGGGAGGCGCGCTCTCGTTCCTGGGCCTGGTGCTATACGTACCGCCGCTGCGCCAACTGTTCCATTTCGGCTATCTGCACGCCGACGATATCCTGATCGCCGTCGCGGCCGGAGTCGTCTGCATCATTGGAGTTGAAGCAGCCAAGCGCCTAAGCGCGCTACGCGCTCGCGCTTGAAGCCGCACCGGCGCCGCTGACGCTCAGCCCAGCGTCGGCATGTTGAGGCCGGGCGCGGGCGTGTCTTCGTGCGGCCAGCGCGTGGTCACCACCTTGGTGCGGGTATAGAACTTCACCCCCTCCATGCCGTGCATGTGCAGGTCGCCGAAGAGCGAGCTCTTCCAGCCGCCGAAAGAGTAGAACGCCACCGGCACCGGGATCGGCACGTTCACGCCCACCATGCCCACCTGGATCTCCTCCTCGAAGCGGCGCGCCGCGCCGCCGGAGTTGGTGAAAATCGCCGTGCCGTTGCCATAGGGATTGGCGTTGACCAGTTCGATCGCCTGTTCAATGGTATCTGCGCGCAGCACCAGCAGCACCGGGCCGAAGATCTCGTCCTTGTAGATTTTCATCCCGGGCTTGACCTGGTCGAACAGGGTCGTGCCGAGGAAAAAGCCATGCTCGTAGCCCGCGATTTTCTTGTTGCGTCCGTCGAGCACCAGCTTCGCGCCCTCGGCCACGCCCGCGTCGATGTACCCCGCGACCTTGTCGCGATGCGCACAGGTGACGAGCGGCCCCATTTCCACGCCTTCGCCGTCGCCGGGGCCGACCTTGATTTTCCCGGCCTTGTCCTTGAGCAGCCTCACCAGGGGATCGCCGATGGCGCCCACCGCGACCACCGCCGAGATCGCCATGCAGCGCTCGCCCGCGGAGCCGTAGGCCGCGCCGATCAGCGCGTTGGCGGTGAATTCCAGATCCGCGTCCGGCAGCACCACCGCGTGGTTCTTGGCCCCGCCCAGGGCTTGCACCCGCTTGCCGTTCCTGGCGCAGGTCTCGTAGATGTATTTCGCGATGGGCGTGGAGCCGACGAAGGACACGGCGTGAATGCCGGGATGATTAAGGATGGCGTCCACCGCCTCCTTGTCGCCGTGGACCACGTTGAACACGCCGTCTGGCAGCCCGGCCTCCTTGAACAGCTCGGCCATTTTCATGCTGGTCGAGGGCACTTTTTCCGAAGGCTTGAGGATGAAGGTGTTGCCGCAGGCGATCGCCACCGGGAACATCCACAGCGGCACCATCGCCGGAAAGTTGAACGGCGTGATGCCGGCGCACACGCCAACCGGCTGGCGCAGCGTGTGGCAATCGACGCCCGAGCCGGCGTTCTCCGTATATTCGCCCTTCAACAAATGCGGGATGCCGCAGGCGAACTCGATCACTTCGATGCCGCGCTGCACGCTCCCGAGCGCATCGGGCAGCGTCTTGCCGTGCTCCTCCGAGGTGAACCGCGCCAGCTCTTTCTGATTCGCCTGCATCAGCGCGAGAAACTTCTGCATCACGCGCGCGCGGCGCAGCGGCGGCGAACTGCGCCACCCGGGGAGCGCGGCGCTGGCCGCCTTGACCGCGAAATCGATGTCCTGGGCATTGGCGAAGGGCACGCGCCGGATGACGTTGCCGGTGGCCGGATTGGTCACCGCGCCCGAGCGCACGCTGGTCGACGGAACCGCGGCTCCGTTCACCCACAGGGAAACGCCGGGTTGGCTCACTGCCTTTTCATTGGGGATGTTCATGCTGCCGTCGCCGCCTCCATTCGATTATCATAACTTTTCCGTTGCCACTGTCGGCGGCCGGCGGCAATCGCGGCCGGTCGCATCCCCGCTGCGCGGGGCCCCTGCTTCCTGCTCATGCCGCCCGGCATGGAGCTGCTGGAAATGTCGAATTTTCATACGAAATCATATCACGGCGGCACCGTCCCGGATTTCGCATTGTGGTATAGAATCCTGCAATTCGATAACTCCCCACGAGTCATGGCTCAGTCCGAATCCAAAAATTCCATCCAGGTGATCGAGCGCATGACGCGCCTCTTGGACGCGCTCGCCAACTCGCCCGGTCCGGCAGGGCTGAAGCATCTGGCGCAATCCGCTGCGCTGCATCCGTCCACCGCGCACCGCATCCTCACCGCCATGGTCAACAACCGCATGGTCGAGCGCGTCGAGCAGGGCAGTTACCGCCTGGGCATGCGCCTGATCGAACTCGGCAATCTGGCCAAATTCAGGGTGAGCGTGCGCGAGCACGCGCTGCCGTTCATGCGCGAACTGCACGCGGCCACCGGCGAAGCGGTCAACCTGTCGGTGCGGCGCGAGGACGAGATCGTGTACATCGAGCGCACCTCCAGCGGCCGCGCCATGATGCGCGTGGTCAATGTGATCGGCGGGCGCGCGCCGCTGCACATCACCGCGGTCGGAAAGCTATTTCTGGTCGAGGACGGTGCCGCGGATCTGCGCGAATACGCCAAACGCACCAAGCTCCCCGGCCACACGCGCAACAGCCTGACCAGCCTGGGTGCTCTGGAAAAGGAGCTGGACAAGGTGCGCCAGCAAGGTTACGCCGTGGACCACGAGGAGGCCGAACTGGGCGTGCGCTGCATCGGTGCCGGCATACGCGACGATGACGGCACCCTGGTCGCCGGCCTGTCGGTATCGGCACCGGCGGAGCGCATGAAAGCAAGCTGGTCTCACCTGGTGAAGGAGACCGCGGATAAGATCTCGCGCTCTATAGGCTATAGCGGATAGGCCGCGCCGCCGTCCGCGTTGCAGGTGCACGCAGTGCCTGCGCCCGCACTTCAGCGGCGAGTGAAAGAAACACGCAAACAGCCATGAGGCCGGCGAACCGCCGAGCGCTGCCCATTTTTGTTCCGTCCTCCCGCGCAATAGCGCATGCGTGGCAAAAATCACATATTTCCGCTTGCTTTGAAACACTTAAGTTACAAAAAGACGTCACCTCCACGTCTGCGGGGTTAGGGTTTAATCGCGTGTATGATTTATCAGATGTGACTCGTCCGCACCCGACGCGCTACACTGGCTATCGCTTATCGCTCAGAGAAATCCCAGATGACGATCTCCAAAACCGACAAAATGATCGCCGAGAAGGACGGCCCGATCGGCTGGATCACGTTCAATAATCCAGAGCGCCGCAACGCCGTCTCCATGGCCATGTGGGAAGCGCTGGCCGACATCGTGCGCGATTACGAGAAAGACAACGCCATCCGCGTGATCGTGCTCAAAGGGGCCGGGGACAAAGCGTTCGTCTCCGGGGCGGACATCTCGGAGTTCGAGGAGAAGCGCTCTTCCCCGGCGACGACCAGGATCTACAATCAGGCATCGGGCAAGGCGAACGATGAGCTGATGCACGCGGGCAAGCCCACCATCGCCATGATCCGCGGCTATTGCATCGGCGGCGGCGTCTCGGTGGCCTTGTCATGCGACATGCGCATCGCCGCGGAGGGCGCGAAGTTCGGCGTGCCGGCGGCCAAGCTGGGGCTGGGCTATGAGGCCAAGGGCGTGCGCAAGCTGATGGACGTGGTGGGTCCGGCCTTCGCCAAGGAAATTTTCTTCACCGCGCGCCAGTTCACGGCCCAGGAGGCGGTGGCGATGGGACTGATCAATCGCATGGTGCCGGACGGGCAGTTGGAAGCGTACGTGCGGGACTACGCGGGCACCATCGCCGCCAACGCCCCGCTCACCGTAGCGTCGATCAAGACCATCGTCGGTGAAATGGCGAAGGACGAGTCCGCGCGCGACATGGCGCTGTGCCAGCAGGTGGTCGACCGGTGTTTCAACAGCGAGGACTACGTGGAAGGGCGCACGGCCTTCATGGCCAAGCGCAAGCCGATATTCAAGGGCCGCTGAGCTCTTGCGCTGGCGCGAAATTCGCACAAGCGCGGGTGAGCAAGGCAAATTGCAGGTATACCAAATAGAAAACCATAAGAGACGTACCATCCACTAGAGGAGGTTCCATGAGCCATAACACCATCCGCTGTTTCCTGGCGCTGCTGGGCGCCGCCCTGACCATCGCCGCCGCCCCGGTGCGCTCGCAGATGCCCGCGTGGGAGCAGCAGTTGTACGACGCGGCGAAGAAGGAGAAGCAATTCACCGTCTACACCGCCCACTACGACACTGAGACCATTGCCGACCTGTGCATGGCGTTCGACAAGAAATACCCCGGGGTGAAGTGCAACTTCGTGCGGACTACGGCACAGGTCGCCTTCCAGCGTTTCCAGCAGGACCTGCAGGCCAAGCTGGCGGTGGTCTCCGTGTTCAGCAGCACCGACGTGAGCCACTATCCCGACCTCAAGAAGCGCGGACTCCTGATGACCTACCAGCCGCACAATCTTGCCAAGATGGTGGATTCCCTCAAGCAGTACAACGACAAAGACAATAACTACTGGGTCACCGCCGCTGCCCTGGTGGTGATCGCCTACAACAACAGCCTGGTTGCCGAGAAGGACGCGCCGAAGAAGTGGACCGACCTGCTGGATCCGAAATGGAAGGACAAGGTTTCGATCGGCCACCCCGCCTTCAGCGGCTATGTCGGAACGTGGGTAGTGCTGATGCGCAAGCTGTACGGCTGGGACTACTTCGAGAAGCTGGAAAAGAACAAGCCCCAGATCGGGCGCTCGATCAACGACACCGTGACCATGCTGAACGCCAAGGAGCGGTGGGTGGCCGCCGGTCCGGAGGCGACGACCCTGCTGAGTCGCGACAAGGGAAATCCCCTGAGCGTCATCTATCCCACAGATGGCACCCTGCTGATGGTTTCGCCCACCGGCATTCCGAAGAACGCCCCGGCTCCGAATGCCGCCAAGCTGTTCGTGGAGTTCCTGCTCGACAAGGAAGCGGCCGAAGTCCAGGTCAAGAATCACTCGCTGTCGGTGATCAAGGGAATCAAGCCTGCTGTAGGTGCCAAGCCTCTGGAGGAAATCAAGGTCATTCGGCCGACGGAGGAGGAGATCACCAAGGGCATCCCGGAAGTGAAGGAGAAGTTCCGCGATACCTTCGGCGTGTAGACGGTGAGCGACGGCATCGCACGGCGCGCGGCCGCAGTTACGCCATCGGCCGCGCCATCCGCGTTTGGCCAATGGTGGCGGCACCTGGACAAGTCGTCCTGGGTGTGGCTGCTCGCCATCGCGGTGCTGTTGTTCCTGGTCGTGAATCCGCTGCTGCGCTTGCTGGTGGTCAGCTTTCAGCAGCCGGACACGGGGGCCTTCACCCTGGCCAATTACGCGGCGGCGTACAGCCGGTCGCGGTATCTGGACGCGCTGGTGAATTCCCTCATCCTGGGCGTGTCCTCCGCGAGCCTGTGCCTGGTCTTCGGCGTACCGCTGGCGTGGGCGCTGTCCCGCACGGACATGCCCGGCAAGGGCCTCATCTGGGTATCCATTCTGGGCACGTTCATCATTCCGCCTTATCTGGGGGCCGTCGGCTGGATGCTGCTCGCCGGCCCCAATGCCGGATGGCTGAACCGGCTGTTCATCATCTTGACCGGCGTGGAAAAGGGGCCATTCAACATCTACTCCATGCCCGGGCTGGTGCTCGTCACCGCCTGCTACAGTTTTCCCTACGTGTTCGTGTTTACCAAGTCGGCGCTCGATCTCGTCTCCTCGGAAATGGAGGATGCGGCGAACATCCTGGGATCGGGCAACCTGCGCACAACCTTGTCGATCACGCTGCCGCTGGTGCTGCCCGCCATCCTGGCGGCCCTCATCCTGGTGTTCCTGGAAGCCATCGCGCTGTTCGGTTCCCCCGCATTGCTGGCTCTGCCGGGCCGCTTCCACGTGGTCACCACCCAGTTGTGGCAGTTCTTCGAGTTTCCGCCCAAGGTGGGCGTGGCGGCGGCCTACGCGATGCCGCTGCTGTGCATCACCATCTTCCTGTTCTGGCTGCAGCGCCGCATCACCAGCCGCAAAGGTTACGTCTCCCTCACCGGCAAGGGCGGGGAGCGCCGGCCGATACCGCTTGGCGGCTGGAAGTGGCCCATGCTCGCTTATTGCCTCGCCGTCTGCACGCTGTCCTTCTTCATGCCCATGGTGGTGATCTGCCAGGCCGCCCTGGCCAAGGCGTGGGGGCGCGGGTTCTTGCTGGATAACCTGACGCTGGACAACCTGTACTTCACGCTGTTCGAGAACACCCTGACGCGCAACGCCACCGTCAACACGTTCCTGTACGCGGGCTCCGCCGCCCTCATCGCCGTCGCGCTGGCGCTATGCGTGGCCTACATCGTGAACCGGCAGCTGGTCGGCAAGAACCTCGGCAATCTGCTGGCGTTCCTCACTATGGCGCCATTCGTCATTCCGGGCATCGTGCTGGCCATCGGTTTCTACGCCGCCTACACGCGTCCGCCGCTGCTGCTGTATGGAACCGCGTGGATCCTGATTCTGGCCTTTGCCACGCGCTTTTTGCCGATCGCCTACGCGAACACCAATGCGGCCATCCGCAGCATCAACCCCGAGCTGGAGGATGCCGTGCGCATCCTGGGCGGCACGCGCTTCACCGCCATCCGGCGGGTGGTGGCGCCTTTGCTCAAGCGCAGCCTGGCCGGCGCGTTCATTCTGGTGTTTATCCCCGGCACGCGGGAGCTGAGTTCCGCCATCTTCCTGTCTTCCATCAATACCCAGGTGCTCTCCGTGCTGCTGTTCGACAAGAGCGACGAGGGCAACTTCGAGATGCTGGCCGCCATCGGGCTGATCCTGGTGATCATTACCGTCGCCTTCATCCTGATCGGTTTTCGCCTGATGGGTCGTGACTTCATGCTCCGGAGGACCGCCGCATGAGCCTAGGAGCAGGGGCCCCGCGTAGCGGGGATGCGACCGCCCGCGATTGCCGCCGGACGCCGACAGCGCGGTCTATGCACCA
>Ga0209014_10002823_pt1 | contig 10038 bp, 7 predicted proteins | sample BarGraNGADG00212_FD_184491 | JGI IMG/M metagenome (GOLD analysis project Ga0209014, IMG submission 184491) | Arctic peat soil microbial communities from Barrow, Alaska - Barrow Graham LP Ref core NGADG0002-212 (SPAdes) (version 2) | ecosystem: Environmental > Terrestrial > Soil > Wetlands > Peat... | reverse complement strand
CGCCACCAGGACCTCGGCCGCGGCGCGGTTGAGGGTCCGCATCATCGCGATGGCGGTCGCGAGGTCGACAGCCGAGGTCCGGCCCTGCCGGGCGCCCGAGACCAGCAGCCCGGTGCCGAGCGGCTTCGTGAGGAGGAGGACGTCGCCCGGGCGGGCGCCACCCTTGCGCAGGAGACGGTCCGGGTGCGCCACGCCGATCACGGCCAGCCCGAACTTCGGCTCGGGATCGCGAATCGTGTGGCCGCCCGCCAGGGTTCCGCCAGCCTCGCGGACGACGGCGGCGGCGCCCTCGACGATCGCGGCCATCGTGGCCGCCTCCATCGCCTCGGGGAACGCCGCCACGGACAGCGCGAACAGCACGCGCCCGCCCATCGCGAAGACGTCCGAGCACGCGTTCGCGGCGGCGATCGCCCCGTACGTGGCCGGGTCGTCGACCAGGGGCGGGAAGAAGTCGACCGTCCCGATCACGGCCAGCTCGTCGGTGAGCCGGTGTACTGCGGCATCGTCGGGCGGGTCCAGGCCGGCGATGAGGTCCGCCGACGGCGGGCCGGCAACGGCGCCCAACCCCGCCAGCACCTCCGCCAGCACGTCGGCGCCGAGCTTCGCCGCGCAGCCGCCGCAATCCGTGAGGTCGGTGAGGCGGATGGCGGGGGCGTCGGGACCCGCGTCCGTGGGCCCAAGGCGGGCCGCGCTCATCCGTGATCGGCGGGCACGGTCAGCTGCTCGACGCCGGGGCGCGCCTTAGGGACCAGGGCCTCGCGGGCTTCCGTGGCGTCCAGCAGGCCGAGCCACAACCCGGCGCCCATGCGCTCGAAGAGTTGTCGGCTCTCGGCAACGGCGGCGCGAACCTGGGCGTCGCCTGTGCCGAGCAGCGTCGCCATCACGAGCCCGGTGAGCGCCTGCTTCCGGGCCGCGCCGAGGTCACGAAGGTCGGCGTACGCGGCGAGAAGCGGGGCCCGCGCCGCGTCGAGATGCCCGTCGAGCGCGGCGATCCCGGCGTCTCCCACACGCGCCATCAACTGGGCAAGCACCGCATGCGAGCCGGTCGCGCCGAGGGCCTCGACGCTCGCTGCGGCGCGCCCACGGTCGCGGGCTAGCAGCGCGCACAGCGTCGCCTCGCAGAACGACGCCACTGCGTTGAACGGGTCGAGACCGCCCGCCGCAAGGTAGCCGGCAGCTGCCGTGGCAAGGTCCCCGTGCGCCACGGCGCGAAGGGCCCGAGTGCTGCTCACGCCCGACTGCAGGTGCGGCTCCTCGGCCACGTGTGCCTGGAGCCATCTGCCGCCTTCGTCGAGCTCCGCATCCGCGGGCAGGCCGCCCTCGACGAGGAGGACGCCGAGGAACTGCAGGAGCGTGATCCGTTCCTCCTGGCTGGCGGCCTGCTCCAGCCCGGTGCGAACTTCGGCGCGGGCCCAGCCCCACTCGCCGGTCTCGATGGCGCCGGTGCTCGCGTTGCCGATGAGCATCGAGACGCCCTGGCGGTGGCCGAAGCGCCGGGCAAGCTCGAGCCCGCCGCGCGAGATCTCGAAGGCCGCGCGCGGGTCGCGGTCGGTGAGCGGACCGCCCATGTTGATCCGGGCCCGGATCTGGGTCTCGAGCAGGCTGTGGCGTTCGGCCAGGCTGAGAGCCGTTTCCATGCAGCCGATCCCCTCGTACGCCCGCCCGATGCTGACGAGCGCCGTGCCCCGGGTGACGAGCGCATCCGCCACGAGGTCGACCCGGTCGAGGCGCTCCGCGATCACGAGGGCGCTGTCCGCGGTGGCGACCGCGGCGGCGATGTCGACTTGGCGGAGCATCTGGAAGCGGGCCAGCTGGCCCAGCAGCGAAGCGTAGCCCGGATCCTCGCCGAGGTCCGCGAACTCGGCGGCGGCAGCCTCGAGGAGGGCGAGCGCGGCGTCAAGCCGATAGCGCCCGAACATCGCGTCGCCCAGGCTGCCGGTGACACGCGCCGCGCCGCTTCGATCGCCCGCGGCCCGGAGCAGCTCGATCGCGCCATCAAGCAGCCGTTCGGCCTCCTCGTGGAACGCAGCAGCGGACGCCGCGGTGCCGGCGAGCTCGAGGAGGGCCGCCCGATCGCCGGGCTCGCTGGTCACCTCGAGCGCGTCGCGGTAGAAGTCGAGGGCCTGTGCCTGGGCGCCGAGGACGACGGCACGGTCGCCGGCGGCCCGGAGCGCGATCCGCGCCTGCGCGGCGAGCGCGTCGGCCTCAGGGCCCTCGGCCGCGTTGCGGTAGGCGGCCAGGTAGTGCACGGCCAGCGCTCCGGCAAGCTCCTGGTCCACCAGCGTCTCGAAATGGCGGGCCGCCGCGAGATGGCGTGCCTTTCGGTCGCGCCGGGAGAGTGTCGAGTAGGCGACCTCGCGGACGAGCGACTGGACGAACGCGAACTGGCCGCGCTCGACGGAGCGCGGGTCCACGTCGCGCACCACCAGCTCCCTGCGGACGAGCGAGAGCAGCCGCCGCTCCGCGTCGCCCGCGTCCAGGGCGGCGACGGCCGCGAGGCCGTCCACCGTGAACGCGTGGCCGAGCACCGAGGCCGCCTGCAGGAGCGCCCGGTCGGCCGGGTCGAGGCCATCGAGGCGGGCCGCGATCAGCGAGTGCAGCGTCTCCGGCATGGCCAGGTCGGCGAGGTCGCCGACCGGCCGGTAGGCGCCGTCAGCGGCGACGAGCGAGCCCTGCGCGACGAGCATCCGGACGATCTCGACGGCATACAGGGGGACGCCGTCGGCGCGCGCGACGATCCGCGCCGCGGCGTCGGTCGAGAGTCCCGGGACCAGGCCGGCGAGGAGCGCCAGCATTGCCTCGGCGCTCAGCGGCTCCAGGGCGAGGCTCGTGAAGTTGCGCTTGCCGGCGCCCCAGTCCGGCCGCGTCTCGAGCAGCTCCGGGCGGGCCAGCGCGACGACGTAGATCGGGACGCCGCGGCTCCAGTCGACCAGGTGGTCGATGAAGGCCAGCAGCCCGCTGTCGGCCCACTGGAGGTCCTCGAAGACCATCACCACTGGATCCTCGGCGGCGATCCGCTCGAAGAACGTCCGCCACGCGGAGAAGAGGCGGTCCTGCCCGCCTGCGGGCGGGTCGGCCACGCCGAGGAGGGCAAGCAGCGACGATTCGATCCAGCGTCGCTCCTGCTCGTCGGGGATCCAGCGGGCAGCCGACTCGGCAATCCGCGCGCGTGTCGTCGCGTCGTCGTCGCTCTCGGCGAGCCCAGCGCGCTGGCGAACCATCTCGCCGAGGGCCCAGAACGTGATCCCGCTGCCGTATGAGGGCGAGCGCCCGTGGTGCCAGAAGACGCCCTCGACCAGGCCGTCGATGTACTTGAGGAACTCCCAGGCGAGGCGGCTCTTGCCGATGCCGCCCTGCCCGGTGACCGAGACCAGCCGAACGCGTCGGTCGCGGGCGGTGGCGTGGTAGAGGTCCTTGAGCAGCCGAAGCTCGTCGTCGCGCCCGACGAACGGCGCCTCGATCGCCTCCGAGCGTCCGCGCCCGCCACGCTCCGCCACCACCCGAAGGGCGCGCCACGCGGACACCGGTGCCGCCTTCCCCTTGAGGAGCTGGTCTCCCGCCTCCTCGAACGCGATCGCGCGCGAGGCCGCGTGCATCGTCGCCTCGCCGACCAGGACGACGTCGGGCGGGGCTGCGCCCTGCAGCCGGCTGGCGGTGTTGACCATGTCACCGGCGACCATCCCCTCGCCGATCGCCCCGATCGTCACGGCGGCCTCGCCGGTCACCACGCCGACCCTGGCGTGAACCGCGGGGCCCAGCCCCCTGACGCCGCCGACGATCTCCAGGGCGGCCCGCACCGCGCGCTCGGCGTCGTCCTCGTGGCTGGTCGGGGCTCCCCACACCGCCATCACCGCGTCGCCGATGAACTTCTCGATCGTGCCGCCGTGGCGCTCGACGATCCCGCGGGCGAGGTCGAAGTAGCGGGAGAGCAGGTCGCGGACCTCCTCGGCGTCCCGGTGCTCGGCGAGCGTCGTGAAGCCCACGAGGTCGGCGAACAGGACGGAGACGACCCGCCGCTCGGCGACCGGCGGCGCGGGGGCCTGCACTGGATGAGCGGGAGCCGCGGCGCCGGCCAGGCGCGCCCCGCACTCTCCGCAGAACCGTGCGGCGGGCGGGTTCGGCGAGCCGCACGCCGGGCACGCGGCGGCCAGCGAGGTCCCGCACTCGAGGCAGAACTTGCGGCCCGACTCGTTGTCCGCGCCGCAGCTGGCACAGATCACCGGAATCTCCCCCTTGCGCACCCAGACCACGGAACAGTAGCCCACCGGCGCAACCGAAGGTCCGCGTGTCCCGGGCCCCTCGTGGCGCTACCATCCCGCCCGGGAGCGGTTGGGTCCCGGTGGGCTCCTCCGTCTTCAAAACGGTTGCGGTCGCGCCTGACGCGGCCGGGTGGGTTCGACTCCCATGCGCTCCCGCCAGCCCGCGCCGGACCCGCACGGCGCCGCCCATCTGCGATCATCCTCGGCGTGAGCGTGCCTCCCGTGTCCCGTCCGCCCTCCGTGGAACGCCTCCTGGCCGCGGTCAGGAGGCGCGCTGGTGCTCGCGACCACGAGGCGCTGGTCGCGGCGGCGCGCGGCGAGATCGCGGCCGAGCGCGCGCGGCTCGTCGACGGAGACAGGCCCCGCCCGCTCACCGAGCTCGCCGCCGCGCTCGTCGCCCGTCTGGCGAGCCTCGAGGCCGGCGGCCCGCCGACGCGCGTCATCAACGCCACCGGCGTGATCGTCCACACGAACCTGGGACGGGCGCCATGGCCGGAGGCAGCGATCCGGGCCGCCGAGGCGGCCACTCGCGATGCGCTCTTCCTGGAGCTTGACCCGGCCACCGGGCGCCGCGGCCGGCGCTTCCGGGTCGCGGAGGAGCATCTCGCCGCGCTCACCGGCGCCGAGGACGGATTCGTCACGAACAACTGCGCGGCGGCGCTCGTCCTCGCGGTCGGCCTTGCGGGGCGGAAGGGCGTCGTGATCGGCAGGGGGGAGCTCGTCGAGATCGGCGGAGGCGTCCGGATCCCGGAGATCGTCCGGCGGGCCGGCGGCCGCCTCGTCGAGGTCGGGACCACGAACCGCACGCGGGTCGCGGACTACGAAGGGCCGCTCCGCGAGGGGCGAGCAGGGATGGTGCTCCGCGTCCACCCCAGCAACTTCACGATGTCCGGCTTCACCGAGGCACCGGACGCGGCCCCCCTCGCCGCGCTCGCCCATGCCCATGGCGCCCTGGTCGTGGACGATCTCGGATCCGGCGCCCTGCTCGACACCGCCGCGTTCGGGCTGGCCCACGAGCCCACGCCGGCCGAACGCCTTGCCGTCGGCGCCGACCTCGTCCTGTTCTCGGGCGACAAGCTGGTCGGCGGGCCGCAGGCGGGGCTGGTCGTCGGCCGCGCGGACCTCGTCGCGCGTCTTCGGCGGGATCCGCTGGCCCGCGCGACGCGCCCCGACAAGGCGACGCTCGCGGGCGTCGCGGCCACGCTGGGCCTCTACCGGGCGGGACTCGCGACGCGGGAGATCCCCGTGTGGCGGATGATCGCCACGCCCGTCGAGGCGCTCCGGTCGCGCGGGAAATCCCTGGCCGCCGGGCTCACGGGAGCCGTGTGCGTCCCCCTGGCGGCCACGGTCGGCGGGGGCTCGCTGCCCGGGGAGACCTTGGCATCGTACGGGCTCGCGCTCGCGGTGCAGTCCGGGCTCACCGCCAACCGGCTGCTCGCCGCACTGCGAACGGGTGAGCCCGCGGTGGTCGGCCGGATCGAGGATGGACGCGTGGTGCTGGATCTCCGGACGGTCGACCCGGCTGCCGATGCCGACCTGGCTTGCGCGGTGGCGGCGGCCCTGGGCGCGTCCGGAGTCCGTGGATGACCGTCGTCGTCGGGACGGCGGGCCACATCGACCACGGCAAGACGACGCTGCTCCGGGCGCTCACCGGGATCGACGCCGACCGGCTCCCCGAGGAGCAACGGCGCGGGATGACGATCGACGTCGGGTATGCCCACCTGGCCCTCGCCGACGGCGACGTGCTCGACTTCGTGGATGTCCCGGGTCACGACCGGCTCGTCGGCAACATGCTGGTCGGCGCCGGCGAGATCGACGCGGTCCTCCTCGTTGTCGCCGCCGACGACGGCCCGCGCGCCCAGACCCTGGAGCACCTCGAGCTGCTCGACTCCCTGGGGCTCGTCCGAGGGGTCGTCGCGGTGACGAAGACCGATCTCGTCATGGTGGAGCGCGTGACGGCGGTCATCGACCAGGTCCGCGTGCTCGTCGACCGGACCACGCTCGCCGGGGCGCCGATCCTGGCCGTCTCGGCGGCCACCGGGGTCGGGCTCGAAGACCTTCGGGAGGCCCTGGTCAAGCTGCGCGATCGGGCCCGGCGCGACGGGGCCGGCGCCCCGGGGCCGGCGCGCCTGTCGGTGGACCGGGTCTTCGGCGTGAAGGGCCGCGGGATCGTGGTCACCGGGACGTTGCGCGGCGGCCCGCTCGGGCGCAACGCCGCGCTCCGCGTCGAGCCGGGCGGGGCCGCCGTGCGACCGCGCGAGCTGCAGGTGCGCGGGATCCCCGTGGAGCGCGCCGGGCCGGGCGGCCGGCTGGCCGCCAACCTCGCCGGAGTGGACCGCTCCGCCGTGGGACGCGGCAGCGTGCTGACCGAGGATCCGGCGGTGGTCGCCACCGCCCGGCTGCTTGTCGCGGTGCGGCCATCCCTGCGACTGGACGCCTCGCGGCAAAGCGGTCGCGAGCCCCTTGCCGGCGGGACGCCGGTTCGCCTCCACCTCGGGACGGCGCAGGCAGCCGGCGTGATCCGACGGGGTCGCCGCGACGCCGACGGGCTGCCGGGCGGCGAGCTCACCGCGATCCTGCGGGTGGAGACCCCCGTGGCGGCGGCGGCTGGCGACCGGTTCGTGCTCCGCCGGCCGTCGCCGGCCGAGCCCCTGGCCGGCGGGCGGATCCTGGACCCGCGGCCACCGACGGGCGCTGCGTGGCGCCACGCGGCCCGGGCCGATGTCGAAGCGCTGGCGCGAGCATCCTCGACGCGGGAGCGGGCGGCCGCGCGCCTCGCGCTGCACGGGGCGCTGCCGATGCGCGACCCGGACGTCGACGCACTCCTGCCCGGGGCTGCCGTGCCGGCCGGGGACGTGGTCCTTCTCCCGGCGCTGGCGGCGGCGGCCGTGGACGAGGCCGTCGCGTCGGTGGAGACGGCGACCGGCGACGGCGTGCCGCTCGCGGAGCTGCGGGTGCGTGCCGGCCGGGTCCTGCGTCGCCGCACGTCGCTCGGCATCCAGGCGGCCAATGACGCCGCGAGCACGCTCCTCGAGGCGACTGTCGCGGCCGGCCGTCTCGCGCGCACCGGGGAGCTGGTCCACGTGCCGGGTGGCGCGATCGGGCCGGCGCCGGCCCTGGTCGCCGCGATGGACCGGCTGGAACGAGCCCTCGGGACGCCCTCGCCGCCGAGCCTTGCCGAAACGGCTCGCGCGGCGGGCTGCCCGCCGGAGGGCATCCACGCCCTGGAGTCAGCGGGGCGCATCGTCCGGGTGGACCGCGACCTGGCCTGGTCGGCGCGCGTCTTCACCGACCTGCAGGCGACCGCCCTCCGCCTGGCCGCCGAGCGACCCCTGGCCCCGGCCGCGTTGCGCGATGCCACGGGTACCAGCCGCAAGTACGTGATGGCGCTGCTCGAGGAGCTGGGACGTCGCGGGATCCTCACCCGGACGCCGGCCGGGCACGTGCCCGGACCGCGGGCGCCGATCGGGAAGGGCGGCGGCGGCGCGCCGTGACATCGAGAGGCACTCCGTGGCATCATCTGACTCGTGAGCGACGCCGACTACCTCACCGCCGCCCAGGCCGCGGCCCGTCTCGGGCTCAGCCTGCGCACCGTGCGCCGGCGGATCGCGGACCGTTCGCTGGCGTCGGTTCGGATCGGGCGCGCGGTCCGGATCCCGGCCGCGGCCCTGGAGCCGCCCGAGGCGCGCCCGGTCGGCGCGGCCGCCCGCGAATCCGTCGCCCCGTATGCCGCCGCGGACGCGGGCGATGACGTGCGAGCCGCATACGCCGCGCGCTGGAACGCAGCGCACTGGCCGGACACGTTCGAACGGATGCTCGCGCGTCGCCGACGGGCATTCGACGTTCTGGACGCGATCCGGGCACGGTCGAAACCTCCCAGCGGTCCCCACGACACGGTGGACGCGATCCTCGACGCGGTCCGCGACGAGTTCGGCGAGCGGCTGCTCGACTACCTGCCGCCACCGAGCGCGGTGTCATGATCGAAACGGTCATCGATGCGAGCGTCGTCCTCCGGTGGGCGTTCGACGATGAGGCCGACCGCGCCGGCGCCGTCCGCGTGGAGCAGGCCCTGCGGGACGCCCGCCTCCACGCCGTCGAACCACCCCTCTTTCTGCTCGAGGTCGCCGCTTCCCTGGAGCGAGGCATCCGCGAACGACGAATCGACCGAACGGAGGCGGATGTCGTGATGCGGGCCCTCGGCGCCGTCTCGTTCGAGGAGGTCGACCCCCACGCGTTCGCGGTCACTACCTTCGGGCTCGCGCTCGCGACCGGGCTTCGCGTGCCCGAAGCGGCCTACGTCGAGATCGCGCGCGTCCGTCATGCGACCCTGATCACGGCAGATCGCCGGCAGCTCGAGGCGGCGGAGCAGCTCGGGATCCCGGCCGTTGCGCTCTCGGACCTTCCTGCGTGGTGAGTTCGGTGCCCGTCACGGGGATCGTGCTCGCCGGCGGGCGCTCGACGCGGTTCGGCGCCGACAAGCTCGCGGTCCATGTCGGAGGACGCCCGCTCCTGCACCGCGCGATCCTCGCCGTGGCCACGGTTTCGGACGAGGTCATAGTGGTGATCGGTTCCGACGGGGCGCGCCCGCCCTTGCCAGCAGACGCGGACGTGCGGGTCCGCGTGGTCCGGGATGCAGTGGCGGACGGCGGGCCGCTCGCCGGGCTGGCGGCGGGGCTCGCCGGCGCGCGCGGCCGGCTGGCGATCCTAGTCGGTGGCGACCAGCCATCCCTCTCGCCGGCGGTGCTCGGGGAGCTGCTCCTGTGGCTGGGTCGCGACGCGGCGGGGCCACCGCTCGACGCGGTGGCGCTCGCGGAGGACGGGCTGCTGCGACCGCTGCCCGCGGCGCTTCGGGTTGCGACCTCTTGGCCCGTCGCCGAGGAGCTCGTCCGAGCGGGGAGCCGGAGCCTCCGCGGCCTGTTCGAATGCCTGCGCGTCGGCACGCTTGAGCCCGAGCGCTGGCGGATCCTGGATCCCGAGGGTGCATCGCTCCGTGACATCGACACCCCGGACGACCTGCCCGGCCGATGACCGCCTCGGTCCATCTTCTCACCGCCGGCTACGCCGGCGACCGGGTCGCGAGCAGCGTCACGCTCGTTCGCGACGGCGATGCCCTCATCATCGCGGACCCGGGCATGGTGGCGGACCGACGCAGGATCCTCGACCCGCTCGCGGCGATGGGCGTCGCGCCGGAGGCGGTGACCCACGTCTTCCTCAGCCACCACCACCCGGATCACACGCTCAACGTCGCTCTCTTCCCAAACGCGGAGGTCGTCGATTTCTGGGCCCGCTATCGTGCGGACGAGTGGCTCGACCACGATGGCGACGGCTACCTCCTTTCGCCGAACGCGGCGCTATGGCTGACGCCCGGGCACACGGAGGAGGATGCCTCGCTCCTGATCCGGGCCCACGACGCCGTCTATGCCCTGACGCACCTGTGGTGGCGGGGGGACCGGACACCCGAGATCGACCCGCTCGCGTGGGACCAGGCGAAGCTGGAGGCCGGCCGGCGACGGCTGGTGGAAGCCGGCGTGGAGGTCGTGATCCCCGGCCACGGCGAGGCGTTCCGACTTCGGTGAGCCGCGGCCGAGGAGTGGATTGCCCCGGCCCGACCGATGCGGGCCCGGTCGCCTTCCGTAACGCGGGCCTCCCCGGCCGACCGGCCCCACCCCCGGGGTCCGCTCGGCCCTACCGGACCCTGCAACACGGCCGCCACACTCCATCCGTAAGGACGACCGCCGGGCCCGGGTCGGGAACCGGCTCGTCCGCGTCGGCAGAGATG
>Ga0209014_10002822_pt1 | contig 10041 bp, 9 predicted proteins | sample BarGraNGADG00212_FD_184491 | JGI IMG/M metagenome (GOLD analysis project Ga0209014, IMG submission 184491) | Arctic peat soil microbial communities from Barrow, Alaska - Barrow Graham LP Ref core NGADG0002-212 (SPAdes) (version 2) | ecosystem: Environmental > Terrestrial > Soil > Wetlands > Peat... | reverse complement strand
AGCGCAGCCGGTCGCACCCGCTCCCACGCCTGCAGGTCCGCCGCCTGCCGTCGAGCACGACACCGTCCTTCCGCTGCGGGGCGCGGCGTCTCGGGTGGTTGCGAACATGCAGACCTCGCTGAGCGTCCCCACGGCCACCAGCGTGCGCGCCGTCCCGGCCAAGCTGATCGCCGACAACCGCGTCGTCATCAACAATCACCTGCGTCGATCGCGCGGGGGCAAGGTCAGCTTCACGCACCTGATCGGTTACGCGATCGTCCGGGCACTTCGCGACTACCCCGAGATGAACAACCACTTCGTCGAGACCGACGCCAAGCCCACCGTCGTCGCGCCCGCGCACGTCAACCTCGGCATCGCCATCGACCTCGCCGGCAAGGACAACTCGCGCTCTCTGGTCGTCGCGAGCATCAAGGCCGCCGACACGCTCGACTTCGCCGGCTTCTGGAACGCCTACGAAGACATCATCCGCCGCGCCCGAGCGGGCAAGCTCACCGTCGAGGACTTCGCCGGCACGACGATCACCCTCACCAACCCGGGGACGATCGGCACGAACCACTCGGTGCCGAGGCTGATGGCCGGACAGGGGACCATCGTCGGCGTCGGCGCCATGGAGTACCCCGCCGAGTTCAGCGGGATGAGCGAGCAGCAGCTGACCGAGCGGGCCCTCAGCAAGATCATGACGCTGACATCCACCTACGACCACCGCATCATTCAGGGCGCCCAGTCCGGCGAGTTCCTGCGACGTGTCCACCAGCTACTGCTCGGCGACGACTTCTACGACGAGATCTTCGCCTCGCTGCGCATCCCGTACGAGCCGGTGCGCTGGCTCGTCGACCGCGACTTCAGGCACGAGGGCGAGATCGGCAAGAACGCCCGCGTCATCGAGCTGATCAACGCCTACCGCACGCGCGGTCACCTCATGGCCGACACCGATCCGCTCGAGTTCACGATGCGCAGCCATCCCGATCTCGACATCAGCAGCTACGGGCTGACGCTGTGGGATCTCGACCGCGAGTTCCCGGTCGGCGGCTTCGCCGGCGAGAAGCTGATGAAGCTCCGCGAGATCCTCGGCGTACTTCGCGACGCGTACTGCCGCCGGGTCGGCGTCGAATACCGGCACATCACCGATCCCGAGCAGCGCCGGTGGATCGAGAAGCACATCGAGGTCAAGCACCCGCAACCCAGCCGGGACGAGCAGCTGCACATCCTCGGCCGGCTCAACGTAGCCGAGGCGTTCGAGACGTTCCTGCAGACCAAGTACGTCGGCCAGAAGCGGTTCAGCCTCGAGGGTGCCGAGACCGTCATCGCGCTGCTGGACGCCGTACTGGCCGAGGCCGCAGACCAGGGTCTCGACGAGGTCGTGGTCGGCATGCCGCACCGCGGTCGACTCAACGTGCTGGCCAACATCGTGGGCAAGCCGTACGCGAAGATCTTCGACGAGTTCGAGGGCAACATCGACCCGGGCACCGCGCAGGGCTCCGGTGACGTCAAGTACCACCTCGGCGCCGACGGCACGTTCCACGCCCCGAGCGGCGCCGAGATCGCGGTGTCGTTGACGGCGAACCCGTCGCACCTCGAAGCCGTCGACCCCGTGCTCGAGGGCATCGTGCGCGCCAAGCAGGATATGCTGAACAAGGGCGAGAACGGCTACACCGTGCTGCCGGTCCTGATGCACGGGGACGCGGCGTTCGCCGGGCAGGGGGTCGTCGCCGAGACGCTGAACCTGTCCCAGCTGCGCGGCTACCGCACCGGCGGCACCGTGCACGTCGTCGTCAACAACCAGGTCGGGTTCACGACCTCGCCGTCCGCGTCGCGCTCGTCGCTGTACTGCACCGATGTCGCGCGGATGATCCAGGCGCCGATCTTCCACGTGAACGGCGACGACCCCGAGGCATGCGTGCGGGTGGCCAGACTCGCCGTCGAGTACCGTCGCGAGTTCCGCAAGGACGTCGTCATCGACATGGTCTGCTACCGGCGGCGCGGCCACAACGAGGCAGACAACCCGTCGTTCACCCAGCCTTTGATGTACGACATCATCGACGGCAAGCGCAGCGTCCGGAAGCTGTACACCGAGGCTCTGATCGGTCGCGGCGACATCACCCTGGAAGACGCCGAGGCCGCCCTGAAGGACTTTCAGGCACAGCTGGAGAAGGTGTTCGTCGAGACCCGCAACGCGTCGGGCCAGTCGGCCCCCGAGCCCGATATCGAGCACGAGACGCCGTCGCAGCACGTCAACACCGCGGTCGCTGTCGAGGTCATCAAACGCATATCGGATGCCTACGCCAACCCGCCGGCGGGGTTCACACTCCATCCGCGCCTGAAGCCGCAGATCGATCGTCGGGTCGCCATGGCAAGCAACGGAGGCGTCGACTGGGCAACGGCCGAGCTGTACGCGTTCGGGTCACTGGTCATGCAGGGGCGCGCGGTCCGGCTGGCCGGTCAGGACTCGCGGCGCGGGACGTTCACCCAGCGACACGCCACCCTCATCGACCGCAACACCGGCGCCGAGTACACCCCGCTGCGCAACCTCACCGCTGATCAAGCGCCCTTCTGGGTGTACGACTCGTTGCTGAGCGAGTTCGCGGCGATGGGGTTCGAGTACGGCTACTCAGTAGTCCGCGACGACGCGCTCGTGTGCTGGGAGGCACAGTTCGGCGACTTCGCCGACGGCGCCCAGACGATCGTCGACGAGTTCATCGCGTCCGGTGAGGCCAAGTGGGGTCAGCGCTCGGCGGTGTCGCTGCTGCTCCCCCACGGGTACGAAGGGCAGGGCCCGGACCACTCGTCAGCTCGCCCCGAGCGGTTCCTGCAACTCGCAGCCGAGAACAACGTGACCGTCGCGCTGTGCTCCACGCCGGCGAACTACTTCCACCTGCTACGCCGGCAAGGCATGTCACCGGTCCGCCGTCCGCTCATCGCCTTCACACCCAAGTCACTGCTGCGCCTCAAGGCCGCCGTCAGCGACATCGCGGACTTCACCACGGGCGGCTTCCGTCCGGTGATCGCGGACGGCCCGATCGACGGCGGTGTGCGCCGCGTCCTGCTGTGCAGCGGCAAGGTGTACTACGACCTCGCCGCCGCCCGCGACGAGCAGGGCAGGACCGACCTGGCGATCCTGCGGGTCGAGCAGCTCTATCCGCTTCCGGTCGACGAACTGCGGGCCGAGCTCGACCGCTACCCGAACGCTGAGATCGTGTGGGTCCAGGAGGAGCCGGCCAACCAGGGCGCGTGGCCGTTCATGGCTCTGAATCTGCCGGAGCACCTGGGCGGACGCGCCCTGCTTCGCGTCTCTCGCAAGGCGTCGGCCTCACCGGCGGTCGGATCGCTGCGGGTGCACGAGGCCCAGCAGCACGACATCGTCGCGTCGGCGTTCGCGTGAGCTCCAGCTTGGCCCCCCAGCAGGTGCTTCTGCGGCGTGTCGCCCTGCTGGGCGGCCAAGTGTGAGCACACCGATTCGCTGGGGCATCCTCGGCGCGGGCGGCATCGCGGCCACGGTCGGTGCCGACATCGCCGCATCGCCCGACAGCGTGCTGGCCGCGGTCGGCGCTCGCGACGCGGGCCGGGCCGAGGCCTTCGCCGTCGAGCACGGCGTCGCCCGCTCCTACGGCAGCTACGCCGAACTCGTCGCCGACCCCGACGTCGACGTGGTCTACATAGCCACCACCCACGCTCAGCACCACGAGCATGCGCTGCTGGCGCTGGAGGCAGGCAAGCCTGTCCTCGTCGAGAAGGCGTTCACGGTGAACGCTCGGCAGGCCCGTGAGGTCGTGTCGGCGGCGCGCGCTCGTCAGCTGTTCTGCATGGAAGCGATGTGGATGCGGTTCAACCCGCTGATCCGCCGGGCGCAGGAGGTCGCTGCCAGCGGGCAGATCGGTGAGCTCGTCAGCGTGCGGGCGGACCTGTCCAAGCGATTCGAGTTCGACGCCAGCCATCGTCTGTTCGACCTCGCGGCCGGCGGCGGAGCGTTGCTCGATCTCGGGGTGTATCCGATGACGCTGGCCTGGATGTTCCTCGGCCGGCCCGGGCAGGTGCAGACCGCTGGCACGCTCTCGCCCACCGGCTCGGACGCGACCGTGGCGATGCAGTTCAGCTATCCGAGCGGTGTCGTCGCCCAGATCCACACCAGCGCGATCGCCGAGAGCCCCTACGCGGCGCTCATCTGCGGCACCGACGGGTGGATTCGCGTCGAGACTCGGGTGCACCGCCCCACCGGCATCACGATCGGCACCGACAGCGGCACGGAGTACATCCCGGGTCAGTACTCGGGTAACGGGTACGGCCTGCAGGTGGCCGAGGTCGAGCGCTGCCTGCGGGCCGGCGAGCTCGAGAGCCCGGTCGTTCCCCTCGACGACACCGTCGCGATTCTCGAGACGATCGACGAGATTCGGCGCCAGGTCGGCGTTCGCTACGCGGCAGACGACCGCGACTGATCGCCATGTACTTCACCGACCGAGGAATAGAAGAGCTCGTCGAGCGCAGGGGCGAGGACGAGGTACGCCTCGAGTGGCTGGCGGCCCGCATGCAGAGCTTCGTCGACGCCAATCCGGACTTCGAGATCGCCATCGACCGGTTCGCGACGTGGCTGGCCCGCGCGGACGACGAGGACGACTGATCGTTCGCGGGCGGCCCGACGAAGCGCGAAGGCGCCCCAGGCCGAAGCCCGAGGCGCCGCGCGGCGGGTCAGCGTGAACTCGTCAGCTGTGGGTCTTGTTGCCCTGGAAGATGGAGATTGCCATGAGCGCGCCCAACGCGACGAAGACCATCGCCGCGCCGATTCCGGTTCCGGCCAGCATCGCTGCTCCTTTCGGGACGATCAGATTGCCAGAACCAACAGTAACCAGTACTCGGGAGTAACTACTACTTCTCGTAACGTGACGGCCGTCGCTCCCGCGACTGCGCTCGGCTGAGCCGGCTCGCTCAAACGGCGTCCGCCCGGGCCGGCACTCGGATCACGTCGCGGGATCCGGTGGCGGGGGCGTGCGCGAAGATCGGCAGGAACAGCTGCGCCAGCGGGCCGATCGCGAGGGCGAACACGACGGTCCCGACACCGACGGTCCCACCGAGCACCCAACCGAGCAGCACCACGGTCACCTCGATCCCGGTACGAGTCAGCCGGATCGAGAGCCCGGTGCGCCGCGCGAGACCGGTCATCACACCGTCGCGAGGGCCCGGCCCGAAGTTCGCGCCGATGTACATGCCCGTCGCGATGCCGCACAACAGCACGCCACTGAGCATGTCGGCGATCCGCCACGGCAGGCGTTCTGCGTGCGGCAGGTAGTCCAATGACACGTTCATGGACACGCCGATCAGCACGACGTTGCTGACCGTGCCGATACCTGGCCATTGACGCAGCGGGATCCACGCCAGCAACACGGCGGCACCGACCACGACGGCAACGGTGCCGATGGCCAGGCCCGAGCGGCGCGAGATGCCCTGATGCAGGACGTCCCACGGATCCAGACCGAGGCTTGAGCGCACCTGCAGGGCACCGGCCAGCCCATACAGAACCAGTCCAATGTAGAGCTGAACCAAACGAACACCGAGCCGCTTCACCGACATGTGGGTGATCGTCGCAGTGTTCGCAAGCCATTATCGTGGGCCAATCAGATACCAGTGGCGTGCCAATCAGGCCGATTTCGGGCATGATGGCCGGCGTGGCACCTGTCTCCCGCCTCGGCGGTCACTCTCTGGCGTCGCTGCTGCCCGACGTGCGCACACTCCCCGGGCCGGTGTACTCCGCGCTCGGTGACGCCATCACCGCACTCGTCCTGGACGGGCGCATCGCCACCGAGACCAGGCTGCCGTCCGAGCGTGAGCTGGCAGCGGCCCTTCGGATCAGTCGCGCGACCGTCACCGCCGCCTACGACGAACTGCGGGCACGCGGTTACCTCGCCAGTCGCACCGGATCAGGCAGTTTCGTCACCGTTCCCGCCGGTTCTCGCCCGCGCCCGTCGCTGTCACGCTGGAGCACCGTCGGCACCGACCGAGCCGACGTGATCGACCTTTCCTGCGCCGCCCTGGCGGCTCCACCAGGCGTCATCGAGAAAGCCGCCGCCGCGGCCGCCGCGGCGATCACTCCGCACGCCCGCGACGACGGCTACGACCCAGCGGGGTTGCTCGCGCTGCGCGCGGCGGTCGCGGCGCGCTTCGACGCCCGCGGAGTGCCGACGAGCGCTGACCAAGTCCTGATCACCAACGGGGCGCTGCACGGCTGGGATCTGCTGCTGCGGCTGCTGGTGGGCCCCGGCGATCGGGTCCTCACCGAGTTGCCGACCTATCCGGGTGCCCTGGACGCGGTCCGCGGCAACGGCGCTCGCGTGATCCCGGTGCCGATGGCCGCGGACGGTGGCTGGCAGGTCGAGTTGCTGCAAGCCACGCTTCGCCAGACCGCTCCTCGGCTGGCGTACCTCACGCCCGACTTTCACAACCCGACCGGTGCGCTCGTCGACGAGGCCTCCCGGCGTGACGTGCTGCGCGCCGCCCGCACGACCGGGACGACCGTCGTCATCGACGAGTCGTTCGTCGACCTCGGCTTCTGCGAGCCCGAGCGGCCCACCGCGGCCATCGACCCTTCGGTGATCAGCATCGGGTCGCTGTCGAAACCGGTCTGGGGCGGACTGCGCATCGGCTGGCTGCGGGCCTCCACCGATCTCGTGCACCGACTGGCCGCGTTGCGGGCGACGATCGACCTGGCCGGCCCCGTGCTCGACCAACTCGTGGCTGTCGAGCTGTTCCCCGAGCTCGATCAGATCGCCGCCGCGCGCCTCGACGAACTCCGGCCACAACGTGACGCCCTGGTCAGCGCCCTGGCGAGCACGCTTCCGCAGTGGCGAGTCGCGCTGCCGCAAGGCGGCCTGTCGCTCTGGGCCGAGCTGGACGCGCCGCTGTCGACGCCGCTCACCTTGCTCGCCGCGCAGGCCGGAGTGCTCGTCGTGCCGGGTTCGCGCTTCGGCGTGGACGGCACGCTCGAGCGGTTCCTGCGGCTGCCGTTCTCGCTGCCGGCAGCCCGCCTGGACGAGGCGGTTCGTCGCCTGGCGAGCGTGTGGAGCCAGATCGACCGGACGAGTCTCGCAACCCGCCAACTCGTCGTGGCGTAGCAGTCGGCGGGATAGCAGTCGGCGGGACGCAGGCGTAGTCGCTAGGGCGTGGTCGCCAGGGGGATCGTCGCCACGCCGTCGTCGTGCGCCTGCGCGGCAACGGCAGCAGCCACGGCAGGTCCCACCCGAGAGTCGAACGGTGTCGGGACGACGTAGCCGGCGCTCAACGAGTCGGCGACCACATCGCCCAGGGCCCGCGCCGCCGCGAGCTTCATGTTCTCGGTGATCGCACGCGCCCCGACGTCGAAAGCCCCCGCGAAGACACCGGGAAACGCGAGCACGTTGTTGATCTGGTTCGGATAGTCGCTGCGGCCGGTGGCCACGACGGCGGCATGGCGATGTGCGACCTCGGGATCGACTTCGGGATTGGGGTTGGCCAGCGCGAAGATGATCGACTCGGCAGCCATGCTCGCGACGGTGTCTTCGTCGACCGCTCCGGCACTGACACCGAGAAAGACGTCGGCACCGGCGAGCGCGTCCTTCATCGAGCCGCTCAGGCCTGCTCGGTTGGTGATCCGGGACAGCTCGGCCTTGACCGGTGTCAGGTCCTGGCGCCCGCCGTGCAGGATTCCCCGCGAGTCGGCGACGGCGATGTCGCCGACCCCTGCCGCGAGCAGGATCTTCGTACAGGCGACTCCGGCCGCTCCGGCGCCGGAGACCACCACCCGCAGCTGCGACAACTCGCGTCCGGTCACGGCGGCTGCGTTGCGCAACGCCGCCAGGACGACGATCGCCGTCCCGTGCTGATCGTCGTGGAAGACCGGGATGTCGAGCCGATCGCGCAGCCGCTGCTCGATCTCGAAGCAGCGCGGTGCGGAGATGTCCTCGAGGTTGATCCCGCCGAAGGACGGCGCGATCCGCACGACGGTCTCGACGATCTCGTCCGGGTCGGTCGTGCTCAGCACGATCGGTATGGCGTTGAGTCCGGCGAACTCGCTGAACAACGCCGCTTTACCCTCCATGACAGGCAGGGCGGCGACCGGCCCGATGTTGCCGAGGCCCAGCACCGCAGTGCCGTCGGTGATGATCGCCACCAGCCGGGAACGCCAGGTGTAGGTGCGCGCGAGGGTTTCGTCCTCGGCGATGGCCGTGCACACCTCGGCCACACCGGGCGTGTAGGCCAGCGACAGCGATTCACGATCGACGAGTGGCAGTGTGCTGCGCACGACGAGCTTTCCGCCTTCGTGCACGCGGAACACCGCACTGTCCGGATCGAACCCCACTGCCCGCGCCCTTCATCGTCGTCGCCTTGGTCCACGCGCTGCCCGCAAGGTTACGGCGCAGGTCGGAGCTTGATCCCGGGGTTCACCCGCAGAGTCGAGTCTGTCACGTCCGTGTGCCCGCCCCAATGTGATTTCGGCCGACGTGACGGCGGGCACCTCCAGCGGTGTGACCGGTGCCTAACCGAGCGCATCACCCGGCCGCTATCGTCGGCGCTTATGCGCACACGGCCCTTGCGAATCGACGGAGCCTGGGAGTTCACACCGCGAGCGTTCGGCGACGAGCGAGGCGTGTTCCTCGAATGGTTCAAAGCGGAGGTGGTCGCTGACACCGTGGGACACCCGCTGGCCATCGCGCAGGCCAACCAATCGGTGTCGGCTCGCGCAGTCGTGCGCGGTATCCACTTCGCGACGGTCCCGCCGAGCCAGGCCAAGTACGTCTACTGCCCGAAGGGTGCGGTCCTCGACGTCGTCGTCGACATCCGCGTCGGCTCGCCGACCTTCGGTGAATGGGACGCCGTGCAGCTCGACGACGTGGATCGTCGCGCCGTCTACGTCGCCGAGGGCCTGGGGCACGCCTTCATGTCACTCGCCGACGGGAGCGCCGTGACCTACCTGTGCTCCACGGGGTACGCCCCGGAGCGTGAGTTCGGCACGCGGCCACTGGACGCCGACCTCGACCTGCCGTGGCCAGCAGACCTCACGCCGATCCTCTCCGCCAAGGACGCGGCTGCGCCGACGCTGCGCGAGGCCGAGGTGGAGGGGATCCTGCCCACCTACGCGGCGTGCCAGGCGTTCTACGAGACCCTGCGCGCCTGATCCGCGGTCGATCCGGTCCGTCGCCCGCGGAAGGCGATCACCGCACCCGTCGCGGGAGCATCGACCTCGGCCGCCAGCTCAGGACCACGCGCGCCTGCACGTCCGCCACGCCGTGCGACGCGCTGTCGCCGCCAGCGGCTTCGTTGTCCGACCTCAGCCACCACCCGTCGCCCTCGGCTCGCACGACGCGCTTGAGGACGAAGCGATCAGGCATGTCGCGGAACGTAGCCAGCACGACGTCGCCGGGCCGGGGGGCGACCCCGTGACGAACCAGCACGACGTCGCCGTCGCGCAACGTCGGCGACATCGACGGCCCCCGGACGCGCACTCGCTGCCAGGCAAAGACGGCTGCGGCCACGTGGTCATACTCCCGCGTTGCCGTTGCCATGACGGTAGTAGGCTCGATTCGAGCCAGCCCTATTCCACTGATAGTCGATTCCGATAAACCAGGAGGTCAAGGCCCATGCGACTGTTCCGCCCGACGATCACCGCACACGCGCACTGCGACTTGCCGTGCGGCGTGTACGACCCGGCGCAGGCAAGGATCGAAGCCGAGTCCGTGAAAGCGATCCAGGAGAAGTACCAGGCCAACGATGACCCGGTGTTCCGCACCCGAGCGCTGATCATCAAGGAGCAGCGCGCCGAACTCGTCAAGCACCACCTGTGGGTGCTCTGGACCGACTACTTCAAGCCGCCGCACTTCGAGAAGTACCCGCAGCTGCACGACCTGTTCAATCGCGCCACCAAAGCCGCCGGCACCTCAGGAGGCAAGGGCTCCGTCGACCCCGCCGAGGGCCAGAAGCTGCTCGACCTGATCGCAGAGATCGACACGATCTTCTGGGAGACCAAGAACGCCGCGTGACCGTGTGACCGACTGCGACGTGGCGGAGGCCGGCTCCGATTCG
>Ga0209014_10002821_pt1 | contig 10043 bp, 9 predicted proteins | sample BarGraNGADG00212_FD_184491 | JGI IMG/M metagenome (GOLD analysis project Ga0209014, IMG submission 184491) | Arctic peat soil microbial communities from Barrow, Alaska - Barrow Graham LP Ref core NGADG0002-212 (SPAdes) (version 2) | ecosystem: Environmental > Terrestrial > Soil > Wetlands > Peat... | reverse complement strand
GGATCAGTGCCCATGTGCGGCACTGGCACAAGTACACCGCGACACCCCTACCAAGCCATCGCCGGTTCTACTTCCACAACCGCGACCCGGAAGACCCCATTGCCTCTGCCGCGACGCTGGAGCAGTTCAGCCGTCACCTGCGGGACTGCGATCTAGTCACCCTCGAGTACCACCTGGCACGTCGAGACTTCTCCCGATGGATCACCCACACCCTCGCCGACCACACCCTCGGCGCCGAACTCGACCGCCTGGAAGACGACCTGATGGCGCAGCGCGCAGCATCGTTGGAACGAAGTCGGCAGCAGATCCGCCAGGCGATCGATCGTCGCTACCTGCGAGGCTGATCAGGGCTGAGCTGCTCCGGCCGTAACCGATCCGTCGGTGGATCAGCGAGTCGACTGAAGTCGGGGGGTCAGCAGCCTTGGGTTGCTGACCGACTTCGCAGTGCTGATTGGGGTGCTCGTCGTGATCGCGGCACGGTTGTACCCGCGCGTGGTCGTGTGAACCTCGGACTTGCGGGCTATAGGGCTGGCTGGTCGCCGTGGACGACGAGCACGGGGCATGTTGCGTGTTCGGCGCAGGTGGAGCTGATCGACCCGAGGAGCAACCCGGCGAATCCGCCGTGTCCGCGGCTGCCCACGACGAGCATGGCGGCCCCTCCGCTCTCGTTCAGGAGGACCCTGGCGCCGAGTCCCTCGCGAACCAACAGCCTCATCCCAGGCGGCAGATCTGAGCCCACGACTTCGTTGACGCACTCGGTGAGGCAGCGTTCGGCGTCGGCTTCGGGGTTCCACGCATCGGGCACATAGCTCCAGCCGAAGTTGACGGGGAAGTGCCAGGCGATCACGGCATCGATCGAGGCGCCGAGTGTCTGCGAGATGCGCATGGCCCACCTCAGTGCGAGCTTCGACTGTTCAGATCCGTCGACGCCGACGACGATGCGGGGCCCGGGACCAGGTGTTTCTGTGGCGGTCATCGTGATCGCTTTCTGCCGGGCATTGGAAAGCCCCGGGCCGGTCTGACCGTCCAGGGCTTCGCCGGCGACTGTCGCCCATTGGTGCTCGCCATGTCAACCTCCATAGGGCAGGTCATCGCTGATTCTTCGGTTTCGCCCGAGAGCCGCCTGACGACGGAGGGCCTACGGTCGAGAGATGGTGCGACTCAACGTCAACGGCAGCGAGCGGGCCGTGGCGGCGCCGTCGGGCCAGTCGCTGCTTGACCTGTTGCGTGATGATCTGCGTTTGACCGGCACGAAGTACGGGTGTGGTGGGGGGCAATGTGGCGCGTGCACGGTCCTGGTCGACGGCGCCCCGGTCCGGGCTTGTGTGGTGGATGTCGACAAGGTCGACGGCCGATCCGTGACCACGGTGGAGGGGTTGGCGTCCGAGCGGCACCTGCACGCCGCGCAGACGGCGTTCATCGAGGCCCGATCCCTGCAGTGCGGGTACTGCACACCCGCGATGGTGATGTCGGCCGTGGCGTTGCTCGCGCGAGATCCGATGCCGGACGACTCGGCGATTCGGGGGGCTCTCGCGGGCAACATCTGCCGGTGCGGCGGATATCCAACGATTCTGCAAGCGGTTCACCTCGCTGCCGCCGCCTTACAGTCGGACGCTCGTCCACAGCTGGCCGACGAAGCGCCCACGATGGCACCGACGCGGGGATCGGAAGCCTCCGGGGGCCTATGGACGCTGGTATTGCGGCCCACAGGAGACGATACGGGTGACAGCCGTGGTTGGGGTTGGTCAACCCCAGGTGGAGCCCGCCTGACGATCGACAGTACGGGGCTGATCACTGCCTTCACTGGCAAGGTCGACGGCGGGCAGGGTAATCGCACGGCGTTGACGAGGCTCGTCGCCGCCGAACTGGCCACATCGACGTCCGCGGTCCGGCTGGAGATGGGTGACACCTCGTGTGTGCCGTTCGACCTGGGAACGTTCGGCAGCCGGTCGGTACCAGATGCCGGCCATGCGTTGCGTCTGCTCGCCACTGAGGCGAGGCGAGAGCTCGTGCGCGCGGCTGCCGAGCAGTGGGAGGTCGAACCTGAGGATCTTGTCCCCGTGAACGCAGCCGTGCACACGCGTCGCGGCGACCGGCAGATCGCCTACGCGACGTTGGTGGGGGACGCCGAGCGCATGATCGTCGTGGACGCTGAGGGCCGGCTTGCCTCCTCGCCGCCAGACCTCGGTGCTGTGGACGCGGCCGCTCTGCAGCACCAGCTGGTCGCCGCCGTCACGGGAGCGAAACGATTCCCGTCCGATCTGGCCATCCCTGGCATGCTTCACGGCCGAGTGCTGCGACCGCCGGCCTACGGCGCGGTGCTGCGCACCGTTGATACCTCTGCGGCACAGCGAATGCCGGGGGTCACCGTCGTTGAAGACGGCGACTTCGTCGCGGTCGCCGCTGAGACCCGCGCCGCGGCGACCGCAGCCCTGCACGCATTGCGCGCGGACTGGCAGGAGTCCACGATCGAGCCTTCCGAATCGGATCTGGAGGACTATCTGCGTTCGCACCCCGTCGAGGCGGCGGGTTGGGACAGCGCGGTGCGCATCGACTGCGGCGACGTCGACGCAGCCGTCGCCAACGCCGAGGTTCGCCTCGCCGCGACCTACACGACCGCATACATCGCTCACGTCCCGCTCGAGCCGCGGGTTGCAGTGGCCCGGCTCGACGCAGACACAGCGACCGTATGGGTCGGCACCCAGCGGCCCTTCGCGGTCCGGTGGGAGGTGGCAGCCGCACTAGGTCTCGACGAGGACCACGTGCGCATCATCGTGCCGGACTTCGGCGGTGGATTCGGCGGCAAACACACCGGCGACGTCGCGGTCGAAGCGGCACGGCTAGCACGAGCGACCGGCCATCCGGTCAAAGTGGCGTGGACCCGCGCGGAAGAATTTTGCTGGGCATACTTCCGCCCCGCGTCCGTTATCGACGTGCGCAGCTCCGCGACCCGCTCAGGTGATCTCACGAGCTGGGAGTTCGTCGACATCAACGCCGGTTCAGCGGGGCTGATATCGCCCTACGATGTCCCCAACCAACAGGTGCGATTCCAGCCCGCACAATCGCCGCTGCCCCAAGGCTCCTACCGGGCCCTCGCGGCCACGGCGAACCACTTCGCTCGCGAGTCGCACATCGACGAACTAGCCCTCGCGTTGCAGGTCGACCCCGTCGACCTGCGACTACGTCATCTGAGCGACACTCGGCTCGCTGACGTCATTGCGGCGGTCACCGACAATGTCGACTGGCGCCACCAGCCATCTGAAGCCGGCCGAGGATATGGCCTCGCCTGCGGCGTGGAGAAGGATGCTCGAGTCGCCACCGTTGCCGATGTCGTCGTCGGCACGAACGGTGACCTGCGCGTCCTCCGCCTCGTCACCGCCTTCGACTGCGGCGCCGTCGTCGACCCTGACGGTCTGCGCAATCAGATCACCGGGGCGACCATCATGGGGCTCGGCGGCGCGCTCTTCGAGACCATCCATTTCGACGCGGGCCGCATTACGAACGCATCCCTTGCTGAGTATCGAGTGCCGCGATTCACGGATGTGCCGGCGATCGACGTGATCGTGCTCGATCGCCCAGCCATCCCGTCCGCCGGAGCAGGAGAAACGCCAATCATCGCGATCGCTCCGGCGATCGCCAACGCGATCTGTGTTGCGACCGGGCGACGCCTTCGCGCACTGCCGCTGGCACCGGACGGTCTCGTCCACTAGCCGCGCTGCGCGATCCCGTCGGGTTACTGCGAGCATGGCGTGATGGCAGCCGGCGACGGACCCCGGTCGCGGCATCGTCGCTGGCGGCGAGTCGTCGCCGGCCGCGCGCGCCGCGGTTTGCTGATCTTCCTGGCGATGCTCCTCGTCGAGTATCTCGTGGTACCGGAGCTGGTCGGTGCGAGCCGGAATCTCGATCTGCTCAGCCGACTCAATGTGGGGTGGCTCGTGGCGGGGATCGGCTTCGAGGTGGGCGCGCTGGTGTGTTACGCGCTGCTCGTCGGGACGCTGTTGCTGAATGTACGGCCGCCAATCTTCACCTTGGTACGGATCATCATGGCGACGACTGCGACGGCGCACGTCGTTCCGGGAGGTGCCGCCGGAGGCGCGGGGTTGGGCTACCAGCTGCTGACCTCGGCGGGAGTCGACGGCGCGGATGCCGGATTCGCGTTGGGCAGCGCCGCGATCGGTTCCGCCATCGTGCTCAACGCGATGCTCTGGGTTGCGCTGCTGGTGTCCATTCCGCTCGCCGGACTGCACACGATCTACGTGGTCATCGCACTCGTCGGTCTGCTCGCGCTGATGGCGGCGTCCGCGCTGGTGTACCTGCTCACCCGTGGCGAGGAGCATGCCGTGAGCTTCGTCAGAGCTGTCGGGCGGCGCATTCCCCGTGTCGGGGCGGACCGGCTCGAGCGGGTCGTCCGTCAGGTCGGCGCCTCGGTCGTCGAACTCGGTCGCGACCGCGTGCTCCTCCGGCGTGCGTTGGTGTGGACCGGACTGAACTGGCTGCTGGATGCGGCATCGTTGTGGGCATTCGTGGCTGCCTTCGGGCACGCAGCCAACCCGGTCGAGCTGTTCACCGCGTACGGAATCGCCAACGTGCTCGCGGTCATACCCGTGACACCGGGCGGCTTGGGGGTTATCGAGGCGACGGCGGCCGCGCTGCTCGTCAGCTTCGGCATCCCGCACGCCGTGGCGACGTTGGGCGTGCTCGGCTGGCGGCTGGTGAACTTCTGGCTACCCATCCCCTTGGGTGTCGTCGCGTACCTTTCGCTGGTGCTGCCGCGCGGCTCGGGCATTCGCGCCGGGCGCCGGGCACTGTCGCACTTGGCTGCCGACGTCAGGAATCCGACGGACGAGCACAGCGCCGGGGACGAGAACGGCGACGGCGTGGGGACGGCCCGGGATCCTGACGTGTGACATCTCGAGCCGGTGACGTTGGGCCCTAAGCCACGAAGCCTTCGGCACTGCAGAGTGGACGGGTGGACTCCGAGGGATGGCGGCGCAGCGTCGGCCGGCTCTCGGCGCTGGTCCGCAAAGAGTTCGTCCAGCTGCGGCGTGACAAGCGCAGCCTGGCTCTCGTCGTCGCGATGCCTGCTGTGCTCATGCTGATCTTCGGATACGCGGCATCGTTCGACGTCAAGCACCTCGGGATCGAGTTGGTCGGCCACGACTCGCAGGTGGTTCGTTCGGTGCTGGCCGCGAGTGGTCATTTCGACGTCCACGCTGCGGTGGTGGGGGACGCCGCGCAGGCGACATCCGATCTCCGGCACGGGCGGGTCGTCGTCGCCGTGGAAGTGGGCGCGTCCGGTCGTCCGGTCGGATTGCTGGTCGACGGCTCACGGTTGTTGGAGGCAACGAGCGCGGAGCGTGAACTCGCCGGGCTGATCGGAGGCGGCCAGACCACGCATCTGCCGGTCGAGATGTTGTGGAACCCCGATCTGCGCTCGGCTGACTTCATGGTGCCGGGACTGATCGGCGTGATCATGGCGCAGGTCGGGATGGTGCTGACCTCGCTCGGTATCGTCCGTGAACGGGAGCGGGGGACACTCGATCAGCTGATGATGACACCGTTGAGTCGGCTCGAGCTGATGCTTGGGAAGATCTTCCCGTATCTCTTGATCGCGTTCGTCGACCTGGTGATGGTTAGCGGACTCGGTATCGGTCTGTTCCACGTACCGTTCCGCGGAAATCCCGTCTTGCTGCTGGCCCTGTCCGCGCTGTTCCTCGCCTCGACCCTCGGCATCGGACTGCTGATCTCGACCGTCGCGCAGAATCAGCAGCAGGCCGTGCAGACCGCGATCTTTGTGTTGCTCCCGCAGGTGCTGCTCTCCGGCTGGATCTTCCCGCTGACCTCCATTCCGTGGGGCGTGCGCTGGCTGAGTTACCTGATGCCGCTCACCTATTTTCTGCCGATCAGCAGGGGCATCTTCCTCAAGGGCTTGGGTGTGCCGGATCTCTGGCCTGACATCGCAGTGCTGCTCGCGATGGCGATCGTGGTCGTCGGCCTCGCCTCGGCGCGGTTCCGGAGGTCCCTTGCCTGACATCGTCGTGCACGGACTGGTCAAGCGCTTCGGACGCCGGGAGGCGCTGCGTGGCATCGATCTGACCGTGCCGGACGGGCAGATGTGCGGCCTCGTCGGCGCAGACGGGGCGGGCAAGACCACGCTGCTGCGATGCATCGCGGGCCTGGAGCGCCCCGATGCCGGGACCGTCGAACCGGGCCGAGGTCACGAGCGCGAGATCGGCTTCGCCCAGCAGGGATTCCACCTCTACGAGGACCTCACCGTCGCCGAGAACCTCGAGTTCTTCGGATCCTTGTTCGGGTTGTCCGCATCGCACCGGCTCGATCGGGCAGCGGAGTTGCTCGAGTTCGCCGGGCTCGCCGGAACCATGCCGGTGCTGACCGGCCACTTGTCCGGCGGCATGAAACAGAAGCTGACTCTCGTGTGCTCGTTGCTGCACGCGCCAGCCACAGTGCTCCTCGACGAGCCCACGACAGGTGTGGACCCCCTCTCGCGCAGCGAGTTCTGGAACCTCGTCGAGCAACTCCACGCGGACGGTTCGACCGTTCTCGTCGCCAGCGCGTACATCGACGAGGTCGAACGGTGCGAGCACGTCGTCTTCCTCGACGCCGGCAGGGTGCGTCTGGCCGGAAGCCCGGACGAGTTGCGCGGCACGCATCCGACATTGGAGTCCGCGCTGCTCGCGGAGATGACGTCGTGACCGCGGCAGTGACTACGGTGGACCTCAACCGTCGTTTCGGTGAGCGCATCGCAGTGTCGGGCATGACACTCACCGTCGACACCGGCGACGTGGTCGGGCTCATCGGGCCCAACGGAGCGGGGAAGACGACGTTGATCCGCCTGCTCTGTGGTCTGGTCGCGCCGAGCAGCGGCAGCGCAGTAGTTCTCGGGCGCGACGTCACGCACGCCAGCCGCTCGATCCGGCAGCGGATCGGCTACATGGCACAGGGATTCTCGCTGTATCGCGAGATGACCGTCGAGGAGAATCTCGCCTTCTACGCCCGCGTCTACGGCATCAGGGGACGTGCTGCCGGCGCCGACGCGTGCGCCCGCGCGGGAATCGATGCGCGGGACCGGGCGGCCCGTGTCGAGACGCTGCCGACAGGAACCCGGCAGCGGGTCGCTCTCGCGGTCGCCATCCAGCATCGGCCTCAGCTCGTGTTTCTCGACGAGCCGACCAGCGGTGTAGACCCGGTCGGGAGTGCCGCCATCTGGGACGTCATCACCGACCTCGCACGGTCCGATGTCACCGTCGTCGTGACGACCCACCGGCTCAGCGAAGCCGCCCGCTGTGAACGCGTCGCGCTGATGCACGAAGGGCGGCTGCTCGCCATCGACTCGCCCGACGCGCTGGTTGCCGCGGTGCCCGCCGTCCCGGTCCGCATCGAGACCCCGAACTGGCAGGAGGCCTATCGGCTCGCGCGTCGGCGATGGGCCCGCGTGGGTCTCGAGGGACGGCGTGTGCGAATCCTGATGCCGCAAGTAGGTGGGGACTTCGAGGCTGAGGTGCGCGACGTCATGGCGGGCCTGCCGATCGACGCGATACGGCGCGTCGCGCCAACGCTGGACGACGCGTTCGCCACGCTGATCGCCCCGTTGCTGTCCGACCCGACGGGTTGGGTGTGAGGATGAGGCGGTGCGGGCCACTCCTTATGTCCGGGTCGATCCGGACATCGTCGACGCCAACATCCGTTCGATGCAGGCGTTCTGCGACGAGCGGGGTATGGCCTTGCGCCCGCACGCCAAGACCCACAAGAGCCTCGAAGTTGCACGACGCCAACTCGAGGCCGGAGCCGTCGGGCTGACGGTCGCGACAGTCGGCGAGGCGGAGGTCTTCGCTGACCTGCTGGCTGATCGCGGCAAGGATCTCTTCATCGCCTACCCGGTAGCGGCCACTGCAGCCCGCCTGAGGAAGCTGGCCGCGCGTGTGCCGACTGTCATCGGAGTTGACTCGAGCGACGGGGTTCAGCGCGCGGAGGAGGCCGGCGTCGCGGTGTCGATCGAGGTCGACTCCGGTCTGCGGCGCTCGGGCGTTGCCCCGGAGGACGCCGGTGGGCTGGCCGCGATGGCCCTCTCTCGCGGCGTACGCGTCACTGGCGTATTCACCTTCCCGGGCCACGGCTATGGTCTCGGTCCCGCCCGCGCCGACGCGGCAGCGGACGAGGGACGAGCATTGACGACCGCATCCGCAGCGCTGCGGCGTGCAGGTGTGGACGTCATCGTGGCCAGTGGCGGGTGCACGCCGACAGCGGCGTTGACGCACGTCCAAGCGGTCACCGAACTGCGGCCTGGCGTCTATGTGTTCATGGACGCCGGCCAGATCGCCCTCGGTGCCGCCACACTCGACCAGGTTGCCCTGACGGTCCGCGCAACGGTCGTCAGCGACGCCGTGCCCGGACAGGTCGTGCTCGACGCTGGCGCCAAGGTGTTGGGCATGGACCGGCCGGGCTTCGTCGATACCCATGGCCTGGTCTTGGCCTACCCCGAGGCCCGGCTCGCACGGGTGTGGGAGCACCACGGAGTCCTCGAGATTCCCGACGGTTCACTCCGCCCGGCCGTCGGCGAACAGGTCGACCTCATCCCCAACCACGTCTGCGCGACGGTCAATCTCGTCGACGAACTCGTCGTCGGCGATACCAGTTGGCCGGTGAGCGCACGTGGCCTCAACACCTGAACGGACGAGGCGAAGTGCGTTGGAGGGGGTCGGTTGGCGCCTGCGCTCCGGCGAGGTTTGCGTAGACCGTTTCCTTGACGGTAGCGCCCGCGGCGATGTCTCGGCTGATGTCGCTGACCTGCATCCCGGTGCCGCCGGGCGAAGCGCCCAGCAGGATCGTCATCTGCGTCTCGGACGCCTTGAAGTCCTGGTTCGACGTGTTGGTGATTGTGAGGGTGTCCGTGCTGACGGCCTGCACAGGCTTCACTTGGAGGGTGGCCTTGAGCTTGCCGAGCGGCTGGGTCACGTCCGGGATATCTGTCGGTGGCCCGCCTGTCGCGGTGGTGCTCGGTGTCGTCGTGCTGGTCGTCGTCCCCTTCGTGGAGGTCTTCGGCGTGCCGTGTGAACTGAGAAGCACGGCCCCGACCGCCACGAGTGCGGCCAGGAGTACCGCAGCGAGCAGCAGCGCAGCGCGACGCCGAGCGCCTCGAGGCCGCCCACGATCTTGGGCATGATCGCGTCGACCCCTTCACGGGGAACCTCGATCGAGGTGAACGCACCGAGGGCCAGGCGCCACTCGGGGCGACGTTGCAGGTACTTCTCGTGGGTGATGCCCAACAGCACCGGGATGATCGGCCGGTCCAGTTCGTGCGCCGCCTCGATCTCACGGGCGACCTGGTGCGACCCCAGTGCCTCGGGCGAGATGAGCAGGATCACGGCGTCGGCGTTTTCGATGGCATCCATGACCTGCGACAGGTAGGTGGGTCCGGGGACCGAGCTGGACTCGTAGGACCAGGCGTTGAAGCCCGCCGCCTGCAAGCCGCGCGAGATGGCTTCGGCGGTGTCACGGTTCTCCTCGACGTGGCTGATGAAGATCGACACGGCGCGAACGGGTCCAACGGCCCGCCGCGACGGGAAGATGGTCCGAGAGCCGGGTCACCGGCTCCCGTCCGCTTTCGCACGGCGTGACGTTCGACCCTTGTCTGGTTCTGTGCGCACGGCGATGGTCGAGATGAGGCGTCATGGACGGTCTCGTCAGACAAAGTGGAGTTGTGCGATGGCGCAGGACGTTTCGACTGAGTCGAGCGTGAATGAGCGTGTGGCGTCGCCTGTTGCACGCGTTGCCGTCACTGGCGACGTGACGGTCGACTGGAACATTGCGCGCACGCGATCGCTCGTTGGTGGTGGGACTGCATGGACGGCCGAAGACAGCGTCGAGACCTATCCGGGTCCGGGTGGTGCGGCCATCTTGGCCCGGCTGATCGGCGAGGTTGGCGCGGCAGTAACTGCTGACTGTGGCTTGAACGTCGAGGTGTCCGGTCCGTCCGTGGATCTGGACTCGATCTCGCCGGGGGACTCCGCCTATCACCATGCCTT
>Ga0209014_10002820_pt1 | contig 10046 bp, 7 predicted proteins | sample BarGraNGADG00212_FD_184491 | JGI IMG/M metagenome (GOLD analysis project Ga0209014, IMG submission 184491) | Arctic peat soil microbial communities from Barrow, Alaska - Barrow Graham LP Ref core NGADG0002-212 (SPAdes) (version 2) | ecosystem: Environmental > Terrestrial > Soil > Wetlands > Peat... | reverse complement strand
CTTCGCGGGCCAGTCGTCGCCCTGCTTCATGAACGCCCGGATCGCCGTGGGTGCGCAGTACAGGATCGAGACCTTGTACTTCTCGACGATCGACCACCAGCGGTCCGGCTCCGGGAACTGCGGCGCGCCCTCGTAGAGCACGCCCGTGGTCCCGTTGGCGAGCGGCCCGTAGACGATGTACGAGTGACCAGTGACCCAGCCGATGTCGGCCGCGCACCAGTACACGTCCTCGGGCTTGATGTCGAAGATGTAGTGGTGCGTGGTGCTCACGCCGGCGAGATAGCCGCCGGTCGTGTGCATGATTCCCTTGGGCTTGGCGGTGGTGCCGGACGTGTGGAGCAGGTAGAGCAGGTGCTCCGAATCGACCGGCACCGGGTCGCACTGGTCCGACTGGCCATCGACCAGGTCGTGCCACCAGTGGTCGCGGCCCTCGGTCATCGAGACGTCATGGCCGGTCCTGCGGACCACGAGGACGTTCTTGATGGTCGTCGCGTTGCCGACCGCGACATCCGCCGCCGACTTCAGGTCGAGGACCTTGCCGTTGCGCCAGCCGCCGTCCGCGGTGATCAGCGCCACGGCTTCGGAGTCGATCATGCGGCCCTCGAGGGCATCCGAGCTGAAGCCCCCGAAGACGACGACGTGCGGCGCGCCGATCTTGGCGCACGCGAGCATCGCGATGGGGAGCTCCGGGATCATCGGCATGTAGATGCCGACGCGATCGCCCGTCCGCACGCCGAGCGACAGGAGTGCATTGGCGGTCTTGTTCACCTCGCGCTGCAGGTCCGCGTAGGTGAGCGTCCGGGTGTCGCCCGGCTCCCCCTCCCAGTAGTACGCGACCTTGCTCCCGATGCCGCGCTCGACGTGGCGATCGACGCAGTTGTACGCCACGTTGAGCTGGCCGCCCACGAACCACTTGGCGTACGGCAGCTCCCATTCCAGGACGGTGTCCCACGGGCGGGACCAGCTGATGCGTGCCGCCGCCTCGGCCGCCCAGAACGCCTCGGGATCCCGCTCGGCGCGTTCGTACAGCTCCGGCGTTGCGTTGGCCTGCGCAGTAAAGGTGGGCGCCGGGGCCACTTCTCGCACCTCGGAGAACAGCGCCTCGATCTCGGGCTGACTCGGGCTCATGCATGCGCCTCCGGAATCACCGACACGTCATCGCGGCCGTTCCCGTCGCGCCTGCCGCCTCGGGGTGCCGACGCTGGCTGGCGGAACGCCGAAAGACTAGCCGGTCCTCCCGCCTTGTCAATGCATGCGCACATGTGAATGGGTATGTCTCGCCAGCCGGGCCCGATGCTCTGCGCGATGCGCCGACGTCGCCCTACCCGGAGTCCCGGGCGGCGAGGGCGTGGAGTGCCCCGGCGAGCGCGATCCGGGCCACGTCGAGGTTGCGCTCGGCGAGCTCGGGCGACTCCCGGGGCGCGAGCCCCGGCGGATCGATCCATGAATCGGGCGGCGGACCCTGGCGATGCTTCGCCGCGTCGGCGGCCCAGCGGGATCGCCACGCTTCGGGAGTCGCGGACGGGACGTCCCGATGGGCCTGTGCCAGCCAGACCAGCCCCCAGGCGCGCGGGACGACGCGATAGACGTCATATCCCCCGCCGCCGGTCGCCAGCCAGCGCCCGCCCGTGTGCTCGTGAGCGAGCCCGTCGAGCAGCAGCGCGGCGCGGGAGATCGCGCCCGTGCCCAGGTGCAGGTGCGCGAGCGGATCCAGGAGGTGGCTGTCGGAGCCGTGCTGGCTGACCAGGATCGTCGGCCTGAATGCGGCGGCGAGCGGAGCGAGCAGCATCTCGAGCGCCTCGAGCCAGGACGCGTCGGCCGTGCCGGGCTCGAGGGGCACGTTGACGGCGGTCCCGTGCGCCTGGGGGCCGCCCCGGTCGTCGACGAAGCCGGTCCCCGGGAACAACGAGTGGCCCGTCTCGTGGAGCGAGACGGTCAGGACGTTTGGGTCGTTCCAGAAGATCGCCTCGACGCCGTCGCCATGGTGGACGTCGAGGTCGACGTACAGCACCCGGTGGCCGGCGTCCCGGGCGCGGCCGATGGCCAGCGCAACGTCGTTGTAGATGCAGAACCCGCTGGCACGGCCGGGCATCGCGTGGTGGAGACCGCCGCCCGGATGGAAGACGTGGGGCTCCTCCCCGCCCAGGATCCGCTCCATCGCGGCCAGCGATCCGCCTGCGACTGCGGCCGCCGCTTCGTGCATGCCGTAGAAGGGCGGATCGTCCCCCCACGATGCGAAACCCGCCTGCGGGCCGACGTCGGGGTACTCGGACAGCATCCGCACCGTCGCCACATAGTCCTGGTCGTGAACGCGCTCGAGCTGGGCGTCCGGGACCGCCGCCGGGGCGAGGAAGCGGTCGGCGCCGAGCGCACGCAGGAGGTCGATCCCGGGACCGAACCGCCGCGGCGTCAGCGGGTGGTGGCTCCCGAAATCGTAGTGGAGAGACGCTGCGCCGTAGACCACCAGGGGCTGGGCGCGTTCCGCGTTCGCGTCGTGCACGGGCGCTCGGTTTCGCTCCTTCGCCGGCACTGCGGACCGGGGTCGACCACCGCGACCGGATGGCCCTCGACCGACGTCGCGAAACTATAGCGAGATCGGTCGCGCTGCCCGAGAATGGCAGGCAACGCCATGAGCACCGCGACTTCACGGGACCGCGCGCGCGACACGATCCTCCGGGACGGGTCGGCGATCCGGATTCGCCAGGCGCGCCCGGACGACGAACCCGGCCTCGTGACCTTCCTCAGGGGGCTCGCCCCCGAGTCGCGCCGCATGCGCTTCGCCGGCCTCGTCTCCGACCTCGAGAGCCAGGCGCACCGGTGGGCCGCTCTCACCGACCCGGCGGACTGCTCGCTCGTGGCCGAGACCGGGATCGCCGACCGGATCATCGCGCACGCCAGCTACGACCGGATCGGGCCGGACTCGGCGGAGGTCGCGTTCATCGTGGCCGACGAATTGCAGGGCCGCGGCATCGCGACGCTGCTGCTCGAGGAGCTCGCCGAGCGGGCGCAGGAGGCGGGCATCTCCACGTTCTCCGCCGACGTCCTGGCCGAGAACGGCCGCATGCTCCGGGTCTTCCACGAGAGCGGCTTCCCGACCCGCCTGCGAGCCGAGCCGGGGGCCGTCCTCGTCGAGTTCCCGACCGCGCTCACGGGTCCGGCGCGCGAGCGCTTCGAGCGCCGCGAGCAGATCGCGGCCGCCGCGGCGGTTCACGGCCTGCTCTACCCGACCTCCGTCGCCGTGATCGGAGCCTCGCGACGCCGCGGGACGATCGGCGGGGAGCTGTTCCACAACCTCCTGAGCGGCGCCTTCACCGGGCCGGTCTATCCCGTCAACCCCAACGCGGACGTCGTCCAGTCGGTGGCGGCCTACCGCGCGATCGGCGACATCCCGGGCCCCGTGGACCTCGCGGTGCTCGTGGTCCCGGCGACCTCGGCCGTGGACGTCGCCCGGGCCTGCGCGGCCAAGGGTGTCAAGACGATCGTCGTCGTCTCGCCCGGGTTCGCGGAGATCGGCGGGGAGGGCATCACTCGGCAGCGGGAGCTGCTGGCCGTCTGTCGCCAGGCCGGGATGCGCCTCGTCGGGCCGAACTGCATGGGCGTCATCAACCTCGCGCCGTCGGTGAGCATGAACGCGACGTTCTCGCCGACGGCGCCGATCGGCGGCCGGGTTGGCTTCCTGTCCCAGAGCGGCGCCCTCGGCCTGGCCATCATCGAGCACGCCAACCGCCTCGGGCTCGGCCTCTCCAGCTTCATCTCGATCGGCAACAAGGCCGACCTCTCGGGTAACGACTTCCTCCAGTACTGGGAGGACGACCCGTCAAGCGCGGTCATTGCCCTCTACCTCGAATCGGTGGGAAACCCGCGGAAGTTCGCCCGGATCGCTCGCCGCGTCGGCCGCAGCAAGCCGATCATCGCCGTCAAGAGCGGCCGGTCGGCCGCCGGGGCGCGGGCGACGTCCTCGCACACAGGGGCGCTGATCGGCGCGTCGGACGTGACCGTCGAGGCCCTCTTCCATCAGGCCGGCGTCGTCCGAACCGACACGCTCGGCGAGTTCTTCGACGTGGCCTCCCTGCTCGCGAACCAACCGCTTCCCGCCGGGCGTCGGGTCGCGATCCTCACGAACGGCGGCGGCCCGGGGATCCTGGCCGCTGATGCCTGCGACGCGGACGGCCTCAGCGTGCCGGCACTGCCCGCCGAGGTCCGGGACGCGCTCGCGGAGTTCCTGCCCGCCGAGGCGGCCCTCGGCAATCCCGTGGACACGATCGAAGGGACGCCCGACGCGTTTCGCCGCGCCATCGGGGTCCTCGCCGCCTGGGAGGGGATCGACGCGATCATCGTCCTGTTCGTCCCCCCGCTGGTCACGAAGACCGAGGACGTGGCGGCCGCGATCCGCGACGCCGTGCTCGAGCTCCCGCGGCCGGTCCCCGTGCTCACCGTGTTCATGTCGGCCGAAGGGGGACCGCACGCCCTTCGCGACGGCCCCGTCAAGGTGCCGGCGTACAGCTACCCGGAGGAGGCGGCCCGGGCGCTCGCCCACGCCGTTCGCTACGCCGAATGGCGGGCGGCGCCGCTCGGCAGCGTCCCTCACTTCGACGACCTCCGCGAGGACCAGGCGGCGGCGGCGCTGGCCGCCGCCCTGGCGCAGATCGACCCGGGCGAGCCGGGCGCGGGAGGGACGCTGGCCGGCTCGTCCATCGCAGGCGCCCCGGAGGACGGCCGCTCGCGCTGGCTGCGACCGGATGAGGTCGCCCGCCTGTTGGAGTGCTACGGGATCCCCACCGCACGCTGGCGTCTCGTGGAGACGGCCGAGGACGCGGGACGGGCCGCGGACGAGATCGGCGGGCCGGTCGCGCTCAAGGCCGTGGCGACCGGGATCGTCCACAAGGCCGACGCGCGCGCCGTGATGCTCTCCCTCGAGGGAGCTGCCACGGTCCGGGAGGCCGTGCGCGGCATGGCGGCCACGCTCGCCGCCGCCGGGCACCCGGTCGAGCGCTTCTTCGTCCAGCAGATGGTGGCCGGCGGCGTCGAGATGCTCGTCGGCGTCGTTCACGACCGGCTGTTCGGGCCGGTCATCGCATGCGGCGCAGGCGGCGCCGAGGTCGAGCTGCTCCGGGACGTCGCCGTGCGCATCACGCCGCTGACCGATCGGGACGCGAGGGAGATGATCCGGTCGCTCGCCACGTTCCCGCTTCTCGACGGCTATCGAAGCGCGCCGCGCGCCGACGTTGCCGCCCTGGAGGAGACGCTTCTCCGCGTCAGCGCGATGGTCGAGGCGCACCCCGAGGTCGTGGAGATGGACTGCAGCCCGCTGATGGTGCTGGAGCAGGGTGCCGTCGTGATCGACGCGAAGATCCGGATCGAGCTCCCGCTGCCTCGCTGAGCCCCCCGGCGATCGCGCTCAGCGTCGCCGTTACCTCCGGGAAGGGCGCGACCGTCAGCGGGTTCGTCAGCGCGAGCGGTCGAGCGCGCGGACGATGATCGCGAGCCCGATCAGGATGATGAGCAGCGGCCCGACCGGGAAGTCGATGCCGTAGACGCTCCCGATGCCGGACAGGAGAGCGACGGTCCCGAGGATCAGCGTGAACCCGCTGGTCCGGATGCCGAGCGCGAGCCGGACGGCGTTCAGGCCCAGCATGATCACGCCGGCGCCGATGAGCCAGGTGCCCTCCTTCACCGACGGGAGCAGCGCAAAGCCGCCCAGCATGATCAGGAAGAGACCCCAGCTGATGGTCTCGAGGCGACGGTTCAGCTCGCGCTTCGCCGGGGTCATGCCGCTGGTCACGTGGGTCCTCCGTGGGTTGAGACTCGCGGCGAGGATAGCGCGCCGGGATCGTCCCGTGGGCGACGTCAGGCAGGGTCCGCCAGCAGCGCCCGGAGCCCCTCGATCTGCAGCCCGGCCCCCAGACCCAGCGTGAGCGCGACGCGCGCCTGGATCGGCGTGAGCGAGCCCGCCATGAGGATGCCAGCGCGCTGCCACGTGGTCCCGCCCCCGGGGAACGCGTAGAACGGACCGACGGGACCGGCGCCGGTCCGGCTCGCGAGGGCCACCGGGATGCCCGCGGCCATCGCGTCGACGGCCGCGCGCAGGAGATCCGGGTGCGTGTTGCCGGACCCGGTTGCTGCGACCACCGCGGCGCGCGCCCCGGCCGCGACCGCGCGATCGAGGGCGCGGCCGTCGGTCTCCAGGGCGGCGGTCACGATCTCGACGCGGCCACCGGGCGCGGCCGGCACGGGGTCGAGGTGGCGTCGGGGTCCCCGCGCCCTGAGGGAGACGCGCCGCTCCCCTGCCCGACCGAGCGGTCGGCCGGCACGACTCGCGAAGGCATCGAGCGCGGTGCTGTGGCGCTTGGCCACGTCGTCGGCCGCGATGACCCGCCCGGCGAGGACCACGAGCACGCCGGCACCCCGGGCCGCCGGGTGGACCGCGACCCGGACGGCACCGCGCAGGTTTGCCGGACCATCCCAGCCGGCATCGCTCGCGTTGCGCATCGCGCCCGTCACGACAACCGGCCGTGGGTCCCCGTGGCAGAGGTCCCAGGCGAAGGCCGTCTCTTCCAGCGTGTCGGTCCCCTGGACCACCACCACGCCGGCGACACGGGAATCCGCGAGGGCCGCCTCGATCGCGGCGCCGATCGCGAGGATGTCCGCGAACGAGAAGTGGCTGGCGGGGGTCCGCCCGCGGTCGATCGCGACGATCTCCGCCATCGCCTCGATGCCGGGGGCAAGGGCCAGCAGGTCGGTGCCCCCGAGCACCGGGACGGCCCCGCCGGCCGCGGAATCGAAGCGCATGCTGATCGTCCCGCCGGTGAAGATCATCGCGACCCGTGGGGTCTGGGTCCTCGTCCGGCTCATGGCTCGTCGGGCGAGGGGCCGGGAACCTGGATGTCGTCGCCCGAGGTGGCCCGCGGCGTCCGTGGGGGGCGCCCCCGCATGACGATCGAGCCGACGCCGCTCAGGCCGACCAGGCCAGCGGCCGCCAGGAGCACGGGCGCGGGACCGAACGCATCCGAGACGGGCCCGACGATGATGATCGGCAGGAAGCTCGCGATCGAGACCAGCGTGTTCAGGATCCCGAACACCCTGCCGCGGACGTCCTCCGGGATCACCTCCTGGAGCTCCGTCTGGGCAGGGATCGCGATCGTCGCGTACGCGATCCCTGCGATGAAGGCGATCGTCACCACGACGGCGAGCACCGAGACGAGGGCCGATGCGTCCACGACCGGCTGGGCCGCGCTGACGCGCTGGAGCAGCTGGCTGATCGGGTTCGCGATCGTGATGAGGACGAGGCAGACCCCCAGCGTGACCAGCCCGCTCTCGATGACCCGCCGGCGCGGGATCATGCTGCGGATCGCGTTCACGAGGAGGACCCCGGCGACGACGCCGAACCCCAGCGGCAGGACGACGACCACGAAGTCCTTCGACGTGAGGTCCAGGACGTGGACCGCGAACCCGGGCCCGAGCGCGCCGAGGACCCCGACGATCGATGCCGCCACGCCCAGGTAGGTCAGCGCCCACGAGACGGTCGGGTTCGCCCGCACGTAGAGGATGCCCTCGCGGAACTGGCCGAACACCGAGCTCACCGCCACCCCGGCGTCGTGGAGCGTGGCGTGACCGGCGGGCAGGGGCAGCGGCGGTGCCGGCGCCAGGGTCCAGCAGAGGACCGCCGAGACCAGGTACAGGACCGCCACCACGCCGATCAGGATCGTGGGGCCCGCGATGGAGACCACAAGCGGCCCGAACAGCGTGTAGCCGATCGCGAAGGCCGCGTTGAGCGTGAGCGTGAAGATGCCGTTCGCAGCCGTCAGCTGGCTTCGGGGGACGACCCGCGGGATCACGCTGAGCTCAGCCGGGGCGAAGAACGTGGTCGCGATGGAGACCATCAGGTTCAGCAGGAGGATCACGCCGACGTTCGTGCCCACGAACGCGAGGAGGAAGAAGAGGACCGCGCGGACGAGGCTGGTCGCGACGAGCACGAGGCGACGATCGAAGCGGTCCACGTAGACGCCGGCGACCGCGCCGAAGATGACGGCAGGCGCCAGGAAGCTGATCAGCAGGATGGAGACCGCGCTGTTCGAGCCCGAGGCGGTGAAGACGAGGACGGTCAGGCCGTAGAGGACCATGTTGCCGCCCACCTGCGTGGCTACCTGCGAGAGCCACAGGATCAGGAACGGACGGTTCCGGAAGACGGCAAGCGCCGACGCCGGTGCCTCGGTCGTGCGCGGGAGCTCGATCACGATCCGCCGTCCTCGGCTCCGCGGACGATGAATGCCGCCAGGCGGCGCTCGACCTGGCGGCGCTCGAGGAGGATGCGCCGGCCGCAGGTGGCGCAGCGCAGCCCCAGGTCGGCTCCCAGGCGGTCGACGTCCCACGTCCGGCCCCCGCACGGGTGCGGTCGGCGGAGCTCGATCCGATCACCGAGACGGAACGGGATGGGCGGGGTCATGGCATGCGGGTCGCGTGCATCGGCCGCGAGGGTAGCACCCGCCGGACTCGGGGCGCCCGGCCGCCGGACGTGGGCGGCCGTCTCCCGCGGCCCGAGCGCTGGACTGCCGGACCCGGAGGTCCCGACTCAGAGACGGGGCTTGGCGACCCGCGGCGTGAGGTCGCGCGCCGTGGCGAGGACCTGGAGCCGGTCCGCCGGCGTGACCTCGATCGCGAGGCCCTGGTTCGTCGCCATCTCCTGCGCCACGAGCCCCCCGGCCCGGGTGAGCGTCCCCGTCATCGTGGCCGCGTTGCCGATCGCGACGACCTCGACCGGGTCCGAGAGCGGCGTGTCCTCCACGGAGAGCGAGCCGGGAACGCCGCCGGCGATCGTCGCCGGCACGACCCGCACGCCGCCGACGGCGATCGCCTCGGCGCCCGCATTGCGGAGCTCGTTGACCAGGTCCTCGAGGACGACGGCCGTGACCGGTCCGCGCAGCACCACGCGCACGCCCTGCCCCACGGCCGCGTCCACTCCCGACCAGATCCGAACCCGGACCAGGTCGGCACGGAGCTGGCCGGCCGACGTGTCGCCGCGCGCCTGCGCCGCGGCGATCGAATCGAGCTGGCGGCCGAGATCGGCCACCTCGCCGCGAAGCTGGTCGTTGCGCGTGTTGAGGTTCGCGACGAGCAGCGTCAGGTCCTGCGCCGAGCGGTCCTCCAGCCCCGTCCCGCCGGCCTGGCTGCGGACCTGCGTGACGATGAGGAATCCGAGCACGAGGGCGACGACGGCGAGCGCGACCTGGCTGCTGCGGCTGTGCATCTACGGGTTCGCCGAGGGCGCCGAAGAGGCGGGCGGCTGGGCGTAGCGGATCGTCACGGAGCCCGCGTAGGCTGGGACCAGGAGGCTGGCCGGCTGCGCGATCGCCAGCCGGATCCCGTTCTGGCCCGCGCGCGACGCGACGAAATCGACCCAGCTCGCGGATCCCGCCAGCTGCGCGTACATGTCTGCCGGGCCCACCGCTTTCACCTGGTAGGGTGGCGCAACGTAGGCGGAGTTGACGAGCAGCGAACCGCCGATGTCGATGATCGAGGTCGCCGACACGACGCGCTCGTCGTTCACGGCCACGGCCTCCGCGCCCGCCAGCCAGAGCTCCTCGACGACGGTGCGGACGTCCCGCCCCGTGACCAGCAGGTCGGCGCTCCCGGCCGCCTGGGACACCTGTGGGGCGTCTTCGAGCTGGACGACGAGGCCGTTGCCCTCGAGGGCGGTCAGGCCGGCCGACAGCCGCGCCTGGAAGAGGGCGTCGTTGAGCTGCGTGGCGAGCGCGCCGCTGCCCTGCGTGGCGACCTCGGCGGAGGCGATCCGGCTGCGCAGGTCGAGGATCTGCGCCTGGAGGGACTTCTGCTGCGCCTGGAGTCCGAGCGCCGTCTCGATGAGCGGAGCACGCTCCTGCGACGTGTACCGAACCCGGGGCGTCTCCGAACGGACCTGGGCCGCGATGAGGAACCCGAGCGAGACGAGCGCAAGGAAGAGGGTGATCTCCCAGGTGGGGATCGACCGCATCCGAGCCGCGACGCCGCTCATGGGGCCTGCGTCGGTGGGTCCAGGTCCCCGGGGCCCG
>Ga0209014_10002819_pt1 | contig 10047 bp, 14 predicted proteins | sample BarGraNGADG00212_FD_184491 | JGI IMG/M metagenome (GOLD analysis project Ga0209014, IMG submission 184491) | Arctic peat soil microbial communities from Barrow, Alaska - Barrow Graham LP Ref core NGADG0002-212 (SPAdes) (version 2) | ecosystem: Environmental > Terrestrial > Soil > Wetlands >... | reverse complement strand
GGCGCCGGCTGGAGGGAAGGGTGTCTGCTCGCTGGCGAATACTCCCGAAGGCAAACGGATGATCCTGCAGACAGAAGACGGTCTGCAGGAAGTGGACTCATTGAATCAACTGATCGACACACTACAGCGCGTTGGCTCCCGCCGACGTTCCCACTGCCGAGAAGCTTGCGCAGGTCTTCGCCCGAGCTCGGGAGCATAGCCCCTCCATCCTGTTCATTGATGAGATGGACGGTCTTCTACCGCGTGGCGACAATGGGTACTACATGGGCCAGCACCAGATCCAATTCGTCGAGCAGGGTCTGATGTTGATGAGCCAACTCGATCCCGGCAATCAGGTGTTCCTCATCGGCACCACGAACCACATTGACCATATCGATCCCCGGGTGCTCCGCGGCGGACGGTTCACGGAAAAAATCGAAGTCGGCGTTCCGGACGACCAAGGCTATTTGCGGCTGATCGACAAGTACTTGGGACCGATTCCGCTGGCCGCTGGTCTTGCCAGAAACGATCTCCTGGCCCGGTTGAGGGGCATTTCGCCGGCGGACCTACAGGCCCTGGTGAGCACAGCTAAGCGGATGGCTATGAATCGCATGAAGGACGGCGAGGAGACCTTGCCGCCCCTCATCTGGGACGACTTCGAACAGGCTCTCAAGCGGAACCAAGTCTCCATTTGTGGCTGACGACTGGAATTCATCGGGCCTGCCCAGCGGCTGGCTGTGCGGCTCTGCTGTTTCTTGAATCGCCGGCTTCGGTGTGGGGCGTTACGGTCCTGGCGGACTACTTCCGCGTGGGCCGTCGCTCGACCAAAGCAAACAGTGACGGCTCGCTGGATCGTTAGGAACCCTTGGCGACTTATGGCAGGTGATCCACTGGGCGCCGTCGTTCGAACTGCCTGACCTATCACCCCACCTTTCGCTTTTCTCGCTCGGTGAGTGTTTCGTGCAATAGCGATTTGATGTAGGTCTGGTAAGGTAGACCCTTCTGTTCAGCCTGCTTTCGCGCCAAAGCCAAATCTGCTTCGGGAATCCGTAGCGCCACCGTCGGCGCTGGCGTCTTCTTGGACGCAGCTATCCGCTCCCGCAGTTTCTCCTTCGTCAACAACTGAGCTTCGCCGTTCTTCACGGCGGCAAGTAGCTGTTTGCCATGTATGTTGCGGTTCTTGTACCACCACTCCGCCTCTTCCGCCTCGGTGGCGAAAGCCGGCATGACGCGCTTAGGTTGTTCCTCCATCTGCTTCTTCATTTGGGTCTCTCCAGAAAAGCCTTTCTGTCCGAAACACTAGCCGGAAAGGCCGTAATGGCACGTACCTTGCCTTTGCGAATCGTCCACGCCACTGACAATAAACGGCCTCCATTCGTAAGGCCGACAGAGCGGTACCGCTCTTCGTTATCGATCAGTTCGAAATTCAGGTCTACAGGATCGTTGTTCAGCAACTGCTCGAACTCCGCGGGCGCTACCTTGCGGGTGTCCAGGTGCTTCTTGTTCTCGTCATCCCAATCGAATTCGATTCCGCTGGCCACCGCCCTATATTGTATCGCAACGTATATACGTTCAGGGTTGGCTCCCACCCGCTTTACGGGAGGTGCGGCAATGCGCGTTCAAATACTGCCAGTTGCACCGACATTCAGTTGACAGGTGTAAGGCAACGGGCTACAGTATAACCAGTGAGAATACGGAACTTCGTCCATAAGGGCCTGAAAAGGCTCTACCTGGAGGACATCGCTAAGGGTCTGCCTCCAGATGCCGTGGACAAGCTCCGCGCAATGCTGACCTTCCTGCAGGACATGCAGGATCCAGAAAAACTGCGTGCTTTCCCACTATGGAAAGCCCACCAGCTTACCGGGGACCGCAAGGGAGTGTGGAGCCTGCACGTCACGCGTAACTGGCGCCTGACGTTCCAAATCAGGGACGGCGAGATATTGGATATCGATTATGAAGATTATCACTGAGGAGAAAGCCATGCGGATGCTAAACCCTGTTCATCCTGGCCGCTTTCTGCGGACCGAGATTATCGAGGCTCACGACCTTTCCGTGACGGATGCGGCGAAGATTCTCGGCGTATCGCGCCCAACGCTCTCCAGTCTCTTAAACGCCAAGGCCGCTCTCTCCGGCGACATGGCCCTGCGCTTCGAGAAGGCCTTCGGCGTCGATATGGATACCCTCATGCGGATGCAGAATTCCTACGACATCGCCCGAACGCGCAGCCGCGAAAAAAAGATTCGCGTCGAGCGCTACGAACCCCGGCCGGCGGCGTAAAGAGATCCGAGCAGGTTGAATAACGTCGTAGTCAACGCGATCCGCTTGCGTGGCCCCACGGCCGGAGTGGGCCTTCGAGCATTACCCACACCTGACGCCGCAGTGTAGATTGAAGTTGCTCAACTCCAGGATCGTCGCGCACTCGGGGATATGGCCAGTCTTGAAGGCGCAGGCGCGAACGTGGGCCCCCACTGGACGAGGCAAACCGGACCTCTGGCCAGCCACGGCGGGTTTTGCGGAAACCCGCGTCGCGTTTCCTCGGGCAGGTAGGAGCGACTGGTCAACGCAACAGCCCCCGAACAATTGCGCGATGACGTTTCGACATCAGGATCAAGAGTCCGCACCTCCATCCACATGAGCAGCGACTATCGCTTTCCGCGGGTGGTCGCCGGCGTGGCCGCGCGGCTGACGCCGTGGGCTACTATCTTTCGCCCTTTGGGCTCGGCGTTGAATCGACCCAGATGTGGCGTCCAAACTTCGCTCGGATGCACAAGGCGGGGGCCTTATGCCACGTTAATCCAGCCAGGCTTGCTGGCGGTACACGGGCACCTGGGGGACGGTGCCGAAGCGGCGTTCGCGGCCGTGGAACTCGCGCACCGCGGCGGCTAGGGCGGACGCATCGAAATCCGGCCACATGGTGCGCGTGAACACGAGCTCGGCATAGGCCGATTCCCAGAGCTGAAAATCGCTCAGCCGCCGCTCGCCGCCGGTACGAATCAACAAGTCTACCGGCGGTCCCATGGCGCGCTCCAGCGCATCGCGGGAGAGTTCCCGCAGACCGCGGGCGGCGGCCAGGATGGCATCGCGCGCGGAATAGTCCACGGCCATGCGGAGCCATAGGCGTTGGCCCGCCCTTGTGGCGGCTTCGGCTTGGGCGATGGCGGAGCAGAGCTTCGCGTCCAGCCGGTCGCGGCGGCCAATCACCTCCACGCGCACGCCCCGCGCCACCGAACGCGGTGTCTCGTTTTCCAGGTACACCGCCATCAGGCGCATGAGCGCGTCCACCTCCGCCGGCGGGCGCCGCCAGTTATCGCTCGAAAAGGCGAACAGCGTGAGGATGCCGACGCCAGAGTCCGGCGCCGCTTCCACCACTCGCCGCGCCGCCTCCACGCCGGCGCGATGTCCCATGATGCGCGGCAGGCCGCGGCCCGTCGCCCAGCGTCCGTTGCCGTCCATGATGATTCCGACATGCAGAGTACTTTGTATTTCAAAGTTTATAGGCATAAAAAAAGGCTCCCTACTTTTCGCGCATGACCTGGATGAGCGCTTCCATGTGGTCCAGGTAGCGATCGAGCGCACGCCGCCCGGCGGCGGTCAGCCGGTACTCGGTGCGCGGAATGCGGCCCGCGAAGCTCTTGATGCAGTCCACGTATCCCGCTTCTTCCAGCTTGCGTGCGTGGACACTCAGGTTACCGTCGGAGGTATCCAGCAGTTTCTTGAGTTCGCTAAAGGTGAGCGAATCGTTGACGGTGAGCGCGCTGAGAATCCCCAGGCGCAGGCGTTCGTGGATCAGGCGGTCGACCTTGGACGCACCGCCCACGGCCTCCAGAACCGGACGCTTGTCGCGTTCGCGCCGCACCGTGCTTGATTTACCCGCCATATTTCACCGCGATCACAGTTCCAAAAATCAAATGCAGCCCGCCGAACCCAACCGGCAGGAGCACCTCGTTCCATCCCGGCAGGAGGAGCGCCACCGTGCCCACGAACATGAAACAGGCGCCCATTATGGGCACGACGCGCACCGATGCCGACCCGCCGGCAAGCACCGCGGCGCCATAGAGCAGCAGCCACACACCGGGTAGAAATCCCGAGATGCCGGCGCGGTAGAACACCGCCGTCATAACCGCTCCGGCCAGGAGGGCGGGAGCGAAACCGGCGATGAACTTGCGTCCCGGCCCGGAAAACAAGGGTATCTGGAAACGCCGCGATTTGAGCGCGGCGCCCGCAATGCCGATGGCCATGGCGACCACGGCGGCGACTGCCCAAACCGCCAGCCAACCACCGGCGCTGGGATGGAGAACGGCCAACCGGGCCGCCAACACGGCAACCACGCCCATCAGCACACCGCCCTTGCCGGGGACCGCGGTGAACGACCCGGCACGCTCCAACGTCCGCCGGATGTACTTTAGATTGTCCATGGCGTGCTCGTGCAGTTCCACGGGTTCGGTGCGGGGCGTCGCCATCACTTTGGATGATAGCTCAGTCGCCGTAGGGTTTCAAGTACTTTTCGACATAAAGAAGCGAGTGCGCGCGGCGGCCAAACCGGCGACAGAGGCGAAAAACCACCGCGGGGAGTGGGCTCCGAACCCCGGGGGCGCTCGTGGGTGGCGATGAAGTCGCCATGGCAGTTTTTCATGAGCTTTCGCGGGCCGAAGGCCCATCCCAACAGAGTCGAAAAACCACCTCGCACATCGCGGAACCCCGTACCTGCCGGTTTGAGGAAAGACACGCCTCTTTGGACTACCCTGTTAAACTGTTGGCGTGAACCCGAAGGAGGAATACTCTCGCACGGAGGTCCGCCGCAAGTTCGGGCTCTCCGAGCGCCAACTGCGAGGTTGGGAGCGCCAGCGCCTGATACCGGAGGCGAGTTCCTATACCTTCTCCGACCTGATCGCCTTCCAGACCCTGATCAAGCTGCGCGAAAACAAGATTTCCTCGAAGGAGATTTTCCGCGCGCTGGAATCGCTGCGCGAAAAACTGGGGTGGATGAAGCAACCGCTCAGCGAACTTCGGGTGGTGTCCGAGGGCGGACGCATCGCGGTGCACCTGTCGGGCCAGAAGATGGAGGCCATCAGCGGCCAGATCCTGTTCGATTTCGATGCCAGCGAACTGGGCGGCATCAAGATCTTCCCGGAGCGCAAGCCCAAGATCAACCGCACCCGCGAATCCGAGGACTGGTTCCAGAAGGGGCTGGAGCTGGAGGAGACCGGCGCGCCCGTGGAGGAAGCGGTGGACGCCTACCAGAAGGTGTTGGACCTCAACCCCGGAGCCGCCGGGGCGCTGGTCAACCTGGGCACGATTTACTACCGTCTCCGCAAATTCGCTGAGGCCGAAAAGTACTATCTGGCGGCGATTGAGGCGGACCCCGGATATCCCCTGGCGCAATTCAATCTGGGCAACCTGTACGATGAGCAGGGACGCCTTCCGGAAGCCCTCGATTTCTACCGGCGCGCCCTGGCGCTGAATCCCCATTACGCCGACGCGCACTTCAACCTGGCGCTCTTGTGCGAGCGTCAGGGCGAGGCCATGAAGGCCGTCCACCATTGGAAGGCCTACCTGAAACTGGACAATTCCGGACAGTGGGCCGAGATCGCCCGCCGTCAGTTGGAACGCTTGCGGCAAGCGGTGATCCGGTAGAGTGGGACAGACGGAGCGTCTTGCGTCGTCTGTCAACTTCCAGCGCACGACAGACCACGGAAACCGATGGTCTGTCCCACCTTGCTATCCTTAATACTTGGAGCCATCGAATTGAATCGAATCGTGTTGGCGTTTCGCGCCTTTTTCAGCCTTGTGTTTTCCGGCGAACTCTCCGCGGAGATCCTGATCTCGCTCAACCTCTCGCGACGCTCTTCCGCCGCGCCGGCGAAAGCCGCCGCGCCCGTGCCCGCCGCGTCCGCGGTCCGCGCCTCCGACGGCGCGCTGCAGATTCTCGGCATTTTGCAGCGCGACTCGCGGCTGATCGACTTCCTGATGGAGGACGTGTCCGCCTACTCCGACGACCAGATCGGGGCCGCCGTGCGCGAACTTCACGATCAGTGCCGCGATGCCATCGCCCGCTACGTCACGCTCGCCCCGGTGATCGACGGCGTGGAAGGCACCTACGCCAAGGCGCCCGCGCAGGACGCGAACCTGGTGAAATTCGTGGGCAACGTCCCGGCCAAGCCGCCGGCCGGCGGAACTCTCCGGCACAAGGGATGGCGCGCCACCAAGGTGGAACTGCCGAACCTGGCGGCGAAGCAGGACGCCACGATTATCGCCCCGGCGGAAATTGAAATTGAGTAAGAAAACGCAGTCACCGCGGTACGTCATCGGCATCGATCTCGGCACCACCAACTCGGGCGCCGCCTACGCGGAAATTCGCCCCGGCGCCGACCCGTTCGCGCCAGCCAACGTCGAGCTTCTGCCGATTCCGCAACTCACCAACCCGGGCGAGGTGCGCGACGAAGACCTGCTGCCCTCGTTCCTCTATCTCCCGGGCCCGAGCGACTTCCCGGCCGGCAGCCTCGCGCTCCCCTGGGACGAAACGCGCGACTACGTGGTGGGCCGCCTGGCCCAAAAGCGCGGCGTGGAGAACGCGGGCCGCCTGGTGTCCTCGGCCAAGAGCTGGCTGTCGCACTCGGCGGTGGACCGCACCGCGCCGCTGCTGCCCTTCCGCGCCCCGGAAGGCGTGGCGAAAATCTCGCCCGTGGAGGCCAGCCGCCGCTACCTGGACCACCTGCGGCAGGCGTGGGACGCCAAGATGCCCGACGCGCCGTTCCAGGCGCAGCAGGTGCTGGTCACCGTCCCCGCATCCTTCGACGCGGTGGCGCGCGAACTGACCCTGGACGCCGCCAGACAGGCTGGCTACGAGAACATCACGCTGCTGGAAGAGCCGCAGGCCGCGTTCTACGCGTGGCTGGAGCGCCATCCGGATTGGCGCCAGCGGGTGGCGGTGGGCGACCTCATCCTGGTGGTGGATATCGGCGGCGGCACCACGGATTTCACGCTGATTGCGGTGACGGAGGCGAACGGCGAACTCTCGTTGAGCCGCGTGGCGGTGGGCGAACACATTCTGCTGGGCGGCGACAACGTGGATCTGGCTTTGGCCGGCGTGGTGGCCCTTCGCTTGGCCGAGAAGGGCACCAAGATCGACAGCCGGCAGCACCTGGCGCTGTGGGCCAACTGCCGCGTGGCCAAGGAAAAGCTGCTGGAGCCCGGGGCGAAGGCGAAAGAGCAGGCGGTCACGATTCTGGGCAAAGGCACGGGACTGGTGGGTGGCACCGTCAAGGCGATGCTGCTGGCCAGCGATATCGAGCAGGTGCTTGGCGCAGGCTTCCTGCCGGCGGTGGCGAGCACGGAGATGCCCGCGCACCAGCGGCGCGCCGGACTTCAGGAACTCGGCCTGCCCTACGCCGCCGACCCCGCGATCACGCGCCACATGGCGCGCTTCCTGCGACAGCAGGCGGCCACCGCGGAGCACGGCGCGGTGCGGCGCGGACCGAGCGGTCTGGCCTGCCCGACCCACGTCCTGTTCAACGGCGGCGTGCTCAATGCCGATCTGGTGCGCCAACGCATTCTCACCACACTCAACGCGTGGCTGGGCGAAGAAGGCATGCCGCCGGTGAAAGCGCTGGCGGGCGAAGATCTGATGCACGCCGTGGCGCGCGGCGCGGCGTATTACGGCCTGGCGCGCACGGGCCGCGGCGTACGGATCCGCGGCGGCGTGCCGCGCACGTACTATGTCGCGGTGGAATCCGCGATGCCCTCGATCCCCGGCTTCCCTGCCCCCATCAAGGCGCTGGCGGTGGTGCCGTTCGGCATGGAAGAAGGCACGGACACGCGCATTCCGGGCCGCGAATTCGGCCTGGTGGTGGGACAGCCCGCCGAGTTCCGATTCTTCACCAGCGCGAGCCGCAAGAACGATCAGCCGGGCGATTTGATTGAAGATTTCGGCGACGCTCTCGAAGAGCTCTCGCCGATGGAGGTCAGCTTCGACGCGGGAGAGACGACGGAAGTAGTGCCGGTGTCTTTCGAGAGCATCGTGACGGAGACGGGCATGCTGCAACTGTGGTGCGTGGCGCGCGACGGGCGCCGCTGGAAGCTGGAGTTCAACGTGCGCGAGCGGGTGCAGTGAGTGAGTCGGCGGTGTTGACTATTACGCGATGCGGCTGTATATTTAGACTAGTCTAATCGACTGGTTGAAACTATATGCGCGAGATTCAAGCCTCGGAAGCAAAAACTCATCTGCCTCAGCTTCTGGACGATGTGGAGCGAGGCGAAACCCTGATCATTACGCGCCACGGACGCGCTATCGCCCGCATCGTCCCCGAAGTCAATCGCCGGCAGGAGGACATCGACAGCGCCATCGAGGGCATCATGGCCCTCCGCACACGAAACGGCAAAATCACGTTCGAAGAGCTTCGCTCTGCACGCGAGGAGGGCCGCAAGTACTGATGGCCTTCGTGCTGGATGCCTCGGTTACGGCCTGTTGGGCATTTGAGGACGAGGACCATCCGCAGGCCGACCTGGCCCTACGGAGAGTGCGGACCGAAGAAGCCGTCGTGCCCAGTCTGTGGTGGTTTGAGGTTCGCAACATCCTGGTGGTCAACGAGCGCCGGAAACGAATCACCGAGTCCGGCACGGCGAGTTTTCTTCGAGACCTTACTCGCATCCCGATCCGGGTGGATCGCGTTCCGGTGGAGGCCGAAGTTCTCCGGCTGGCGCGGGCACACCGGCTGTCTGTATACGATGCCGCCTACTTGGAGCTAGCCCGCCGGGAGGGCTTGCCGCTGGCGACGCTTGATCGGGATCTTGCCGTCGCCGCCCGCGCCGAGAGCGTGCCGCTCCTCGGAGAGAGTTGAGCAGCGGCGGCATGTCAATACGGTCAACCGGGCGGGAGATTCGCCTTGCGGCCGGCTTCGGCGGCGAACTGATAGACAGCCGGGAAGTCCGCTTTCTCGATGTCGGGGTGCTCCTCGAGGATTTGCTCCTCGGTCATGCCGGCGCCGAGCCAGCCGAGAACGTCCCATACAGTAATGCGGAGGCCTCGTATGCAGGGTTTGCCGCCACGCTTGCCCGGCTCGATGGTAATCCTGCTGCTGACTGCTGACCTGCGCTGTCCCCTTCTTAGTATGCCATCGGCCGCGAGCCTGTGCATCCTTGTCATGCGCAACTCCGATAGCTGCCAACGGAAGCGAATCTCCGGTCCGGCTTTCACCTCCCGATAGGTGGTTTTTGAAAGCTGCCGCCGATGGCCGGACCGGCGCCCACTTGTCCGGAAAGCCCGTTAATTAGCACTTGCCATCCGCACCGGACCAGAGCGGAATCGAAAAGTTCCAAAATCGGGGTCTGACGGCGGTCGGCTTTTTAAGGTCAAATGCGGAAGTTCTGTCGGGTGCCTTTTGTTACACCCGGCAGGAGCACCCGGCGTAATCGGGCAGGCGACCGCTCCAGGGTTTTGCCACAGTGTTTTCCGAAATGAGGCTCCCCCGGAGAAGTGTATTACTTGCCGCCCACTCGTTCTACGGGCCGGATGTTTTTTCCCGCCATCCCAAAAATGATCCGGTGACGACCGCCTGTCAGGGATTCTCGTGCCCAAAGTGCCCAAAAAGCGAACGCCAAAATGCGCTCCATCGCATTTCACGCAAAAGTCGCGCTCCCACAGCGACTTAACCCGCCTCCGCGCACCACGTTGCGAAATCGCTGAGTGCCCCCTCCAAGCCTTGCAAACCTTTGTTAACCGGGATACACTCGACTGACAATAATAGAGTTGCGCGTCTCACTCGCCGCGCAACCGCCAAGTGCTGCAATCGAGGCCGTTACGAAAGCTAGCATTTCCCTCTTCCGCCTTTTGGCTTGCTGGCGCATTTCCACCGCGGCGGACGCCAAGTTCTGCCAGACCACTAGCCGCCCGCTGCCGGACCTTTTTCCCACGGACCAGCCCAATGATCCGGTGGTCAACGTGACCATCGGCGATGCGCGCGCCTTCGCCGCCTGGGCCGGCAAGCGTCTGCCCAACCAGTTTGAATGGGAAAAGGCCGCCCGCGGCGCCGATGGCCGGGCCTTCCCGTGGGGCAACGAGCACGATCCCTC
>Ga0209014_10002818_pt1 | contig 10051 bp, 12 predicted proteins | sample BarGraNGADG00212_FD_184491 | JGI IMG/M metagenome (GOLD analysis project Ga0209014, IMG submission 184491) | Arctic peat soil microbial communities from Barrow, Alaska - Barrow Graham LP Ref core NGADG0002-212 (SPAdes) (version 2) | ecosystem: Environmental > Terrestrial > Soil > Wetlands >... | reverse complement strand
GTCAAGGGCGTCAAGCACCTGCGCGACCTCTTCAAAGAGCACAGACCGCACGTTAGATCACGTCTTGACGGGTGACCTTTTGGTCACTTAACTGTTTCGGGTGACCGATGATGACCTGGTATTCAAGGCGCTCGCCGACCCGACCCGGCGATTCCTGCTGGACCGGCTGTTCGAACGCGACGGCCGCACCCTGTCCCAGCTCGAGGCCGACGTGCAGATGTCACGCTTCGGGGTAATGAAGCACCTACGTCTGCTGGAGAATGCAGGCCTTGTGGTCACCCGCAGATCGGGCAGGCAGAAGCTGCACTTCCTTAACCCGGTGCCGATTCGACTGATCCACGACCGGTGGATCGACAAGTACGCCGTGGGCCATGTCGCGACGCTCGCAGATCTCACGACAGAGCTGGAGAAGGAGCCGTGACCATCACCGCAGATGCCTGATCGACGACCCAGGTCGACCGCATCTACATCAGGGCCACACCGCAGGCGATCCGGGATGGCCTCACCCAGCCTGAATGGACTGAACGCTACGGCTACGCCGGCCTGGTCGACTACGACCTGCGCCCGGGCGGCGCCCTCAAGGTCCGCGCCACCGAGCCATTCATGGCGGCGAGCGCCGCGCAGGGAAACGATCCCCCGGAAGTGATCATCGACGCAGAGGTCATGGAAGCCGACCCGCCCCGAAGACTCCTCACGACTTTTCACATGCTGATGGACCCTGATACGACAGCGGAGCCGGCCACCCGGGCCACTCACGAGATCCGTGAGGGCCAGGACGGGCTCTGATCACTGGCTCTCACGCACGAGCTCGAAGGCGCCCCAGACTGGCGGGCATTCTCGGAGGCACGTTCGAAGGCTCAGGCGCGGGCGGCGGCCACGCGTGGGTCCTCAGCAATCTGACGACCCTGCTCGAGACGGGCAAGTCGTTCGGGAAGTGACAGGCCGGGGCGACTGGACGCCCTGATCGTCGCCCGGATCTAAGGTGACGCCGCCCGTAATGCTGCTCGTTAGGCTGGGCGCACCATGAGCCTTGTCGTTGTCGCCACTGCCTTCCTCCTGATTCTCCCGATTGAGCTGCCCGACAAGACGTTCATCGCGACTCTGGTCCTGGCCACGCGATACAAGCCGCTGCCAGTCTGGATCGGGGTGAGCGTGGCCTTTCTGGTGCAGACCGTGGTGGCAGTGACGCTGGGCGGCCTGATCGGTGAGCTGCCACGGATGCCGGTCGAGATCTTCGCCGCACTGATGTTCATGGTCGGCGGTCTCATCCTGATCCGCGGGGCGGGCAAGGCCGACGTCGAGGAGGCCGAGACCGAGCACGAGTTCGAGGCGAAGGCCAAGGCAGGTATCCACGGTTGGCAGGTTGTCGGGACCAGCTTCCTGGTGCTCTTCGTGGCCGAGTGGGGCGATCTCTCGCAGCTTCTCACCGTGGGGCTGGTCGTGAAGTACCAGGACCGGGTATCGGTGGCAGTCGGTGCGTTCCTTGCCCTTGCCACGGTGTCGGCACTGGGCGCGGTGCTGGGTCGAACCCTGCTCAGGTGGATCAAGCTGGCCACCATTCGACGGATCGGCGGTGGCGTGTGCCTGCTCCTCGCGATCCTGTCCCTGATGCAGGTCGCCAACGTCGCAATCCGGTACTGAACCACCCCAGTAGCCTTGCACTCGTGACCCGACGCCAGCTGCTCGCCACAGCCGCCGCTGCCGTGGTGCTGGCCAGTGTGGTGATCGGCTCCTTCATCATGGCATCGCCGCGCGCTTCCCCCACGGCATCGAGCAAGAAGGTCGGCGGATCCATAGTGGTCATCGGCACCGGGGGGCTGTCGTGGAGTGACGTCTCACCACAGACCACGCCCACGTTGTGGTCATTGCTGCGGGACGGCGCGACCGCGGCTCTGACGGTCCGCTCGATTCACGCCAACACCTGCCCAGTGGACGGCTGGCTGACCCTCTCTGCCGGAGAGCAAGCCGGCGACTCGTTCGGCGAAGGCGATGGCATCAAGCCCCCGTGTAGGGCGCTGCCCGCACAGATGACCCCCGGCAAAGTGCCTCACTGGAGTGAGTACCGCGCAGCCGCAGGTGGCAGCAGGTTCGATGCCTCTCTTGGTCTGCTCGGCGACCAGATTGCCAGTCACAGCAAGTGCGTCCAGGCGGTTGGCCCCGGCGCCGCACTGGGCGCGGCCCGAGCCAGCGGGATGGTGGTCCGCTACCAGCAGTACGACGAATCAACACTGCTGTCAGCTCTGGCCACCTGCCCCTTGACGCTGATCGACGTCGGCCCAATCCGCGATCCGGCCGATGTGAACCCCAAGGATGAGATACGACCAACGACCACGCGGGCCCAGCAGGTCGCGGTCGTCGACGCCCGGGTTGCCGCTGTACTCAAGGTCGCACCTGCCGGGGCGGATGTCGTGTTGGCCAGCCTCGCCGACGCGGGAGCCACCGAACGCTTGCGAATGATTGCCATCACCGGACCGCACTTCGGAGGAGGAACACTCGAGTCGAGCTCGACCCGACAGCCAGGGCTGGTGCAGCTCACGGATCTGACCCCGACCATTCTCCAGCATCTGGGCATCCCGCAACCGTCGAACCTGGGCGGCACCCCACTTCAGTTCGTCCCCGCAGACACGATCTCCGATCATTCGGCCGACCAGCGTCTTCGAGCCCTGCTCGACTAAGACCAGGCCTCTCACAACGTCCATGGCCTGGTCGAACCGTTCTTCTACGGGTGGGCCCTACTCCAGCTGGTGCTGTATCTGAGCGCGGCGATGCTCTGGAAACGCGGGTGGGGCACTGAGCGGCAGCGCCTGCAGATCCTGCTGGACACTCGCCGGGTGGCCATCATTGCCGCGACCGTCCCCGCGTCTACGTTCCTGGCCAACCTCCTGCCGTGGTGGCGCTTCTCGGTTCCCATGGTCGGTCTCGTCGCCTCCGTTGCACTCTTCGCGGGACCAATCTCGGTGCTGGCTCTCCTGGGACCGTGGCACCGGCGGCCGTTCGGGCCTATGGGCGTGGTCTGCGTCACCACCTTGGCGGTTCTGACGCTGGACGTGATGACCGGGTCGCGGCTGCAGCTCTCCTCGCTGATGGGCCTGCAGCCGGTCATTGGGGGCAGGTTCTACGGGATGGGCAATGTGACTTTCGCATTGTTCGCCACGGCAACGCTGCTGCTCTGCACCGCCGTGGGCAACCACCTCGTCACCATCGGGCAGCCCCGCTACGCCGCCGCGGCGGTGGCCGCCATTGGGCTGGGCGCCGTCATCGTTGATGCCTGGCCATCGCTGGGTAGCGACCTCGGCGGGCCGCCGGCACTGCTGCCGGCCGTGATCCTCCTGGTCATGGCGATTCTGCAGATCAGGCTGACCTGGCTCCGTGGGTTGGCCATCGGGGGCGGGGTCGGCGCGTTCCTCGTCCTGCTGGGCCTGCTGGACTGGCTCCGTCCGGCCGAGTCCCGTTCGCACCTGGGCAGATTCGTGCAGACCATGCTCGACGGAGGCGCCTGGGACATCATCGTCCGCAAGCTCGGACAGAACACCACGCTCCTGTTCGCCAACCCCCTGTCGCTGCTCATCCCGGTCGTACTGGTCCTATTCGCCTACATCCTCGCCCGACCGAACTGGTGGGCAGCGGCACCACTTCGCCGGCCCTTCGCGCGCTTTCAGCTCCTTCGGACGGGACTCATCGCCATCGTGGTCATGTGGGTGATCGGCGCTGCGCTCAATGACTCCGGGGCAGCAATCCCGGCCGTCGGAGCCACGCTGGCCTGTCCGCTGGTGATCGCGGTCGCTCTCAGGACGCTGGAGGACGAGAGGGCTGCGAGACCTGTTGCGACGACCCGCGCCTCGCGACACCGGCGATAGCCAGCCACACAAGCCACGCTGCCAGCGGACCCACGATCTTGCGAAAACCCAAGGTCAGCGAATCGACCTCAGAGCTCATGGCGACCACACGGCCCGGTACATAGGCCATGGCCATCACCGTCAGCCGCGCCAGCAGGATCCCGTCCAGGGCCGTACCCACCATCAGGGGGAGGGTGGCCCAGGTGAGCATGTCGTACCAGGGCAGCGCGTAGGGAGCGCCGAGGGCGTATGCCGTGGCGAGCACGAACGTTGCGGTCATGGCCGACTGCGTCGGCTGCGCGGTCGGGATCTCCTGGCTAGGCGAGTTCTGTCGCGTGCTTGGACGGGAACGCACGAGCCGCGACAGCACCCATACCAGCACGAGGACCGCGACGGCGGAGGCCGCGGAAACTACCGTGCGGGCCGCACCTAGTGACATCACGTCAGACAGCAAGTTGACGACCGGGCGCCAGGCTGTCGCCAGGGAGACCCCCTTGCTGGCCTTCTGCAGCTGCTCGAAGACATGGGGCCCCGCCCAGAGGTGCAGCGACACGAAGACAGCCAGGGACGAGGCGGCGAGCGCTATCACGTTGCGGACCAGGTCCTTACGGACCAGGGACCGCCAGGACCACAGGATCGCCAGCGCCACGATGCCATAGGTGATCTTGGTGCTTACCGTCGCTCCGAGCACCAGGCCTGCGATCCAGGGCCGACGCGCCGCGAGGAACAGCGCGGCCAGAGCAAGAGCCGTCGCGATGAGATCGACGTGCGCACCCAGAACCGCAACGCCGAAAACGAGAGGGTTGGCCGTCCATAACAGGTCAACCCGTCCCCGGGCCTGGTCATCGACGGCCGCACGACGCAGCAGGAACCGCACCATCAGCCAGGCTGCCACGATGAGCAGCTGCCAGACCCAGACGGTCTCACGAAGGTTGTCACGCCCGACCAGGGAGCTCAGGGTCTGCAGCGCCGTTCCAAAAGGGCCGTAGACGCTCGGTGTCATCGTCCAGGGGGGCTCGACGGCACTGGTCACGGGGTCGAGCCCCCCGGCCCAGGTGATGGGCGCGACGAGATACGGATCGCCCCCTTGCGCGGCGATCCGCCCATAGGCCGCGTAGTTGATGTGGTCGGCGGATCCGATCGGCGCGGTCACCAACACGAGAGCACCCAACGCCACGGGCCAGAGCCAGGGGTGGCCCCGCAGCCAACCCGGCCGGCCCCCGCGCCTGACCCCGGACTGACCGCTGCCGGCCCCGCGCCACAGGCCCAAGGCCACCGCCAAGGCCCCCAGCAGGTACGCCGACCACAGGACCGCCGTGACCACGGCCGACGACAAGGTGATGGGCAGGTCCCCCGGAGCCCAGCCACGAGGGCCGAGGCCGGGTTTCGCCGCCGAGGGGCCGGCCGCCGCCACCAGCAGGAGCAGGGCGAACGAGAGGACCAACGCGGCGGCGCGAAGCCATCCGAGCGACCGGTCGGCGCGAGAGAACCTAATGTCGGCCTCTGGTTCTCTGCGGTGCCCAAACCCGGCGACCCATGTGCAGGGCACGGAGTCGCCGAACGGCGAGCGCAAGCCAGACGTCGCGATACTGCCTGGCGCGGTGGACCTGACCTGTCCAGTCAGAGCCGGAGACCCGGTGCTGCAGGTCGCAGGGAACCTCCAGCACTCGGAAACCGGCCCCGAGAACGTCGATGGTGAGCCCGACCTCAACGCCCCAGCCAGGTGCCAGAGGGGAAGCGGCCTCAAAAGCCTCGCGGGACAGACATCGCATTCCCGACAGCGGCTGGGTCGGCGTCCAGCCGGCAAGGCGCTCAATACCATTGCGCGCCAACCGCACCACAAACCCATGGCCACCGCCAGATTCCTGCTGTGGCGGCAGGACCGCGATGGTCATGTCAGCCTCTCCGGAGGCGACCGGCGCGACCAGCACTGCCATGTTGGCGGCGCTGTCCCCCAGGTCGGCGTCAATGAACAACAGCTCACGAGCGCGCCCGCAGACCGGTGGGTCACGCAGGTCCCGATCGGCGGCAGCCCTGGCGCCGGTGGCCATGGCCGCAGCCTTGCCCCGGTTGCGCGAATGGCTGACCACGACTGCGCCGGCCTCACCCGCCAACCGCGCGGTGGCATCGGAACTACCGTCATCCACGACGATCACAAGGTCGACGCCGTCGATCCGGCGTACCGCGGAGATCGTTGGCGTGATCCGGACGGCTTCGTCCTTGGCCGCGATGATCGCCGCGACCGAGATGACCGTCGTCGTCGGATCCATGGCGTCCGGTCTCAGCGCAGGGTGACCTGGCGACTCAACAGGCCCGAACGGGCCCGCCGTTCCTCAGCGCTCAAGGCACCGCTTTGCGCCAAGGCCTCATCGAGGCGAATGGCCAGCTGCGCCAACGCGTCCTCGTAGTCTGCGCCGGCCAAGCTCGGATCGAGGTCCCAGACCGGGACCAGCAGGCCGCACGCCCGGAAGGCGCCGAGCAGCCGGGTGCCCTCGCCCAAGGACGTGGCCGACGCCGCGTGCAGCCGGGCAAGAGCGTCGGTCGCGGCATCCTCGTTGTGGGGTAGCACCCAACGCAGGTAGCTGCGTTCGCCGACCCGGCACCAGTACGCCGCCGGGGAGGACTCCAGCTTGGTCGTCGGGATCACCGCAGCGTTCGCGTGCTCCAGGGACTCCCTGCCTTCGTCATCCAGGTCGCCGGTGTCCGGCACCCAGAAGTCGAATCCCTGGTGCACCGTGACCTCGAAAGGGGCCGCCGGATCCAGGACGTCCTGAAGTCGGGGCGTGGCCTCGGTGGCCAGTGACGCATTCGGCAATGGCATGCCGGCCTCGGCGGCCGCGGTGGCCAGCAGCACCTGGGCCACATCACGGCTGGCGTCACCCGTGCTCGAGCCGGACTGGAGCGCCACCATCACCGCGCCGTCGGCGCGTCGCAGACCTGACCAGCCGAGCGGCAGAACCGTTGCCACTGTTGCGTTCTGGGGTCCATCGACGGCAACTGCGCCATCCGCGAAGGTCACGGTTGCGGTAGCCGCCGGAACGACCTCTCGGATCGCCACCCAGTCGGTCTCGCCGGTCAGGCCCTGAAAGGGTCTGGCAACAAACGGGGCCGGTGCCACCGAAAGATCCCTAGTGCGACTCCCGCGAACCTTGTCGCTGCCCGTTCTGCGACGCCTCGATGCCTTGCCCATGGTCGCCAACCCTACTGCCCAGCTGGACCGACGCGAGCCCGACGGACGGGTCGCGGAGGGGATCAATGTCGGCGGGTCAATGACTTCGACGACGAGACGGGCCGCCGAGCGAGACCCAGACTGTGCGGCCTCCGCGATCTTCCAGGACACCCCACTCGTGGGCAAAGCCCCGAACGATCCGAAGTCCCCGACCCTTGGCGGCCAACAACGATCGCGGTGCCGGTCGCGGAGTAGTGGGTCCTCCGCCATCGGTGACCTCGACCTCGACCACGCCGGCCCTGACCGTCCAGTTCACCCGGATCATCCCGTCCGGCAGTGGTCTGGCATGACGAACCGCGTTGCCGACCAGCTCGGAGATCACGATCTCAGCCTCATCAACGACGCCCTGGTCCACCTCGAGTTCACGCAGCGACGAGACCAGCGCACGGCGTGCGAACCGCCCGGAGCTCAGCTTCCACGGCACCCGCAGGGTCTGCGCCGACATACCCATCCCCCCTGCTCAACACGCTGTTCGCGTTCTGTTGTTCATGTCTCGGCGTTCGTACCCCCCGCCGCTACTGAGATTAGCCCTTGCCGAAGACATAGTCACGAACGAAAGCTGGACGGTTTGAGATGATCCCTGCCACTTCCAGCTCAAGACACAGGTCGATGTCGGCCTCGTCGTCAACCGTCCACACGTAAACCTGATGGCCACGATCGTGCTGTCTCTTCACCGTCTTGGGCCAGCGACGGATGATTGCCTTGTCCAGCCCGGCGATCTGCGCCCCCTTGGGTAAGCCACCATCACGGAACCTCAGGGGCACCGACTCCCTGATGAGGTAGACCAGCGGCACCTCCGGACAGAGCTGTCGCATCCGGGCCATCGCCACCTGCGCGGTGGACATGACGCTGACATGTGGTCGCCCCTGCACATACGCGCCATCCAGCCCGAACTCGTTGAGCACCTTCGCCAGCTCACGCTCCACCTGACCGGCATACCTCGTGGGGTGCTTGGTCTCGATGGCCAGCCCGACCTCGCGGCCGCAGCTCAACACGGTGTCTATGAGGTGACGTAGCGTCAGGAGCATGTCCCGCTCGCGGTCCACGTCCGGCATCTCGAAATCGGCGCTGTGAGCCCGCTTCCAGGAGCCAAAGTCCAGACCCTGAAGAGTGGCCAGCTCCAGCGTGGAGACCGGGCCCTTGCCGTTCGAGGTGCGGTCAACCCTGCGGTCGTGGACACACACCAGATGCGAGTCGGCAGTGAGCCGCACGTCACACTCGAGGGCATCGGCACCTTCGGCGATCGCACGAACGTACGCCTTGAGTGTCTGCTCAGGCAGGTACTCGCTGGAACCTCGGTGGGCGATGATCCGCGGAGTCCGGTCGGGGTTAGGCATGACGACGTCCTGCACCACAGCATCCTGTCACCCACCGCTCGAATCTGTCGGACGAGCCCTCGTCATGCCCGGGGATACGGTCAAGGGATGGTCCGTGCCCTCCAAGGCAGACCTCACACCTCAGCCCCCAGGAACGTTGAACTCCTGTGACACTGCCCCCCTTTCAGTATCTGGTCGACGCCCATTGGCGCGACGTCTCCCGGCTGGCTCGTGCCCTGGCGGGGCCGGTCGACGGTGACGACGTGGCCCAGCAAGCCTGGACTCAGGCGCTCGCGGCCTATCCGAGAGTGCGCTCGAGCACGAACCTGCGAGGCTGGCTGCTGACGATCACCTCCCACTGTGCGATGGACGTCCATCGTTCCCGAGCGCGACGACCGGTGCCGGTGCCGGACATCGTCGTCATCGGTGAGGTCGCAGGTCGTTCGCTGGTGAAGGGACCGGACCCGGATCGCCCTGACGAGGACCTGTGGTCCCATGTCGCAGATCTGCCGGAGCGCCAACGCCATGCCGTGGTCCTGAAGTACGTGGTAGATCTCGATCATCCACGCATCGCCAAGGCACTTGGCACGACCCCGACCATGAGCCGGCGTCTGGTCAGTGACGCCCTGGCCACCTTGAGACTCGCCACCACCAAGGACGTGATCTGAGATGACCGAACACACAGTGGCCGCGCAACTGTCAGCGTTCACCGCGCCGGCGGTGCTCCCCGACCTGCCCATCTCGGACGTCTCCTACGTCATTGAGGACACCGCCGTCGGGCGAATGTTGTTGGCCAGAAACGAGTCTGGCGCCCTGATCGCGTCGGCGTTCGTGCCGGACGCCGACGCCGAGAACGCGTGGCTGCATCGCCTTGCACGACAGGTCTCGCCTCGGGTGTTGCGCCTGCCACGAGCCCTGGACGAGGCGCGACGCGAGCTGGATGCCTACCTGAGCGGGCAGCGACGGGACTTCGATCTGCCCACCGCCCTGGTCCTGGCCACACCGTTCCAGCGCATTGTCCTCGGGCATCTGCCGGGGGCGGTCGCCTACGGCCACCGGACGACGTACGGCGCGCTGGCCAGGGACATCGGGCGCCCCAGGGCTTCTCGGGCCGTCGGTGCGGCCCTGGGCACGAACCCGCTGTGCATCGTCCTTCCCTGCCACCGCGTGGTTGCCGCTTCCGGCGCACTCACGGGCTATGCCGGCGGGCTGGCCGCCAAGGAGCACCTCCTCGCGCTGGAGGTTCGCCCCCGAACCGGGGTGAGGCACCCGGTCGGCCTCTGACAGGATCGCACAGGTGAGAGACGCGAAGTTCGTAGCCAGACCGGGGATGTCCGACGAGGTGCTGTATGCGCGGGACGGGCGCTGTGGGCGCATCCTGCTGCACCGGCCCCGCGTCCTTAACGTCCTCAACGACCATATGGTGACCTCGATCCTGGCCCAGCTGCAGGACTGGGCCCACGACGACGACGTGGTCGCGGTCTCCATCGAGGGCGCCGGCGAGCGCGGTCTGTGTGCCGGTGGCGATGTCCGGGCCCTGCGCACCGTCGTCATGGCGGGCTCAGGGGAAGCGGTGAAGTTCTGGGCTCACGAGTACCGGATGAACGCCGCCATTGCGGGCTACCCCAAGCCCTTCGTAGCCTTCATGAACGGCATTGTCATGGGCGGCG
>Ga0209014_10002817_pt1 | contig 10054 bp, 9 predicted proteins | sample BarGraNGADG00212_FD_184491 | JGI IMG/M metagenome (GOLD analysis project Ga0209014, IMG submission 184491) | Arctic peat soil microbial communities from Barrow, Alaska - Barrow Graham LP Ref core NGADG0002-212 (SPAdes) (version 2) | ecosystem: Environmental > Terrestrial > Soil > Wetlands > Peat... | reverse complement strand
TCCCCTCGCGGCCGTCGGTCGGGCGTTTCGGGTCTTTTCCGTGCGGTGTGCTGATAAGCCGTTCCCCTTAGGAACACTAGTGCAGCGTCTCGCTACACTAGCGAGGTCCTTATTTGGTTGAAAACCATCATACATCGGATACACTGTTCGGAAAATAGCGATTCGCAAGGTGAATCGCCCCATTTCCCATGCTGGAGGGACGTCGATGGCGTACATTCCGCTGGTCCTGGTGGTGATCATCGTCGCCTGGTTCGTGGCCGCCTATAACAAGCTCGTCCGTTTTCGCAACCAGATCAAGAACGCCTGGCACCAGATCGACGTGCAACTGAAGCGCCGGTACGACCTCATTCCGAACCTGGTGGAGGTCGTGAAGGATTACATGGCATACGAACAGGAGACGCTCACCAAGGTCATCGAGGCCCGCGGGGCGGCCCTGTCGGCGAAGGGGCCCGCGGCCCAGGCGAAGGCGGAAGGGCTCCTGACCGAGACGCTGAAGAGCCTCTTCGCGGTCGTCGAGAAGTACCCGGAGCTCAAGGCGAACCAGAACGTCGCCTCCCTGCAGGAGGAATTGACCGGGACGGAGAACAAGATCTCCTTCGCCCGACAGTTCTACAACGACTCGGTGATGACGTACAACAACGCGATCCAGTCGATCCCGACCAACTTCATCGCCTCCTTCTTCAACTTCGCCCAGGAAGCGTACTTCGAAACGGAACCCGAAAGCCGGGCGGTGCCGAAGGCGAGCCTGCGGTAGAACCCGGAGCGCGGTGTGAACAGCGGCATCGCCCCGGCATGCCCGAAGTGCGGCGGCCTCAATCGGCTGGGGGCGGATGTCTGTTACCTCTGCCGCGAGCCGCTTGGGGGCCATCCCTCCCCGATCGCCACGCCTCCCCCTGTTCCTCCGCCCGGCGGAAGCGCGTTCGTCGGCGGCTCCGCGTCTCCCGCCGGGGCCCGTCCCCCCTTGCGGCCGATCCCGATGCTGCTCTTCACCGAGGCGGCGCGGCACAACGTCCGGCTGTCCGTCCTCCTCTTCGTCCTCCTTTTCGTCGTCTTCTTCCTCCTCGGGACCGCGATCGGCGGCGCCTACGGAGACCCCGGGACGGGGCTCGGACTCTCCTTCGTGCTGTACGCCATCCTCGGGACGACGGCGTACTTCAGCGGCTCCTCGATCGTGCTGTCGATCCACGGGGCGCGGGAAGCCGCCGGGGAAGAACATCGAAAACTGCGCAACGTCGTCGAGGAGATGGCGATCGCGGCCGGCGTGCCGCCCCCGAAAGTGTATGTGATCCAGACCGCGGGAATGAACGCCTTCGCCGCCGGGCGGCGCCCGGAAGAGGCGTGCGTCGCCGTGACGACCGGGCTCCTCGACCGGCTGAACCGGGAGGAGCTCCAGGGGGTGATCGCGCACGAGCTCGCCCACATCAAGAGCCGGGATACGCTGTACAACGTCTGCGCGGCCGTCCTCGTCGGGGCGGTCGCCCTCCTGTCCGACATGTTCCTCCGGGGCGCTTTCTGGGGGCGCCGGGGCCGCACGGACGGGGAGCGCGGGGGGGGCGGCCGGGGGAACGCCGCCTTCTTCGTCCTCGCGCTGCTGCTGGCGGTCCTCGCACCGCTGGCGGCGAAGATCCTGCAGATGAGCATCTCCCGCCAGCGGGAATACCACGCCGACGCGGCGGCGGCCGGCTTCACCCGCAACCCGCTCGGCCTGGCCTCCGCCCTCGCGAAGATCACGGCCGGGGGGCCGGAAGTCCCCGGGGAGAACCGCGGGACTCAACATCTTTTCATCGTCAACCCGCTGCGGATATTCGGACCGGAATCCTCCGCCCTGATGTCGACGCATCCCCCCACGGAAGAGCGCATCCAACGGTTGAGAGCGATGGGCGGGATCGCCGCCGGTGCATAGACGTAGGGCGCCCATGTACGAGCTCCGCGCTGAAGGAGGGAGAATATGCCGCGTGTCGTCGTCATCTTCGGGAAGGACACCTGACCATACACCACCAACGCTCGTAGGGACTACGAGAAGGCCGGCGCTACCGTGGAGTACAGGAACGTCCTGAAGGATCCCGCCTCGTTGTCCGAGATGCTGCGGCTCGTGGGCGGCCGCCGGGATGTGCCGGTCGTGCTGGAGGGGGGGAAGGCGACCGTCGGCTACGGTGGAAGTTGAGGAATCTGACGGGTCGGCCGGCGGCCGACCGAAGCAGGAGTGTGGTAGAAAAGGGTATCCATCCTACAGCGGAGGACATACACCATGCAGTTTTCCGAAGACGCGCTGAAGTTCATCAACCTTGGCATCAACTCCGAGATCGCGGCGTATGTCTTCTACAAGCACGCCGGCGCCATCGTTAAGGAGAAGGGGCTCCAGGATACGCTCCACAAGCTGGCCAACGACGAGAAGGGGCACTTCCTGTCGCTGGAAGACATCTACGACCGGAACGTCCGGTCCGAGATGTGGGCGCCCTACAAGGACATCCTGAGCAAGGAGGGGCTTCCGGACATCGACGAGCTCGTGCAGGAGACGCACAAGGAGCTGCTCTCCCGGATCCGGGGGGTTTCGACGAAGCGTGAGGTGCTGGAGATGGCGCTGATGCTGGAGAAGGAGGCGTTCACTCTCTTCAGCGAGGGAGCGGCGAAGATGAAGGACCCGGAGCTCAAGAAGGTGTTCAACTTCCTCGTGGGGTTCGAGCGGGTCCACGTACTGCTGATCGAAAAGGAACTCGCCGCGCTGTAAAACCCTGGCGGAGGACACTCCTTCCCTTCATCTCGGGGTTGAACCAGGAATGTCCCCCTCTACACGGGGGTGATACGGGGAAGGGCCGCGAGGCCCCTCCCCGCCGCGCGTCAGCTTGACTTAGAAGTGGTACCCTACGTCGAGGCTGGCCAGCCATGCGTTGCCCGTCCAGGTGCCGTTGAAGCCGGTCCCCCCCGCCGCGGTGATGGCCTGGTTGTTGACGGTACGGTCCTTCTTGTCGATGTACATACCGGCAACGTCGATTGTCCACCCGCCGACCTTGTACCCCACGCCGGCCGTGTAATTCATCCGGTTCGAGTCCGGAAGCTCGGGCCCCATTGTGCTCGCAGGCACCGGGCTCGGGTCGTAGACGACGCCCGCTCGCAAGGAAAGAGGGTCGGTCACCCGATACTCCACCCCGAGGCGGAGAGCGCAGACATCTTCCCATCGTTTCGGGTTGTTGGTACTGAAGAGCGTCGGAACCGGATTCTCGATGGTGATCGGGAGACTGCCGAAGCTGTGCCATAAGGTCCAGTCCGCGTCCGCCTCCACCGTCAGCTTGCCCATCGTGTACGCGGCGCCGAGGGCGAAGGTGGCGGGCATCGCGATGGTGGCACCCCCTTGCGTATTGGACGGGGTTGGACCCAATCTGCCCGTTCCGTAAAACGGGTTGGTGTTCGAGATGTTCACATCCGCGTCCTTGATCTTGAGGTTGAACGCGCTGCGGTAGTTGGCGCCGATCCGGAAGTTTTCCGTGGGCTTCAGGAGCAACCCGAAGTTGTACCCCCACGTGTTCCCGTCCCCCTTCAGTTCCGAGTTGTAGAGGTTGCCTACTCCGGCGACCACGGGCGTTTTTTCAAGCCGCGCCTTCCCGTACATCCAGTCGATCCCCACGCCCACGGAAAGGAACTCGTTGACCTTGAACGCGATCGTCGGGTTGACGACGATCGTCTGAAGGTCGATCTTCGTGATCTGGTTCCGGAAGATGCTGGTGTTCTTGTTTTCGTACTCCTGCCCCAGCCCGAACGGCGAGAAGATGCCGACACCATAGGCAAAATACCCGTCGGAGGTGGTTTTCGTGTAGTACGCATTCGGGATGTAGAAGTTCAGGCTCTTCTGCGTCTCGTTCTTGATCGCGGTGGTGTTGTCCACCGGCGTGGTCCCGGTGAACTCCCCGCCGTTCTCGCGCACGTACGTCACGCCGACCATCACGTTCTGGCCCTTGAGCTGCGTGAGCCCCGCGGGGTTGAAGTAGATCGCGGACGGGTCGTCCGCCTGCGCCGTGAACGCGAACCCCATTCCCATCGCCTTCGCCCCGGCCTCCGGAAGCCGGAACCCGGCGGCGAACGACGTCGACGCCGTGAACAGAAGCACCAGCAACACCTGTAACATCTTCCATCCCCTCATGCGCATCCTCCTTGCGGGTGGGACCCGCCCCCAGTGAAATTCGTGTGGACCCAACATACCGTTTTATGATTCGTCAATCAACGGATTTGAACGACCAAAGAATTGAAAATTGTTCAAGGTTCCCCGGCTCCAACCGGACGGGGAAGAGAATTCGCAGGCAGACCCCTTGGTGGATTTTCTCCGCCCCCGACTCGGAAAGGGATGCCGTTTCCACCGGCTCCCGCAGCACGACGCACTCCCGGTCGAGGGCCGCCCCCGCGGCCACGTTTCGCCAGGCGTCCACGACGCGAAAACCCCGCACCCCCTTCGCGACCCCGGAAGAGGAAAGCGCGCGCGCCTCGCCCATCCCCTCGTAATACCGGTCCGGCCCGTTCCCCGACAGCATGTTCAGGTTCCACTCCGAGCAGAGCCACCCCGACGCCGTCCCCGCGCCCCGGTTTTCGAGCTGGAAACGCACCTCGAGCCGCTCCTCGCCCCCACAAAGAACCAGTGTCTTCACGAGGTGGAAATCGATCCCTTCCCCTCCGAAGGGGACCGCGAACTCCACGGCGAGGCGGCTCCCCTGCCGCAGGACCGTGACGGACGCCTCCCGACCCGCGGTGAACGAGCGGGGAGCGGCCGCCCCTGAGAGGATCGCCTCGGGGAGATCGCCGTCGTCGTAATACGCCTCCCGGAAGGAAGCTCTCTGCCACGGATCGACCCCGAGGGCGGACAGGACCGATGGGTCTTTCAACACGATCGCGTCGTGGATGCTCGTGGACCCGTCGAACGACCCGATCGCCCGGCGGAACTTCTCGTGGTACCCTTCCTCCCGCCGCGTCAGCACGTGCCCGAGCGCCACCGCCCGCCGGGGAAGGGAGATCTCCGTCACCGCTCCACCGTCATGGGCGTGGGCGAGCAGGGTCAGCCCCGACGTCTTCAGGAGCAGTTCCTCCCCGCCGTCCCGGTCGATGTCCCCGCGCTCCGCCTCCGTCCACCGCTCCTTCTCCCCGTGCAGTACCGCGTCGGACGCCGCCTCGGCGCGGAGGAGGTTCGCGTACGCCGCCTCGCGCAGGTGGTTGAGATAGAGCCCCCCGAAGACGCCGTGCCAGTAGACGTCGTTGCTCTGCGCCCTGTAGAGGAAGTCGCATGCCTCGCGCCCGCGGGCCGGCCGCACCCGCCGCGCCGCCGCGACACGTTCGCTCACCCACAGCATCCGCTTGTGGAGCTGGTTCGACTCGTCGTACTTGCGCAGGAAATTCCGGAAATATCCCCCCTGGAGGAACGGCTTCATCTCGGTCCTTTTCCCGTCGCGCAGTTCATGGAGCAGGTCTCCGAACCGGGCGGCGGCGTGCGGCGGCAAGGCCCACTCGCCCATCTCGGCGTAGGAGCAGGTGGGCAGGTAGACCGTTCCGCGCAGAGGGGCGACGGAGGCGTACTCCCCGAACGTCATCGTCGTGAGCCAATCGGCGCGCTCCGCGACCCCCCCGAAAAAGCGGCGAAGCCATCCTTCCCCGTAGACGCTGCGGTGCGTCCCGGGCCAAACCCCGAATTTTTCGCCGTCGTCGGCGAAGATCGCCGCCGGGTACGGCACGGAGCGGGAGGTCAGCCGCTCGATCTCCCGCAGCGTTTCCCCCACGTCCCCGAAGGGAATCAGGTACCGGAGCCGCTCGCTCCCGGGGAAGACGCGCACGGCGGCGCCGTTGTATTCGGTGAGGTAGACACCGTCCAGCTCCCCGGGCGAACAACCCGCCCGCAGGAAGTGGTAGTCGTCCACAGGGAGGTACTTCACCCCCGCGGCGAAGAGCGTAGCCGGCAGGTCCGGCTCCCACACGCGTTCGGCGAGCCAGATCCCCTCGGGCGCTTTCCCGAAGAACCGCTTCACCTCGGCCGCGAGCGCCTCGATCTGTCCCAGACGGTCCCGTTCCGGCAGCAGCGCGAGGATCGGCTCGTACATCCCCCCGCCCAGCATTTCGGCCTGCCCGCGGTCGGACAGGAGCTTCAGGAGCGAAAACGTTTCGGGAGACCGTTCGGCCAGCCACCGGAGCAGGAAGCCGGAGAAGTGGATCGTGACCTTGACCGATGGGAAATCGGCGAGGGTCTGGAGGAACGGCAGGTACGCGTCGCGGGCCGCGCCCTCGATCACGGAGTCGAAGTTCCCCACCGGCTGGTGATTGTGGAGGCACAGGAGGAGAGAGCGCCGGGACGGCGCGGGGCCCGGCATGCTCACTGTCCCTCGTCCCCTGCCTGCGCGAACTCCGTCAGCACGCCGAAGGTCGCCTTCGGGTGGAGGAAGCCGATCCGCATCCCGTGGACCCCCGGCCTGGGCGTCTCATCGATGAGCCGGACCCCCTTCCCCTTCGCGTGGGACAGGGCGGCGGCGGCGTCATCCACCTCGAAGCAGAGATGGTGGATCCCCTCCCCGTTCTTCTCGAGGAACTTCCCCACCGGGCCGTCGGGGGCGGTCGACTCGATCACCTCGATCGTGCTCTCGCCCACGCGGAAGATCGCGGCGCGAATCTTCTGGTCCGCCACCTCTTCGGTCCCGACCAGCTCCAGCCCGAGGACATCCCGGTAGAAGGGGATCGCCTCCTGGAGGCTGCGAACAGCGATACCGATATGCTGGATCCTGCGGATCATGAAGAACCTCCCGTTGTTACAGTTTACAGTTTGACGAGGAAGGGGGAGAGGACGCGGAAGGCGAAATACCCTGCGGCGGCGGAAGCGGGGATCGTCAGGATCCACGCCCAGACGATCCGGATCCCCACTTTCCAGTTCACCTTCTTCCGGCCCTGGGAAAGCCCCACCCCAAGGATCGCCGAGGTGATGACGTGGGTGGTGCTGATCGGGATCCCCATCGCGGTCGCGGTGAGGATGACGGCTGACGACGACGTCTCCGCGCAGAAGCCGTGCACCGGCTGCAGTTCCACGAAGTCGAGCCCCACGGTCTTGATGATGCGCCACCCGCCCATCGCGGTTCCGAGGGCCATCGAGGTCGCGCAGGCGATGATCACCCAGACCGGGATGTGGAAGACGGGCATCGCTCCGTAGGAGACGAGGGCGAGCGAGATCACGCCCATCGACTTCTGGGCGTCGTTCGACCCGTGGGAGAAGGCCATGAAGGCGGCCGAGACGATCTGCAGCTTCCGGAACGCGCGGTTGAGCGGCGAGGGGTGATTTCTCCGGAAGACCCAGTAGATGGCGACCATCATGAGAAACGCGAAGAGCGTCCCCGCGAGGGGGGAGACGACGATGGCGATCAGGATCTTCGAGATCCCGCCCCACTGCAGGGGGTGGAACCCCCGCGCGGCGACCACCGCCCCGATGAGCCCCCCGATGATCGCGTGGGACGACGAGGCCGGGATGCCGTAGTGCCAGGTGACCAGGTCCCAGAAGATCGCCCCGGCCAGGGCCGACAGGACCACGATCTGGGTGACGTCTCCCGGGTCGACGATCCCCGTGCCGATCGTCGTCGCAACGTGGGTGGATACGAAGGCGCCCACGAAGTTGAGCCCCGCCGCCATCAGGATGGCGTTGCGGATGGAGATGGCACGGGTGGAGATGCACGTCGCGATGGCGTTCGCCGTGTCGTGGAAGCCGTTGATGAAGTCGAACGAGAGGGCCGCGACGATCACGAGCCCGAGCAGGATCAGGGGTGCGTCAGGCATTCTTGAGCGCCACGGACTCGAGGACGTTGGCGGCGTCCTCGCACCGGTCGGTCGCCGTCTCGAGCGTCTCGTAGATCTCTTTCCACTTGAGGATCACGATGGGATCCTTCTCGTTCTCGAAGAGGTACGCGATCGCGTCCCGGCAGACCCGGTCCGCCTCGTTCTCGAGGGAGTTCACCTCGACGCAATGCTCGTAGACGCGGTCCCGCCCCTTGGACGACGGAAGGTGGAGGATCCCCTTGTGCAGCTCCTGGACGCACTTGAGGATGAGGAACCCCAGCTCCTTCGCGTGCGCGGTGGTCTCGGTCACCTTGTAGAGCATGAGGCGGGTGGCCGCCGCGTCGATCAGGTCGATCACGTCATCGAGGGACGACGCCAGCGCGAGGATGTCCTCCCGGTCGATCGGCGTGACGAACGAGGTGTTCAGCTTCTTGATGATCTCGTGGGTGAGGGAATCCCCTTTGTGCTCCACCTCCTCGATCGCCCGGACCCGCTCCCGAAGGTCGTCGAACTGCTCGAGGAGATCCTTGAGCCGCTCCGCCCCCTCGATGATGTTCTCCGACGCCTTCTGGAAGAGAACGAAGAACTCCTGGTCCCGCGGAATGATCCGGAACATCACCCCTCCCCCGCCATGCGCGCGAGCGCCGATTCGGCGCCCGCTACCAGGTCGTCGAGAATCTCCCGCACCGGCTGGATCTTCTTCACGAACGCCACGCTCTGGCCTGCCATGAGCGACCCGTGCTCCACGTCCCCATCGACCACGGCGCGCCGCAGCGCCCCGACCCAGAACTCCTCGAGCATGACTTGGGCCTCCTCGCGCGGCACCTCGCCCCCCTTCACCTTGTTCAGGAGGTCGAACTGGAGCCGGTTGAAGTCCTTCGTCCCCTCGTTGATGATCGCACGCACCGGGATCGTGGGCAACGACGGGTCGAACTGCGTGGTGGGCATGGCGTCGCGGGCCGAGGCCCGCACGAACGCCTCCTTGAACTTTGGGTGCGCGATGCACTCCTCGGCGACGACGAACCGCGTCCCGAGCTGGACCCCGGCGGCTCCCAGCGAAAGGTATTGGGCGATGATCTCCCCGGTGCCGATCCCGCCCGCCACGAACACGGGGACCTCCGTGACGTTCAGGAGGAACTCCTGCGCCAGGACGGAGGTGGAGACGGGGCCGATGTGCCCCCCGGCCTCGTTCCCCTCGATCACGAGGGCGTCGATCCCCTGCTTGATCATCCGCTTGGCCAGCGACAGGACGGGGGCGAAGCAGATCACCTTCAAGCCGGCGGCCTTCACTTCGGCGATGTCCCGGCCCGCCGGGATGCTTCCCGCGAAGAAGACGAACGGGCACTTTTCCCGGATCACCACCTCGATGTGCTGCTTGAACGCGGGAGCGACCGTGATGAGGTTCACGCCGAAGGGGTTCCGCGTCAACTCCCGCGTCTTCGCGATCTCCTTCGCCAGGATCTCCGGCGGCATGTTCCCGCCCGCGAGCACGCCGAACCCGCCCTCGTTCGAGATGGCCGAGACGAGGTTGGCCTCGGAGACCCAGGTCATCGCCCCGCACATGATCGCGTAACGGGTCCCGAGGAAGTCGGTGCCGCGTTTCCACGCCCGCGGCAGGTGCTTCAGCTGCTGCAACTCCATCGATTTCGCTCCGGGAAAAACAGGATGGCAATCAGACAATATATATCAGACGCGGGCCGGAAACGCACCCCTTTCGAGGGATCGGCGGCACGGGGGAATCTGCTATAGTTTGAAAATGGTCAAAGCAAACGAGATGTTCGACATCACCGTCGTCGGCGCCGGGCCGGTAGGGCTCTACGCGGCCTACTACTCCGGGCTTCGGGAGTGCCGCACCAAGCTGATCGAAACGTACCCCCAGGTCGGCGGGCGGCTGATCTCCATGTACCCCGAGAAGGAGATCTTCGACGTCGCGGGCCACCGCAGCATTGTCGCCGCGGAGCTCATCCGCGAGCTGACCGCCCAGGCGATGCAGTACGGACCGACCATCGTCCTCAACGAGCGGGTGACCGGGCTACGGATCCTCGGCGAGCGCGTCATCGAGTTGACGACGCCGGCGGGCGTCCATTACACCCAGACCGTGATCCTCACCGCCGGCTGCGGCGCGTTCGTCCCCCGGAAGCTGGACATCCCGAACCTGATCGACTTCGAGGGGCACGGGATCTTCTACTTCCTCCCCTCGTTCGAACCGCTCCGGGGGAAAAAGGTCCTGATCGTCGGCGGAGGGAACAGCGCGGTGGACTGGGCGCTCTCC
>Ga0209014_10002815_pt1 | contig 10060 bp, 12 predicted proteins | sample BarGraNGADG00212_FD_184491 | JGI IMG/M metagenome (GOLD analysis project Ga0209014, IMG submission 184491) | Arctic peat soil microbial communities from Barrow, Alaska - Barrow Graham LP Ref core NGADG0002-212 (SPAdes) (version 2) | ecosystem: Environmental > Terrestrial > Soil > Wetlands >... | reverse complement strand
TTTGGTCGGAAGATGGCCCGGGTCTGGCGGTTCGCGGGGCCAGGTGCCGCGTTTGGTCGGAAGATGGCCCGGGTCTGGCGGTTCGCGGGGCCAGGTGCCTCTGGCCGGTGATCGGGCGGTGACGTGTCGTCGTCGGGCGGCGGGCCGTCGGCGGGGCGCAGCGACCGGCGCATCACCCAGAGCTCGCGCACGGCCGAGTAACCGTCGCGGGCGGCCAACGCGCGGGCGCCGTCCAGATGGCCGTGCGACCAGATCTGCAGCGCCTGGCGCCGTGACCTCGACGCCTCTGGGTCGCGCCCTGAGCCCACCGGCTCGGTCTCGGGCAGTGGCCCCAGCCCGTCGGGCTCAGGCCAGAGTGCGTCCTCCAGGGCGCGGATCAGCGCGGTGCCGACGCCCTGTCGCCGGTCTGCCGGGTTCACGACAACCTCCGCGGTCGCGGCGGCGGCTGGACCCCGCTCGAGGTGGGCATAGCCGGCGAGGTGAGTGCCCGCATACGCCAGGAAGTGCGCCGAACCGGTCGTCGAGCCCTCGCGGGTGGCCAGCAGCACCTGCTCGGACAGCGGCGCCACGCGGTCGACCGCCTCGGCCCTCTTGCCGAGCACGAGGACCGCAGACAGCTGCCCGGCGTCGAGCCGCGACACGATCTCCACCCGCATGGCGGCATTCCATCACGCGGCGGGCAGACTCTGGCAGGTGGCCGGGTACGTCTGCCGCGTTTGGTCGGCAGATGGCCCCGGTATGGCGGGTGGCCGGGTACGTCTGCCGCGTTTGGTCGGCAGATGGCCCCGGTATGGCGGGTGGCCCGCCGCTCAGACGTCGGCCAGCGACTCGCTCTCGCGCGGCGTGGACTCGGGCACGAACCGGTAGCCCACGTTGCGCACGGTCCCGATGAGCACCTCGTGCTCCGAGCCCAGCTTGGCGCGCAGCCTACGCACGTGGACGTCCACCGTGCGGGTCCCGCCGAAGTAGTCATAGCCCCACACCTCCTGCAGCAGCTGCGCCCGGGTGAAGACGCGGCCGGGGTGCTGGGCGAGGTGCTTGATCAGCTCGAACTCCTTGTAGGTCAGGTCGAGCAGGCGCCCGCTGATCCGGGCGGAGTAGGTGGTCTCGTCGATGACCAGGTCGCCGGCGGTGATCTGGGCGCTGGTCGGGTCATCGACACCGGACAGGGCCAGCGAGCCGATGGACAGACGGATCCGGGCCTCGACCTCGGCCGGGCCGGCGGTGTCCAGCAGGACATCGTCGACCCCCCACTCGGCGGTCAGCCCGGCCAGGCCCCCCTCGGTCAGGATCGCCAGCAGCGGCACCGAGACCCCGGTGGCGCGTAACATCCGGCACAGCGACCTGGCCGCGGCGAGCTCACGACGGGCGTCCACGAGGATGGCGTCGGCCTCCGGGCGCTCGACCAGGGCCGCAGCCTCGGCGGGCATGCTGCGCACGTGATGGCTGAGCAGCGCCAGGGCCGGCAGCACCTCGGAGCTGGGCGCCAAGGTGTTGGTGAGCAACAACAAGTGGGCCACGTTGGCAGAATAGTCAGTACGAGACCGGTCGGGGCGCCAATCCGCCTCATGAGACCCCTCACACACAGGAGATGCCGGTATGACGAGTGGCCCAGTGGGTGCGAGCGGTGCCGGCGTGGACGTGACGATCCGCTACTGGGCCTCGGCGCGTGCGGCCGCCGGGGTCGAGAGCGAGCGCTTCGGCGGGCACCGCGTTGGTGACGTGCTGGAGGCGGCTGCGGCCGCGCATACCGGCCTGGGTGCTGTCCTGCGGGTGTCCACGATCTTGCTGGACGGGCGCCTGGTGACCGCCTCCGATCCCCTGTCGGAGGGGACCGTCCTCGAGGTGCTGCCACCGTTCGCGGGTGGGTGATGGGAGAATGCCGCACGTGAGCGAAGCGATGCCGGACCCCCCCGCGATGACGCGCTCGCAGATGCGTGCGGCTGCGGCGTCCGCCGGGCCGGTCCTCGTCCCGGTGCCCGAGATGCACAAGCAGCCCCTGGTGACGATCGCCGTCGTGGCCCTGGCCGCCCTGCTGACCATCAGTGCGTTCGCCGGGCCGGTGCTGGTTGGCGTCTCGGTCGCCCTCGGCGCCGGCGTGATGGCGTGGGGGTGGTCGGGCCTGCTGGGGCTGCCAAGTCCGCGCGGCACCGCGCTCGTGCTGGCCGTCGGGTCTCTGGCTGCGGTCGGGACGGCCCTGGCGACGCGCTCGGACCCCTTCCTGCTCTGGATGCCGGCGGCACTGGCCGGATCGGTCATCGTCGCGTTCCTGCACCAGCTCGCCCGCCGGGACGGCCGTCCGCGGCTGGTCGAGTCGATCGCCTCGAACATCACGGCGCTCGCGATCGTGGTGTCCGGCGCCAGCTTTGTGGTTCTGCCCCGGACTCCGCACGGCGACTGGGTCATCGCCCTGGCCGCCGGCGCCATGGCCGTATCCGTTCTGACCGACCTGTTCGGGGACAGGCCCCGGCTGCACGTCTGGCTGATGCCGCTGGCGATGCTCGCCGGGGGAGTGGCCGCGATCGCCCTGTCCCTTGCCTCTGGCGACATCGGCTGGGGGCCGGCTGCCCTCCTGGGGGTTCTCTCGGCCGGGATCAGTCACGCCCTTCGTCGGGTGCTGGCGATGTTGCCTGCGATCAGCGCCGCCCGCTCGCAGCTGGTCAGCGCCGGTGCCTCGGTGCTCATCGGCGGGGTCGTGGTCTACGTCGTGGCCCGGCTGTTCGTCACCTGAGAGCTCAGCGGACCAGCACCTGAGGGGCGCTCAGTAGACCAGGGCCTGGGCGCCGTGCGCCAGGACCTCCTCGACAAAGGCGGCAGCGCCCCGGACCAGGGTTCCGGGCAGCAGATCGGCCTGGCCCAGGTCTCGGCGGGCCGCGCACTGGCTGCACACCGTCAGCGTGCCGTCGGCGATCACCGCATCGCGCAGGTCCGCCAGGTTGGCCGCATGCGGCAGCGAGAACTGCTCGGCCCGCCCGGGAAGGGCCAGCCAGGTGGACTCCCCGGTGAGCCAGAGGCTGACCCGCGCGCCGCTGGCCACTGCGGTGGCGGCAACGGTAAACGCCTGGGACAGCTTCTCGGGGGACTCGACCCCCGTGGTGAGCTTGATGATCAGCTGGCGTGAGGTGGACGGCACGGGGTTCGACATGGTGGTAAGGCTACGATCAGCCCTGATATGGCCTTCGAACTCGACGTGACCCTGCCCCCCGTCCTCGCCCCCCTGGCCTGGCTGGTCGGGCGCTGGGAGGGGGCCGGCGTCGTCGGATACCCGACCATCGAGTCGGCCCATTTCGGCCAGGAGATCGTCTGCTCCCACGATGGCCGTCCCTTCCTGGAGTGGCACAGCCGCACCTGGCTGCTGGATGGCGCCGGGGACCGGGTGCGTCCCCTGGCCACGGAGCTCGGCTTCTGGCGGGTCGTCGAGAACGGCGAGATCGAGCTGCTGCTGACCCACCCGACCGGCATCATCGAGATGTATGTCGGTCATCGCGACCCTGAGCGGCCCGCCGTCCATCTGCGCACCGACGGGGTTCTGCGCAGCCCCGCGGCCAAGGAGTACAACGCGGGCTCGCGGATGTACGGGCTGGCCGACTCCCAGCTGCTCTTTGCGATGGACATGGCTGCCGTTGGCCAGAGCTTGCAGAGCCATCTGTCGGCCAAGCTCAAGCGCGTGGGCTGAGGATCTCGGTCGTGGGCGAGGAGGCGCGGATCCTGGTCGTGTGCACCGGCAACATCTGCCGGTCCCCGTTCATCGAGCGGCTCCTGCAGCACCGGCTCGACGAGCACCGGTCAGCGCCCGACCAGGCATTCGTTGTGCGCAGTGCGGGCACGAGTGCTCTGAGCGGATGGGAGATGGACGATCGGGCGGCACGCCAGCTCATCGCGTATGGCGGTGACCCCGCCGGGTTCACGGCGCGAGACCTCACCCCTGAGCTCATCTCGTGGTCCCATCTGGTTCTCACGGCCACGCGCGCGCACCGCGGCCAGGTGTCGGCGATGTATCCCAAGGCCATGCGCCGGGTGTTCACCTTCTGTGACTTTGCCGATCTCGTCGCGGGGGTCGACGGGCTCACCGCGCGTGTCACCCACGTCGATCCGGGGGTTTGGGTCCCTCAGGTGACCGAGGACGCTGCGGCGAGCCGCGGCCTCAACCCCCCACTTGAGCCTGCTCAGGCCGATATTGTCGACCCATTCGGGCGTGAGGACGGGGTGTTTGCCACCATGGCACAACAGATAGTCGCGTCAATGCCTGCCGTCGTCCGCGCATTGGTCGGTTGAGGGGGCACTCTTGACAATTACCTCTCGCGCTGCCACAGCGGGTCTGCTTGTGCTGGTGGCCCTTGATGTCGTCCTGGTCGGGATGGCCCTGCGGACCAACGACACCCCCGTGACCTCCACCTCGACCTCGGCCGGGTCCGCCGGCGCCTCGGTGAGCCCGTCGCCGGTGTCTTCGGTGGCGCAGTCGAGCGCCGCGACCGGGACCGCCACCACGGCTCCGGCGGCCACGGTGGCCCCGCTCCAGACCCTGCTCGTGGCGATCGACACCAAGCGGGCCTGGCGCATCACTGTGGGTTCGTGCGCCACCGGTGGCGCGAAGGTGGCCACCACCACCGATGGCGGCACCACCTGGACCGACGCCAAAGCGCCCCTGCGCACGATCGTCAGGGTCCGACCCACTGACGGACAGACTGCGTTCGTCATCGGCGCCGACTCGAGCTGCGCGGCGCAGCTCAGCAGCACCAGCGATGGGGGTCGTACCTGGGCAGCCAACAGCGCTGTGGGAAGCGCATGGTTCCGTGACCTGAAGAACCCCAAGGCAGTCAGGGCCCCTGGACCGTCAACCTCGGAGCCGTGCGGCCAGCACGATGTCCTTGACCTGGCGGTCCTCTCGGTCGGCTCGGCCCGGGTGCTGTGCGCCAACGGTCTGATCCGCTCCACCTCTGACACAGGGTCGTCGTGGACCGACTCGGGCAGGGCCGTCGGCGCCGTGGCCCTGGCCGTGCTGGCGGCCACCCCGGCACAGACCTATGTCGCGATCTTGGGTGCTCCCGGCTGTGCCGGTGTTGAGGTCCGGCGGGTCGACCAGAGCGCCCCGACCTCGTGCATCGCGACCGCGTTGCCCAATGCCCCCGGCCAGATCGCGCTCTCGCTGGTTGAGGGTGGCGGCTGGCTGACGGTCGGCGACACGACGATGCGCTCGACCAACAAGCAGGTCACGTGGAGCGTTTCCTGAGGCGGGGAAGCGTTTCCTGAGGCAGGGACCGCTCACCGGTCACGAGTAGGCTCGCCGGTATGAGGGACCTTGGTGAATCCCTGAGAGCCAGAGGCATGCGGCTGACTCCGCAGCGGGAGCGGATCATCGATGCGGTCCGTGCACTCGGACACGCCACGCCCGATGGTCTGGCGACCGCTGTTGCCCGAGACGGCGGGCCGGCCCTGTCCCTGTCCACGATCTATCGCAACCTCGACGCCCTCGAGCAGGTCGGTGTCGTCTCACACACGCACCTCGACCACCGCTCGCCGACCTATCACCTGGCTGACCACGCCGACCACGTTCACCTCGTCTGTCTGACCTGCGGGACGGTCATCGAGTGCGAGGTCGAGGCGGCCGATCCGTTTGTGGGGAATCTTTTGTCCCGCCACGGCTTTGTCGCCGATATGAAACACATGGCGGTACACGGATGGTGCGCAGCATGCTCAGCCCAGGACCCCACGTGTTGAGTCGGCCCGGGGCCGTGGCCGGGGAGGGTGTGGATGCCGGTGTTGCCGCCCACTACGGCGATCCCCTGCGTGAGCAACGGCTCCTGATGGAGGGCCTGGCCGCTGTCGACCTGTCCAACCGCGGGGTCCTGACGATCACCGGGCCCGACCGCCTCTCCTGGCTGCACTCGATCACCACCCAGATGCTGACCGGGCTGGCTCCCCGCACCTCCGCCGAGACGCTGGTCCTCAGCCCCAAGGGGCACATCGAGCACGACCTGCACCTCGTGGACGACGGTCAGACCACGTGGGTCACCGTCGAGCCCGGGACGGCCGAGGCGCTCGCCTCCTGGCTGGGCTCGATGCGCTTCATGCTGCGCGTCGAGGTGGCCGACGTCAGCGCCGACTACGCGGTGATCGGTGAGCCGCTGCGCTCGGAGACCACGCCGGGGGAGCCCCTGGCCTGGAGTGACCCGTGGCCGCTGATGGTCGGTGACACCGCGGCATACAGCGCGGTGGTCGACCCGGCGAAGCACCCGGGAAGCGAGCGTCCGTGGCGCGAGCTCATCGTGCCGCGTGACCAGCTGGATGCGGCGATCGGGGACCGGCCGATGGCGGGGATGTGGGCCGCCGAGGCCTTGCGCGTCGCTGCCTGGCGTCCGCGCCTGGGTTTTGAGACCGACGAACGCACGATCCCTCATGAGGTCGACTGGCTGCGCACTGCCGTTCACCTGCACAAGGGGTGCTATCGCGGGCAGGAGACCGTCGCTCGCGTCCACAACCTCGGGCGGCCACCGCGACGGCTGGTGTTCCTGCACCTCGACGGGTCCGGGCACATCCTGCCCGAGCGCGGCGCCGAGGTTGAGGTCGACGGCCGGGTGGTCGGGCGCCTGACGTCGGTGGCGCGTCATCACGAGCTCGGCCCGATCGCCCTGGCCGTGATCAAGCGCAACACCCCGCTGGATGCCGTGTGCCTGGCCGGCGGGCTCAGCGCCAGCCAGGAGGAGATCGTCCAGCGCGACGCCTGAGCCCTCGTCGGCGATCGGCTCAGGTGGTGGCGGCCGGTTTGCGCTCCTTGGCGCGTTTGCGCGGGGACTCCGGGGAGTAGTCGCGGTAGTAGTAGTAGGCGTCGGCGCCCTTGGTCGGCACCCTGTTGACGACAAGTCCCAGCACCCTGGCGTTGACGGCCTCAAGGGTCTGCAGTGATCTGCTCAGATGGTCGCGGTCGATCAGCCCGACGCCGACCACGACGACGATGCCTCCGGCGATGGTGCTCAGGACGGCGGCGTCTGTCACGGGCAGCAACGGAGGGGCGTCGATGATGACGATGTCGAAGCGGGACTCGAGGTCGCGCAGCGTCTTCTCCATCGCGGCAGAGCCGAGCAGCTCGCTGGGGTTGGGCGGCACCGGACCGGCACCGAGGACATACAGGCCCCCATCTGAGAACTGCTGCAGCGCGTCGCTGAGGTCAGCCTGGCCGATGAGCACATTGGTCAGGCCGACGGAACCGTCCAGGCCCATGTACTCCAGCAGGCGGGGGCGCCGCAGATCCCCCTCGACCACACAGACCCGAACGCCGCTGGCGGCCATCGTGATCGCGAGGTTCGCGGCCGTCGTCGTCTTGCCCTCGGAGGGAAGGGAGGAGGAGAAGACGATGGAGCGCGGGTGGTTGGCGGCATCCACGAACTGCAGGTTGGTCCGCAACGTCCGGAACGCCTCTGCCCGGGGGCTGTGCGGGTCGGCCTGCACGATCAATGGACGCTTCGGAGCATCGGGGTCAAAGGCGATACTGCCGATGACCGTCGCGTCCGTGACCTCGGCGCAGTCCTTCTCACCCTTGATGGTCGTGTCGAGCAGATCACGCAGCAGCGCCAGACCGAGGCCGAGGAGCAGGCCGAGCACGACGCCGAGGGCCAGGTTGCGCGTCGGTTTGGGGCTGACCGGTGCGGTCGGCACGGTCGCGGTGGTCACGATCGTCACCTTGACCGGGCTGGTCTTGCCATTGCCGACGTTCTCGAGGTCAGCGACCGTGTTGGTGAACTGGATGCCCACGGCGTCGGCGATCTCGGCGGCCTGACGCGGGGAGGGGTCCGTCACGGCCACCTCGATCAGGACCGTGTCCAGCGGGACCGTGGCGGTGATCTGGGTGGCGAGCTTCTCCGCGCTCGTGTCGAGCTTGAGTCCCTCGATGACCGGGTCGAGGACCTTGGGGGTGGCGATGACGTCGGCATACGACTTGACGCGTGCCTGGGTGAAGCTGCTGCCCTGCAGGAGCGCGCTGGTGTCATTGCCACCCGAGGTCGACACGAACAGCTGGGTGTTTGCCTCGTAGACCTTGGGGCTGAGGGCGGTCGCCAACGCGGCCCCCGCCAGGACGACGAGCATGGCAGCGATGATGATCCGCCACCGTTTCCGGATGATGCGGATGTAGTCCTTCAGCTCCACAGAGTCATCTTTCCGTCGCCCCCAGCGATCCTTTGCTGGTCGCTGTCGGCAAGGATACTGCCCTCGGGCGTCTCAGGTGGTATCGGCGTCGACGCGGCCCTCAGGCTGGAACAGCGCCATGCCTGCGCTTGCGATACTCCGCGACCGTCAGGTAGACGATCACGGCATCGAACACCGTCAGCAGAACCAGACCGATCGAGTGCGAGTAGCTGAACCGGTAGACCTGATAGACCATGAACCCGATGGTGAGATAGATGAGGCCCGCATAGGCCCACAGCCGGTTGTGCAGGATCTCCCACACCAGGACGATCTTGACCAGGCCGTGCGACAGCAGGTAGGCGGCCGCGAATACGAACGACCCGGTGCCCAGATTCGCCGTGCTGTGCAGGATGTGGGTCGCGAGGAAGTCGCGTGGATCCTCGGCGAGCTCGTGCTGTGTCAACGTCGCGGCGAGGTGACTCACGAACTCGGGCTTGATCAGGAGCAGGAGGATGCCGCCGACGATCTCCAACAGCCCATCGAGACCCTTGAGCAGGATGCCGACCTCAAAGACCTTGTCGAGCCGGGTGGTTGGCCTGAATCCGACGACGCCTCTCATGGCACCCCGGCCGCCTGGGCTAAGGGAGCTTGGGCAGGACGATGGTGACCCGCCGGTTGCGTGCGCGGTTGGCGTCTGTGGTGTTGGGTGCCACCGGGTTGGCCTGTCCGAACCCTTGCGGGGTCAGGGTCACCGGTTGGCCTGCCAGTCCGGCCTGGAGAACCTGAGCGACCGCCAGGGCCCGGGCCCGCGACAGGTTCAGGTCGTAGGCGATGCTCCCCAGGTTGTCGGTGTACCCGTTGACCTGGATGGTGCCGGTCACGCCGGCAGCGTGGATCTGGTCAGCGAGGGTGGTGACCGCCTTTTGTGCTTCTGGGGTCAGGGCCGAAGAGTTCAAGGCGAACAGGACGTCAGACGCGAGGACGACCTGCCGTCCTGCCTGGACGTGAGGCACGGCGGTGGGCGCCGCGGTGGCGATGACCGGCAACGCTGCGGTACTCGTTGGCGCAGGCGTCGTCGCCGGCTGGGTGGGCGTGGATGTGGGAGTGCTCGTGGCAGTGGCGGGATGGCTGCCCCCCGCGGCCACGGAGGGGGCTCCGGATCCGGCCCGCCAGGCTACGAAGGCGATCAGGAGCAGCACGGCGGCCACGGGGAGGACCAGCAGTCGGCGACGCGACCGCTTGGTGCTGTGCGCGGCGCCGGCCGCCGAGACGGTCTTCGCGGGCGTCTCGGGTGGCTTCGGGGCGTCGATGACGCGAACACCCTCGTGACGTTCGCGAACCCCCGCGATGATGCCACCAAAGGCCCCGGCGACGTCGTCATTGCTGGCGATCTGGGCGAACAGGGCCCGTGCATCCGCGTCGACCCGCAGGGACTTGAGGGTTGAGTCCGCGTCGGCGGTCGCCGTGAGCTTGACGTTGACGTGGACCCTGGACTGCGTGGGCGCCGCGCCGGCGAAGCTGCCCGTGTGGTCGCCGGAGAGCACGGACTCCTCCACGACCCGCGACTCCGACACCAGCCGCGTGGTCGGGGTGAGGGTGATGTTGTCGAACCCGGCCAGTAGCTTGTCGACGGCATCGCGAATACCATTGCTGCTGAACGTCATTCGCTTCTCGCCAGCGATCAGCTCCAGGGTGGCGTCGGCAGCAAAACAGGCCATGACAGCCTCGCGGTCCCCCACGTCGAGGGCCGCGCCGAGACGCTTGAGTGCAGGGCCGGGATCGTTCATCTCACCACCGTTTCCAAGGATGTCACCGCGGGTTGGCTGCAGGCCGGGGTTCGCGGCAAACTTAGCCGTTCGGATGAGGCATACGTCCGAGGATGCCCCGGAATGGCCGATGGTCGGTTATTTCGGTACGGCGTGTGCGTCCGTCACGCCCA
>Ga0209014_10002813_pt1 | contig 10060 bp, 11 predicted proteins | sample BarGraNGADG00212_FD_184491 | JGI IMG/M metagenome (GOLD analysis project Ga0209014, IMG submission 184491) | Arctic peat soil microbial communities from Barrow, Alaska - Barrow Graham LP Ref core NGADG0002-212 (SPAdes) (version 2) | ecosystem: Environmental > Terrestrial > Soil > Wetlands >... | reverse complement strand
CAGGCCAGGTAGTCCAGGCAGGCCGCATCGTCGGGGAACCACCCAGCGAACTCACCACGGTCCCCGGATACCGCCCCGCCATCGACGTCATGGGACCCAGCAGACCACGAGCCACCGTCATTACATGGAGAGGTCATTCACGTGAACGCGATCATCTGCCGCAGTCGGCGTGCGGGAGTCGAGTTGCGGATGGTTGAGAACGGTGCGCCTTTGCCATCTCGTCTTCTTCATCATGAAGCACTGGTTTCCGTTCGCCGCAGCGCTCCTCTTGGTCACCGCAAGCTTGGCTGCCTGCGCAAGCACCGGGCCTGGGACAACCGCCGCGGCACGCTCTGGTCATCCGACGACACCCGCACCCTCAGGCGGTGCCGTGTCGACAGGGATGCCCTACTCGCTCTACACGCATTGCGGCATTCGCGAGGCCCTGGTCGGCGCGACCTACTACGTCGCCGACACTCCTCTGGACGACGGCAATGGCAATCCTCCTGCTGGCTGGGGCAACCCCTACCAGCCCGGCACGATCACAACGCCCACGCCTTCCGTCGCGATCTTCCGAGACGTCCTCGGCCACGTCGTCCATTTCCATGCCCGACCGGGAGCTACCCGGTTCCTTCAGATCTGCTCGTAACTCGGCAGGCCGTCCAGACACGCGTGACAAAGCATCTGCGCAGGTCAGTCCAGCAGGTGCTTGCGCAGCGCGTCGCCGTCGTCGTCGTCGGTCCAGCCGTGCGAGCGAAGCCACGCCGGCACGCCGCCGTGCACCTCGTCCATCGCGTCGAGCAGCGTCTGCATCGTCGTCGCCCGAGGACGGTGCCTGTCGATCGACTGGTCGGCCAGGTCATCGGCGTAGGTGCGCGACGCCCGCAGTCGGCCGAAGATCGCCTCGATGCGCTCCGCGCTGAGGGCGTAGTCGTCGATGATCGCCTCGCGCGTCACCCCTACCTCGGCCAGCGCGAAGGCGACGACGACGCCGGTACGGTCTTTCCCCGCGGCGCAGTGCACGATCGCCGCACCGTCGGTGTGCGCCACCAGCCGAAGGGCTTCGATCACCGAGTCGGCGCGGTCGTCGAGATAACGCAGGTAGATCGACGAAACACTGCGTCTCGGCTCTCCGGACTCGGCCGCTTCCCGGTCGAGGCGGTGCCACGGCAGCACCACCGGCGCGTCGTCGTCGAGTGCCGCGACGTCGGTGTTGTGGCCGGCCTCCGGGAACAGTGACAGGTTCTCAGTCCGCACCTGCGGCTCACGGGTCATCGGCCCGGGGCCTTCGTGCGCCACTTCGGCACCGGTGCGCAGGTCGGCGATGGACCGCACCTCGTGATCGTCGACGAGCCTGCGCACGTCAGACGCCGAGAGGCCCTGCAGATTGTCAGCCCGAATCAGCCGGTTCAGCAGGACGTGCCGCCCGTCATGCGTGGGCAGGCCGCCGAGATCGCGCACGTTCACTGCGCCGTCGAGTTCGATCCAGCGCGAAATGCTCACGTCTTGAAGCCTATCGAGCGAGTGGGAACGGAATGGCCCGCCCTCATTGCGAGGACGGGCCACTCCGTCGAGATCCGACTTGGCCGCGGAGCAGGGCGACACGCCGTGCAAGTCCCTGCTCAGGGGCCAAGATGGGCCGGACGCTGCGTCAGTCAGAAGGCGGACTCTGCGACGTCCATCAGAGCGTTGTCCATGCTCTCGACGACTGCCCGACGAGCCGTGAGCTCAGGCAGCATCGTCTGCGCGAAGAAGTGCGCAACCGCCGGCTTTCCTTCGTAGAATGCCCGGTCGGTTGCCGACAGGCCGTTGTCGTCGAGCTTGGTCAGCGCCGAAGCGGCCTGGCGCAGCAGCAGGTAACCGACCATCAGATCGCCGGCCGACAGGAGCAGGCGGGTGGTGTTCTGGCCGACCTTGTAGACGTTGCGGACGTCTTCCTGGCCGCTCATCAGCTGCTGGAACATCGCTCCGACCATGCCACCGAAGTCCTCGAGCGCCTTCTGCAGCGACGCGCGGTCTTCCTTGAGCCGGCCCTCGTCCTCGACCGACGCCAGGAACTCGGTGATCTCGGCCGACAGCGCCCCGAGCGCCACGCCCTTGTTCCGCACGATCTTGCGGAAGAAGAAGTCCTGGCCCTGGATGGCGGTCGTGCCCTCGTACAGCGTGTCGATCTTGGCGTCGCGGATGTACTGCTCGAGCGGGTAGTCCTGCAGGTAGCCCGAGCCGCCGAAGGTCTGCAACGCCTGGGCAAGCTGGTCGTAGGACCGTTCTGAGCCCGCGCCCTTGACGATCGGCAGCAGCAGGTCGTTGATCGCCTCGTCGAGGGTGATGTCCGTGCCGTTGTGCTCGCCGATGATGATCCGGTCCTGCACGGCCGCGGTGTAGAGCACGAGCGATCGCATGCCCTCGGCGTAGGCCTTGTTGAGCATGAGACTGCGTCGCACGTCGGGGTGGTTGATGATCGTCACGCGCGGCGCGGTCTTGTCAGCTGCCTGGGTGAGGTCAGCGGACTGCACGCGGGTCTTGGCGTAGTCGAGTGCGTTGAGGTAGCCCGTCGACAGGGTCGCGATGGCCTTGGTCCCGACCATCATGCGGGCATGCTCGATCACCTGGAACATCTGGGCGATGCCGTCGTGCACGTCGCCGACCAGCCAGCCGATCGCCGGATCTCCGGCGTTCTCACCGAAGCGGAGCTCGCAGGTCGTCGAAGCCTTGAGGCCCATCTTGTGTTCGACGTTGGTGACGTAGGCGCCGTTGCGGGCGCCGATCTCACCCGTCTCGACGTCGAAGTGGTACTTCGGCACGACGAACAGTGACAGCCCCTTGGTGCCCGGGCCGGCACCTTCGGGACGCGCCAGTACCAGATGGATGATGTTCTCGGTGAGGTCCTGCTCGCCGGACGTGATGAACCGCTTCACGCCCTCGATGTGCCACGAGCCGTCAGGCTGCTCGATGGCCTTGGTGCGGCCGGCGCCGACGTCTGAACCCGCGTCGGGCTCGGTCAGCACCATCGTCGCGCCCCAGTGACGGTCGACCATGAGCTGCGCGATCTTCTTCTGCGTCTCGTTGCCGTTGGTGTACAGGATGCCCGCGAACGGCGCCCCGGCCATGTACATGTGCAGCGCCGGGTTCGACCCCAGCACCTGCTCGGCGACGGCCCACACGATCGTGCGGGGGACGAGCTGGCCGCCGAGTGCGGGAATGGTCTCCAGACGCCACCACTCACTGTCGATCAGCGTCTTGAACGACTTCTTGAACAACTCGGGCAGCACGACCGAGTTCGTCTTCGGGTCGAAGACGGGCGGGTTGCGGTCAGCGTCGATGAACGATTCGGCCAGCGGGCCCTCGGCCAGCTTGGCGACTTCCTGGACGATGCCGCGCGCGGTCTCGACATCGATGTCGGCGAACGGGCCGGTGCCCAGCACCTTGTCGGTGCCGAAGACTTCGAACAGGTTGAACTCGATATCGCGCACGTTGCTCTTGTAATGGCCCATGGCCGCTTCACTCCTGATCTCGTTCCCGTGCGCACAGCGCTTCGGGCGGGATTGTTACTCGCCAGTAACTTAAGGGTATTACCCAGCAGTAACATTCGCAAGACACGAGCGAACTTTTCAGCTACGTCATAGGTTCGCGCCAGCCCGGTCGCTGCGCGCCCACCGCCTTGGCGTAACCGTGTTCAGGTGCTCAGACGAGCCGCAACCGCACCGACTCGGACAGTCCGCGCAGCTCTGCGAGCATCTCGTCAGTGACCTGGGTGTTGACGTCCGTGATGACGTAGCCGAGCTCGCCGCGGGTTCCCAGCAGCTGCGCCTCGACGTTCACCTTGTGCTCGGCGAGCACGCCGTTGATCGTCGCCATCACACCGGGGACGTTGTGGTGGATGAGGACGAACCTGCTCGAACCCGGCGTTTGCGGCAGCGCCAGGCCTGGCAGGTTCACGCTCATCGAGGTGGCGCCGTCCAGCACGAAGTCGCGGAACTTGCCGGCGACGAAGCGGGCGATGTCACGCTGGGCCTCCTCCGTCGACCCGCCGATGTGCGGGGTCAGGATGACGTTCGGCAGGCCGCGGAGTTCGGAGACGAACTCGTCGCCTCGACCCTTGGGCTCCACGGGAAACACGTCGATGGATGCGCCCGCGATGTGCCCGCGCTCGATGTGGCTGCGTAGCGCGCGGTCGTCCACCACGAAACCGCGCGAGAGGTTCAGGAAGAGTGACCCAGGTCGCATCGCAGCGAACTGCGCCTCGCCGAAGAAGTTGTTGTTCGAGGGCCTGCCGTCGACGTGCAGCGTGACCACGTCGGACTGGCGCAGCAGCTCGTCCAAGGACGTGCAGCGATGAGCGTTGCTGAGCGCCAGGCGGTCGGCGGTGTCGTAGAACAGCACCCGCATGCCCAGGTTCTCGGCGAGGACGGACAGCTGGGTGCCGATGTTGCCGTAGCCCACGATGCCGAGCGTGCGGCCGCGGACCTCGTGGGCACCATCAGCCGACTTGTCCCATACGCCCTTGTGCATGAGCGAGTTCTTCTCGGTGAGCCGTCGGGTCATCGAGATGATCTCGGCGATCGCCAGCTCGACGACCGATCGGGTGTTGGAGAACGGCGCGTTGAAGACAGTGACGCCGCGGTCGGAGGCCGCCTTGAGGTCAATCTGGTTCGTGCCGATGCAGAACGCGCCGATCGAGACGAGCTCGGGCGCGGCGTCGATCACGCGCTGGGTGATGTGTGTCTTGGACCGGACGCCGATCAGCGCGACGCCCGCCGCCCGCTCGATGAGTTCGTCCTCGTCGAGGGCCCGCGCGATCGACTCCACCTCGAAGCCGGCCGAACGCAGGATCTCGTCGGCGTCAGGGTGGATCTGCTCAAGCAGCAGGACGCGGAGCGGGGCTTCAGTCACGGAGCAGCCTCAAGATCGAAGGGTCCACAGGATGCCCCAAGTCTAAGGCGCGCCCAGGTTGATCAAGAGCAGATATTGGTCACCCTGGCGACCGGAAGGTGCTCTTGATCACCGAGGGGACGTGCTCTGATCAACGAGCGGACGCGGGCGCGGCGGCGCGGCTGACGCCGACTCCGCCAGGCGTGTCGACGCCGTAGCGGGCGATCTCCTTGGCGAGATCCAGCGGCCGGATGCTCTTGCGCCCGTTGAACGCCTCCTCGTCGAGACGGTCGGCCGGGACGATCCAGGCGATCTCGAACTCGAGGCCGTCCGGATCGTGGCCATAGAGCGACTTGGTGGTGCTGTGGTCGGACGCGCCGACGAGCGCTCCGGCCTCGGCGAGCACGCCGGCGAGCGTCTGCAGGTCGCGCAGGGTGTCGACCTCCCACGCCAGGTGGTAGAGCCCGACAGTGGCGCGACCCGCACCACTAGCGCCGGCCGCATCACCGATCTCGAACAGCCCCAGATCGTGGTCGTTCGTCGACTCCGGAGCACGCAGGAAAGCAGCACCACGCAGACCGCCCAGGTCCGCGATCGGCACGAAGCCGAGCACGTCGCGATAGAACGCGACACTGCGCTCGACGTTGCGGACGTACAGGACAGCGTGGTTGAGGCGGTGGATGGCCATGGATGTCTCCTTCCGACACTGCAATGGTACTACATATTATTGAACACTCAACTAGTGGCCGAGGCCCCGTTGCGCCTATCCTCTGCGAGTGACCGGCACCCGGTGGTTGTCCGCCGACGAGCAACGCGCGTGGCGCGCGTACCTCGAGGCGACCAATCTGCTCTTCGACGCGCTGGACCACCAGCTGAACCAGGACGCGGGCATGCCGCACGCGTACTACGAGATCCTCGTGCGGCTGTCGGAGTCACCCAGCCGGGCGATGCGCATGAGTGAGCTGGCTGAGCAGACCCGCTCGTCGCGCAGCCGGCTTTCGCACGCGGTCGCCCGACTGGAGGAACGCGGGTGGGTCGAACGGGTCGAGTGCCCGACCGATCGGCGCGGGCAGGTGGCCCACCTGACAGAGACCGGGTTCGGCGTTCTCGAGGAGGCCGCGCCAGCTCACGTCGAGGCCGTACACACCTTCGTCGTCGACAGGCTCACGCCTGAGCAGATCGCGCAGCTCGAGGTGATCGGGCAGGCCATCCTCGACGGGTTGGCGCCGCGCTGCCCGACCGACTCCCCCGCTTGATCTCCCCCGCTTGATCGACCAGCGCCCAGGGCCGATCACGCATCCCGGTGCAGCCGCCTTCTCGAGCAAGACGCAGCCGGCGTGGCGGTCTCGTGTCCGCTGCAACCTCGCCCACGGCGCGTCGCGTTTCATTCGCCGTGGCTTCAATGAGTGGCTGGTCGCGCGGTCTGCACCATGACGGTGAATGCGCGTCGGTGTGGATCGAGAACATGGCGCTCGATGAGCGCTATCGGGTGGACATCTGCGATGAGCTCCTCGAGCGCGAACTCATCCGCGGTCGACACGTCGTGATGTCGGCGCACCGGTGTGTGCTGTTCGGCCTGGTTGCGCCGACAGTCCGCGAAGTCGTGCTGACCGGCCCGGTCCGCGATGTACCGATCGCGGTGCGCTGGTCTGATCGTGCGCGGGCACGGGCGTTCGTCGAACCGCTACTGCACGCGGCGATCCATCCGCACGGCGACGTGACGATCCGGATCACCGCTGCGGGCAGTGCTCCCTTGATGGTGCGGCTGCCGACGATCGCACGCACGGGCACCGCGTCGGCGCAGCGCGTCAACTACGACTGGGCAGCCGGCCCGGACTGACCTACTCCAGCCAGGCGGGGAGTTCGGGGACGCCGCCGTCGGGCGTGATCTTGGCCCCGACCGGCAAGACAGCGACGGCTTCGCACGGCTCGCTCGTCGCGTTGGCCAGGCTGAACTCCGCGTCGGGCGGCACGATCACCGTGTCGCCGGGCAACAGGGCGTCGCGGACTCCGGCCACAATGGCGATCGCGGCACCGGCGGTGATCAAGACGATCTGTTCCCGGTCGGCGCGGTGCGGAACGCCTTCGGCGTCCGGGTCGAGGCGCACGCGGCGGACACAGGTCTCGGATGAGCCGACGCGCGGGGCGGCGAGGACATTGAAGGTGCGCTCGCGCCCGCGGAACACAGGAGCGTCGAAGCCTCGTACGACTGTCACACCGAACAGAACGTCCAATCCACGCTGGTTGGTTGCCCGCGTGCGATGGAGTGCAACCGAGAGCGACCCGCACAGCGTCTTCTAGTTGAGGAATCTAGGAGGGTCCATGCGCGTGCGTATTCATTGCCGACGGCACAGGAGTCGCAGCATTGCACCCGCACTCGCCGAGCGACTCGTCGTCGCCGCGCAGCTGCGGATCATCGCAACGGACGGCCTGCTGGCTGAATCGGACTACCTCGCCCGACGCGACCGCGCCTTCCGTGCGATGACGCTCGACGAACTCGTGGCGACGCTTCCCTGACGGGCCCGCCGGCACCTCTCGGTGCCGACTCAGTTCGGCATCTGCCGGTTGGCTGCCGGGACGACCAGCCCGACCAGCGCGCGCAACATCCCGACGGTGACGTCGAGCCAGTCGAACGAGTCGCGCCACACCGCGATGTGGCCGTCACGGACGACGAATCGCCCGTACACCCAGAAGCGGGCGCGGAATCTTCCGAGCGAGATCTCATCCGTGCGGTCGGTGAGCACGACGTCCTTGTCAGTGGCCACATAGTGCACGCGCACGGCAAACCCCATCCGCCGCGGCCGAAACAACGGTCGAAATGCCCGGTCCAGACCGCGCCGGCCGTGGATCGTCGGCAACGACACGTTGGTGTAGACGAGATCCTCGGCCACCATCGCGAGTGCGGAGTCGAGGTCGGAGCGCTCGAGGGCGTGCAGGAAGCCGATGACGAGATCGGCTTCAGGCGTCTGGACGGACGGTTGCGTGCTGGTCATGTCTGCGATCCTGCCGCACCGCTGTTCGACGGGGCTTCCCGCCCGGCCGCCTATGCAACCGTTCGCACCCAATTCCACGTCTTTGAACCTTGCGGATTGCTGTACGCAAACTCGGCCCGCGGTCGGCGACGCCAATCGGCTCCGTCGCGGGACAGATCCAATCGGTTCCAGAACGGAGTGATACGTGCGTAGATCAGTTGTGGTCGCAGGCGTGACGGCCTTGCTCGCCGGTGTCACCGCGGTGAACGCGGGCACCTCGAGCGCGTCGACACCGCAGACGGTGCCCGGCTCGCATCCTGCGTGGGCGCGTTCGAGCGCGCTCGTGGACGACGTCAGCCAGACCCATCCGGTGACGTTCCGCGTCTACCTCGCCATGCGAGACTGCGTCGGGGCCGAGACGACGGCGATGGCGGTGAGCACCCCCGGCAACCCGGCCTACGGCCACTACCTGTCCACCGCGCAGGTGCGCGCTCGGTATGCCCCCGACGCCACCACGGTCAGCACCGTGAGTTCGTGGCTGCGTGAGCAGGGCGTGACCGTCGACCAGGTGCCGGCGAACAACGCGTACGTGGAAGCGACGGGTACCGCCGCCCAGGTCGACGCCGCGTTCGGGATCAGGCTCGGCAACTACACCGTCGATGGGCGCACCCGCACCGCTCCTGATCGCGACCTCAGCCTGCCCGACTCCTTGGCGTCGTCGGTGATCGCGGTGTCCGGCTTGACCCAGACGTTCGCCGAGCCGCTGAGCATTCCCGCGGTCGCGCCTGCGCCGAACGGCTTCCGAAACTCCGCTCCGTGCGGCACGTACTACGGCCAGAAGATCGACACCACCGATCCGACATATGGCGGCACGCATCTGTCCTACGCACCCTGCGGCTACACGCCACCACAGTTGCGCTCGGCGTATGGCATCGACACGGCGGTACGAGGCGGCCTTGATGGCCGTGGTCAGACCATCGCGATCGTCGACGCCTTCGCCTCCCCGACTGTGTACTCCGACGCCGCCGAGTACTCGCGCCGCAACGACCCTTCCCACCCGCTGCTGGCATGGCAGTTCTCGCAGCACGTCTTCCCCGAGAATGCCGATCAGGAGGTCGCGTGTGACGCGTCCGGCTGGTACGGCGAGGAGACACTCGACGTCGAGGCGGCGCACGGCATGGCGCCCGGTGCAAACATCCTCTACGTCGGCGCATCGGACTGCCTTGGCGCATCGCTCGACGTCGGATTGAACTACGTCGTCGCGAACCATCTCGCCGACGTCGTCTCGAACTCCTACGGCGATCAGGGTGAGGACGTCCCCACGAGCGATGTGAACGCGTTCCACGCCATCGCGATCGAGGCCACGCTCGAAGGCATCGGGCTCGACTTCTCCTCGGGCGATGACGGCGACGAGGTGGCCAACGTCGGCCACCCCGAGGCTGACTTCTCGGCGTCGGATCCACTGGTCACGGCGGTCGGCGGCACCAGCCTTGGCATCGGCTCCACAGGCAGGACCGTGGTGCAGACCGGATGGGAGACCGGCAAGAGCACGCTCTCGGCAGGCGAGTGGACGCCCGCCGCACCGGGCAGCTACCTCTACGGATCCGGTGGCGGGACGAGCGGGCTGTTTGCCGAACCGAGCTACCAGGTCGGCGTCGTTCCGGACGCGCTCGCGGCGCAGAACCACACCGGTGACGATCGCGGACGGGTCGTTCCTGACATCTCGATGGACGGCGACCCGAACACCGGGATGCTCATCGGCGTGACCCAGACCTTCGCGGACGGCGTGTACTACGACCAGTACCGCATCGGCGGCACCAGCCTGGCGAGCCCGCTGTTCTCCGGCGTCGTCGCCGTCGCCAACCAGTTCGACCACTTTGAGCACGGCTTCCTCAACCCGAGGCTTTACGGGTTCACGTCACGCACTTCGGCCATCACCGATGTGAACCACGTCAACGGTGGCGTGGTCCGCGTCGACTACATCAACGGCATCGACGACACCGCGGGGCTGAGGACGAGCGTCCGAACCTTCGATGACCCATCGCTCACCATCCACACCACCTCCGGCTACGACGACGTCACCGGCCTCGGCGTACCGAAGGGGAGTGCGTTCCTCGCATTGGCGTAGCGAGGAGCGCGTGCCCGCCAAGGGAAATAGGTCATCAGCGCAGTGTGATCGGGGGCATGCGCAGCCCCGCTGTGGCAGGCAGCCCTAGGGCGGCGGCGATGCCGGCAAG
>Ga0209014_10002812_pt1 | contig 10063 bp, 9 predicted proteins | sample BarGraNGADG00212_FD_184491 | JGI IMG/M metagenome (GOLD analysis project Ga0209014, IMG submission 184491) | Arctic peat soil microbial communities from Barrow, Alaska - Barrow Graham LP Ref core NGADG0002-212 (SPAdes) (version 2) | ecosystem: Environmental > Terrestrial > Soil > Wetlands > Peat... | reverse complement strand
GCAATCACCGAGAGCCACATGGAACGGTATCGAGGTATCTTCCAGCCGCCAACAGATGACGAGCTGGCTTTGTATGACCCGCCTTTGTGAGTCGGCACTTGCTGGGATGACTTGCTGACCCGCAATCGCGCTCGCTGGCGACCAGGCGCATTGGCCCGCCACCAACGCGTATAACGCACAGGGGCGGCGCCATCGCTCGTCGCGCTACATCGAAGGGCGATACGAAGGGTCGAGGAATCGGGACGGGTCGTCGGAGAATTCGAGTTTGCAGCCGCGACCGCAGAAGAAGTAGGTCTTGCCGTCGTGCTCGACCGTCAGTCGATCGGCCGTTGCCTTGCCGGTATCTATCGTCATGCCGCATACGGGATCGGTCGCCTGCCCGGGCTGGTCTGATGCCGGGTGATGACCTTGATGATGGTTCACGCTGGTCTCCTTGGAAGGTGCTGTTGCTGGGTTGACGTGATGGTGGACTAGATCGTCGGCTGGGCTGCAAGCCGCCAGCTTGCTCCGGAACTCGGCCCGGCAACCGCGGTGACACGCAGCACGGCTAGCTCGCGACCGGCTCGGAGGTGCGGAAGCCGGCCGCCGCAATCGCGGCACGGAGGCGTCCCGGGGAGGTCGTGAACCCGTCGTATCGGACAGACGCGACATCGGTTCCCGGATTCACGGTGGCCCCCAGGACGCCGGGCGTCCTCGCCAGGCGCCGTTCGAGGCGGAGGGCCTCGGCCACGCAGCCGACGTCGAGAACCCCGATTCGGATCGTTCGCTCGTCCATGCCGCCCAGCATGTTCGGTGCAACTAAGTGGGGCCTGAGCCGTGGCTTAGGACTGACTGAGAATCCGCATCCGCTCAGGCGGCCGGTAGTGCCACCGAGAAAGTCGAGCCCGTGCCCGGCCCGCTCGACTCGGCCAGAACGCGCCCATCCATGGCGTTCGCGAGCGCCCTGGCGATAGCCAGGCCGATGCCCGACCCGCCCAATGCTCTCGACCGCGAGGGATCGACGCGATAGAACCGCTCGAACACCTGGGTTCGTTGCTCAGGAGTAAGACCGGGACCATGGTCGACGACGCCGAACTCGACGGTATCCCCAACCTTGCGAACGCCGAGCCCGACCGGCGATCCCTCCGGGCTGTAGCGGATCGCATTGGCGAGGTAGTTGCCGAGGATCTGGATCAGACGGTCGCGGTCGGCCCGGACGGCCAGGCCGTCCGGGACATTGGACTCGAGCGCGATCCCCCGGGCGGCTGCCTGGGGTCCGAATCGCGCCAGAACGTCGGCGGCAACGGACGAAGCATCGACGGCCTCGATCTTGAGTGGCAGCTGTCGAGCTTCGGCGCGCCACAACTCCTGCAGGCCGTCGACGAGCCGCGTCAGGCGAGCGGTTTCGCCGCGCAGGAGGCGCCAGGTGTCGTCATTCGGCGCAATGACCCCGTCCTCGAGGCCTTCGAGGTAGCCGTCGATGGTCGCAAGCGGGGTCCGCAATTCGTGTGCTACGTCACCGACCAGTTGGACGCGGCGGGCCTCGTTGGCCTCGAGCGAGGCGCTCATCGAGTTGAAGCTGGCCGCCAGTTCGCCCAGTTCTCCGGGGCCTTCGTCCGGGACACGCTCCGCATAATGACCCGCGGCGATCCGGTGAGCGGCTGCCGCGAGGCGCGAGGCCGGCCCGGCGATCGCGCCGGACAGGGCAAGACCGACGGCGATCGACGCTACTACCGCGATCAAGCCGGCGGCGATCAACGCGCTGCGAAGGGCGTCGTCGAAGGCGAGCCCGGTAGCCGAGTTCATCATGGCGCCCATGGCGTTGTCAGTCTGCATGCCCATGGCGTGGGCAAAGTAGCCGGGGCCCAGGAGGCTGACCGCGACGACGACGGTGCCAAGCGCGGCGCCGGCGACGACGAGATTCGACAGCAGCAGCCGAGCGCGAAGCGTGCGCAGCCAGCGGCTCATCGGACGATCAGCCGATATCCGACTGCTCGGACGGTTTCGATGAACCGCGGGCCGGACGGGTCGTCGCCTAGCTTGCGGCGCAGGTTGGCAACGTGGACGTCCACGAGGTGCTCGTCGGCGACGAATTCCGATCCCCACACACGTTCAAAGAGCGCCGTTCTTCCTACCACAACCCCAGGGTCGCGCGCGAGTGCGGCCAGGATGCCGAACTCGGTGGCCGTCAGCTCGATCGGCGTTCCGTCGACACGGACATCGTGCCGCGGCTCGTCGATCACGAGTCCGGCCGGGGTGGCAGACCGGGTGGTCATGCGCGGTCGGCGGAGCACCGTTTTGATCCGGGCGACGAGCTCGCGAGGACTAAATGGCTTGACCAGGTAGTCGTCCGCGCCGACCGAGAGACCGACGATCCGATCGATCTCCTCCGATCGCGCCGTCAGCATGAGGATGTAGGCATCGGAGAAGGTCCGAACCTGACGGCAAACCTCGAGCCCATCGATGCCGGGCAGCATCAGGTCGAGCACGATCACGTCTGGTGAATTCGATCGGGCCTGATCGATCGCGCTCTGTCCATCGACCGCCACTTCCACGGACCAGCCCTCGCGCACGAGATAGCCACGCACCAGATCGACGATCGGTGGCTCGTCGTCGACGACCAGGATGCGTGGGGAGGCTTCGGCCATCGCTACTGCGCTCCCGATGCCACGACCGACGCAACTGGCGTCGCGGTGCCGTCCGGGCGGAGGTCGACCCGGCGCAGGAGCTGGGCATTCGCGGCGACGATGATCGTCGATGCGCTCATCGCAATGGCGCCGACGGCCATCGGCAGGTCCAGACCCCAGGGCACGAGGATCCCCGCGGCGACCGGGATGGCGACAAGGTTGTAGGCCGTGGCCCAGACGAGGTTCTGGATCATCTTTCGATAGGTGGCGCGCGACAGCTCGATTGCCCCGACGACGTCGCGCGGGTCGCTCCGGACCAGGACGATTCCCGCGGATTCGATGGCCACGTCGGTCCCGGCACCGATCGCGATGCCGACGTCGGCGGTCGCCAGTGCAGGCGCGTCGTTGACGCCATCGCCCACCATCGCGACCTTGCGACCTCCGGCCTGGAACCGTTTGACGGCCGCGGCCTTATCGGACGGGAGGACCTGGGCAGCGACCTCGTCAATGTGGAGGCGACGGGCCACCGAATCGGCGACTGCCTGCGAGTCGCCGGTGATCATCGCCACTTTGAGACCCATGGCGTGGAGTCGCTCGATCGCCTCGGCCGACTCTGGTCGGATCTCGTCCTCGACAGCGAGGGCACCCACGACTCGCCCGTCGACAACCACGTGCAGAACCGTGCGACCTTCTCGAGCCCATGCCTCCGTTACTGGATCGGCCGAAAGGCCGAGGTCGGCCAGCAGGCGCGGGCCGCCGACGGAGACGTCTCGGCCATCGACCTTCGCCAGCGCGCCGCGCCCCGCCAACGACTCGAAGCCGGCGACCGTGGCAGGCTCGATCCCGCGTGCTTTAGCTCCCGCGACTATCGCCCGCGCCAGCGGGTGCTCGGAGTCGGCTTCGACGGAGGCTGCCAGCCGCAGGACCTCGGACTCGTTTGCTCCACTAACGGCAGCGAGCGCTGGCTCGCCCTTGGTCAATGTGCCGGTCTTGTCGAAGATCACGACGTTGAGATTTCGGGCTCGCTCGAGCGCGATCCGGTTCTTGACCAGCAGCCCGTTTCGGGCCCCGAGCGAGGTGGAGATCGCGATCACCAGGGGAATGGCGAGGCCGAGGGCGTGCGGGCAGGCGATGACCAGGACCGTGGCCGTGCGGACGAGGGCGCCGGCCCGATCTCCGTCGATCCACCAGAAGGCGAACGTGATCGCCCCGGCGGAGAGCGCGACATAGAAGAGAATCGCGGCCGCCCTGTCGGCGAGAGCCTGGGCCCTCGATCCGGACGCCTGCGCCTCGGCGACCATGCGCATGATCCCGGAGAGCGCCGTCGCTTCACCAACGGCAGCGACTCGGATCCGCAGGCTGCCACCCGCGACAACGGTTCCGGCCACCACTTTGGCGCCGGGCTCCTTGGACACAGCCCGAGATTCGCCGGTGATCATCGACTCGTCGACGTCCGCGGAGCCTTCGACAATTACTCCGTCGACCGGCACGCGCCCGCCCGGCCGGACCAGCACGACGTCGTCGACCGACAGTGCGTCAAGGGGGACAGTCTCGGTGCCGCTGTGGGTGACGCGCTCGGCGGTGTCGGGGAGCAGCGCGGCGAGGGCGGCCAGGGCTCCGCGAGCCTGGGCGATCGATCGCATCTCGAGCCAGTGCCCGAGCAGCATGATGACGATGAGCGAAGAGAGCTCCCACCAGATCTCTATGTCGAAGAGGCGCAGGGTGCCGGCCCAGCTGGTAATGAATGCAACGACGATCGCCAGCGAGATCAGGGTCATCATCGCGGGCTGGCGGCCGGCGAGCTCGCCGCTGGCACCCCGCAGGAAGACGAGGCCGCCGTAGAGGAAGACGATCGTCCCGAGGATCGGCGGGATCAGATCCGAACCGGGGAATGTTGGAGCCGCGTAACCGAGCCACTTCTGAGGGTCGGGGCTCCAGAAGACGACCGGAACCGTGAGCGCGAAACTCAGCCAGAACTTGTCGCGGAACATTGCCACTGAGTGGCCGGCGTGGCGGTCGTGGCCAGCGTGCTCGTCGTGGCCAGAGTGAGCGGTAGGGGCGGCGGGCTGGCGTGAGCGTCTGGCGCCATCGGTGCCCTGCCAGCGGGTTCCGCCTGGCCGGGGTCGACAGGCGGGATCCGGTCGGCATTGGTGCCGTGGTCGTGGTGGTTCATTCGCTCAATGCTGCGGTCATCTCTGGTGGCCATTGTGGCCCGAGGGTCAAGACGAGTCGGGCCACGAGGACTCCAGAGTCGATGTCAGCCCACGACGGTGACGGTTCCGTGCATCCCGGCCTCGTAGTGGCCGGTGGCATGGCAGGCGAACGCGTAGGGGCCCGAGCCGTCGAAGGTGTAGGTGATCGACTTCGACTGCATCATGCCGATGTCGGCGACTTCGGGAGTGCCCTGCTGGTCGGCCGCGACCGCGGCAGCGGGGCCAATCATGAATTCGTGGACGAGCGGACCCATCGTCGTGACGACAAAGGTAACGGTCTCGCCGCGCCCCACCGCGATCGTCGATGGGCTGAAGGTGTAGCCGGGGCCGGCCAAAACATGGACAACCCTAGGCGAGGTCGTCGTGCCCGGGACGAACCCGGTATTACCAGGCTGAGGCGCGGGACTCGCCAGCCAGCTGCCCATCATGCCGGAGCCGTTGGCGCCACCCATCATGCCGGAGCCGTTGGCGCCACCCATCATGCCGGAGCCGTTGGCGCCGCCCATCATGCCGCCCGGAAAAGGCGAGTGACCCAATGCCGACGCGCCGAACGCCGTGGCAGCGAGCGCGAGGGCCACAACTGCGGCGGCGGCTAGCACGCCTTTGGAAATGCGAGTTCCGAACATCACGAAGCTCCTACCTGTTGTCGAGCAAGGCCTTGCGGGCCTGCTCGAATTCGTCTTTGCTGATTTCGCCTCGCGCAAAGCGAGAGCGCAGGATCTCCATGGCGTCGGCTTCGGCCGCATGTTTCGGGCTTCGAACGACGAGCCAGACCATCACCAGCAGAGCGGCAATCCAGACGGCCATCCAGATCCAGCCATCGGCTCCCCAATACATCATCAGAACGGCCTCCGGGATTCACGTCCGCGTTTCGCGGCACCTTTCGAGACTAGGCGACGTGGCCCCGAAGTCCATGGAGGCTGGCTCAGGACTTGGTCAAGATTGGGTCAAGCCGACAAGGGAACGCTCAGTCCTCGCTACAGCGAGCGGACGTGCCATTCCCGTTGCCGCCCGACTGCTCGTGCCTCTGGGCCTCGACTGCCGATGACCGTCGGCGCCATCGCCATGAGCGCCTCGATGATCCCGTTGGTGCTCTCGTGCGAGTTCATCGGCGGAGGCTGCTGGTCTCACACGGCTGGCGGATGAGGCGGGGCTGTTGGTACAAGGATGAAAAGCGGGGGTACGTTCTCTTCACGCCGCCAATTCCGAAATCACACTTATGCGCTGCAATCAGGGAGTTGCTAGGTCGGATCGGTACAATTAGGCTCTCTAGAAGCCGCGGTGATCGATTGCCGGGGGCTAGATCCTACAGTTATACGCTGTAGTTGAGCACGAAACCGAGCGGGAGTAGCTCAGTCGGTAGAGCGTCAGCCTTCCAACTCAGAATCTCGGAAGCGCGGTGCTCTCCTCGTGAAGTTCCCTCACGAATTGAGCATTTCAGGGGCACTTAGGCTCTCTGCGTCACGGCGTCTAATTCGCGTTTACAGAGCGTAACTAGCAAACCGGTTTACCAGGGCGTTTCTGAAAGATTGGCGACGCTTTGGTCGGCTAGGTGGGTGGCCGACGAGCGCGGTGCTAAATCGACGCTGGTGCCATTGCCGGCCCTTCCGATCAATCGGGGGCGAGCGGAATGACGCTCGCACTTCCCATTTCGGCGGGTTGTCGTGCTGCCAGCGATCGCGCTGACGTCGAGGAAGTGCGAAGTCCGATAGAAGCGTCCTCGAAAGCCTCCTTCCACCTACGAGATCCAGGACGGCATCCGCGAACAGCTCGGTGACGCGCTGTTCAAGCCGCAGAACGATGACTGGGGCGGCGACTACCGGCGGACGATGACTGACCTGTTGAAGCCCGATGCAATCGAGCGGACCAGCGAGACATGGCCGGGGCTCTGACCGATCCTGTCGCGCTCCGCCAAGTCGGGCGTCAAGGGAGGATGGCTGCCCGCATCCGTGCTGGTTGTCCGGGCTTGACGTGCTTTACACGTCGGCCTCGACGTGGTCGCGCCAGCTGTGCTCGGGCGCATAGCCCAGCATCCGTCGGGCTTTGTCGATCGATAGCAAGGTCTCTCGCTCGTGGAGCTCCTTAACGACTCTGACGCCGGGGAAGACCTCCGCGGCAACCTCGGCGCTAGGTCTGCTCATGACCGTGTCCGCCGCCGCGATGATGAACGTCTCGAAACCAGGCCCAGCCTTCTCCAGCGCCCGCGAAACCGCCTGGGCGCCGTCGCGGCCGTCGATGTAGCCCCACAGGTTCCACTTGCGCAGCCTGGCGTCCCGGTCGAAGGCCGGGAAGGCAGCATAGTCCTCCGGATCCATCACGTTGGAGAACCGCAGAGCGGTGATGCTGAGCCGCGGGTCCCAGCGGGTGAGCTGGATCGCCATCTGCTCCTCGAGATGCTTCACCAGCGAGTAAGTGCTCTGGGGCCGCGCCGGGTACCCCTCGTCCACCGGGATGTAAGGCGGGTCGATATCGAACGGCAGCCCCAGGACCGTCTCGCTGGAGGCGTACACGAGCTTCTCGATGCCAGCGCGCCGGGCCGCCTGGAACACGTTGTAGGTGGCGAGCATGTTGTTGTGGAAGGTGGCCGCGTCCGGGACGATGCCGGGAGCGGGAATCGCGCCCAGATGCACGACCGCGTCGAACCCTGTGTGGCGGTCGTCGATCCCGAGGAGCGCGTCGGCGACCTGGCCGTAATCGGTCAGGTCCACCAATACCAGGCCCGGGCTTCTTTCACCGGCGCGGTCGAGGTTTAGTACATGGTGGCCTTCGTCGTTGAGCCGCCGGACGACGCTCCGGCCGAGCTTGCCGCTTCCGCCCGTAACAGCGATCTTCATCGGCCGGCGCCGAGGTATCGGCTTTCCATACTTCAGATGCTACCTGGGACCTCGTCCGCAGTCACCTTGGGCGTGGCCTGCGGGACCAACGTCATAACGAGGCCCCGCCTCGTCTCATCCGCGATCAGGTCTCGGTGTCCGAAGATGCTGACGAGCGCTGGTCATCTTAACTGAGAGCATCCGGCCGGCCGACGCTCGCTGCGCTCGACCCTTCTTGAATGGCTTCGTCTTGGCCGTTGCCTTCGACCGGGACGTCGTCCGCCGGAAAATAGTGGTGGACGATCGATGGGGTGCTCGCAAGCGCCTCGGCCTTTGCCTCTATCGCGGCGTCCGCGCCGGTCAGGCGGCCACCATGCTGGCGCAGGTGCGTGTCCCATGACGGAACCTCGAACACCTCCAGGAACCGCTGGGGGTCAGCGCTGTCCCGGTAGAGCTGCCAATCCGACGCCCCGGTGCGACGCCGGGACCGCTCGAGGTCCGACATTGCCGTGAGAAAGGCTGCGGAGTTCGCACCGGGCACGGTATACGCCGCGGTGACCAGCACTGGGCCTGCGTCTGCGTCCGGTTCGAAGGCGAGCGTGGCCTCGGGCCAGTAGACCGCTGGACTCCGGTCCAGCCCCGAAACATCCGGCAGCCGCCATCGACGTCCAGCGAGCGTGGTTCCGACCATCACGACGGCCGCCGCGACGAACGTGGCGGTCAGGCCGACCTGTCCGGCGACGACACCCCAGATCGCGGCCCCGAGCGCCTGCGACCCGAACAGCACGATCAGGTAGAACGCGAGGCCGCGGGCGCGTACCCATCCCGGCAGGAAGGTCTGGAGCGTTGCGTTGACCGTGGAGAGGACGGTCAGCCATGCCATCCCGGCCACAATCAGCACCGCGAAGGCGACCGCGACGACCGGCACGAGAACGAGGACGGCCATCGTGGCGGCGTACGCGAGGCTTGCCAGTGCGAGCAGGCCATCCTCGGAGAAGCGGGCACGGAGCCTGCCCAGCACGAGCACGCCGCCAATTGCACCCAGGCCGAGCGCTGCCAGCAGCACGCCGTAGCCGGCCGCATCGAGGTGCAACGCCTCGGTTGCCACCAGTGGCAGCAGCGCCCAGATGGCGGTCGCCGGCAGGAGGAACAGCGCGGCACGGATCAGCACGCGGCGCACGTAGGGCGCCCAGCGCACATAGCTGCCCCCGGCGCGCAGGGCGGGCAGGAATCGCTCGCGCCTGGACTGGGCGTCCTTGCGGCCGACATGCGCCCACAGCAGCACGCCCGCGAATACGACGAACGATGTGGCGTTCAGGGCGAAGACCGGCGCCACCCCGAGCGCGGCGATGAGGAGGCCCGCCAGTGCCGGGCCGACCGCGCGCCCAACGTTCACGCTCACCGAACCGAGGACGGAAGCTGCCCGAATCTCCGTTCTGGGGACGAGATCGGGGATCATCGCCTGCCAGGCAGGGGCGGTGACGCCGCTGCCTGCGCCGCCCAGGAAGGTCAGTGTGAGCAGGACGCCCGGCGTCAACTGGCCGATGGCTGCCAAAGCGGCTAGGGTGACACTCACAACGGCAAGGAAGAGCTGGGTGCCAATCAGGAGCAGCCGTCGGTCGAAGACGTCGGCGAGGACTCCGGCCGGCAGGGCAAGCAGCACCACGGGCAGCGTGTCGGCCGTCTGGACCAGGGCCACCAGGATCGAGTTGCCCGGCTGCGAGACCAGCAGCCACTGGGCACCGACCGTCTCCATCCAGTTCCCGATGTTGCTGAAGAGCACGGCAATCCAGAGCGCGCGGAAGACAGGGTTTCCCAACGGCTGCCACGTGCCGGACGCACGGAAACCTGCGCCTTTCCGCGTCGCCAGATTAGCCATGGCTCATCCCGCCGCGTTGAACAGGCGCCCGACGGCAAAGCCGATGGCCGCTGCCCGAGACCGATGACGACCATCCGCACGCCACTCGTCCGCCAGTTACCGACGAGCGTGACCGCGGAGTAGACACCGACCGCGAAGAGAGCAAGGGCGCTCAGAGCGAAGGCCAGGACCAGGGCTGCGGTCCGATCCAGGAACAGGAATGGCACGAGCGGGATGAGGTGCCCGATCAGTGTGGCGATCCCGATGACGATCGCGGCGCGAAGGACGGCCTGGTTTTCGACCGCCTGTAGGTGCAGCTCCTCGTCCATCATCGTAGCCAGCCACGTCTCGCGGTTGGCAGTGATCGTGGACACGACATCCTCGAGCAGCGGGCCCGTGAAGCCCTTGGAGGCGTAGATGTCGCGGATTTCCTGGCGCTCCGCCTCTGGCGTCGCGGCGATCTCGGCTGACTCACGGGCCCGTTGGGAGAGGTAGTAGTCCCGCTCCGAGATCGAGGAACGTGTAGCCGACCGCGCCCATCGAGATGGACTCGGTGATCGCGGCGGCGAAGCC